>Ga0170475_106851043_pt1 | contig 10758 bp, 8 predicted proteins | sample Soicark_Litter_5_FD_111474 | JGI IMG/M metagenome (GOLD analysis project Ga0170475, IMG submission 111474) | Avena fatua rhizosphere microbial communities from Hopland, California, USA. Combined Assembly of 48 SPs | reverse complement strand
CTCGGCGAACACACCGTCGCGAAAACCGTCTGCCGCCATGCTGTCAAAGCCAACGATCCGCTTGCGGGTCCCGAACTCGAGCAACTTCTCGCCGATCTCCGCCACTGCACCATGCCTTACACCTGCCCTCACGGCCGCCCCACACTAATTGAAATGAATTACCGCGAGCTCGAGAAAAAATTCGGCAGAACTCAATAGAGAGCCTGACAACTTGCGATAGCACGATACCGTCCTAACGGAGGATGAAAGCAGCACCGGAGCCTTTTTCGGATGACAAAAACCCGCAGGCACATTATTGTGCGGGGCCTTTGGAGGCGGTTGCGCCAATGTAGCTCAGTGGTAGAGCAACGGTTTCGTAAACCGTCGGTCGCCGGTTCAATCCCGGCCATTGGCTCCAGTTTCGGGACGGATACCGGTTCTCGTCTTTAAAGGGTTCCCCCCCAGAGAGGTCGCGACGGCGGGTCTGTCCGCTTCGCTACTAACTCGGCAATAGGGGCTGACACTGATGGAAATAGCTCTTCTGCTTGTTGATTGTTGTAGCGCAGGGAGAAGTGGGATGCCGAAAATATCTGTCTTGTTTTTGAGTCAACAGCGTCTTTTGAAAGAGGTTTTCGCCCGTATTTTTAAGGATTCGGATTTTGAATACCTTCCACCCGTGAGCGACACGAGCGAAGCTCGCCGCTCGATCCTCGCTTTTGACCCGGATGTGGTGATAGTTGACTTGAACCCGTCACTCTTCGGATTACGAGTTGCGGACGAGCTGCTCCAAGCCTGCCCAACCTGTCGAATTCTTGCCTTATCAAGTTACTTCGATCCAATTGGCACCGCACAACTGGAGTTTGCGGGCGTCCAAGGAGTCCTTTCGAAAGACATTGGTATCGATGACCTGTTTTGGGCGGTGCGCGAAACTCACGAGGGGAGAAAGGTCTTTTGGCAAGGGAGCGCAGTCGATACAATCACAAAAATTTCTCAGCCGGGCACCACCCGAGCATTGACCGACCGTGAGGCCCAGGTGCTTGAATTGATCGCTCAGGGACTTGCCAACAAACAGGTAGCGGCCGAACTGGGTATCAGCATCAAGACCGTGGAAAAGCACAGACAAAGCGTGATGACGAAACTTCACGCGCACGAAACGGCTGGTTTAAGCTGGCGCGCCTTTTGCATGGGCGTTGGCCACCCGGCTGATGCCTTTCAGGTGAGCACTGGCTCATGATTTGACGAAGCTTTCGCTTCGCAGTTTCCGCGCGTTTTTCCCCGGTGGGTGAATACCCACTCCGGGCTGCCCCTTGGAAAAAGGCGAAGATGTGATTAATTCTATAAGGAATTGGTCGCGGCTTTGCGGACTAAGAAGGAGGATTACTTGCCAACCGGCGCTGATGTTCTTGTCGATACATTAATCGAATGGGGAGTCGATCTCATTTTCGGACTTCCGGGCGATGGCATAAATGGGATCATGGAATCTCTTCGGCAGCGCCAGAAAAAAATCAGGTTTGTTCAAGTGCGCCATGAGGAAGCCGCCGCTTTTATGGCCTGCGGTTATGCAAAGTACACGGGCAAGCTGGGCGTGTGCCTTGCGACTTCAGGACCGGGGGGGATCCATCTCTTGAACGGGCTTTATGATGCCAAGCTCGACGGACAGCCGGTGTTGGCGATTACAGGACACCATTTTCATGACTTGATCGATACAAGCGCTCAACAGGATGTGGATCTGGACCGGGTCTTTATGGATGTGGCGCTGTATACCACTCGAGTCATGGGACCCGAGCATGTCGCGAATGTCGCGCATATCGCTTGTCGAACCGCACTCAGCCGGCGCGGTGTCGCGCACATTAATTTTCCAGTCGATCTGCAATCCAAAGAGTGCGTTAAAAAAGCCCGTTCGGAGCGAAATATTCCCGGGCATAATGCGGACCTGTTTGCCCGCCGCGCCGGGTTGCCTGATGAGGAAGCGCTACGGCATGCAGCGGCCATCCTGAATGCGGGTGAGAAGATTGTACTGCTTGCCGGACGCGGGGCTTTGAGAGCGCGGGAGGAGTTGATTGAACTGGCTGAGAAGCTCGGCGGAGTGATTGTCAAACCACTGCTCGGCAAGGCTTGCGTGCCGGACGATTCGCCTTACACCACCGGCGGAATTGGCCTGCTTGGCACGCGCCCCTCGCAGGAGGCGATTGAGGATTGCGACACTTTGTTCATGATCGGCACTTCGTTTCCTTACATCGAATTTCTGCCGAAACCAGGCCGCGCGAAAGGGATTCAACTCGATATTGATTCGGCGCGAATCGGTCTCCGTTATCCAATCGAGGTGGGGCTGGTCGGCGATGCCCAAAGAACGCTGCAGAGATTACTGCCAATGGTGCGCCGAAACAAAGACCGATCATTTTTGGAAAAGGCGCAACGAGGGATGAAAGAGTGGTGGGAGTTGATGGATGAGCAAGGCACTCGGCGCGACAAACCGATGAAACCACAGGTGCTCGCGCATGAAATCGGGCGCTACTTGAGCGATGACGCGATTGTTTCATGCGATAGCGGGACGGTGGCGACATGGTTCGCGCGCCATATCAAAGCCCGTAACGGCCAGATGTACTCACTCTCTGGCACTCTTGCCACGATGGCCAATGGCCTGCCTTACACGATTGCCGCTCAACTCGCCTATCCGGGCCGGCAATGTGTGGCCTTTGTCGGTGACGGCGCATTTTCGATGTTGATGGCCGAATTTTCCACGGCCGTAAAATATAAGCTGCCGATCAAAGTCTTCGTCGTGAAAAACAACACTCTCGGGATGATTAAATGGGAGCAGATGGTTTTTCTAGGTAATCCTGAGTTTGCCTGCGACCTGCAGCCGATTGACTTCGCGGCCTACGCCCGAGCTTGCGGCGGAGCGGGAATAGTCATCGACGACCCGAAGCTTTGCGGAGACGCCGTGGCCAAGGCCCTAAGCACACCAGGGCCGGTGCTTGTGGAGGCGATCGTGGATCCGTTTGAACCACCCATGCCGCCCAAAATTCAAGCCAAACAAGCGGTGAAGTTCGCGAAAGCGTTGGCCCGAGGCGAACCGAAGCGAATGAAAATCGCAACGACCATTTTGGAAGACAAAGTGCGAGAACTAGTGTGAAAGAAAGGCAAAAAGTGAACAACAACTTAAATGGAAAAAAAGTGGCGATTTTAATCGCGGATGGATTCGAGCAGGTCGAAATGACTGAACCGCGCAAAGCTCTCGAAGCGGCCGGGGCCAGCGCGAAAATCGTTTCGCCGGGCGAGGGCAAGGTAAAAGGATGGCAGCACACTCAGTGGGGCGATGAGTTCCCTGTGGACGTGCCGCTGGATTCTGCGAATCCCGGAAGTTTTGACGCTTTGCTCCTGCCCGGCGGCGTAATGAATCCGGACAAACTGCGTATGAACAGCAAGGCGGTGCAGTTCGTGAGGCATTTCTGGGACGCAGGCAAACCGATCGCGGCAATTTGTCATGGTCCCTGGTTGCTGGCGGAAAGCGGAATTGCCCGAGACCGCCGTCTCACCTCGTACCCGTCGATCAATACGGATCTGAAAAATGCCGGCGCGGATTGGGTGGACGAGCCTGTAGTGACCGATAGCGGAGTGGTCACAAGCCGCAAGCCGGATGACATTCCGGCCTTCAACCAGAAAATGATCGAGGAATTTGCCGAAGGACACCACGACCATCACCGCGGCTCCGTGTTCAGCGGAAAACAAATGGCGGGAAGCGGGGTCGGCTAAAATGCACCTCCGCATGCACTTCAATTCGAAGAAGACGAACGCGCTGCCTTTGAAAAAAGGCATTCGAACCAAAATCGCCGGGAACAAGTGAACGACGGAACATCAGGCCAGACTCGCGCGCGAGAGACAAATGCGAAGTCCAGGGCCAGGGTGAATTCCGAAGGGCTGGCGCGGGCTCTTCGCCGCAGCATCCGAGGAGAAGTTCGTTTTGATGACGGCTCTCGAGCTCTCTACGCCACGGATGGCTCCAATTACCGCCAGGTACCAATCGGGGTCGTCATTCCAAGGAATGCGGATGATGTAGTCGCGGCGGTTGCGCTTTGCCGCGAGTTCGGCGCTCCAATTCTCGGACGCGGTTGCGGAACCAGCCTCGCCGGGCAGTGTTGCAATGCGGCGGTGATTTTCGATTTTTCGAAATATATGCACCACCTGCTCGAGCTGGACCCGAAAAGCAAGCTGGCCAGGGTGCAGCCGGGCATCGTCTGCGATGATGTCCGCAACGCCGCGGAAAAATTTCACCTCACGTTTGGTCCGGATCCGGCCACGCACGCCTGGTGCACCATTGGCGGGATGATTGGCAATAATTCCTGCGGGGTGCATTCGCAGATGGCGGGTCGAACCGCCGACAACATTCATGAACTGGAGATTCTCACTTACGAAGGGGAGCGAATGCGAGTGGGCCGAACGACAGAGGGGGAATTGAACGAGATTGTTCGGCAAGGGGGAATCCGCGGAGGAATTTACTCGCGCCTGAAAACTCTTCGGGACAAGTACGGGGGGCTCGTGCGTGAACGGTACCCACAGATTCCGCGCCGCGTCTCCGGGTACAACCTGGATAATTTGCTGCCAGAAAACGGATTTCATGTCGCGCGCGCTCTCGTCGGGTCCGAAAGCACCTGTGTCATTGTGCTGGAAGCAACTTTGAACCTGGTGCATAGCCCGCCCGCGCGGACGCTCCTTGTGCTCGGCTATCCGGATGTGTTTAGCGCCGGCGACCATGTGGCGGAGATCGGGGAAAGCGGCTGCATCGGCCTGGAAGCGCTGGATCGTAAGTTTATTATTGACCTGAGAAAAAAACATCTTCAGGAGGACAACTTAAATTTGTTCCCCGACGGCGGCGGCTGGCTTCTTGTCGAGTTTGGCGGCGACACGGAAGAAGAAAGCGATGAAAACGCGAAGCGTCTCATGGCGAAGTTGCGCCGTCTTCCGAATCCGCCTTCCATGAAACTTTTCACGGACGAAGAGGAGGAGAAGCGCGTCTGGCGCGTGCGCGAAGCGGGTCTGGGCGCGACGGCGCACATTCCTGGTGAAGAGGAAAACTGGGAGGGGTGGGAAGATTCGGCAGTTCCGCCCGAACGCGTCGGGCTGTACCTGCGGGATTTGAAGAAACTTTTTAATCGCTACGGATATATTGGCTCGCTTTATGGCCATTTTGGCAACGGCTGCATTCATACCCGAATCAACTTTGATTTAAAAACGGCGGAAGGTGTGAAGAAGTTTCGCGCCTTCATTGATGAAGCCACGAGCCTGGTCGTCTCGCACGGCGGCTCTCTTTCTGGCGAACATGGGGATGGCCAATCGCGCGCTGAGTTTCTTTACAAAATGTTCGGCCCGGAACTGATTGAAGCCTTTCACGAGTTTAAAACTATCTGGGACCCGCAATGGAAGATGAACCCCGGCAAAGTCGTTCGTCCATTCCGCATGGATGAAAATCTGCGCTACGGGCCCGAGTACAACCCGCCCGAGCCTGAGGTTCATTTCCACTACATGGGAGACGGATTCAGCTTCTCGCAAGCAATGGAGCGCTGCGTCGGCGTGGGGGAATGTCGTCGCGAGGACGCCGGGACGATGTGCCCCAGTTACATGGTGACTCGCGAGGAGATGCACAGCACGCGTGGCCGGGCCCGGCTTCTTTTCGAGATGCTGCGGGGTGACGCTCTCACTGAGGGTTGGCGCAGTGAACCAGTCCGCGAGGCGCTCGATCTGTGCCTTGCCTGCAAAGGGTGCAAAGGTGATTGCCCGGTGCACGTGGATATGGCCACATATAAAGCGGAGTTTCTGTCTCACTATTATCAGCATCGATTCCGCCCGCGGCATGCTTATGCATTCGGCTTGATTCACAAATGGGCAAGCCTCGCGAGCCCGATGCCGCGTCTTTCAAATTGGCTTTCAAGCTCGGCCTGGACCAGCGGTCTGTTCAAGTGGATCGTTGGGATGGCACCCGAGCGCAAAGTGCCTCAGTTCGCGCCCGAGACGTTCCAGCATTGGTTCGCGCGGCGCCCCACTCAGAGCGACTCCCGGAAACCATCGGTTGTCCTGTGGCCCGACACGTTCAACAACTTTTTTCACACTGAAGTCGCCCGGGCAGCGGTGGAGGTGTTGGAAGACGCCGGGTTCAGCATCATCGTTCCGCACGCAAACATGTGCTGCGGGCGGCCGCTGTACGATTATGGCATGTTGAAAACTGCCAGGCGCTGGCTCCTGCACATTCTTAAGACCATGCGCGGAGAGATCCGAGCGGGCCTGCCCTTTGTTGTCCTGGAGCCGAGTTGCTGCGCGGTTTTTCGAGATGAACTCGCCAATTTGCTGCCTCACCATCAGGACGCGAAACGACTCCGCAATCAAACTTTCCTGTTGAGTGAGTTCATTCAGAAAAAGGCGAATTATCGTGTTCCGCGCCTCGAACAGAAAGCTATGGTCCACATGCACTGTCATCACCGCGCGATCATGGGGGTAAAATGTGAAAAGCAACTTCTGGAACGGATGGGGCTGGATTTCGATATTCTCGACAGCGGCTGCTGCGGGATGGCGGGCGCGTTTGGCTTTGAAAAGGGAGAACACTACGAAGTTTCGATAAAATGCGGCGAACGGAAGTTGTTGCCCGCAGTTCGGGAAACCCTCGGAAACGAACTCATCATTACAAGCGGCTTCAGTTGCCGTGAACAGGTCCATCAATGCACGGACCGCAGGGCCTATCATCTGGCTGAAGTGATGCAAATGGCGTTGCGCAGCGGTTTGCGTGAGGAACCGCCGGAACGCAACGGAACGGAGCCGGAGGTCGATCTGACAGTCGATGGAGAAAACAGAGAGCGTTCCTGGCGCAGATGGGTCGGAGCGGGCGCAGGCCTTGCGGTCGCCGGGACGGTCGGAGCTCTTTTGTGGAACGCGCACGAGCGAAAGTGATCGCATGTGAAGAACCTTTTGATCGGACGGAGGTTTATATGAGCAAACGAGAAACTGGAAAAAAAGTGGCACTCGGAATTTGCACGGGCGCAGCAGGCACGGCGTTGATTCAAGGGATGATGGCCGGCGCAAAACGTTTCGCGCCAGAAACGTTGGCACCGGTGAAGGAAGATCCCGGCCGCTTCATGGTGAAGCAGGCGGAACGTCTCTTGCCCGAAAGTGCGCAGAATAAAGTTCCGGAAACAGCCGAAGCCGTTACAGCCAGGGCACTCGCGTTCGGCTATGGCATCACCTTCGCCACGCTCTATACTCTGGCGCGGCCGCGAACGCGCAGTGTGCTCGCCGAGGGAACGGCGCTGGGCATCCTAACCTGGGCTGCGGGATATCTCGGCTGGTTGCCCGCGGTGAAACTGATGCCGCCGGTTTGGAAACAGGAAATCAGGCAAGTCGCGCCTAATGTTCTCAGCCATGCGCTCTTTGGGATCGCGTGCGTCGCACTATCCAGTTGGGCGCGACGGAGAATGTGAGTGGGAATGAAAGCCAAACTCGTACACGGCGGTGATTTGAAAAAATGGGTGGTGGTGTTTGATACTGGCGACGAGGTGATTGGCCGGCTTGGAGACTTTGCGAAAGAAAATCGACTGGCCGCGAGCCAGATTACCGCAATCGGCGCATTTTCGGATTGCGTGCTCGGATTTTTTCAATTCGAAAAGCGGGATTACAAACGTATCCCGGTCAAAGAACAGGTCGAAGTGCTTTCGTTGTTGGGCGACGTGACTCTGGACGAGAGCGGCGCGCCAAAACTTCACGTCCATGTCGTCGTCGGAAAATCGGACGGGAGCGCCGCTGGTGGACATCTAATCGAGGCGCATGTGAGGCCGACGCTCGAAGTCATTCTCACCGAATCGCCCGCGAATCTACGGCGCGGACACGATCCCGCGTCTGGTCTGGCTCTCATTCAGATTAACGCGAACGATTGATCATGATGCTGGCACTCCAATCCGGTTTTTGGGGACTCCTGGCAGGATCCGCGCTCCTGATCGGCGCGGCACTTGGCTATTTCGCGCGGCTGCCGCGCAGACTGATCGCATCCATCATGGCGTTTGGCGGAGGAGTGCTCATTTCGGCGCTTGCGTTCGATTTGATGGATGAAGCGTACCAGCGTGGCGGACTTGACGCGACATCGATCGGATTCTTTGGCGGTGCAGCCCTGTTCACCGGAGCTAACGTGATTCTAGCACGGCACGGAGCGAAACACCGCAAACGCTCCGGCGGGCAGCAACCGTCCGAAACCGAACAGAGCGGAAGCGGATTGGCTATTGCGCTGGGCGCGTTGATTGACGGCATTCCTGAATCCATCGTCATTGGAGTGAGCATGATTCATGGAGGAACCGTGAGTTGGGTGGCCGTGATTGCGATTTTTCTCTCTAATCTGCCGGAAGGTCTTTCCAGTTCCGCCGGAATGAAAAACGCTGGACGCTCCTCGATTTACATTTTTGGGGTGTGGACGGTGATTGCGCTCATCTCGGGTCTGGCCTCTCTGCTCGGTTATGCGGTGTTTAGCAAGTTTTCTCCGGATGTGCTGGCGGCAACCACCGCCGTCGCAGCCGGCGCAATATTAGCAATGCTGGCGGACACGATGATTCCGGAGGCATTTGAAGAAGCGCATGGCTTGAGCGGCCTCGTCACCGTGGCCGGCTTTTTGAGCGCGTTTGCATTGTCAAAACTGGCGGTGAAGTAAGTTGGGCAGTCCCAACTGGCCGGAGCACGAACGACGTAGGGAATTTTATGGAGAGGAAACAGGCGGCAAAAGTCGCCATCGCTCATACGGAAGAAAAACACCGGTCACAGTCGAGGGTCCTTGCGCTGGTCGAAACAGCACTGTTGCACCTTGGCGGAATTTCACAATTCATTCCGCCGGGCGTAACCGTCCTCATCAAACCGAACCAAACGGTTTACTATTCGGCTGAGGACGGTTGCACAACCGACCCGCTGGTGGTTGGAGCATTAATTCGACTCTGCAAAAGAGCCGGAGCGCGGAGGGTGATCGTTGCGGAATCGAGCGGCGGCTTTTTCTCTTCGAAAGCCTGCATGGCCGTCACGGGCATGCAGGCGGTTGCTGAACGCGAGGGCGCGGAATTGATCGATCTGGGCAGCGATGATGTGCCCAATCGCACAGTATCGATTCCCGAGGGCCGCGTTATAAAGGAAGTGCCTTTGCCCGCTCCATTACTGGATGCCGATGTGATCATCAACGTGCCCAAAGCGAAGAATCATCATATCGAGCCGATTTCCGGCGCGCTCAAGAATTGGGTGGGGACAGTCAATCAACAATGGCGTCAGTACAACCACGGCGATGACGACATGATTGGGCGCTTCATGGATATTATGACGGTGACGAAACCGAAACTCTGCGTAGTCGACGCGCTGATTTGCGGCGAGGGCGACGGACCGATCGCCAATCTCCCGCGCTGGTGTGGATGCATTCTCGCCTCCGCCGATCCAGTCGCCACCGATGTGGCCATTGCTCGCCTGTTGAAGCGCGATTGGCGAAAGCTGGAGTTCGCGCGCGAAGCTGAAGCTCGAGGCCTTGGCGGGCGCGAGCCCATTGAATTCGCCGGCGTGCCGATTGAGCAGGTTGCGTTTGCGGCCTGGCCCGGACATGAAGGTTACGATTATCTGCCGGTCAATTTTCTGGTCGGGCAGGATGTGTCGCTTGCCGGAACGATCGGTCACGTCAAAAGCGTGCTGGATTCGATGCTGCGACGAGGCGAGCTCAACAAGGTGCTGTGGTTGAAGGGCACGCCCACCATCATGATCGGCGAGTGTGACGATCCGAACTTCGAGGAGCACCTGTCTGAAGGTCCTTACGTCGTTTTTGATGATTCAGCCAAAATGAAATATCGAAACGATCCGCGCGTGCACTTCGTTCCCGGCCACCCGGTTTTGCGCAACGCAATGCCGGAACTAATGAAAGGCCTTGGCGTCAAGTTCCCGGGATCGGCGATCATGAAATGGCAGCAATTTCAGGACAGGACGATGCATGCCCTCAAATATGGTACACCTCGAACGAAAGCCAGGGCGGTCGGAAAGCCGCTGGCCCTCGGCGCTCTTGCCGGAGGCGTGGTTGCCGCATTGATTTTTGCCGGGTCGAAGTCGAAAAAAATCAAAAACGGGCAGTTTCGATTGTCAGCCAGCAGGTATCACTAATGGGAAACAAAGACCACGAAGGAAAATTTTTGGCCAGTTCACGCCGGTTTATGTTCGCGACGGGCATCGAAGGCAGCTATCCCACTATTCAATTGCCCAACGGCCAAACCAGGCGCATGGATGAGTTCGAAAAATGCGGGCACTACAAACGTTGGCGCGAAGACTTTCAATTGGTGAAGGAACTTGGGATTGAGTTCCTCCGCTACGGTCCGCCTTACTTTTCGACGCATACCGGCCCCGGAAAATACGATTGGAGTTTTGCCGACGAAACTTTCCAGGCGCTTCGTGCTTTGGAAATTACCCCGATTGCGGACCTTTGCCATTTTGGTGTGCCGGATTGGGTGGGCGGTTTCCAAAATCCGGCCTGGCCAGGACTATTCGCCGAATACGCGCGCGCGTTCGCGGAACGCTTTCCGTGGGTGCATTTGTACACGCCCGTCAATGAAATCACGGTGGCCGCTCGCTTTTCGGCCCAATATGGCTGGTGGAACGAGCGGCTGGCCAGCGATCGGGCCTATGTCACCGCTACCAAACACCTTTGCATGGCCAACGAACTGGCTGAGGAAGAAATCCTCAAGGTGCAAGCTAAAGCGACCTTCATTCAAAGCGAAACTACCGAGTACTACCACGCCG
>Ga0170475_106548832_pt1 | contig 10758 bp, 6 predicted proteins | sample Soicark_Litter_5_FD_111474 | JGI IMG/M metagenome (GOLD analysis project Ga0170475, IMG submission 111474) | Avena fatua rhizosphere microbial communities from Hopland, California, USA. Combined Assembly of 48 SPs | reverse complement strand
GTAGGTTTTGTTTTTGAATTCAAAAGTTCAGTAGAAATACGGTTCGTGGCGATCTTATTTTCTCCGTAACTTTATTTTCACGATCACTACCACTGTCATGTTGCCCGTTTGAAAATCTCTCTAAAGAATACAAGCCGAATGCCTACCACGCTGTGCATACAGGTTTCTTCTTCCTTTCAACCTCAAAAAGCTGAACTGGAATTTTTACAGGGGAACGAATGGAACCTGCAATCTGAGCAGCAGCTGCTTCAGCAGATCAGAGAAATACTCTCACTCGTGCGGGATAATACTACAAACGTCCGCCTGGAACTCGACCTCACAGTGAAAGATCCTGGTGAAGTATTATTTCAAATCAGGAAGAGATTGCATCACCCTGTTGATATCTCCATTGACCATCACAAACTAAGTGTTCGTGAAATTGAAATTCTTGGTCTCATCATGATCGGCTACACCAACAGGCAGATCGCCGACAGGCTGTTTATCAGCTTTGAAACAGTGCGCTCGCATCGAAAAAAAATTCTTGAGAAAACAGGCGCAAGAAATACTGCTGCACTCATTAATCACTATCACCAGACTTTCTTCGAGAAATAATTTCACCCTTTAGGGGGATTGAAATGCCCCTGGCTGCACACCTACATTTACAGCCCTCATTCATCTTAAGATATTTTTTATGGAAAAATATGCTGTTAATGGCAGTGGTGTTGCTGCATCCGAATTTGAAACGCCCTTTGCCGACATCCCCCTGGTCAAAGAACAATCTACTCCCCAGATCAATCCGGAAAATTTATTTACAGGGTTTCTCCGTGAAGCCGATAGCCCATTCTCGCGCACATATGAAGCACCTGTTTCCTCGAATACCGTAACTGAAACGGGGGAAGCCTATACAGAACTTCTCGCTGAGCTGGAAGATGCCGAATTCAACGAGACGATTTATGAGATGGTGAATGAAATTGAGGATACCTGGCGCGGTAAAGTTTCCAACGAGCTTGCCATGGGCAATAATTTTGTTCCCTTCATTACGCAACAAGCCCAAAATTATTTTGTTCCTGTGGTCCGTGATACCGAATCGATGATCGACCGGATCAGCGAACATTTTTCGGGCAATAATCTTTCTGATCAATCAGAAACAGAAGTAGAAAGATTCTTTGAAACCCTTGAGTTCAGGCATGATGGTTACACACCCGCACAGGAACAATTCTTTGGAAAAATATTTGACAAAATAAAATCTGTTGTCAAAAAAGGAGTGGACCTGGCGAAGAAGGGCATCAGTGCAGTAGGAAAGTTTCTCCCTATCAACATTATTCTGAATAAAATCAAGGGTCTTGTAAAACCGCTCCTCGAGAAAGTGCTAAGGTTTGCTATCGGTAAGCTCCCGAAAAAACTTCAGCCTTATGCACAATCGCTGGCTAAAAAATTTTTAAACCTTGAGGCAAATGAAGGTGAAGATTTTGAAACACAGGCACCCAATGAACTCGAAGCCATCCAGGCTGAATTAGATCATCACATAGCTCAATTGGTTTTCTCTTCAAATGAAGAAGAGACGAATGCAAGCGTTATGAATTATGAAAGTTCACTGGAGATGCTTGACCGCACAGAGAATTATGAAACGGGTTCCGTAAATGTTCCTTCACTTGATGCTGCGCGTGAAAGATTTATCGGTGAGCTCCAAAATCTGAAAGATGGAGAAAGCCCGGCTCCGGCAATAGAACGCTTTTTACCCGCGGTGATCATGGCACTGCAGCCCGTCATCAAAATTGCGATTGGTCTTATCGGCCGTCAAAAGATCATCAATTTCCTCGCTGGTTTGCTTGCGAAACTGGTATCGAGGTATGTGCCCTCAAATATTGCACAACCGCTTGCGGCCAGCATCATTGACATTGGCATGAAAGCAATTGGATTTGAAGTATACGAAACAGGTAAGTCGGACCTCGCATATGAAGCGATCGCCAATACGATCCAGGAAACCATACAGAACATGAATGGCCTCAATGAAAACATGCTGAATGATTCGGAAGAACTTACTCTGAACCTGCTGGAGGCATTTGAAAAAGCGGCAGCGGATAATTTTCCTTCTCAATACATCAGGGAAGAATTAAGGCCTTCAAAATCAAAAGCCGTGTGGATTAGTATGCCCAGGACGTCTCCCGTTAAACGCTATAAAAAGTTTACCCAGGTCTATGATGTTACGATCGATCCTCAAACAGCATCTGCTATAAAAACTTACAGGGATCTTCCACTTTCTAATTTCCTAAAGGATAAATATGGTTTGGATCCGTCAAAGCCGGTGAAGGCGAAGGTGCATGTGTACCAGGTATTGCGCGGCGGACGACTAAGCCACATTAGCCGTTTTGAAAATCTTCCCCTCCTGAATGCAAACCAGGTGAGGGCATGGGTTCAGTTATTACCGCTGACGAAGCAGGCTTCATCACTACTGCTCAAAGAACCGGCCCTTGGAAGAGACGTGGATGCCAGGTCTCTCGCCACCAGATTTAGAGCGCAGACCGGCCAACGTTTTTATTTTCTTGAAATAGAGGGCGTGAGACTACGCATTCCGCATGTTAAGCGCACCATGCACAAGCTTGCCGGTGGTGCCAGCCCTGCATCATCAACTGAAAGCAGGTCTGCAGATGTACAGGCTGTTGTGAATTTTATTCGTAACGAAGTGCGGCTTAATTATTTTTTCAGCGAAGAGGACGCCATCGCCATTGTAGAAAAAATAAACAGGAATGACCTGGTTGGTGTGGGGATGAAGATCCGGCAATCAATAAAACAGGTCATGCACAATATGCTCATGAGCAACATTGTGAGCAAAGTAAAGATCATACACGAAGCAGTACCGGAATTATACCTCGAAAATTTTGGCGGTGAATCAGAAGGCTTTTCCATCACCGATGTTGTTGGCAATCTTGCCGGAAAAGAAGTCATCAAAAAGCTGGTTGAAAAACTCGTAGATGAGCTTTCACAAATGGCCTATGAAGCGATGGGTTCATTATTTAAATCAAGAGCGGCTGAATTCAAGAAAGCGCAAGAGCAGCCACAGGATGGTGTGACGATAAAGCTGATCTGGAAAAATGTAAGTGGCATGTCGGCCATCCGAACACTGATTAATGCTGTTCGGGGTAACCTGTCAATTGGTAACCTTACAAGTCTGACGCTGCCGAAGTTTTCAAATCCGGAGATCGTAATTGTTGCTGACAAGAATTTTGACTAACATGGTTGTTGTTACTTCCATAAAAGATTCATTGTACCGGCAGACCAATCACTGGCTGCAGGCGGCTCTAAGGTTATCACTTTTTGAAAACCTTGCCTCTTCGAATGCGTGGCATGGTATTGAACAAAAAATGGGCGTGCTATTGAAAGACTCTCTTCAAAAAAGTATCAGCGATGTTATTTCGAAAGGTAAGCTGTTGAAGGAAAGACTCGAGAATGCTGAGCGATTAGATGACGATCTGCATGCTGCTAAAGCTGCGTTGCTCGATTTGCGCGAGAGTTATTTAAGGGCTGAGGAGACCATACACTTTTATACGGTGGCCATTAATTCGCGGACTACCCCCGGACTTGCTGCCCTGTTGAGAGCCTGTGATATACTTTGCGAGCGATCTATGCGCGAGATTTTACAACAACTCGGGAAGGAAACACCGTACGTGCTCACATATATCGATAAAGGTGTGGGGGCCTCCATTTTAAAAGCCGGATTAAAATTGTGGGATGGCAGGATCAGCCCAGTGGCGGCCATTAAAGTAACACAGCATAATTTGTACAGGCCCACTGCTATTATTCATGAAACGGGTCACCAGGTAGCACATCTCCTGCATTGGACAGAGGAGGTGTCACAGGTTTTCTCTACAAGGCTGAAGAATCATTCGCAGATAGTGAGTGAAGCATTTTCATCGTGGGCAAGTGAAATCGTTGCCGATGCATTTGCTTTTGTGCATACAGGCTTTGCTGCCGTTGCTTCACTTCATGATGTAGTAAGCGGTGCGCCTTCTGCGGTATTGGCCTATCACGAGTTCGACCCGCATCCAATTTCATACGTACGCGTTCTAATGAATATCGAAATGTGCCGGCAGTCTTTTGGATACGGACCATGGGACAATCTTGAAGAAGCGTTCAGGAGCGACTATGATCCGGCGTTAGCCCGCTCGTCATCGAATCAGTTGATCAGGGGATGTGTTGAAGCATTACCGGATGTCGTTCGCATCGTACTTAAATATCCATACCGCGCTTTCGGCAATAGATCCCTTTCGCAGGTGATATCTCCTGAAAGAGTTAGCCCGAGAGAATTGGAAAAATTGGAATACCTGGCAGGTCCGGCTCTTTTTACTTCCCACGCGTGGATTTGGAAAGAGTGCATCCGCCTGCTGGCGATCAATGCATATAAAATTGGTTGCGGAAAAGGAGACATTCCTGCGCTTTATAAACAACAGGAGCAATGGATGACGCAACTGGGTTTTGCAATAGAGCTTAATTAATCAAATAAAACATAGAAAATGGAAAATACAATCTTCGAACAAACGACTGTGGTGGGTAGCCTCTTTACCATCCTGTCTGAAGAAGTGATCTCGGTATTTGAAAACCTCCCTGATTTCAAAAAAAAGGCTGTAATGCAATTACCGGAAGACCAACTGATGGCTTGGTCCAGATTGGTAAGGGAGATGCTGAGGCTCGCCAAGAGAAAAGCGGATCTTGAGGATGCCATTGTGTTTGGCCAGATCCAACCTGGCGAAGTGGTAACTGCCAATGCTACGCTCGAAGCAATGAACAGAACGTATGCAGCAATGGTTGTACAGGAAGAACAAATGATTTATCCTACAACTGCCGCATCATCCACCATTGAGCAGCCGAATCCTAATTATGATCGCAACGCAAGGCCTGGGATCCTGAGCATTCGGCCTTCGTACAAAGGAACACCACCACCACCTGTGGTGAGAATGCAGAAAAATTCAGGCACAATTAGTCAATCGCAAAAAATATAGTTATGGACATACTTGATAATTTGCTATACGCAACGGTAGCCAGCGCCCTCCAACCCGCACCGGTGCAAGGATATCCTGCCAACCCAAGGATCATCAGTGATTATATTCCTGCCTTTCCAGGAGGCGCATTGTTTAACCCGATCAATGTTGGATCAGCTGCCGCACCCGTATTTACTTATAGCGTGGCACAGAAGATGACCTATTGTGCATACGATGATCCTGCATCAGTTGAATCTGCTATCCTGAGGCATTGGTACGATATAAATGCGCAGGTAAATTATGATTCGAACGGGGTAAGACCTTTTGGAAGTGTGCCAACCGGAATGAGGTACGCCTCGTTTGAACAATCCAGCACATATCATCTCATCTTCGCTTACCTCATAGAGAATACGCGCATCTTCCAGATCTTCGAAAGGATGATCGAGAAATATTTGATGGATGAAGAGTTCGGAATTGCAGAAAATAATCTTGCTTTCAACTGGATTCAAAATACGGAAAGACTATTCTTTAAAAATGATACGTTGCGCTCCACTAACATCCGCAGTTTGATCAGGCCGAGTGCTGACGCCACCCGCAGGAATGCATACTGGCGGATGTTCGGCATGGACCTCGCATTTGGAGATATCAACTCCCCATCCAACGGTCAATTGGCCTATGTAAAGGCAAAGACTTCCAACCAGCAATTTGTAGCGCTATTTGAAAAATATCTTTCCGAGATCTGGCAGAGCTATATCAATGCAAATAATTCATCGGGCATCAATACATCCGATATTAATGTGGTTGTTGACCTGGCCACCCAGTTGCGCGAATTGCTGATCGCCCGCCGCGGTGATGTAGCCAATGCGGTGTATGCCAACCAGAATCTTTCGCGTGAAGAATATGCTTCAGTACTGATGGCAACCTGGTTTACATTCATCATCGTCGATGATTCACCCGTCGTACAATTCCTGAACTGTCAATCGAGCACGGTAGGTGAGCGGCTGATCAAAATTGGTAATAAAGTGGGCATCCCTGCTCATACAAAATCACAATCGCTGTTCGAAATGGCAGGTGCCGCATCCAATATTTTGCGCACCATTGAAGAAGGCGGTGTGTTTGATAATCCAACACGTATGCCAACCCTTTTGAGAAGTCTTGTTCCGCCCGTACCGCTGATCGCCACACCGGATATGAACCTGATGAGCGACCTTCTAACGGTGATCAATAACTGGGAAAAAGCTACGGGCCACAAAATCAAATTGACAGAAGGGTATACGGCAGCTGTTCGCGTACAATCGAGCGGTGCTGCTACAGCGGCGAGGTCTACGCTTCCCGCGATGAATTAATGTCTTCTGTTGGATCCCCCGGCATTGAATAAAGGGGGATCATTCGATCACTTTATCGATCCTGCAAAGCCGGAGTTTTTGCAGGATCTTTTTCGATTTCCATTTCTTCCAGTATAAAAAAGTTTTTATGACATCACCATTTACGGATTACCTGTTTGAGACGGAAAGTGAATCATTGACTGCATCCCTCGACCAGGGAAATGAACAGTTCATAAAAGATCAATACCAGGAGCCCGAAAGTTTTGAACCTCAAAGTTTCGAATCGGATAGAATGTCTGCGCCAAATAATTTCAATGAGCAGGAAATGCCAACGCCGACGCAGGATATTACCGATGCCCTCAATCAAAAGGATTGGGCAGGTGCTTTGAAATTCGCGTTGAAAGATTGTAACTATACGGAAGGTGACCTGACCAACCTTCTTTTTTTCGCACGGCATCCCGAGTTGCCAAAAGAAAGCCTTAAGCCGAATCAAAAGAATTTTGACAAGCTTAGCCGTGAATGGATGTCGATCCTCACCAAGGAGATCAGGCCATTCATCGCGAATGAAGATTTGCAGGTGCCAGTGAAATTTGTTTTTGAAAGAGACAAAGAGTTTGCAGGTGATGCTGGAAAAAAATTTAAAAAACTTGTCCAGGACGCTGCGACCGATGCAGGATTGGACCCTGGTTTTTTAGCCGCTGTTTTATTAGCGGAAACCTTTCGGAACAGTTATCTCACCAATGACCGCGTCAGTTCTTTTGAAACCGGCACGGACAATTTCTTTGCGAGCCAGGCACAGCTCAAGGCAAATGTTCCTGCATTTAAGAAAATAGGTTTCACAAGGTCTGGAACAAATATCAATGAACATGGCAATGAAGTGATTTCTGTTTTGTTCGATTCGGGCAAGGATGCTGCGCTTGCTACGGCGGTGTACCTGAAGAACGGAGAAATAAAATTGCGCAATGCAGCGAAAAAAAACGGCGGTGATTTTGATACTTTCTCAACTGAAATTCAGTTTGCCCTAACACGAATTGCGATGGCAGCGGGTCATGGTGGTATTCAACCGAACGGGGAATTCGTTTGGTTTAAAAGAGTCGCAGGCAAGACGGTGCAGGCAAAAAAAGGAGAGGCCGGCAGTTTCCTCGTTGGTGTGGCCATCGAGCTTGACAGGGTATTGAATGGAGAGGATATTCTTATCCGCGTCAACGAAGATCGCGCTGATCCAACCAATAGTCGTAGGGTAACACGACGCAATGCTACCATCCTGGTGGCGCAGGCACTACATATTTCAGCATGCTTTTTTTCAAGTCCGGCAGTCAGTCAGCCGGAAACGGAATACCTTCTTAGCCAGGAAGAAGATGAACAAGGAGAAAGTGATGAGGTGGTGAAAGCAAGGCAATCCTCTTTAGGCAAAGCACAAATATTCATGACTGTTCAGGGCGCGAAGCAAGGAATGATCTCAGGTGATGTGAAAGAAAAGGGGAGAGAAGGCTCCATTGAAGTGTATCAATTCCATCACCAGGTGCAATCGCCGCGCGACCTTGCGACTGGCCAGGCTTCAGGAAAGAGAAGGCACCAGCCGCTCGAAATTGTGAAGGCCGTTGATAGTGCTTCTGTAAAACTATTATCAAGCCTCATCACCAATGAAGTGCTGAAGGATGTTGTCCTGAATTTCTTCCGGACTACTTCCAATGGCCTCGAAGAAAATTTTTATACCATCAAACTGACGAACGCTACTGTGTCCGATATGATCCAGGGTAACAATGACACTGCCGGCAACAGCCTTGTTGAAAGAGTTCAGATGACTTACCAGAAAATTGAATGGACTTTTTTACCCGGCAACCTGATGACGACAGATAGTTTGCTTCATTCGGAAATCAGGCAGTCGGAAGCACCTGAGCAGTTTTATGAATCTTCTTATGGTTCAAATGAAAGTGCAATTGACCAGTTGATCCCGGTACTGACATTATCTGAGAGTCGTACGAGACTTGACCATTACCTCGCAGCGGCTAATGTTGAATACAACATTCGAAAGACCCATAGGTTCAATGCGGTTTCACAGTTCAGGATGACTGATGGATTTGATTTTAAATCGGAAGATGCCAAAGAAAAAGTACAAAGAAGCCTTGCTAAATTAGGCAAGTCCTGTGCAGCCACCGGCAGGATGATCCATCTCGCAGCGTATGGGCGCGCACGTCCTTCTGAAGTAGGAATTATCACGCAGTGCCTGATTGATGCGGGCGAATTTGATAACATCAAAGCAAAGCTGCCTGCTTCAGCTACCGATGCCCAGGTGGTGAGAAGAATGCAATTGGAGTTTGGGATCGGAATTGATTGCGCTGGCTATGTGCAATTGGCATTTGCCTTCATGGCACAGGGGAAAGATAATTTAACGGCTGACGAGCGTGAGCGGCTTGGATTGAAAAGAGCAGTAGGTGATGAAAGACTGGAAAGCCTTCCTGCGGCGCACTTCCAGAAAGTTTCCCTTGATGATGCGCAAACCGGTGACCTTATTGTAATGACGCCGCGTAAAGACGATGATGGATCCATGCATACCGTGATCGTTGTAGACCACATGACAGATCGTGGCGTTCACAAATTTTTGGTAGATGCTTCATGGGGTCGTTTGTATGGTGATGATGCCTCCGGCATTGCCAGGCGCACCCTTGTATTTGACAGCAATACTAATTTGTGGAGTGATATCCATCCAGTGAGAGGATCGTCAGTAAATGAAAATAGTACAGGTCCTTATAATGGTCATGGAATAAAAGGTGTATTCAGGGCACGCCAGTTAAAGTCTAAACCAGTAAAGGAATTCGAAAACCTGGCAGCAGGAGGAACGCTTGCATATGATAGCTTCAATCATGCATACGAATCTAATGCATCAAAAGATGGCAGTGGTGTGGTGCCGGAATATGAATACGAATAGTTTATTCAGACCTTAAATTACTTGCAGGATTGGACAGCGCGGCCCTCGCCGAATAAAATATGGCGGTGGCTGAAGCAGTGGCTACGATCAACAACCCTGAAACAATGAACGGCAAAATAGACATGCCTGCATTGTAGGGAAAGATCTTCAGCCAGTTGTTCATGAAATACCATGCCACTGGGAAAGCGAGTGAAGCCGAGATCAGTGCAAGCCATAAATAATTCCGCGTGATGAGTGTTACCACTTGCACGATGCTTGCGCCCATCACCCTCCTTATGCTGATCTCTTTTTGTTTTTGCTGGGTTGTGAAGGCTGTCAAACCCAATAGTCCCAAACAAGTGATAATGATGGTGAGCACCGAAAACGCTGCAAAGATCTTTCCGCGTTTCTGGTCAGCGGCATATTGAGAATTGAAATCCTCGTCAAGGAATTTGTATTCAAAAGGCAACTCGGGGAAATATTTCTTCCAGAGTGATTCTAATTTTGGAATCGATGCTGCGATCTTATCGGCTTCCATTTTCAATTGAATGATATTACCGTTCGGTCCGTAGAAAAGAAGCAACGGAGAAATAGGATTGTACAGGGATTTTTGATTGAAGTCTTTGAACACACCCACCACTTCAAGAAAGTTTCCCGAAGTATCACCCGGGAATTTTATGCGCTTGCCCAATGGCTCATCCCATGCGAATTGTTTAACAAGGGCTTCATTCACAACAATGCTGTGCAGGGTATCGGCGGCACCCGAAAAATTCCTTCCTTTTAGCATCCTTATGCCAAGTGTAGTAAAGTACCGGTCATCAACAGCATAACATTCGATGCCCTTGTCAACATGCCCACTGCTTGTTTCAACAGTAAAAAGATTGAGGTTCACAGCCGAACCAGGAGAAGAGTTGCCGGTACCTACATCTTTCACACCAGGCATGCTTCGGAATTCATTATTCATCGCGAATATTTTTCCACGCTCGTCCTGCCCCGTATTAACGGTTACGGTCATCACGGCATTCTTGTCAAAGCCCAGGTCTTTTTTACGGAGATAGTTTAGTTGCGAATACACTACCCAGGTGCAGATCAGCATGATCATTGAAATGGAAAACTGCAGCACTACAAGGCTTCGCCGCAGCATCACATTGCCTGAAGCTTTTGAGAGCGATCCTTTCAATATGCCGATTGGCTTGAACCCTGAAAGATAAAGTGCAGGATAGCTTCCTCCAACCAAACCAGTGAAGAGGGCTACAACAAGCAGTAGCAGCAGGTTAAATGGATGCAGGAGGGTACCAAAGGAAAATTCTTTTCCCGATAAGGAATTGAAAGCGCGCAACAACACCACCATCAGCGCAATGCTGAAGAACACTGAAACGAGCGCCGTAAATAATGATTCACTTAGGAACTGCAACACCAGCTGTCGGCGGTTTGATCCTGCCACCTTTCTTACACCGATTTCTTTTGCCCTACGCGCCGAACGGGCGGTGGTCAGATTCATATAATTGATGCATGCGATCAGGAGCATTAAGAAAGCAACTGCAGAAAAAATATAGATGTAAGACATGCT
>Ga0170475_103813986_pt1 | contig 10758 bp, 9 predicted proteins | sample Soicark_Litter_5_FD_111474 | JGI IMG/M metagenome (GOLD analysis project Ga0170475, IMG submission 111474) | Avena fatua rhizosphere microbial communities from Hopland, California, USA. Combined Assembly of 48 SPs | reverse complement strand
GCGCCTTCGGCAAGCCGGCGTCTCCGACGTGTCGGTCTGCGGCAATCTGAAGTTCGACATGGTGATCGATCCGATGTTGCTGCAGCGCGGGCAGGCATGGCGAGCACAGCTGGGCCGCCCGGTGATGCTCGGCACGTCCACCCGGGAAGGTGAGGAGGCCGCGCTGTTGCGCGCTTGGGCCGCGCTGCCACAGGAACGGCGCGGGCTGCTGTTGATCGTGCCCCGTCACCCGCAGCGGTTTGACGAAGTGGCCGCGCTGGTGAAGGCCTCGGGCCTGCGCCTCGCGCGCCGCTCCACCTGGGGCGATGCCCCCCCTGCGGATGCACTTGAAGCCGACGTGTGGCTCGGCGATTCGATGCGTGAGATGCCGCTCTATTACGGCCTGTCGGATGTGGCCTTGCTCGGCGGCAGCTTTGCGCCGCTGGGCGGGCAGAATCTCATCGAGGCGGCGGCCTGCGGCTGCCCGGTCGTGATGGGGCCGCACACGTTCAACTTCGCGGAGGCGGCGCTGCTGTCGCTCGCCGCCGGTGCATCGCTGCGCGTCACGGACATCGACGACGCGGTTGCACGTGCCGCCGATCTGCTGGTGCCCGGCAAACGCGACACTTTTGCCGCGAATGCGCTGGCGTTCGCGTCGGCTCACCAAGGGGCCGCACGGCGCATGGCGGGGTGCATCGTGCCGCTGCTCGCCTGAACGGCGCCTCACCGCGTCGTGAGAGGGGCGCCCGTTGCCACGAGGGCAAATCCACTGGCCCAAAAGTACCGCATAACGTGAAACACTGTACTAGGGCGCGAGCAACCGGTTTGCGGCCGCAATGTCGCCCGCTTGCAACTGCCCCGCCGCCTGCCGCAGACGCAGGTTGTTCACAATGACGTCGTAGCGTGCCCGGGCCAGGTCACGGCGCGTGGAGTACAGCTGCGTCTGGGCGTTGAGCACGTCCAGGTTCACGCGCACGCCCACCTTGTAGCCGAGCTGCGTGGCTTCCAGCGCAAGCTGGCTCGACGATTCCGCCGCCTCGAGGGCCTTCACCCGTGCCTGGCCCGATTGCACGCCAAAGAACGCCGTGCGGGTGTTCTGCACCACGCTGCGGCGTACCGCGTCGAGGTTGTTGCGCGACTGTTCTTCGAGTGCCAGGGTTTCCTTCACGCGGTTCTGCACGGCAAAGCCGGCGAACAGCGGGACATTCACCGTGATCCCGATCCTCGACTGGTTCGTCGGGCCGTTGTAATTCGTCGTGTTGATTCCCGCGGCCGTGGGTGTGACGGCGGTCTGGTTCGTGCGGCCGCGGCCGTAGGCTGCGTCCAGGCTCACGGTGGGCAGGTGACCGGCCTGTGCTTTCTCGGTCTCGAGCTTGGCGATGTCATGGCCGAGCAGTGCCCTGCGCACCGCTGGCGCCGTGTCTGTCTGGCTGACCCATGCCTCGACGTTGTCAGGCACGGGCGGAGGAAGCACGACGGGTGCGGCAAGCGGGCGTGGCTCGATGCCGGAGCGTCCCACCAGCTGATCGAGCGCGAGGCGCTTGATGCGCAAGTCGTTCTCGGCGGCGATTTCCTCCGCGGTACTGAGGTCGAAGCGCGCTTGGGCCTCGCGGGTGTCTGTGATCGTGGCCGTGCCCACCTCGAAATTGCGCTTGGCGGAGGCCAGTTGTTCCGCGATTGCCGACTTGCCGGCGCGGGCGCTGGTCAGCGTATCCTGCGCGGCCAGCACGTCGAAGTACGTCTGTGCCACGCGCACGATCAGTTCCTGTTCGGCCGTCTGCAGGTCGGCCATCGACACGTCGGCCGACCGTTCTGCCTGTTCGATCGTCACGCTCGCATTGCGATCGAAGAGCCGTTGCCTGCCAGAAATGGTGGCAGACGGGCCGCGGGACGTCATGTCCTGGAATCCGTTCTGTTCGTCGCGTGCGTAGTCCGCGGTCAGTGCCGCCGACGGCCGCAGGCCGGCGCGTGCCTGGCCCACCCGGTATTGCGCCGAATCGGCCAGCGCACGTGCGGCCAAGTAGGTGGCATCGTAGCCGCGGGCCACGTCGAACACTTCGGCGAGGCTTTGCGCCTGCACCGGCATCGCGGCGGAGAAGGCCAGGGCGCAGGCCAGCGCCAGACGGGCAGGGGAAAAGGGCATTGATGGTTCCTTGAGGGACGGAAATCAGTACAGCGGGACCGAGGCGTCCACCTGGCGCGACCAGGCGTCGATACCCCCTGTGATGTTGAACACCCGCCTGAAACCCTGGCGCTCAAGGAACAATGCAACCTGAAGGCTGCGCATGCCGTGGTGGCACAGGCTCAGCACCGGCTGCAAGGCGGCCAGTTCGGCCAGCCGCCCGGGCACCTCGTTCATCGGGATGCACACGGTGGGTGCACCGTCGAGCGTGAGCGACGCTGTCTGCACCTCCCACGGCTCGCGCACATCGAGCACGATCGGGCGGGCGCCCGCCTCCAGCGAGGCGATGAGCGCGGGCAAGTCCTGGACGCTCACTTGCTGCATGGCGCGTCAGAACGAAAAACGCGAGGGTTCGCCGAACCCCTTGAGGCGAGGCGCCACGGTGTCGAACACCTCGGTGTGGCGGTACTCCTGCTCCCCCACGCGGGCGACGATGGTGGCGCGCATCACGGGCTCCTGGCCCACGATCGCGAACAATCGCCCGCCGACCTTCATTTCGGCGAGCAGTTGCTTGGGAACCTCTGCGACCGAGCCCGACAGCACGATCACGTCGAACGGACCCGGCGTGGGCAGGCCCTTCGAGGCATCTGCCTCCAGCACGCTGACGTTCGTGGTGGCGCTCTTCAGGTTGTCCCTGGCCAGCTTGACGAGCGCGGGTTCGATTTCGACGGACACCACTTCGCGCGCCTTGTGCGAGAGCAGCGCGGCGAAGTAGCCGGAACCGGCGCCGACCTCGAGCACACGCTCGTGGCGGCGCACATCCAGCTCTTGCAGGATGCGGCCTTCGACTTTCGGGGCGAGCATGAACTGCCCATGGCCGAGCGGCACTTCGGTATCAAAGAAGGCCATGCTGCGGTGTTCGGCGGGCACGAAATCCTCGCGCTTGACCACGGCCAACAGCGACAACACGCCTTGGTCCAGGACGTCCCAGGGCCGGATCTGCTGTTCGATCATGTTGAAACGGGCTTGTTCGATGCTCATGCGTGGATCCTCGGGGACGAAATCTGACGGGAAAGGGCGACCATTTTATGGGGCGGGGATGGTCCCCGCCGGGGCAGGCGTGCCGCGAAACTTGCGTGCGGCCCAACCGGCCAGGTCGTCAAGGTAGCAATAGATGACGGGCACGACCACCAAGGTCAGCAGCGAGGACGCGATGACGCCGCCGATCACGGCCTGTCCCATGGGTGCCCGCTGCTCCGCACCCTCGGACATCGCGAACGCGAGCGGCACCATGCCGAAGACCATCGCGAGCGTCGTCATCAAAATCGGGCGCAAGCGCACCTTCGCGGCCAGCAGCAAGGCCTGTTCGCGCGGCAGCGGCGCGCCTCCGTGGTGGCCTTCGCGCGCGCGGATCGCGAAATCGACCAGCAAGATGGCATTCTTGGTCACGAGACCCATCAGCATCACGATGCCGATGATGCTGAACATGTTCAACGTGGAGCCGAACACGAGCAGCGTGAGCACCACCCCGATGAGCGTCAGCGGCAGTGAACTCATCAAGGCGAGCGGCTGCAGGAAACTCTTGAACTGGCTGGCCAGGATCATGTAGATGAACACGACGGCCAAGACCAGTGCACCCACGAAGTACGAGAACGATTCATTCATGTTCTTCGTGGAGCCGCCGAACTTGTACCGGTAGCCGGGCGGCCAGGCCACTGCATCGAGCACATTGCGCATGTCGGCCGACACGTCGCCTGCACTGCGGCCCAACGCATTGGCGTCGACGTTGATCTCGCGGCTCATGTCGCGCCGATTGATCTGGTTCGGCCCAGTGGATGCGCGCACGTCGGCCACCTGGGACAGGCGCACCGATCGGGGCGCCCCGTCGCTGGCTGCAGCCACGTTGATGGGCAGGCGCTGGAGGTCCTCGATCGACACGCGACTGTCGGGCGTGAGGCGCACATTGACGTCGTAGTTCTCGCCGTCGGGGGCACGCCAGTTGCCCGCGGTGGTGCCGGCGACGAGCGTGCGCAGGCTGGTGGCCAGCGCGTTCACGTTGAGGCCCACGTCGGAGGCGGCATCCCGTCGCACGTCAATGGCCACCGTGGGCTTGTCGGGCTTCAGCGTCGTGTCCAGATCTACCAGCCCCGGGATGGCCTGCAGCTTCGCCATGATTTCGTTCGACAGGCGCTCCAGTTCGGCGAGGTCGCTGCCCTGGATCGAGAACTGCAAGCTCTTGCTGCCGCTGATGTCGATGGGGCCGATGTTGGTCACGGAGATGCCGGGAATGCGTGCCATCGCCTCGCGCAGCGGCACGCTCATCGCGGCGAGGTCGCGGCTGCGTTCGGCGCGGTCCACGAGGCGAACATAGACGACGCCATAGATCTTGCCCGCCGCTTGGCCGCTGTTGATTGTGGTGACGGTGTAGCGCACTTCGGGCATGGCGCGCAGCGCCTCGTCGATCTGCTTGGCACGCGTCTCGGTCACTTCGAGGGCGGACCCCACCGGTGTATAAAAATTGATTTGCGTCTCGGAAAGGTCGGCCTTGGGCACGAACTCTGTGCCCAGCAACGGGATCACGAAGAAGCTGCCGATGAAGGTGGCCAATGCGATGAGGAGGGTTGCCAGCTTGTGCGACAACGACCACCCGAGGAGCCGCTGGTACACGTCGGCGAGCCACTCGGTGAACCGGTCGAACACGCCCGTGACACGGCCGATGGTGCGATCGTAGCGCGTGACCGGCGGGCCGCGGCGTGCGCCATGGGATTGCGGATCGTGCCAGACGCTCGAGAGCATCGGGTCGAGCGTGAAGCTCACGAACATCGAGATCAGCACCGCGGCGACGATGGTGATGCCGAACTCGTGGAAGAACTTGCCCACGATGCCCCCCATGAACCCGATGGGCAGGAACACGGCAACGATGGACAACGTGGTGGCCAGCACGGCCAGGCCGATCTCCTGCGTGCCGTCGAGGGCAGCCTGGTGCGCGCTCTTGCCCAGCTGCACGTGGCGAACGATGTTCTCCCGCACGACGATCGCGTCGTCGATCAGCAGCCCGACGCACAGGCTCAGCGCCATCATCGTGATGTTGTTGATGGTGAAGCCGAACGCGTACATGAACAGGAACGTGCCGATGAGCGCGATGGGCAGCGTGAGGCCGGTGATGACCGTGGAGCGCCAGGAATTCAGGAACAGGAACACGATCAGCACGGTCAGGAGTGCCCCTTCGATCAGCGTGCGCTTGAGGTTCGCCACGGAGACGCGGATGGGCCGCGCGCTGTCGCGAATGACGTCTGTCGTGATGCCCGCCGGGGTGACATCCTTCGCTTCGCCGAGCGCCGTCATCAGGCCATCAACCACCGCGATGGTGTTCTCGCCCTGGGATTTCTGCACCGACAACAGCACCGTGCGCCGACCGTTGTACAGCGCCAGGCTGTCGGTTTCCTGCGGGCCGTCGACCACTTCAGCCACTTGCGACAGCCGGATCGGACTGCCTGCCTTGCGGGTCACGACGATGTCGCGGAAATCCTCGGGCCGCTTCAAGCGGGCGTTGATCTGCACGACCCGCTCCTGTTCGAGGGAGCGGATGGCGCCCATCGGCAGTTCCTGGTTCTCGCTGCGCACTGCGGCAAGCACCTGGTCCACGGTCACGCCGAGCGCCTCCATCGCCTGCGGGCGCAGGTACAGGTTGATCTCGCGTGCGCTGCCGCCCACAACCGTGACCGAACCGACGCCGCGCACGTTCTCCAGGCGCTTTTGCAGCACCTGGGTGCCCCAGGTGGTCAGCTCTTGCGCGGTTTTCGTGTTGTCCGGCGACAGGAGCGCCACATTGAAGATGGGCGCGCTTTGCGGGTCGACGCGCGAAATGCGGGGCTCCTTCACCTCGTCGCGCAGCAGCGGTCGGATCAAGCCCACTTTCTCGCGCACGTCTTCGGCGGCCTTGCGGCCATCCACGTCGAGGTTGAATTCGACGATCACCACGGAAGTGCCTTCGTACGATCGCGAGTACAGAGAGTTGATGCCTGCCACCGTGTTGACGGCTTCTTCCACCCGCTTCGTGACCTCGCTCTCGACGATCTCGGGCGATGCGCCGGGGTAGTCCATCACGACCACGACGGTGGCGAAGTCGATGTTCGGGTACTGGTCGATGGACAGGCGCTGGTAGCTGAACAGGCCGAGCACGACGAAGGCCAGCATGGCCATCGTGGCCATGACCGGGTTGCCGATCGAGACGCGGGTGAACCACATGGTGGCGTCTCCCGTCAGCGGGCGGCCGTGACCGCCGATGCGCCGGCCATCGGCGCCAGGCGGGCAGCGACATCGGCGCGAACCGCGCCGACCGTGCCGCGCAACACCATGGCGCCGTCGTTCAGCCCGTCGGTGACCTCGACCACGAGTTCTCGCACGCCGACCACCACTGCATCACCTCGGGCGCCCAAGGTCACCAGGCGCTGGACGATCTTGCCGTTGTCCAGCACGAACACGCAGGGTCGCGGCTGGTCGATCCGCACGGCGCTGACCGGCACTGCCAGCGCCTTGCGCCGGTCCAGCTCGATGGTGCCGTTGGCAAACAGGCCTTGGCGCAGGCCTGAATGCGGCGTGACGGCGAGGTAGACCATCACCGAGCGAGTGCCTGCCTGTGTGCTGGGGTTGATGCGGGCGACTTTCGCCTCGATGCTGTCGGCCAGGCCGTCCACCTGCAGCCGGGCCACTTGGCCGATGTGCACCGTGCCGACGTCCTCGGGCGCCACGGGGCTTCCAGCTCGATGCGGGAGAGGTCCACGATCTCGACCACGCGGCCGTCGACGGACACGCGTTCGCCGGGCTGCGCAAGGCGTTGCGACACGGTGCCGGCGATGGGCGCCACCAGCCGGGTATCGGCGACTGACTTGCGGGCGAGGTCCACGGCGGCCACTGCTGCCCGGTACGACGCCTGTGCCGCGGCCTGGTTCGAGATGGAGGTTTCGAGCCCGGTTGCCGAGATGAACCCTTGGGCCACGAGCGCCCGGTTGTTCTCGAGCGCGCGCTGCGCGATATCGAACTGCGCGCGCGACGATTCCGCTGTCTGGACGGCCTGCTGGACACGCAGATCGACTTCAGCGGTGTCGAGCTGGCCGATGACCTGGCCGGCCTTGACGGTGTCACCTTCTCGCACCGTGAGTGTCTTCAGTTCCGCGGCGACCTTGGCCTTCACGGTGGCGGTGTTGACAGCCTTCAATCCGCCTGACAGGTTCAGCGTGCGCGAGAGGTCGAGCCGGGTCGCAGGCACCACGTCGGATGGGGCGAACTGGAGGGTCGCCACGGCGGGCGGCGTGGTCTTCGCCGCGCTGGCAAGCTTGCGGGCATGAAGCGAGCGAAGCACGAACAGGCCCAGGACGACGACCAGCGCCATCGCGATCAACCAAGGTATCCGGCGTTTCATCATTAGGCGAAAATCAAAGAGGTGGGCGTTCGGGTGACAGCAGCCCGCGCAACACGATGTCGATCTGCGCCTCGATGACCTGGGCCGGCTCGATGGCGTTCATGCTGATTGGACAGGCGCCGAAGGAGTGCTTGTGCAGGGCGAGGAAAAGCAGCGGTGCGATGAGGACCTGGGTAACCTCTTGTGGTGAAACAGCGCGGAACTCGCCACTGTCCACCCCGCGCTGGATCGTTTTGGAGATCAGTTCGCGGGCCGGCAAGATGACCTCGTGGTAGTAGAACTCCGCGATCTCGGGGAAGTTGCGCACCTCGGCCATGATGATCTTGTGGATCCCGCCGGCCGGCGTCTCGCCGACCTGATCCCACCAGGTGCGCAACAACGTGGCCAGCAAGTCCGATGTCGGACCTTCGAAACCCTCGGCGATGTTGACACTGTCAGCGAGAATGCGGGACAGGTTGTGCCGGATCACTGCCTTCAGCAGCTCTTCCTTGCTCGGGTAGTACAAATAAAGGGTGCCCTTGGACACCCCGGCCCGTATCGCCACTTCCTCCGACCGCGTGGCCGCGAATCCCTTTTCGACGAACAGTGCCAGGGCTGCGTCCAGAAGTTCCTGGGGACGGGCTTCCTTGCGGCGTTGCCGAACAGTGGAAGAGGGCGGTGGGGAAGCGTGCATGGTGGTACTGACTGAGCGGTCAGTAATGTAGCCTCCGAATTGACAGGGGGTCAAGGTCCTAGGACCTGCCAGGTGTCGGTGAAACCCGTAAAGAAGCGTGAACTGATCTGTACTTTCACCCGCACTCACCCGTGCGTCGCTATCATCCGGCGTTCATTTTCTGCGAGGAGTTGGTTTGGACTTTGTTTTGTGGGTCAAAGCGGCGATCATGGGGATCGTAGAAGGCTTGACCGAATTTCTGCCCATCTCCAGCACCGGTCACCTGATCCTGACTGGATCACTGCTCGACTTCACCGGGGACACCGTCAAGGTGTTCGAGATCGCCATCCAGACCGGCGCGATGATTGCCGTCATGTGGGAGTACCGCGAGCGCATGGTCAGCACGTTCGCGGGCATCCGGACCGAAGCGGTCGCGCAGCGGTTCGCGCGCAACGTGGTCATTGCATTCATCCCGGCGGGGATCATCGGGCTCCTGTTCAACAAGGCCATCAAGGCGCACCTGTTCTACCCTGTGCCGGTGGCCTGCGCCTTCATCGTCGGCGGCCTGGTCATCCTGTGGGTGGAGCGGCGGCACCGCCGTCTCTATGGCGCACTGGACCTCCAAGGCACGCGCCGCGCCCGCATCGAAACGGTCGACGACATGACCGCACTCGACGCGCTCAAGGTGGGCCTGCTGCAATGCCTGGGGTTGATCCCCGGCACGAGCCGATCCGGCTCCATCATCATCGGCTCGCTGGTCCTCGGGTTCTCGCGCAAGGCGGCCACGGAATTCAGCTTCTTCCTCGGCATCGTGACGCTCACGGCCGCTGGCGGGTACGCGGTCTGGAAGGCGCGTGAACTGCTGCACTGGGGCGACCTGCCGCTGTTCCTGATCGGCACGGCGTTCGCGTTCGGCAGTGCGCTGATCTGCATCCGGTGGTTGATCCGGTATGTGTCCTCGCATGACTTCACGGTGTTTGCGTGGTACCGGATCGTGTTCGGGCTGATCGTGTTGGCTACGGCGCGCACGGGGTTGGTTACCTGGGCGGCTTGATTTGACGGGGGGCCGTCACTCCCCCCTACGCGCGGGTCCACTGTTTCGCTTGGCGCGGAGCTTGTTCTCTGGCGAGGCCGCGCCGGGTCTCGTCCCGGCAGCCGAAACCCCTTTCTTGGCGCGCCAAGAAAGGGGTTCCAAAGAAGCGCTCGAACACCAGCTTCCACGCTATTTTGCCCAGGCGCTTCGGGTGGCAAATCCCCCGCTCGACCACTGTCTCCAGCGCCACCGTTACCGATCGCTGGCCGGCCGTGCCGGTTCGCGTCAACTCGCTTCGCATTGCTCGTTAGGCGTCAAGGAGTTCCCTCGTGCACATCGTCAAACGTTTGTTTCTCATCCTGTTTGTACTCGTGGTCTGCGTAGGTTGCGACCAATCCACCAAGATGTACGCTGAGGCAAATCTGCCTCGGGTCCAGCCACTGTCTCTGCTTTCAGATACTGTGCGTTTGCAGGTCGCACACAACGAGGGCTCGTTCCTCAGTCTCGGGGCGTCCGCACCCAAGGCCTGGCGTCTTGCAACGCTCCGCGTGGGAGTGGGCGCAATGTTGCTGGCCTTGCTCGCGTATGCGCTGTTTGCCAAGGCTGGGCGAGCGCCATTCATCGTCGCGCTCGCCCTCGTTCTTGCTGGTGGCGCAAGCAACCTGATTGATCGGTTCGTCAATGACGGCTACGTTGTTGACTTCATCAATCTGGGCGTTGGCCCAGTTCGAACGGGCATCTTCAATGTGGCGGATGTCGCCATTACCGCAGGTGCTCTTTTGCTCCTCGTCCAAAGCTGGCGCAGGCGGCGGGGTGATGCCTGACACTTCGTTCAAGCGAAAGCGTTTTCGGCCGTGGCTTAAGTCAGACGTTCAGCTCATCCGCGGCGCCAGCCAGGACGTTGGTGTAAACCGCCCCTGATCATGGGAAGGTTCCCACTAAGACGAAGGAGGCCGTTGAACTGGCCACGTTGGAATGGATGCCCTGATTCAAGAACGATCGCGTTCAACTTCGATACCTCCCTCGGCACTCGGAATGAAAACCATGAAGCTGCATCCGTCGCCCTCCAACCCCTTGGTCAAGCGAACGCCGCCACCGAGCCGCGTTGCGGCTTCTTTGACAATGGCCAAGCCGAGGCCGGACCCGGCCGCGTCGTGGCCAGCACCGCGGTGGAAGCGGTCGAAGACCCGGTCGCGGTCGGCGGACGGGATGCCGGGCCCGTCATCGGCCACCGACAGGACAACGCCGCCTGCAAGGTCGAGCAACTCGACGACCACCCGTCCACCTTCCCGGCCATACCGAATGGCGTTGTCGATCAGGTTGTGCAACACCGATTGAAACGCTTGCTGCTCCAGCCTGAGCTTCAGAGAGTCCGGCGCCTCAAGCGAGAGTTCGATGTCACGGGCCGCGGCGGAGGGCGCGAGCAGCGCCATTTCCGTGCGCGCAAGCTGTGCCGCGTCGACCTCGCTCGCGCCCACGGGGCGCAGGACGTCGATGTGCGCCAGCGCCAGCAGTTGCTGCGCAAGGTGCGAGGCGCGTGCAACGGCGTG
>Ga0170475_109038586_pt1 | contig 10762 bp, 8 predicted proteins | sample Soicark_Litter_5_FD_111474 | JGI IMG/M metagenome (GOLD analysis project Ga0170475, IMG submission 111474) | Avena fatua rhizosphere microbial communities from Hopland, California, USA. Combined Assembly of 48 SPs | reverse complement strand
GTCATTGCGGGCGCAACCGAATGAGAGCCCGGAGAATTCCCTTGTGATCTCCGGCTGAGAAGAGCTCACCTGGTAGCTTAGTCCGGCGCCTGTGAGCGCTCGCACATCTTCTATCGCTCCGTCACTCAATCTGGCTGCGAGGTAGGCCGGGGACTTCCCTGGCGCAAAACCATACAGGAACAGAAACGAAGCCTTTTGGCGCAGGCCGTCAAGAGCAGCGGCACGATCAGGAAGGCTGTGGCACCACCTGTCAATGGTCGTGGCGCTCGCGAGGATGCAAAGATCATGGTCCGCCGCCCGGCGCAATTCCGCGTCAAGCGCAGACGCGTCAACAGTTCTGCAGCTCAGGCCAAAGAACTCGATCACCCGCTTGAGACACACGTCATCATGTGTAGGGCGAATGTGGTACAGCAGTATCGGTTCAGGCTGCATTGGTGTTATCGGATAGAAGCGTGGAGCATGGTCGAGTAGCGCGGGATCAGCGCGGGAGCGGGCGAAGCGACATCATGAAATCTTCGTAACTCGTGCTGGTGACAAACGGTTTCGTGATTCTGGCTAGAGGTTTGTAAGCGTCAGAGCCGTATAAGGTAAAAGCCGCAACATTTCCGGTCACCAGAGAGGAGGCCATGATCACCGAACCTTCTCCGATGACGAGCCTTCGGTTGCCTGCGGTTGCGATCACACACCCCGCACCGATGTAAACATCCTTACTTATAACAATTCGTCCAGCTCCGCGGGTGTGGGCGATGACAATCGACCGCAGCCCGATCACAGCCCCATCCTGGATTTCCACCAACTCCGGAAACTCGTTCTCCAGATAAGCGTCTTCCCCGATCCAGACATTTTTGCCGATCTGCATGCCCCGCATGCGGTGCAGGAATGGACGCAGAGTAGTAGCACCCGGCAGAAAACGGCAAAGCAGATGGAGTATTCTGTTGAGCGCTCTCCTCATGATCGACTTGCGCGGAGGATGGCTAACCCGATCTGCCGAATCTGCGGCCAGTGCAGGTTGCAAATTGGCAGCGACAGGTGCCGCTCCAGCTTGGCCGCTTTCTTGCATTAGATGCTCGCCTTCCTTTTGTGAGTTCATTTGCCCTCTTTTTGATTGATCTCAGAACCGTCAAATCGCTGATGTTAATTGCGAAACTCGTTGCTCTGGGTGAGCTGTGGCTGCTTTGAGCACGTCCGAGAAGTCTCGCACGAATTGTTCAATGACCTTCAGGTCAAAGAGATCGGAACTAAATTGAATGCGTCCGAGCAACTGGTCAGGGCGTTCGATGAAAGCCATGTATAAGTCCCATATTGCTCCTCCGCTCTGTGCATCCATGGAAGTCACATCCCAACCGGACTCTGTTGGTGGGGTACTGGGCTGCAAAGATATCCCAACGGTGAAGAATGGGTGGCGGCTCTGATCTAAGGTGGGCAAAAGTTCACGGGCCAATAACTCCAAAGGAACATCGTCATGAGAAATCGCCGCGGAGATCACCAGTTGGGCGCGTTTTATTAGCTCCAGGAAGGTGGGGTCATCACTCAGTCCGACACGGAGGGGAAGCGGATTGAGAAAGTGCCCGAGGAGAGGCTGGACTTCAGATCGCTTCCTGCCCGCCGGGCAGAATGTTCCTACGATGATGTCCTTCTGGGAAGTGTACCGGCATAGCAGCATGCTCAATGTCGCTCCAAGCACGGTGAAAATCGTGGTAGACGCATTGCGACACAAGTTCCTGGTTCCCACAAGGATTTCGATCGGAAAGTTGCAGCTGTGGATGGCGCCGCGGAATGTCCGAACGGAAGGACGAGAAACGCGGGGCCAGTCTAAAGGCCGAAGCTCCCCACCGAGTTGCGTGCGCCAGTATTCGAGCTGCTTCTCCATTTCATGATCGAGCAACCACTTACGTTGCCAATGAGCGAAGTCACGATACTGAATACTGAGCTCGGGCAATGGCGAGGGTCCACCAACGGATAAGGCGTTGTAAAGAGTCGCAAGCTCTCTTGGAAAAATCTGGTAAACCGAGACTCCGTCGACAATACTCAGGTGCGCGGTGATCGCCAAGCGATAGACTTCTTCATCCATCCGGATCAACAGCGCGCGCAGCAGAGGACCGGTGCATAAATCAAAAGGCCGGCGTGCATCTTCCGTTGCCAGGTGCAATGCCAGAGCGTGGCGTTCTTCTTCCGGCGTTGATCGAAGGTCTAACAGCGGCAGGGGAAGGGGATCCGCTGGTTGGACGATCTGAGACGGAGATCCATCAATCACGTCATAGGATGTGCGCCAGATTTCATGTCGCCGAATGATCTCGGTAATGCTTTGCTCGAGGGCCTCGATTTTGAGCGGTCCGTTGCGGTAAAGCGTTATCGATTCGTTGTAGAGGGGAATTGGTACCTCCAGGCTTTGTCGCCACATCTGCTCTTGGGCTAGAGAGAGTGGCGCCACCGCATCCCGAGGAACAGGCTGAATGCTCGATTCGGCAGAACGCAAAGACAATTTACCCTGCAGACATCGCTGCAACACTTCTTGTCTGTCAACTGAAAGCGACTTCACATCAACCGTCACTACAACCTCGATTTGATTCCAATCATGATTTGCGTAATTCCCAACTCTGGACTGCTAGTACCTGACCGGCAGAGCCAACAGGCCTCTCAGCCCAAGGTTTGTCCGCCACTGCAACGGCGTCTGCAGCAGCGCCAGGTTAGGCATGCGCCGGAGGATCGTAGCAAACGAAACCTGGCCCTCTATGCGCGCCAGCGCAGCACCGAAGCAGAAGTGGGCGGCCCAACCAAAGGCGAGATGCCGGTTATCTGTTCGAGCCAGGTCCAGCCTGTCTGGATCAGGGAACCTCTCAGGATCGCGATTGGCCGCGCCCATGATTGCAATGACGGCGTCCCTCTTGCGAATCTTCCTGCCGCCTAATTCCACGCCTGCGCGCGCTAGACGCGCGGTGTGCTGGCTGGGGCTCTCGTACCGTAGCAACTCTTCGACCGCGGAAGGTATCAACTCCGGATCGTCACGAAGCCGCTGCATCTCTGCGGGATGGCGCAACAGGGTCATCAGGCCGTTGCCGATCAGATTCGTCGTGGTTTCCTGCCCACCGACCATAGTGACGATGGAGTTCGCGATCACCTCTTCCTCGGTCAGCCGGTCTCCATTGATTTCGGCTGTCAGCAACGAATTGATCAGCCCTTCACGTGGATGGGCTCGCAGTTCGCGAACGCGCTCGCGGAAATATTCGAGCATCTCTTCCAGCGCCCGCAGAACTTTCGGCACGTGGTCGGGGTTATGCTGAAAATTTCCCAACATCTCCGCAAAAACGGCTGTCCAGTCTTTCAACTGGCGGTGGTCTCTGATCGGGACTCCGAGCATCTCCGCCGTCACAATAGCGGGCAGCGGTTCTGCAAATTCAGCGATGATATCCATTTGCCCCGTCTGTGCGGCCATTGCTGCGTCAATCAAAGTGTCCGCGATCTGCTGAATGTGCGATCGCAGTACCCGGACCCGCGCCGGTGTGAAGGCGCTGGATGCAAGCGAGCGCAGGCGCGTATGAGCTGGCGCATCCAGGAAGAGCATCTGCTTTACCATTACCGCTGCAATGGGGCTGATCGCGGAGAGGTTCATGCGCTGTAGCTTTTCCGGAGTGGGAGTACGATCAGCAGAGAAATCGTGGAGCACGCGCACTACGTCGGCATAACGAGTCACCACCCAGGCGTGCAGGAATGGGTCCCAGTGCACCGGGGCTTCCGTGCGCAAACGGTGATAGAGGGGATAAGGGTTGGCCAGGACTTCAGGATCTAGCAGATGATAAAGGCTAAGAGCCGCACCCGCCCGATCCACGCCTGGCAAACTTGCGATGGCATTCATTTCTTTCCTCCACCGGGACTGGCTAGTTCCAACGCATGTTGGACCTCATCGAAGGTCATGGAGCAGATCCGGGCCGCCATTATGCTTTCAATCTGCTGGGCTAATTGCGCCGTTGTGGGTGACTCGACAACGCAGCGCATCGGGAGTTCGACTCCAAAGTCGTTCAGAATGCGCGCGTTCAGTTGCGTGCAGAAAAGGGAGTTTCCCCCGATCAGGAAAAAATTGTCGTTAGCTCCAACCCTCTCCAGCCCAAGCAGGACGGCTACGAATTCTGCCAGCCTCTTTTCCAGGCCTTCCCGCGGTGAGAGGTGCTCGCCGGCCAGAGTGTTTGCGCCCTGGGGCATTGGCAAAGCGTTCCGATCCACTTTGCGGTTTGGCGTCAGCGGCAACTCCGCCAGCTTTACCAATGAAGAAGGAAGCATGTACCCGGGAAGGCGTTCCGCCAGATAGGTCCTCAATTCGTGCGTCTCCACGCCCGGCGCCACTACATAGCCGACAATGATTTTCTCGCGTCGCGGACCCTCCACCACCTTCGCGGCCGCCTGCTTAACTCGGGGGTGGCTTTGCAGTGCGGCTTCGATGTCTCCCAGTTCGATCCGATAACCTCGAATTTTTACCTGATTGTCGTTGCGGCCCAAATACTCGATCACGCCGTCACGCCGGAACCGACATCGATCTCCGGTCCTATAGAGTCGAGAAGCTGGATCAGGGTTAAATGGATTTGGAATAAATCGTTCAGCCGTAAGTTCTGGCTGGTTCAGGTATCCTCGCGCAAGCCCTTCACCGCCAATCAGCAGCTCGCCAGTCGCGCCGGCCGGAAGCTGGCGGAGTTGATCATCAACAATGTAGACCTGTGTATTCGCTATCGGCCTGCCGATCGGGATGCGATTTTCCACTGAGCTCACACGCGATACAGTCGACCATATTGTGGTTTCGGTGGGACCGTATAAATTCCACAACGTCGAACACCGCGGGATCATTTCTCTTGCCAACTCAAGCGGCATAGCTTCGCCGCCGCATAGGACTTTGAGCCCTTCACGGCCCTGCCATCCGCTCTCGAGAAGTATTCGCCAGGTGATTGGAGTAGCCTGCATCATGGTGGCGTTGCTGTCCTGCAAAAGCTGGCACAATGCCCGACCATCGAGAGCAATGTCATGGCTCGCAATGACAGTGCGCGCGCCGGCAATCAGAGGTAGAAAGATTTCCAGCCCGGCGATATCAAAGGAAAAGGTCGTGACTGCAACCAGGATGTCATTGGCAGCCAATCCCGGCTCGCGCCTCATGGACTGGAGGAAATTCACGAGTGAGCGATGCTCGATTTGCACTCCCTTGGGACGTCCTGTGGAACCAGACGTAAATATCACGTAGGCCAAGTTGTGCGACTGAACTTCGCTACATGGATTTTCCCGGCTCATTGAAGACAGTGCCGGTGTGCCCATCACCAGAATGTGCTTCGAGAACGAAGACACCACCTGCTGCAGCGCCGGCTGTGTGATCATCACCTCCGGTTGCGAATCTTCCAAAATCTGCGCAAGTCGCCTTCTGGGAAACGCAGGATCAAGCGGAACGTAAGCTCCGCCTGCCTTTAGAATGCCGAGGAGCGCGATTACCGAATCCAGCGAACGTTCCAGACACAACGCAACCAATCTTTCAGGTTTTACGCCGTGCTTCTGCAGCCAATGAGCGACCTGGTTTGCCCGGAGGTTGAGCTGCGCATAAGAAAAACTCTGTTTTTCACATGTCAGGGCAACGGCATCGGGTGTACGCTCAGCTTGTGCCTCAAAGAGTTCATGAACGCAACACTGAGAGGTTGTGCCGGAGCGTGTTGCCGTAGACATATCATTGGGGCTTTCCCGTTTGACTGCAAAGCTCATCCCTGTCCCCCGACAGAAGTTGCCTGTTTCAGGGCGCGCTGGATTTCGTCCTCGCTCATTGCGCCGATTTTAGTTTCCATGAGACGCTCGATCTCCCGGGCCAATAGCGCCGGCGTTGGGGACTCAAAGACGCTGCGCAAGGGTAGCTCGACTCCAAAATCGTCTCGCATTCGAGCAATAAGTTGCGTTCCGAAGAGTGAGTGTCCCCCGATCAGGAACAAATTGTCGTTCACTCCCACCCGGGCAACGCCGAGGAGATTTGCCACCAACGCTGAAAGCTTTTCTTCAAGCACGGTACGCGGGGCGAGATAATTTTCATCGGGCAGGGTGTTACTGGCATCTGGCGGCGGCAACGCTTTTCGGTCCAGCTTGCCATGCGAGTTCATCGGCAGATCCGGCATGACGACGAATATCGCCGGCATCATGTAGGCGGGCAAACGACTGCGCAGCAGTTCGCGCAGCTCAGTGACGGTTGGACGGCCCTGGGCGCCGTTCAACACGATATAAGCAACAAGACGCGGGTTCTCCATGCCGTCATGGCGCGCTACTACGGCACTGGCCAGTATTGAAGGGTGCCGGTCCAGGACGCCAATGACCTCGTTGGCCTCAATACGATAGCCTTGAATCTTGATCAGGTTGTCTACTCTGCCGATGTACTCAATTCGGCCGTCCGGAAGCCAACGGGCCCGGTCACCAGTGCGATACATTCGCACGCCCGGACTGTCAATGAAAGGGTCCGGTACAAACTTCTTCGCCGTCAGCTCTGGGCTATTCACGTATCCTCGCCCGACCCCGGCGCCTCCGATGCAGAGTTCGCCGATTTCACCGCGAGGTAGCAGATTCAACCACTCATCCACAATGTAGATTTCAGCACCGCCGATCGGTCGCCCAATAGGAGGACGCTGCTCCCCGTCTGCTTCGGGTGCCGCGACATGCCCAGACGTAGCCATCACCGTGGCCTCCGTTGGGCCGTAGTTGTTGATCAATGCAAACGGTAGTTCGGGGCGCGGATAGTGGTGAAGAGTGTCGGCCCCAGTCAGCAGGAGACGCAAACTTGTAACGGGCCAATCAAGCGTAATCACCCGTTCGGCCAACGCGGTGGGTGCGAAGGCGATCGCAATCTCCTGATCGATTAACCAGTCCCTCAGCAACTCAGGCGAACTGCGCACTTCATCCGGGACAAATAAGACCGACGCTACTGCCGCTAAGTGTGGCCAGAGCTCCGCAACAGCAGCGTCGAATCCGAAGCTTGTAAGTTGTGTCGCCCGATCGTCGGGAGTGACAGCAAATGCTTTCTGATACCAGCAAACAAGATTCAGTAGGTTTGCGTGCGTGATTTCGACCCCTTTGGGAGTGCCGGTTGATCCGGAAGTATAGATGACATAAGCCAAATGATCCGGACAAACCTCGGCGTCTTCCAGAGCACCCGGAGTTCTGCCCGCAAGATCTTCGCGATCCAGTAAAAGCATCCGCCAGTTACCCTCGGGCAACTTGCCGGCCACAGTAGAGTCCGAGAGCACGATAGGAGCGCGGGAGTCCGCCAAAATAAAGGAGAGTCGCTCGCCCGGGTAGCTTGGATCAATAGGAAGATATGCGGCCCCAGCCTTCATCACGGCAAGTGCTGCGAGCGCAGCAAGTGGTGACCGGCGCACGCACACCGCCACTGCAGTGTTGGCGGTGACCCCTAATTCTTTCAGGTGATGCGCCAATTTGTTGGCGCGATCGTCCAGTTCGCCATACGTCAGCCGCATGGAGCCATCGCCCAGGGCTATGTGGCCGGGATTCTCCCTTGCCTGGTGGGAGATCAGTTGCGGCACGCATTGATCAGGAGTGAACACTCGTTTGATATGAACGGGAAGCGCAGCGCTTCCGGTGGCAGAGTCAAGTGGGGTTGCGGTGAGGACAAAAGACTTAGACATATGGGACTACTCGCGGTGACAGAGGCGTTGAAGACGTTTTCCGCGCTGAAATAACCTTCGTCGGTTTTGCTGTTGATGCTTTAGGCAGCAGGCAGTGTCGATACCTGTTGCGTTTCGACTCGATCAAGAAACTCCAACACTGCTTCAGTGACGTGATCTGTCTGGCTTTCACTGAGCTCGGGATATATTGGCAGTGACAGTATTTCGGGCGCGAGCGCCTCAGAAACAGGCAAGCTACCTGGCATCGCATATCCCAATTCTCGATAAGCAGGGGTCAGATGCAGGGGCTCAGGATAATGAATTCCGCTCTCGATACCACGCGCATGCAAGTGCTGCCGCAGTGCATCTCTGTTTTTCACCCGAATTACAAAAAGATGGAAATTATGTTGTCCGCCAGACGGGACTTGCGGAACCTGGACGTATGCGTTACAGAGTTTTGCAGCATATGCCATCGCGTGCTGAACCCGGCGCGCGTTCCACTCGCGAAGGTAGCGCAGCTTCACAGAAAGCACAGCCGCCTGCAGTGAATCGAGCCGCGAGTTCGTCCCGATAATGACATGAACGTATTTTGCTGGACTGCCGTGGTCTCGCAGCAATCGAAGCCTTTCAGCATGGGCTCCATCATTGCAGGTGACAACGCCTGCATCTCCATACGCACCGAGGTTCTTGCCGGGATAAAAACTAAAGCACGTGAGCCGGCCCGATCCGCCTACGGCAATGCCATTCCGTTCTGTCCCATGCGCCTGTGCAGCATCTTCGATGATTGTGAGCCTGTGCCGGTCGGCCAATTTCTGGAGCGCCGTCATCTCCATAGCCCACCCATATAAATGGACCGGGATAATTGCCTTGGTCCTGGCCGTTATCAGACGCTCCGACGAAGCGACATCCAAATGGAAGGTCCTGGGATCCACATCGGCGAATAGCGGCCGGGCACCGACGTTGCTGACCGCCTCCGCCGTGGCGAAGAACGAGTTCGCGGGCAGGATCACCTCGTCGCCGGCGCCAATTTGCGCCGCCTTCAATGCGAGTTCCAGGGCGGCTGTTCCTGAACCGACGCCAATCGCATATCTACTTCCCACGAATCGGGCAAATTGCTCCTCGAACCGTTCCACCCATTCGCCGCCGACGAATTGCCCCGAAACCAAAACCCGATCCACGGCATCCATGATCTCCTCGCGAATTGATTCGAATTGCGACTTCAAATCAAGGAAAGGGATCGTGACCGCATTGCTATTCATGAGTGATGTCATCCGTCAATATTTATGCTTCGATCAGTGTTAAGCCGGTGGCAGTAGCGACAAACTGTGCCCGGCATTGCGGGCAGGTCGCCGAGGAGATCACATTTGCCGGCGCAGGAAGAGGCAGGCGTCTGGCGCAGCGGCACATCCAGCCAACCTGCCGCGCAGGATTCCCGACCATGAGGCCGAAATCGGGAACGCTCCTGAGCACGATTGCTCCCGCGCCAATGAAGGCGTATTGTCCAATCGTAACCCCGCACAAAATGGTTGCATTCGCTCCCACGGTGGCATTGGCGCGAATCAACGTAGTTTCCAGCGCCTCACCGGATTTCTTAATGTAAGCGCGCGGATTAGGGTCATTGGTCAGGGCGCAGTTCGGTCCCAGAAATACGTTGTCTTCAACCGTAACTCCCTGCCAGATTGCAACTCCGTTTTTGACGGTGACATTGTTGCCCAACGCAGCGCCTGTTTCGATGAACGCGTGATCGCAGATATTGCACCCAGATCCGATGCGAGCTCCCGGCAGGACATGAGCGAAGGCCCAGATTCTGGTGCCCGGACCAATATCCTCTGTTTCGACCAGCGCTTGCGCGTGGGCAAAATAGGGCTTTACAGGGGTTTCAACCATGTTGCCTCACGCCGCCTTTACTTCCGCAAAGCTCTCTTCCTGGACGTTCTCGATTGCAATTTCGATCGCGCGCACGACTTCGGTGGCGAATTCGCCGTTGGTAATCGGAGGTTCGCCGGTTTCCATGCACTTGAGGAAATGGTCGATTTCCACGGCGAGGGGCTCCACATTGGCAAGATTGGGAGAGATGACATCGCCCATGCGATAAGTCAGCTGGAATTCACCGAAGTCGGTCGGAGCGGCAAAGTTGACGCCGCGTTCAAATAGTTTGACCTTTTCTCCCGGATCAAGGTCGTCGTAAACAACCATTTTGTCCGAGCCGATAACACAGGTTCGCCGCATCTTTTGCGGAGCCAGCCAACTCACCTCGCAGGAAGCGATCACTCCGGAGGGAAACCGGTACCATAGGAATGCAACATCCCGTTTCGTGTGAACGCAGACCCTCCCAAACGACCATGCCTGGACGGGATTTTCTCCGAGCCAGTAGAGCAGAATTGAGAGGTCATGAACCGCGAGGTCCCAGATGACGTCTACGTCTTGCTGGTAGAGACCCAGATTCACCCGCGAGAAACTCACATAACGCAGAGCGCCCACGGTGCCACTGTCGATCAGTTCCTTCACTTTGACTACCGCGGGGCTGTAGATGAATGTGTGGCCGGTCATCAGAGTTCGCCTGGCGAAGTGCCCAATTCTGGTCAGCTCAGCCGCCTTCTCGCTGCTGTCAGCGAGCGGCTTTTCCACGAACACGTGCTTGCCACACATGAGAGCACGTTTTGCCAGGTCGTAATGGGTACCGATGTTGGTTGCGATAAATACCGCATCGATCTCGGATTCCAGTAATTGATCAAAGTTGGAATATCCCTTGACCGATGGATATTGCCGGGTTATCTTGCTCAGCTTTCTGGTATCGAAATCGCAGCAAGAGGAAAATTCACACTTTTCATTGTTTGCAAGTACGCGTGCGAGATTTGGCCCCCAATAGCCCAAACCAACCAGTCCGACTTTGAACATCAGCATTTCTCCATTCTTTTCTCTGTTGAAGTGATTTGTTTAAAAAGTGTTTTGGATCTGCGTGGGGGGTAGCGCTATTCCGCGCCGCGGCATGAAAGGACCGCAGGAATCGTGCGCAGAAGGATCTCTAGGTCAAGGCAAAAACCGGCACGGCGGGCGTACTCAATGTCCATCTGGATCATCTTTTCAAAACCCACACGGCTGCGCGCCGTGGCCTGCCACCAGCCGGTAATGCCGGG
>Ga0170475_127755435_pt1 | contig 10766 bp, 21 predicted proteins | sample Soicark_Litter_5_FD_111474 | JGI IMG/M metagenome (GOLD analysis project Ga0170475, IMG submission 111474) | Avena fatua rhizosphere microbial communities from Hopland, California, USA. Combined Assembly of 48 SPs | reverse complement strand
GGCTTCCCCCCCCGTTGTCTGCGGCTCAGCGCGGAGGGAGATGACCCACCATTACAACGGAGGACGACATGACAACACGTAACGTTACACTCTATGACGCACACGGACGTGCAGTAGTACTACGCCGCACGATCGGTTTCCAACCCCAGACTTTGGTAGTACCTCAGTCTGACGAACCCTCAGGAGCGGGAGGCTCTATGATGGGTGACTTTTCCCCAGTTTACAACCTCTCCGGGGATGAGATTCACACCTCAACCTCCGCCACCCGCAGGAACGGGGAGGCGCCATGACCGCCCTCGAACTTGTAGTGGACAGCGCTCGCAGGGCAAACGTCACTCCGGGTGCTATTCTAGACGAGATTCTAGCAGATCAGCTCGTCCAGCGCCTCCTTGAAGAAGGAGCCGAGCTTGATGAAGTGGTCAAACCTGCTGCTCTCGCCGTGCGCAAGGAAGTGATTCGTGGTGAGCGGAAGAAGTCGGAGCACTGATGGCGCTCATGATCCTAACCGCACTCGGCTTACTAGCAATGATAACTCATTGGTGGCTAACCGACTACAATGAAGACAAGGATGAAACAGAGGAGGACGATGATGTCAAGCGACACTGAACGAACCGTAGCCATTGTGGCCGCGGGTGTGGTGGCAGTAGGACTAGGCGCTGCGTTGATCTACCTGATCCTCAGAAGTTTCACCACACCTGTCCCCACTTAGGAGGATGAACATGGAGAAAGCTACTATCAAGAAGATTGAGATCGGAGGCGCTATCGTTGTCGCGGTGACCGCGATTGGCGTCGTCGCCTACTACCTTCTGAAGCAAAACCAACCCGTTGGTGGCGCTACAGGCGTCACCCCCAGCCAACAAGCCGCCGCCGATATCGGCAGCATCTTGCTTGGTGTCCCAGTGGGTGCCGCACACGGCGTCATTCCGACGCCGGCACAAGAGGCAGCCGCAGCCAAGTGGGCCGCAGCCTACTCAGATGCACAGGCCGCAATCGCATCCTACGCTGCGTCTGGGCATCCAACGACTTACCCCGTTGGATATGGACAGCTACCCCCCCCGCCCCTCAAGGATACTGCTTGGTTCCTACTCCCCAAACCCGGGAGTAAGTGGGGCTCCGGCGGTGGCGCGGGTCTCCAACCCTACCCGAGTGGCACAACGGGTAACACCCCCATCACCTCCGTCTGATGACAGCTCAAGAGAGACACCACCTCGAGTGGGCGATCGTCGGACTCATCATCACGGGTTCGATTGTGACCTCCCTCGTCGTGCTCCATGAGTACAACAAACTAAGGGCGTTAGGCGGTGGTTTCGTGGGAAACTTCATTCCTACACCTCCAGGTCCGCTTCAAAGTATTTGACCCTCCACCGTCCACGTGCAGCCGGGGAGCTATCGTGAAGTTTAGCAGCGTCAACGTCCCGTCACTGTGGTTGCCGAATCACTCCGCTTTCTGCTGCTTCGCGGGGTGACGCATTAAGGTACACGGTTGGGTAAAAGGTGAAACGTGACCAGAAATGAAGAAAGCCAGATAGCATTAGTGGTCGGAGCAGGATCCATCCTACTTTTGATCATTCTGCTATCAACCGTCATTATCAACTCAAACAAGCCAGTTCAACCGGTGACAACGTAGTCACCAGAAAAGACGACAGGTAGCCATGGCATCTCAGACAATCAAATCGGTAGCCGGTAACTCCGGGAGGTTTCCCTGGGGATGGGTCATCTTCGGAGTCGTGGCGGTCGCCACCATCGGCGGCACGATCGTCATCGTGTCCGCAATCAACAAAGGGCCGTTCGGTATCCTTTGAAACTTAACTGGGCACCGGCGGCAATGAGGATTCGCTACCCTTCATTGCCGCCGGTCGCCGATCTACAACGAGGCAAACCATGACCGACCACTCACACAGCGAAACCACCATCATCCTCAGCATCACGACGCTCAGCGTTCTGGGATTGGTGGCTCTCGCGGCTTACCTGTTCTCCAGAAGCGCCTCAAGCGCCAAACCAACGTCAACTCCACCGCTACAAGTCGTCCCACCGCCCACTAGCATTGGACCAGGAGCGCCACCGAGCGTCACTCCCGCCAAAACCGCCAGCGTAGCGGCCGTGCCCAGAAATCTGGCGCCTACCCCCGGCTCGTCGGCTCAGCCGCCGACGGACATCATCCCACCGAATGAAGGGGGGTAGAGATGGACGTTCAGCAGATATCAGAACGTTCGCACTCCGTACGACTGGTGATCACCAGCCGAGGTACAGTATCCGCGCTGTATCCTTACGTGACACGCGTCATCTGGAAGCCAGGAACCGTTTCCACCCTCATCACCCTGCCCGAATTCGCGGCACAGGTAGCGAAAGAGGCCAAGAAGGCCAAGATTTACCTAGTCGGCCTCAATCGTGAAGTAGCGACCACGGTAGAGACGTATCTAGCCCAGGTCGAACGCGCCGCGATGTGGTACGAACCACACAAAAGCCAGCCTGGATATGGGCTTCACATCCTTCCTTGGCTGGTGAACCCAATCCTCATTCTACCCCACGCCTTCGCGGGACCACCACGTCTACGAATGCGACCACCAGGGGATCGAGTATCAATGCCAACCCCAGACGGGATGGGCATGCAGTACCGCAGGGCGATCGGCACGGTATCAACCTCGCTGGTCAAGGGCTCAGACGCGCAGGAGTGGGCGTTCAGATGGATCAGCGTCTTCAAGGACGTTGGAATGTCAGAGGAGGTAGCGAAATCAATCGTCGCCTACCTCGCAGTGGAGACGTACTGGGGAAAAGACGAGCAACACCACAACCCGGGCTTCCTCGTCGTCACGAACAAGCAAGCCCCATTCTTCCAAACGAGCGCCCCCAACCACTTCGAGATTTTCCAATCCGACGAGGCCTTCGCAAAGGCGTACCTGAACACGCTTCGGCACCACCAGCCGGCTTACGACCTACTGGTCTCCCAGCCCGCAGATGATGCGTGGTACAGGGCGCTCAGCCCATGGTACAGCTCGGCAGCCGAGCTTACGAAAGGGCACCCGACGTACCTCTCAAACAGACTGCGGCTCAACCAGATGTTACGGTAAGAAAGGGAAAGACATGCGAAACAATTACTTCACAGACTCCTCGCCTTCCGGCCACGAGGCCGGACCCATCACCCGCGCGCTGAAGATGATCCCCAAGGGCACTCCTTGGTGGTTGTCGCTTACGTACGGGCTCGCCGCCGGCTCTATCGCCGGTGGAATCTACGGGCTGTGGCTCGCCGTGGCGGACTCGAACATTCTGTTCATCCCCGCGAGCCAGTTCACCACACCCTACGCCGGTGGGCAAGACCCCAACAACCCGGCCGCCCAAGCGGCCGCGTAAAGGAACCAAATGAAAGAATTTCTCCTCATCACGGCCGGCGTACTCGTCGGCCTGTCCATCGCCAACCTCACGGTGAACCTCATCACGAAGTCCACCGTCGACGTCCACCACTGAAAGAAGGTTCAAATGACCATGCAAATCGTCACCGGCCGATCCGTCAACCCGCAAGCCGTCGCCCAGGCGATGGGAGGGACCGCTTACAGGCAGCGGCCCACCATCCCGGGCTCCGGCATGCTCGCCGCGATGATGCAGGCGCGCAACGCCAACCCGGCCGGCCAGGCAATGGCAGCACCGGGCGCCTGCGCCTGCCCCACGCCCCCTGGAGCGAGGCGCCCCCTCTCTTCTCTCATCTGCCCGGCCCCATCCCTCGTGTACCCGCAAAACGCGGGCGACGTCGCACCGGGGCGCCAGACCATGAAGCGAGTCACCGCTCTCGCCCCGTCATGCGGGTTCGTTCGCAACGCTCCGTTTCAGCAGTCGTACGCCATGCTCGACTCGAGCCTGGCCGCGACGATGCTGATGGCACGGGCCATCTCGGACTGGCAGGTGTTCGCCAGCTCGGGCGTCAGTGCGGGCGCGCCGTTCTCCGTCGACCTCGATCTCGGTGCGGCCCTCGCCATCAACGCGCTCGGTCTCGAGCTCGTCGTCGCAATTCCCGAGACGGCGGCTGCCGGGCCGTTCACCGTCGACATCACCAGCCAGGTCGCGCTCGGCGCGAACCTGGTCACGTACGACAGCGGGAGCGTGCTGCTTCAAACGGGCGCCGACAACCTCGGTGACTTCTTCTTCTTCGGCTTCACGGACGTCAACAAGGGTTCGTACTACTACGCCCCCTTCGCGGTGTCCGAGGCAGGCGCTCCTGCCGTCTTCAACACCAGCGTCGCCGTCTCCGGCCTCCCGTCTGGCGCCACCGTGACACTGCTCACGGTGCCGACCGACTCGCCGGGCGCGTCGCTCTTGCTCACGGAGAACGGACAATGATCCCGATCCAGGCATTCACAGAGGAGGCGCGCAGGCGCCGCTTCGAAGAAGCGATTCGCAACGCCGCGATGTGCATGTCCGACGAGGACGTGCGCGCACTCGCAGACGGATTCGCGGGAGCACAGTACGACAACATCGTCTCGACGTTCGCCCTCCTCACCGGGAGAGCTGAAGGACGACTGCTGAACATGCTGCGGCCCCTGCTCAAGGATGCGCAGTTTTGGACATATGCACCGGTCATTCTGGCGCACTTCGTCCGAAGCTACGCGAAGTACGGAGCCCTGTCGTCCGAGGACGTGACGAACGCCCTCAAGCAACTCGGGCTCAAAGTCGACGACACCGACCCGGTCTGGAAGGAGATCGGGCCAAGCACCAACCTCGAAAGCATTTCGAAGATCATCAAGAGCGAAACGTTCAAGACGATCGCGCGCACGTTCCTCGAGAAGGGCCTTCCATTGCTCATGGGCATTGGTGGAGGACCCATTGGCTTCGGTGAGGGTGAAGTCGTGGGTCACGCAGCTGAAGGGATGCTGCTCGGACCCTGAATGAGAGGGCGGCGGCGTTTACGCGCCGCCGCCCCTCCTTCTTCTTATCAGCTCTTACTTACCATTGAGAATTAATAGACAACGGAGAGTGCTATGGTAGCGAATCGTCAGCCTGAAGAGACACAAGCAGCAAACAGCAACCAGCCAATGGACATGCCAGCCGAGAGGCAGGCAGCCAATCGAGTTCCGCAACCGCAAGTTGAGAATCCAGCGAAGGAAGATGCGGAGCTCGCCCTTGCGGTGAGCGCCCTGATCACCTCAGCTATGACCGTCTTTCTCGTCGTCATGAGGCGACGCGCGCGATCGGTCGCGTCTCGATTCAATCACGCAGCGAATGGGGTGTCAGAATGAGCGTCGAGAACTTTACAATCGCAGAACCCTGGGCCCAGCACCCTGGCGATCACTCATCGGTCTCCTTCCCCGTGGAGCCGAATGAGCACTTCGCATTCCTAGCGCGAGTAGCGATCGCGCGCAACCCCTGGATCAAGAACCCCCCCCCGAAGGGTCCGATCGCGACAACCCTCACCTCAGGGATCAACGGGACGGGCAAGATTGGGGAGTACTCGGACACGATGGATGCCATCATCATTGCGCCCCAGTTTCTGCGTCTGGACGCGCTCGCGAAAGGCGTCCCCATCGAAAAGGTCGATCTGGGAGCTCAGCCCACCAGTAGCGACCTCGAAACCTTTCCCCTTCTCCTGCTCGCGATGACTAGGATCGCATCGCTTCAGACGCACATCGTGCGACCGCGACAAAGGGCAATGAAGGACGACCGGATCGCGATGGCGTGGGGGACCCTGGCCAAAGAGTCCGATCCCGAACGCTACTCGCTCGCCAACGTAGTGAAGGGTACCGGAGAGGGTTCTCTCGCCGACCTGACTCACGACGCCTACTCAGGAGCGATGTTCACGTGGCTCGCGACCGCGGGGTACGGCGCCCTGCTGCAATCAGGCGCACTCTCAGCGGTTCCCAAAGAAGCGAACGAGGACCGGGAGGACCAAGCGGTGCGCAACGCGGCGAGACGAAGCCGCCGCATTGCCTGTTTCATCGAGCTTCTCGCCACCCGAGAGTTCGACTACGCTCTCAGGATGTACTTACAGTACATTCTCGAGCCGAACAACATCAGGCGCTTGGAATACGCGGATTCACCCGAGCGAAGGGGAATCTTCACCGAACGTGCAAACCGCATCCTTGCGCGCCCAACGGACGCATGGCACGCGGATGCTCTCCGTCTGTCCGCTCCCGCGATCAGGCCCTCACCCGTAGGGAGTGTCACCTCGGTCGGCTTACCCGCGGCAATGTACAACCCGCTACCCATGCTGAACTTGATCACAGTAGGTAGCCGCCTGTCAATTGACAAGGCTCTCCAGAACAGGCTCGACCCTCGCGAGATGTACAAGCTGCTCTGGCTTGTGGTAGCCGAACACGATGAGCGACTGACACTGTGGCAGGAGAAGGGCGATCTCGAGGCCGTGGAGAAAGCTCTCCGCTTCGTCAAACCGGGCCGCCCGGCTGCAACCCCGTTGTGGGGCGCATCCGTGTCGATCCGGCACACTACCCTTCTGTCAACCACAAAGGCAGTGCCCGACCACATCTCACTGGAGACGGATTTGACGATCCCAGCCGCTACCGCAGAAGCAAACGGCGTTCTGCCGTACCGCTACACCGCGGTAAATCCGTTGCCGGTCTCTCCGATCGGCGGGGATCAGAGGAAGGCGATGGTCCGGGGGTACGGGACTGCCGCCATTGGTGTCGAACCGGAGGACAGGGAGCGCACAATTGGCGGAGACGTCATGGGTGTCCTCCCCCCTCAGCACATTGCCTGGGTAGGGGAGTCCTACAAAGGCGAATCGGACGCAGTCTTCTTCAACGCGACGTTGGAGGGACTTGCATCGTACATGGGCGTGCCGGAAGCGGAGGTAGTCACTGAGATTGGCAAAGACTACCCCGCATGGCAAGGCATCATCAGCGAGAAGGGCGACTTCGTGACGGGCAAGGGATCACTGCTTTACGTCTCGGCAGAAACGAGATGTAGGCCGTGGCTGCAAACGATCACCGTCCCCAACCTGCTGCCGGAATTCTGTGTGGTCAACCAAGTCGGGCAACCGACGCTGGTCGTCCCCGTGGTATTCCGGCTGTTCATCACACCACGGGCTCCCGTGGCTGATGTCCCCATGACCGCCGCGATCGACAGCGTCGTACGCGTCGCGACAGGGCCGTTGGAAGGCACCTGACGATGGCCTTCAACATCGGCCCTTCGTACTACGTGGCTCCACCGTACCCAGTGAGCGTCGTCCCCTTCCTCCGCCGATGGGCGGGGGAGGGGGGCTTACCACCCCAGACTCGAGTCAGCCCCCCCGGTGCCATCGCTGTGACGATCGCATCCGGGCCCCTAAGGGCGATCGAACGAGCGCGCGACCCAGAGTTCTTAGAGGTGCAAGCTGAAGCACCACCCTACGGAACTAGCTGGGAAGCTCACCCAGATCAGCTCCCGGACGTGATGTACTGCGCGAAGCAGCTCGCTGACGCAGGGCTTACACTCGAGAACGATCTGCTATCCCGAACTGAGCATGAGCAAGCTTTGAAGTCATGCATCCAGCGCGGGGGGATCTGGGGCTGGGACATCAGACCGGAAGGGATAGGGATGAGCGGAGGCGAAGACATGGCCGAGGGTTACAAAGCCATTCTCAGCCTTCTCGGACATCCCGATTTCTCAACTGAACCGCGGGTCCCCACGGCGCTCCCGACTAACACGAACTGCGGATGGCCAGTCTTCAGACCCGGGAAGCTACCAAAGGTGGCCTGCGCCCTAGCGGTAGCATCTGTAAACGGAGATCCAGCCAGAGCAGACGAGATGCGAGGACGTCTGGGGCGCTGGGCGAAGGACTTCGGCAGCCCTCAAGAAGATTGCTCAATCCAGTTCTCTCGCACGGGGCAAACAAACAAGGCGATTCCATGCTACAAGCCGGATCCCAGCGGAGGTTGGATCGTCACCAATGGCACGGTGACGGGCGCCGGCCCACGCCGCCGCGCCGTTAACGGCGTTTCAAGTGCGGATAACTACCTGCTCATCAAGGGAGCCAAACGCATCATGCGGTGGTTGCGGACTTCACCCGTGTTCAACCACACGAACCACGTCGCCACGATGAGCCGGCTCAGGACGGCGCGGGCGAGGATAGGGAAATCAGCTATTCTCGTCGACGACGACATTTCCGCGTTCGACCTGAGTGTCAGAGGTTCACAGCAACAAGCGCTGCAGAGAATCATACTAAGCGACTTATTCGGCGCTGACTGGGCCCATGCCTGGCTGCAAACACAATGGCTGCCGCTGCTGTCCCCGCCTATCTTCCCTGAGGGAAACGCCACTCTTTACCGAAAGCTGAAGGGTGGGGAGACGACTTCCGGGATGATAACCACGTCAACGGACGGATGCCTCCACAATCTGGCGTGCTTCTTAATCTGCTACTCACACGCGGTGAAGCAACCCATTGAGACGACGGTGACTCAGATCAAGAGTGAAGAGTTGTGCCTGCTAATCTGGGGCGACGACACCGCGTTCGTAACTGACTCCAGAAGGTTCAGCTTATCACGTTACTCTGAAAGAGCTGCCGAGCTAGGGTATACCAGGAAGCCCCGAGCCTCGACATCATCAGCTACTTTCCTCGCCCGCTTCTACGACGTCATAAACAACGTTTCATATCCGATAATGGCCAGGGTGCTTCAAAACACGATGTTGCGCGAACACCCATCCCCAGGTCCCGCCATGGAGATGCTCGGTCTTTACTTTCGTTGGCACTTTCTAGGCGCTAACGCCCACCCGCTCGCAGACTACGCCTGGCACTTGCTCCAACGAGACCCTGGCTCAGCTCTTAAACGATTCGGGATTGCAACACGAGAACAACTCGGACAGGTGATCGAACGTCAGGACATCCTTTCTACTGCCAAGACTGAATTACTATCCGCTGGGAGGGGAGCCCAATCCTGGGCAACACAGAATAGAACGGACCCCGAACGCGACCCCGCCACAGCTGCTCTTCTAGCTTACGTCGCGAACAGAATCACACCCGAGGGCATCGTCTCCATGACCGGCCTTTCCGATGACAGCATTGACGAAGACCGGGCAGCCGGGATGCTGTCTGAATTAATGGAATACATCCTTACCCCACCCGACCTGCGAGATGCAGCCCCGAGATGGGCCACGGCTTGGCTTTAACACAATTCACACCAACCACATGAGGTAGCGACCATGGATGAAACACCGAGCACGGAGATAACAGAGACCGTCACACCAGCCCCGGCCGAAGCAGGCCAGATGTTGGAGACGATCATCGCTGCAACCGAGCGACCGACCGATCAGCCACTTGAAGAGGAGAAAGCCCCGGAGGCCCAGATCGCACCCGCCAGAGTGGGCCTGCAGTTTTGGAAAGATGAGAAAGCGCTACTTGGGGACCGACTTCTGCTGATCCTCAACAACGTTCAAGAGCCGGAGGCGCCGCAGTGCTACCTGACAGGGAGCGGACAACAAGGGCCGTTCCGATTCGTAGCGATCATCGCCCCTGGTTCCGCATTCACAGCCCTACCCGGGCTGACTTTCATGAGCGGTAGCGATGGCATCATCGCATACCAAGAGGACGGATCCGCAACTCTCACACCAGAAGGAGGAGACCCAGTGATCATCAACGACTCACCACTGATGGGAAAGAGCACAGCCGAAGCGGTCTGGACAGCCCTAGGGCTCGGAAAGGCGGGGAGCTGATGGCAGACGCGACAACCAAAGACAAGGTGGTGGCGTGCCCTACATGCGGTAAGCCGCTCGGGATCGCCGTTCCCGGACACGCCGACATCGTCCGGGGACCCAAACCCGATCACCCGAACTGCCGCTTCAAGGCAATCAGGGTAGGGAGGACATTCCACCTGATCGTCACTGACGACACGAAGGTAGGCTAACATGGCAGCAGCAGTCGGTCAATTCTACCTCATCGATTTCTCGCTATACGACGCCCTCTACGAGATCATGGCCCCTGGGGCCGCGATCGGGCCAGCTCCAAGCTGGATCGTTCGAGACTGCACAACGGGCGCCTTCTTCGATCTCCCAGAGTCCGCGCTCACGGCCTCGCCTCAGTCGACGCTGATGACGATCCAAATCGCGGACAACACGAACTTCGTCCCACTGGTGGGGCTCCCCCCGGTCTTTAACTATGGTGACCCCATTGTCTATCGACCAGGACAATCCCCCACCCCACCCTTTCAGCCAGTGACTCCGTCGGTACCTCCAGGCGGAGGGACTGGCTTCGTCTACGGTTTTGGGTCTACCGACACGGTGGCGCCATTCGGCTGCCTCATCTACCTCGTCGCCGTCGTGTCACTCATCGCGCCCGCTCCATCAGGAGTGGCGGTGATCTTCTCATCAGACGCGGTGAGGGTCACGACGGGTTACCCGCCCGACTTCAACTAGAAGGAGAGATGAAATGGGAGTACAAGGATACCTATCACTCATCGTCTGCGTGGTCGCGATGTCGATCTATCTCGCACTGAACGGTTTCAAGCGCGCCGCCTGGGCATGGATCGCGCTGATTGCGTTCGGATGCGGGCTGCTCGCATTCCTCATTCACTCAGGGATGAACCAAATTGGAGCCGGCGTGCTCCACCACTGACCGATGGGGGTGGCTGGCAACACCAGCCACCCCAATCGGGGTCAGGACTACCAAAATGCTAATACTGAAAGGCCGAACTTACGTCATGTTCGGCATGCCTGGTTACCTGTTCAAATGCACCGAGACATCTCTAGCCTCATTCGAGATGGCGGTCACCAGCCCGACGAGCTCAACTTCCAAGCTATGGAAATTCCCGTGGATGCTAGCGCCCTGGTTCTATATGAGAACCTGGTGAAAG
>Ga0170475_108588922_pt1 | contig 10767 bp, 4 predicted proteins | sample Soicark_Litter_5_FD_111474 | JGI IMG/M metagenome (GOLD analysis project Ga0170475, IMG submission 111474) | Avena fatua rhizosphere microbial communities from Hopland, California, USA. Combined Assembly of 48 SPs | reverse complement strand
CGGATCGAAGCGGTTACAATGAGGTAAAGACCCCGAGAGAATTGGAATAACGAATCAAGCGACATAACGCCTCGCTCCTATGTGGTAGAACTTCTGAACTTCGCGACGGTGTCGCGGGTCTTCGTCGCGACCGCGTGGATTGCGTCCAGGCGTTCGCTGAGAGTTTTTCCGAGTTCCGCCGGGTCGGCTATTTTGCCTGCTTCAGGCGGAGTCGAAAGGAGAACAATCGCCTCGATGACTTTTTCGTAAAGATCCAGCAGATCAACGGCACTTTTCCGCTGCTGTTCGAGTGCAGTCTCAATAACCGAGGCAATTTCGTCAGGCGCGATATTGCAGCCGGCGAAATCGTCGCCATAAATTTTATGCAGGATTTGCTCGGCGATATCCGAGGCATTGAGACCCGCGCCGCCATTCGGATTCATTTTTGCGGCTGGGACGCCGGCGGAAACAGCCACGGTCCACCCGCGGGAGTTCTGCCGGTGACGGGCGATGAAACGAGCGCGCGCGTCTGCTTTTCAATTTCATCCCGCAATTCCCACCAGAGGCGGCGCGGTTCCTTCGACCAGAGCAGGACCCAGAAACCACCGCGCTCGAGACGGCGGTCGGTTCGCCACTCGTAGTCTATGCCGGCGAACCAGCGCAAATGATTCAAAAACTCGCTGCAAAAGGCGGTTTCGAGCCACATGAAATCCTCGTGCTCGGGAGACCAGTCTCCGCCAGTTCGCAGTGTGCCGCGACGCCGTTCGCAGAGAAACTGCCACTGCCCCATAGCCTGGGATGATTCAATGCAACGGCGCACGAAATCACGCGCTTCAGCCGCCAGGGCAAGATGCGGGCACCCACGAGACGAGGGTCGCGAACAGATCGGGCATTGTTTCTCGCCGAGCATGGGCAGGCTACTTCCGTTTTGTGTTATCCACCGTGATATAGCGGGTTCCGCCGGAGCCGCCCCGGGGATCGGCGCTCCACACACGAAGCAGGATACGATCGCCTTTGGCCTTTTCGCTCATGGTGACCGCGTCGTTGGCGCCAGTGACCGGCTGACGATTGATTTCAACAATCACATCGCCGGTGCGCAGCCCGGCCTCGGCTGAGTTCGAATCTTCCTCAATTGAAGTTACCAGCACACCGCGGACAGAAGAGGGAATGTTAAACTGGCGGCGCGCCTGCGCGTCGAGATCAGTGACCTCAACCCCATCCAGCGCGTCGCTTCCGCTTTGGTTGCGATTACCGGAGCGGGTGCGCCCCTCGCGGGCGAACAGGCCTTCGGGCATTGAAGCGACGGTGGCAGTAAGGTTCCTTTCTTTGCCATCCCGGACGACTTTCATATTTACCTTCGAGCCGGGGGGCATTTGGGAAACCATTAATCTGAGCTGCCGCATCTCTGTGACTTTCTTGCCGTTGAAATCAGTCACGAAGTCCCCTTCTTTGAATCCTGCTTTCGCCGCCGGGGAGCTGGGCTCCACCATGGTGACGAGCGCGCCATTAATGTCCGGCAGATTGAATTCCCTGGCTAAATCCGGCGACATGTCTGGCTGCAGGCGCAAACCCAAATAGCCGCGGGTCACTTTCCCTTCGGTAATCAGACGATCCATTACGTAACGCGCCAGGTTGCTGGGAACGGCAAAACCGACGCCGGAAAAGCCTCCGCTCCGGCTAAAAATCATCGTGTTCACGCCCACAAGACGGCCCTGCGCGTCCACCAGCGGGCCGCCCGAATTGCCCATATTGATAGCGGCGTCCGTCTGAATGAAATCCTCGTAGGCATTGATCCCGAAACCACCCCGGCCAGTCCCGCTCACGATTCCCAACGTGACTGTGCGTCCAAGTTCGAATGGATTGCCGAGAGCCAGCACTGCGTCCGACTTCGATTTTGTCGCTGTCGGCAATGGTAATTGGAGGCAAGTCGTTGGCCTCGATTTTGAGCACGGCGATGTCCGTGGCGGGATCTGTCCCAACGGTTTTTGCATCAAATTCCTTTTCACCCGATCCGAGGGATACCTTTACTTTCTCGGCGCCTTCGACGACGTGATTGGCGGTGAGGATATAGCCATCAGGCGAGACGATTGCGCCCGAACCCAAGCTTTGACTTCTCATCGAGCGCGGCTTTTGATTGTCAGGCTCTTCGCCGAAAAACCGGCGAAAGGGATCATCGCCGATGGTGCCCCGCGTGGATTTTTCGCGCAAGACCATGGTGGAGTAGATGTTCACGACGCTTGGGCCGACTCTCTTGATGATCGGTGAAAAGCTGGTCCGCGCTTTAACTTCCCGATTCAGGGGAGTGTCGTCTACCTTGACCCTTGCGGGGGCATTTGTTGCGGCAAATGTATAGGATGAAAGCGCCAGCAGCGCCGCAGCCGAAGACACACCCAGAAAGAAATTCTTTTTCATATTCAACCGAGCCATTCCTTGAACACCCTTGTCAGTATAACCTTCACGTTCCGGGAGCAACAAAATAACCGCTCCGGGACGTGCCATCTCTTAAGCTTGCATGGAACTGCGGGATGTCAAAAGTCGCTCGTCAAGCGCCCTGTTTCGCCGAAAGAAGAGATCCCATTTCCTCGCGGTTTTCGTTTAGCTCGGGCTGGCCTTCGGGCAATTCGAACCAAAAACGGGTACCCATCCCCACATCGGACTCCAGCCCAATACGACCCCCCATCCGCTCGATGCCTTTGCGCACCAGCGCCAGCCCGATCCCGGTGCCGGGATAGGAATCATGTGAATGAAGCCTCTGGAACAAACCAAAGATTTTCTGATGAAACTGCGGGGCAATGCCGATACCGCGATCGGCAACCCAAACCTTGATATTTCCTGGCCGGAATTCAGCATGGATGTCGATCTGGGGAACCTGGTCAGCCGGAACAAATTTCAGCGCGTTGGAAACCAGGTTGTAGAATACCTGGCGCACCGTGGCAGGATGAGCTTTGACCCACCCGAGCGGCCTTCTAACTTCGATCCTGGCCTTCCGTTCTTCGATCTCCTTTTCGATGGAAGCGAGCACGTCGCGCAAAGCACCGTCCATATCGACAGGGACCAGTTCCAGATCCGAGGCGTTGAGGCGGCTATACTGGAGCAGATCCAGCAGCAGCATGTCCATGTACTTCGCGGCAGCTTCGACGCGCCGCAAGTAGTCAGTGCCTTCCTGGTCGAACGTGGCCCCCGGGTGCTCGCGCAGGAACTGCGCAAAGCTGCGGATCGAGCGGAGAGGAGCTCGGAGATCATGGGAGATAGAATAGCCGAAAGCTTCCAATTCAGCATTTAGCTCGGTCAGGCTCTTGATCCGCCGTTGCAGTTCGACGTTCAGCCCTTTGATTTCACTTTCAGCAGCCTTCCGTTCGGTGATGTCGCGCGCAAAGATGTATAGCAATTGTTCCTCAGGGAAGGGCGCTGCCGTCCAACCCAGCCAGCGGAACGAGCCGTCCCGGCAGCGATACCGGTTTTCGAAATAAACCGGGGCGGAGCCCATCTTTAGCTGGGTCAATCGCTCGGACGTGGCGGCGCGATCTTCCGGGTGGACAAATTCGATCAAACACTTGGACTTAAGCTCCTCAACATCAAATCCGAGCGTAGTGGCCCAAACCGGGTTCAATTGGATGAAATAGTCTTCGAAGCTGGCGATGGCCAACAGGTCCAAAGAGAGAGTGAAAAAGCGGTTGCGCCTGGTTTCCGTTTCCAGCCGGTCCGCCACGTCCGCCAGGGCTTTCTCGTGGCGAAACTGCTCGACCTTCCTAAGCTCTTCGGATTGTTGTTTGATCAGCTCGGATTTTTTGAAGAGCTCGACGAAGACCGAAATCTTTGCACGCAGCACGCCGGGCACAATCGGTGTCAGCATGTAATCCACTGCGCCGAGTGAATAGCCGCGGGCGATATTGTTCTCCGAGTTGCTGATGGAGGTGATGAAAAGGATGGGCGTGTGCTCGGAGTTTGGCCGTTTGCGAATCAGGGCCGCGGTTTCGAACCCATCCATGCAGGGCATCGAGACATCGAGCAGAATGGCCGCAAAATCCTGCTGTAGAAGCTGTCGCAAGGCATCTTTGCCGGAACGCGCCTTCACGATGGTTTGGCCGAGCGAACTGAGAATCGCCTCCAGTGCGAGCAACTTGTCCGCCCGATCATCGACGATCAAAATATTCGCTTTGGGTAGCTCGCGGGTTTTAACACCCGAGGCTCCCTGGGACGGCTCAGTGTGGGAGGAGTTTCCGTTGCTGCCTGGGGCGACTTGTTTCCCGTAACGCGAAGGCGGCGGTTCATAGCGGCGCGGACCATCGAGTGCCCGCTCGGTCGAAGGCACCGTGCTCTCGTCTGAGCCCTGAGAGTCGTTCATGGAAATGCGTCAGCGTTTAACCCACAGGCGTAGAATGGAACGAAGCTGCTCGGCCTCCACTGGTTTGCAAAGGTAATCGGAAGCGCCCGCAGCCAGGCATTTCTCACGGTCTCCTTTCATCGCTTTGGCGGTAACGGCAATGATTGGCAAGTCTTTGAAGTCATCAATCTCGCGAATAGCGCGGATAGTTGTGTAGCCATCCATCGTGGGCAACATAATATCCATCAGCACAATTTCAATATCCTTGTGATTCAGCAGCATCTGGATTCCGTCCTTGCCATTCTCGGCAGAAACGACGCGCATTTTGAAGCGCTCCAGCACGCTGGTCATGGCAAAAATATTGCGGATGTCGTCATCCACAATCAGCGCTTTCCTGCCTTCCAGAGCTTCACGATGGAGTGTTTCGAGGATTTTACGCTGTTTGTCAGGAAGTTTATTGACGTTGCGGTGCAATAAGAGCGCCGTCTCATCCAGCAACCTTTCCGGCGAGCGGACGTCTTTGATCAGGATAGACTCAGCCAGACGCTTGAGGCGTGCCGATTCTTCCTGGAGCAGTTCGCGGGCGGTATAGACGATGATCGGCAGGCTCCTGGATGCCCGTCCTTCCTTTATCTTTTCCAGCAGTTCCGTTCCGGACATATCCGGCAGGCCCAGGTCCAGGACCATGCAATCGTATTTCTCGGATTGGATCGCCTGAAGAGCGTCTCTGCCGGTTCCGACCACGGTGGTCTTCACATCACCGTTGCCAATCAACTCCCGGATGTTCATGGTCTGGATCTCGTCATCTTCAACCAGCAAAAGATTTTTGACCGGTTTTTCAACGAAAGATTTCAAATGCTCTAAAGCCAGATCGAGAGTTTCGCGGGTATCGGCTTTCGTAAGAAATCCCAACGCGCCCGACGTCCGTGTAGGCTCGCTATCCTCATCCACCGTGATGATGTGAACCGGAATGTGGCGCGTCGAAAGATCCACTTTCAGGCCTTCCAAAACGCGCCAGCCGTCTATGTCCGGCAGATGGACATCGAGCGTCACCGCGGCTGGTTTCAATTCACGCGCCAGCGAGAGAGCCTCGGTTCCGCGCTGGGCAATGACCGCCTTAAATCCCTTTTCATGCGCCATATCCAGCAGGATCCGGCTGTAATTCGGATCGTCTTCGACGATCAACAGCACCCTGTCGCTCGGATCAAGGTTGGCGCGATCATCTTCGACCACATTTTCCGCGACCGCGGCAGCCTCGGCCGCTTCGGCATCGAGCAAAGGCGTGCTGGGGAGAGGTTGTTCGGCGCGAACCGCGGCTGCGCTTTCCTTCCGCACGGTGCGCATCGGCACGTGCGTCTGCGGCAGGAAGAGAGTGAAGGTGCTGCCCTGGCCAAGCGCGCTGGCCAGGCGAATTTCGCCACCGAGCAATCGGGCAAGTTCGCGGCTGATGGCCAATCCGAGGCCGGTGCCGCCATACTTGCGACTCGTGCTTCCGTCGGCTTGTTGGAATGCCTCGAAGATGATCTGCTGCTTCTCCGGAGCTATGCCAATGCCCGTATCCGTCACCGAGAAGGCGATGACCGAACGGGCGTGATTCAATGCTTCGTGATCCGGAGTCCAACCCTCTGTGACCGGCGCAATGTTCAAGGTCACGCTGCCTCGCTCGGTGAACTTGAACGCATTGGAGAGCAGATTGCGCAACACTTGCTCGAGCCGTTGCGAATCCGTAAACATGTTGTAAGGCAAGTCCGGATCCATCTCGATATGGAACTCCAGGCCTTTGGCTTCGGCAACGTGCCGGAACGTGCGATCCACGTAATTGTTCAGGTCGTGGAAGCGCAGCGCCGCAATATCCACGGTGACGGTGCCCGACTCGATCTTCGAGAGATCGAGAATGTCGTTGATCAGCGTGAGCAGGTCATTGCCTGATGCATGAATCGTGCGGGCGAATTCGACCTGTTTGGGTGAGAGATTGCCTTCGTCGTTCTGGGCCAATTGGTCGGCGAGGATGAGCAAGCTGTTGAGCGGCGTGCGTAGCTCGTGCGACATATTCGAGACGAACTCGGATTTGTATTTGGACGTAAGCGCGAGCTGTTCGGCTTTTTCTTCGAGCGCCTGGCGGGCCTGCTCGACTTCCGTATTCTTGCGTTCGACTTCGGCGTTTTGTTCCGCCAGCAGTTTGGCCTTTTCCTGAAGTTCCAGGTTCGTGTTCTGCAACTCCTCCTGCCGGCTTTGCAATTCTTTGGCCAGGGACTGCGATTGCTTGAGCAAATCCTCGGTTCGGGTGTTGGCTTCGATCGTGTTGAGCACGATGCCGATGGATTCGACGAGCTGGTCAAGGAACGCCTGGTGAATGGCGCTGAATTTCTCGAATGAGGAAAGTTCCATTACCGCTTTAACCTGCCCTTCGAACAACACTGGAAGGACAATGATATTCGTTGGCGGCGCCTGGCCCAGGCCGGAAGTAATCTGGACGTAGTCGTCGGGCGCGTTGCTGATCAGGATGCGTTCCTTTTCCAGGGCCGCCTGGCCCACGAGACCTTCGCCGAGAGAGAATTTATTTCCGACGTTCTTGCGGCTGCGGAAGGCATAGCTCGCCAGCAACCTAAGGTACTGCTCGTTATGCTCCACATCTTCCACCGTATCCTCCTTAGCCGTCTCCATCACATAGAACACGCCATGTTGGGCTGATACCACTGGCGCCAGTTCGGAGAGGATGAGTTTGCCAACGGTGAGCATGTCTTTCTGCCCCTGCAACATGCGCGTAAATTTCGCCAGGTTGGTCTTAAGCCAGTCCTGCTCGTTATTCTTGATCGTGGTGTCTTTGAGATTACGGATCATCTCATTGATGTTGTCTTTGAGCGCCGCTACTTCGCCGCTCGCATCCACTTGAATGAATCGCGTCAGATCGCCTTTGGTAACCGCCGTGGCGACGTCCGCGATAGCGCGAACCTGCGTCGTAAGATTGGCCGCGAGCTGGTTGACGTTGTCCGTCAGGTCTTTCCACGTTCCGGCAGCACCTGGCACGCTGGCCTGGCCGCCAAGCTTGCCTTCGACACCCACTTCGCGGGCCACACTGGTGACCTGGTCGGCGAAGGTCGCCAATGTGTCAATCATGCTGTTGATGGTATCCGCCAGTTCGGCGATTTCGCCCTTGGCTTCGACCAGCAGCTTTCGTTTCAGATCACCGTTCGCGACAGCAGTCACGACTTTGGCAATTCCGCGCACCTGGTTCGTCAAGTTGGAAGCCATGAAATTGACGTTATCCGTGAGGTCCTTCCACGTGCCGGAAACGCCTTTCACCTGGGCCTGGCCGCCCAGTTTGCCTTCCGTGCCGACTTCGCGCGCCACGCGCGTGACTTCATCGGCAAACGACGAGAGCTGATCCACCATCGTATTGACCGTGTCTTTGAGCTGCAGGATCTCTCCTTTGACGTCCACCGTAATTTTCTTCGAGAGATCGCCATTGGCGACCGCCGTCGTCACAGCCGCAATATTGCGGACCTGCGTCGTCAGGTTGGAGGCCATGAAATTAACGTTATCGGTCAGGTCCTTCCAGACCCCAGCCAAACCGCGCACGTCAGCTTGTCCGCCGAGTTTTCCTTCGCTGCCCACTTCACGCGCGACGCGCGTCACTTCCGACGCGAACGAGCGGAGTTGATCCACCATCGTATTGATGGTGTCTTTGAGTTCGAGGATTTCTCCCTTCACGTCCACTGTGATTTTCTTGGACAAGTCACCGTTCGCAACAGCTGTAGTAACCGCGGCAATATTACGCACCTGACCGGTGAGGTTCGAAGCCATCGAATTGACCGAGTCAGTCAGGTCTTTCCAGGTGCCGGCGACGCCTTTGACTTCTGCCTGGCCGCCCAGCTTGCCTTCGGTACCGACTTCGCGCGCGACACGCGTCACTTCATCCGCAAACGATGAAAGCTGGTCCACCATCGTATTGACTGTGTCTTTGAGCTGTAGAATTTCTCCTTTGACGTCCACCGTGATTTTCTTCGAAAGATCGCCATTGGCCACTGCCGTCGTGACCGCGGCAATATTACGAACCTGAGCCGTCAGGTTTGAAGCCATCGAATTGACCGAGTCCGTCAGGTCTTTCCAGGTGCCGGCGACGCCTTTGACTTCTGCCTGGCCGCCCAGCTTGCCTTCGGTGCCGACTTCACGCGCAACACGGGTGACTTCGTCTGCGAAGGAGGAAAGCTGGTCCACCATCGTGTTGATCGTGTCTTTGAGCTGCAGTATTTCACCTTTGACGTCCACCGTGATCTTCTTCGAGAGATCGCCATTGGCCACAGCGGTGGTCACTTCGGCGATGTTACGCACTTGCGCGGTAAGATTGCCGGCCATCGAGTTGACCGAGTCCGTCAGGTCTTTCCAGGTGCCGGCGACTCCACGCACTTGCGCTTGGCCACCGAGTTTGCCTTCGGTGCCGACTTCGCGCGCGACACGCGTCACTTCGGCCGCAAATGACCGCAGTTGATCCACCATCGTATTGATCGTGTCCTTCAGTTCCAGGATTTCACCTTTGACGTCCACCGTGATCTTCTTCGAAAGATCACCATTTGCGACAGCCGTCGTAACTTCGGCGATATTACGCACCTGGGAAGTAAGATTGCCTGCCATGAAATTCACGTTATCCGTGAGGTCTTTCCACGTCCCGGCAACGCCTTTCACTTCTGCCTGGCCACCGAGTTTGCCTTCGGTGCCGACTTCACGCGCGACACGCGTCACTTCGGCCGCAAACGAAGACAACTGGTCCACCATGGTGTTGATCGTGTTCTTCAGCTCGAGGATTTCACCCTTCACGTCCACCGTGATCTTCTTGGACAAGTCCCCGTTCGCGACTGCCGTCGTGACTTCCGCGATGTTACGGACCTGCGCCGTTAAGTTGGAAGCCATCGAATTCACTGAGTCGGTGAGGTCTTTCCATGTGCCGGCGACACCTCGGACCTGGGCCTGGCCGCCCAGCTTGCCTTCATTGCCGACCTCTCGCGCGACGCGCGTCACTTCGGCAGCGAACGAGCGCAATTGATCCACCATTGTGTTGATCGTGTCCTTCAGTTGCAGGATTTCACCTTTGACGTCCACCGTGATCTTCTTGGAAAGGTCGCCGTTGGCCACAGCCGTCGTGACTTCAGCAATGTTACGCACCTGAGCAGTCAGGTTCGAAGCCATCGAGTTCACGTTGTCCGTAAGGTCTTTCCACGTGCCGGCGACGCCTTTGACTTCAGCCTGGCCGCCGAGTTTGCCCTCCGTGCCGACTTCGCGCGCGACACGCGTCACTTCCGCTGCGAACGAAGACAGTTGATCCACCATCGTGTTGATGGTGTTCTTGAGCTCGAGGATTTCGCCGCGGACGTCCACGGTGATTTTCTTGGTCAGGTCGCCATTGGCGACAGCCGTCGTTACCGCCGCAATATTGCGGACCTGAGAGGTCAGGTTGCCGGCCATGAAATTTACGTTGTCGGTCAGGTCCTTCCACGTGCCGGAAACACCTTCAACTTTTGCCTGGCCGCCGAGCTTCCCTTCGGTGCCGACTTCGCGCGCGACGCGTGTGACTTCGGACGCAAACGATCGCAATTGATCCACCATCGTGTTGATCGTGTCTTTGAGTTCGAGAAATTCGCCGCGCACGTCCACGGTAATCTTTTTGGTCAAATCCCCGTTGGCCACGGCCGTGGTGACCGTTGCGATATTACGCACCTGGGAGGTCAGATTTGACGCCATCAAGTTCACGTTGTCCGTAAGGTCTTTCCATGTGCCCGCCACGCCTTTCACCTTTGCCTGGCCGCCGAGCTTTCCTTCGGTGCCTACTTCGCGCGCGACGCGGTTCACTTCGGACGCAAATGCGCCAAGCTGATTCACCATCGTATTGACCGTCTTGGCAGTTCGGAGGAAGTCGCCCTCGAGCTTCCTGCCTTCGATTTCCATGGCCATGCTTTGCGAGAGGTCCCCTTTTGCGACAGCGCCGATGACGCGTGCGGTTTCGCGAATGGGATGCGCCAGGCAATCAATCAGCGTATTGACAGAATTGACCCGTTCGGACCAATCACCCGTAACGTTTCCGACAGAAAGGCGTTCCTGAATACGGCCTTCCTTTCCCACCACCCGGCTGATGCGGCTGAGCTCTTCGCTGGAGTGCGACATCAGCTCCGCCACGTCATTGAAAGTATCCGCCACCTTGCCAGCCATTCCGGTCCATCCGAGCGGCAGTCTCGTGCTGAAATTGCCTTTCTTGAGTCCGATCAAGGCCGAAAGAATCTGTTCCGCGTCGAGACGGCTCGCCGCCTCCTCGGATACGGCACGTCCATTTTCCAGCCTGGTCCCATTTCCAGCTTTGCCGTTGGCCGCTTTATTTCCCCTGTGCGAAGCACGCGCGGGCGGCTTTGGTTTTAGGGTCGGCCGGGTCGTTGGTGAGCCGCCGAAAGTGGCGGTCGCGGGATGCGCGGAAATGG
>Ga0170475_109647042_pt1 | contig 10770 bp, 3 predicted proteins | sample Soicark_Litter_5_FD_111474 | JGI IMG/M metagenome (GOLD analysis project Ga0170475, IMG submission 111474) | Avena fatua rhizosphere microbial communities from Hopland, California, USA. Combined Assembly of 48 SPs | reverse complement strand
CGAATGGGCGCACGACGACCGGCTGCCGTTCCCTATGTGCCTATCCTCGCATCTCCACAGCGATGTGTCGGTCGCCCTCGGCAACATCGTCCTCGCCGATCACGGACGCACGGTGCAGGACGTTGCGGAGGGCGCCACAGTGCGGGCCGACGAGGCCTCCTCGTCGCTGACGCCGGCCCGCGTGCCAGAGACCGGTGCCGCGCTCGCCGAGATCGCGGCCCATGACGACGATCGGTGCACCCGCGAGCCGGCGCAGCCCAGGCCGCCGCGCTACCGTCCGAAGCTCTCCGCCGGACCGGTGACGCAGGCGGCGTCCTACGACCCGGCGGCCGTGGTGTCGGCGCGCGCGGCGCTCGACCTGTCGTTCGAAGACCCTTCGGAGTTCCCTCACGCAGCCATCACGCTGCTCGAGATCGATCCGTCTCGGGCCGTGGCGGTGGCCGAGCTGCCTCGCTGGACGGCGCGGCGCGATCTGCTGCAGAGCAGCGCGACACAGCGTGACTTCGTCGTCGAAGTGGAGGCTGACGGGACGGCCTATCTGCGATTCGGGGATGGCGAGGCGGGACGCCCGCCGCAGCCCGAGTTCGCCTTCTTCGCCAGCTATCGCATCGGCAACGGCACCGCTGGCAACGTCGGCGCCGGCGCGATCGCGCATCTCGCCACGGTCGATTCGGTCTTCGCTACCGACCTTGCGAACCCGAAGATCGCGCGCGTCTGGAACCCGATCGCGGCATCCGGCGGCGTCGACGCGGAGTCGATCGAGCACGCGCGCCAGAATGCGCCGAGCGCATTCCACCGCCAGGAGCGCGCCGTCACGCCGTCCGATTACGAGGAGATCGCCGTTCGTCCGGACGTACGGCGCCGCTGCGGCCTCGACGTGCAGCGGGCCGCTGCCACGGAGCGATGGACCGGCAGCTGGCAGACAGTCTTCCTGACGATCGATCGTGAATCAGGTCGCGATGTGGACGCGGAGTTCGAGCGGCGGCTGCGCGCGTGCCTGGAGCGCTACCGCATGGCGGGGCAGGATCTCGAGGTCGACGCGCCCCGCTACGTGCCCGTCGAACTGGAGCTGAAGGTCTGCATCTCGCCGGGGTACTCCTTCGGCGACGTCGAACAGGCGCTGCTCGAGACGCTCGGCAATCGAATGCTGCCGGACGGCCGCATCGGCGTGTTCCACCCGGACAACTACACCTTCGGGCAGCCGGTCTTCCTCAGCACCGTGTACGCGGCCGCCAACCGCGTCGCCGGGGTCAATTCGCTGCTCGTGACGAAATTTCAGCGGCAGGGCATCTCGAGCGACGCGGCCATCGTGTCGGGCCGGCTGGACATCGGCCGCCTCGAGATCGCGCGGCTCGACAACGATCCCGATTTCCCGGAGCGCGGTGCGCTCTCCGTGACGCGAGGTTGACGTGGCAGGCACCGTGAACGAGTTCCCGGCGTTGAAGGATTGCGGCTGCTGCGACGGCACCGCCGTCGCCACGCCGGCCCGCCTCGACAATCGGGCCGGGCTGTCGTCGATTGCGTATCGAATCGGCACGCACGCCGACTTCAAGCAGACGCTGCTCGCACGGCTCTCCGGAGCAGACCAGCAGGCTCTTCACGCGCTGACGACGCGCGACGATCGCGACTTCACGATCGCGCTGCTCGACGCTTGCGCTTTGGTGGGCGATGTCCTGACCTTCTATCAGGAGCGCTTCGCCAACGAAGCTTACCTGCGGACCGCGCGCGAACGGCTCTCGATCGTCGAGCTGGCGCGGCTGATCGACTACCAGCTGCGCCCGGGCGTCGCCGCCAGCACGTACCTCGCGTTCACGCTCGAGAACGCGCCGGGTGCGCTGGGTCAGGCGCTGTCGCTCGGCACGACGGCACAGACATCCACCGAACCGTTGCCGCCGCTGGTGCTCGGCCGCGGCATCAAGGTCCAGAGCGTGCCCGCGCCCGGCGAGCAGGCACAGACCTTCGAGACCGCCGAAGCGATAGAGGCGCGGCCCGAGTGGAACGCCATGCGTCCCCGGCTCTCCCAGCCGCAGCGCGAGTCGCTCGGATTCATCGCCAGCGCCGCACTCCTGCAGGGGACGACGACGAACATCCGTCCAGGAGATGTCTTGCTCGTGAACGGCACGACGGGACCGGTGCTGAAGACCGCCGTTCGTGTCACCGCCAACGAGGACGAGCACACGACACGCGTGAACTTCGTCGCCGTCGACGTGCCGCTCCCGGCCTACACGCGCCCGTCCGGGCTTCCCGTCGGCCACATCGAAGACTTCGCGCCAGAGACCGAGCTCGTCGACGCGGTGATCGATCAGATCGTCGCCCGCACCTGGAAGAGCGACGACCTGGCGGCGCTGGCGGCGATCCAGGGTTGGCCGCAGGGCGCGCTCGTCGCGGGTATCTCCGCGCGCGCCGCCAACGTGGGGGTGCCCGCCGTGTCCGTGTTCCGGCAGCGCGTCGCGGTATTCGGCCATAACGCACCGCCCTATCTGAGCCTCGTCAAAGCCAACGGCGGCGCGATCTACCCGCACGACTGGGACAACGGCTTCGAGATCTGGAAAGACCCGATGACGAACGCGTATTGGACGGACGCGGACTTCTATCTGGATCGCAACGTCTCAGACATTCCGCTGAACAGCATCGTCGTCCTGCAGAAAACCACAGCGACCGGGGTTCAGCGGACGATGTACCGCGTTCGCGATGCGTTCGACGCCTCGGCGGTCGGGTTCGGCCTCAGCGCGCGCACGACGGGCATCCGGCTCGCGAAGCTGGACGGGGCATCGCTGCTGGACACCACGACGGACAAGCCGTCGGCGTTCTCCGTGCGCACGACCACGCTGCTGGTGCAGCCCGAATCCCTGCTGCTGGCGGAGTTGCCGGTGGTCGACCCGGTCAGCGGCGACACCGTCACGCTGGAACGGACGTTCCTCGGCCTGGCGCCGCGGCAGCCCGTCGTGCTCAGCGGCGAACGCGCGGACCTGAACGGCACGCGCGCGAGCGAGGTCCGGGCCATCCAGGACGTCATCGTGGAAGCCGGGTTTACCGTGCTGCGGCTGGAGCGCCCGCTCGACTTCCTGTATTGCCGCCAGCGCCCGAGGGCTGCGGGCAAAACCGAAGCGACGACGGTGACGGTGAACGCGAACGTTGCGGCCGCCACGCACGGGGAGAGCGTGCAGGAGGTCCTTGGCGGCGGCGACGGATCGCGTGCGTTCCAGCGGTTCACGCTGCGGCAGCCGCCGCTCACATACGTCAGCGCGGCGACGCCGAGCGGCGGCGCGACGACGCTCGAGGTGCGCGTGAGCGACGTGCTCTGGCACGAAGTGCCGTCGTTCTACGGCCACCATCCCGAGGAACGCATCTACGTGACGCGCCGTGACGACGCGGGGAACACGACCGCGATGTTCGGCGACGGCGACACCGGTGCGCGGCTGCCAACGGGGCAGGAGAACGTCGCGGCGCGTTACCGCAAAGGCATCGGGCTCGGCGGCGAACTCAAAGCGGATCGGCTCACACAGCTGATGACGCGGCCGCTCGGTCTGAAAGGCGTGACCAACCCGGTCCCGGCGACCGGAGCCGCCGACCCCGAATCGCGCGACGAGGCCCGCGGCAACGCCCCGCTGACCGTGCTCACGTTCGGCCGGATCGTCTCGCTGCAGGACTACGAGGATTTCGCCCGTGCCTTCAGCGGCATCGACAAGGCGCTGGCGACGTGGACCTGGTTTGGCGAACGCCCCGGCGTGTTCCTCACGGTCGCCGGCGCCAACGGCGCCGACGTCGCCGAGGGCAGCGCGCTCTACGCGAACCTGCTCTCGGCGATGCGCGCGGCCGGCAACGCCTCGGTGCCGCTCGTCGTCAAGTCGTATCAGCCGCGGCTGTTCCGCGTGTCGGCGGATCTGCAGACGGATCCGGGCCTGGTGCCCGCGTCGGTGGTGACGGCAGTCGGCGACGCACTGCGCCGCTCCTTCGCGTTTGCCGCGCGCAACTTCGGCCAGCCGGTCCACTTCAGCGAGGTCCTCGGCGTGATGCACAACGTGCGCGGCGTCGTCTCGGTCGACGTCAACGAGTTCTATCGATCCGACCTGGTGCCGGGCACCGCCCCCGAACCGCGAATCGCTGCTGCGGCGCCGCGCGCCGGCGGCACGCAGACGATCGCGGCCGAGATGCTGACGCTCGATCCGCGGCCATTGACGCTCGGGGTGCGCTCGTGAAGACCGACACCGAATCGCTGTACGCGCTGCTGCCCGCCGTTTACCGCATCCGTGACGCGAAGCTCGCGGACGCGCGCGGCGGCGTGGGCCCCTTGAAGGCGTTGATGTCGGCAATCATGGACCCGTTCGCGCAGCTCGATGCCAACATCGATCAGCTCTACGACGACCTGTTCATCGAGACCTGCGCGAAGTGGGTCGTCCCGTACATCGGCGATCTGATCGGCGCACGCGGGATCACCGCGCTGCCGGGAACACGCTTCACTGAGCGTGCGTTCGTCGCGAACACGATGGCGTATCGCCGCCGCAAGGGAACCGCGGCGGTGCTGGAGCAGCTTGCGCGCGACGTGACCGGCTGGAACGCGAGCGCCGTCGAGTTCTTCGAGCGGCTCGCCACGACACAGTACCTCAATCATCTGCGCCTGCCCGGGCCGGGGACGCGCGGCAACGTGTCGCTGGCGAGCGTGCGCGACGAGGTGGAGCTCGAAGCGATCGGCACGCCGTTTGATCACGTCACCCGGACGGCAGACGTCCGGCACATCGCCTCGCGCCGCGGCCTCCACAACATTCCAAGCGTTGGCATCTTCCTGTTCCGGCTCTGGGACTACACGGTCACGGACGCGCCGGCGTTTCAGGTCGATCCGCAGCGCTACCTGTTCGACCGGCTGGGCAAGTCGATTCAGCTGTTCAGCAGCCCCGCGCCGGAGGAAGAGATCGCGCATCTCGCAGAGCCGATCAACGTGCCGCTGCCGCTGACCCGCCGCGCGCTAGCGCGCGACCTGCGCCGCCCGGGCGGCTCGCTCTATTACGGGCCTGGCAAGAGCCTCTTCATCACCATCGACGGCGTGAGTGTGGCGAGCGACGAGATCGACATCTGCGATCTCTCCGACGTCGCGGGTGGGTGGGCGCACATGTCGGCCGCCCGCATTGCCATCGATCCGATGCTCGGCCGCCTCGTGATTCCGGCGGTGCTGTCCCCGCTCTCGAGCGTCCGTGTCACCTATGCCTACGGGTTCAGCGACGACACCGGCGGCGGCGAGTACGAGCGCACGCCGTCGTTCGTCGTCACCGCTCCGCCGGTCAAGGTCGCCGCGGCCGATCTGCAGCAGGGGCTGAACCAGATCGCCATCGAAGGCGGCGCCGTGGAGATCACCGATAACGCCTACGTCACGGGCGCGCCGGCGCTGACGAGCCACGTGAGCGGACGTGACATCGAGGTGCGGGCCGCGGCGCAGCGGCGGCCGACCGTTGTCCTGTCCGCCGACTGGACGATTGCCGGCGACAGGGGCTCCGAGGTGACGCTCAACGGGCTGCTGATCAGCGGAACGATTCGCGTACCGCGCTTCACGCCAAGCGGTGAGGCCAACGCACTCTCGGTGATACGGCTGCGGCACTGCACGCTCGCGCCCGGCGAGGGCCCGGGGATGTTTGGCCGGCCCGCGCAGCCGGCGGCACCCACACTGGTCGTCGAGCTGCCCAACGTGGCCATCGAAATCGAACACAGCATCGTCGGTGCGATTCGCGCGTCGGAAGACGCGCGCGTCTCGATCAAGAACAGCATCGTTGATGCGGGGGCAGAGACGGAGACCGCGTTCGCAGATCTCGACGGCCACGGGCCGGGCGCTCCGCTGGAGATCAGGAATACGACGGTGATCGGCAAAGTGTGGACCCGGACGATGACGCTTGCCTCGAGCGCGATCTTCCTCGCGGATCTCGCGGCGGGCGATCCGTGGTCTGCGCCCGTCCGTGCCGAGCGGCTGCAGGAGGGCTGCACCAGGTTCTCGTACGTGCCGCCCGGATCACGGCTGCCGCGGCTCTACCGCTGCGCGCCGGCGTCGGCGGCGGAGGCGGCGCGGGTGCGGCCGGTGTTCACGTCATTGCGGTACGGCGACGCAGGATACGCGCAGCTCAGCCCGCACTGCGCGTGCGAGATCGCGCGCGGTGGCGCCGACGGCGCCGAGATGGGGGCGTTTCACGATCTTTTCCAGCCCCAACGCGAAGCGAACGTGCGCACCAGCCTGGACGAATATCTGCGGTTCGGGCTCGAGGCCGGGATCTTCTTCGGGACGTAGCTCGGCGAGGAGCGAACATGCCAGGTGATTACAGCCGCAGAATCTTCGATCCCCGGAAGCACTATGCCGGGGTCCTCATGCAGCAGGGACGCGTGCAGCTCGACGCCGACGCCAACGCGCAGCTCGCGCTGCAGCTCTATCGCACGCACGCGGAGAGCACTGATGTGGTCGGCGAATCGGGTGTGCCGAAGCGGAACGGCGGATTCAAAGTGGCGGCGGCGCCCGGGGGCCTCGATTTCACCGTCTCGCCGGGGCGCATGTATGTCGGCGGGTTGCTGTGCGAGCTCGATGTGCCGGCGACCTACACACAGCAACCGCATCTGCCGAATCCGGAGTTCACGCTGCCCGCGTCGAGCCCAGCCGGCGGGTCGCGACGCCTGAACGCGCCGGACGGCCCATATCTCGTGTATCTTGACGCCTGGCTGCGCGAGGTGACGGCGCGCGACGATCGGCTGATTCGCGAGGTGGCGCTCGGGGGGCCTGACACGACCGCGCGGCTGCAGACCGTGTATCAGGTACGGCTGATGCCGCTGATGGCGGCGAGCCCGTTGAGTCCGATCGGCTGCGACACGCTGCTGGGTGGGTTCGACGGCTACACCGGCCTGAGCACAGGGACGCTGAACGCCCGCACGCAGCCGCCGCAGGACCCCGACAACGCATGCCTGCTGCCGCCGACCGCCGGCTACACGCGCCTCGAGAACCAGCTGTATCGCGTCGAGGTCCACACCGGGGGACCACGAACTGTGGCGACCTTCAAGTGGTCGCGCGACAACGCGTCCGTGGAAACCACGATCGAGCAGATCGCCGGCAACATCCTCACCGTCGCCGACGTCGGCCGCGACGGCGTGCTCGGGTTCACCGGGCAGCAGTGGGTCGAGGTCGTCGACGACGAATCGTCGCTGAAGGGCCTGCCGAACGCGCTGACGCAGATCGACAAGGTCGATCCAGGCAAGCGCGAGATCACCTTGAGGACTTCCGGCGCGGCGTTCGCCGGCCGTCCGGGATTGAAGCTGCGCCGGTGGGACCAGACGGGGCCGACCGCGGCGGCGTCCGGCGTGAACGCGTCGGGCGCCAGCTGGATCGATCTCGAAGCGGGCATCCAGGTCGGGTTCTCGACCAGCGGCGACTTCCGTACCGGCGACTACTGGCTGATTCCGGCGCGGACGGCCACGGGGGAGATCGAGTGGCCTCCGTACGACATCCCGAACACGGCGCCGCAGCCGCAGCCGCCGCGCGGGGTGCGCCACCACTACGCGCGGCTCGCCATCGCCGACGTCGTCGGCGGCACCATCAGTATCCGGGAGGACTGCCGGAAGCCGTTCCCGTCGCTGACCGAGATCTGCGCCGAGGACATCTGCTTCGACAACGAGACGTGCTCACTCGAAGGCGCCGACACGGTGCAGGAGGCGATCGATCGGCTGTGCCAGGAGCGCGACCTCCGGTTCCACAAGAAGCACCTGCACGGCTGGGGGATCGTCTGCGGTCTTCAGGTGAATTGCGGGCCGGGTTCGCGCAGCGTGACTGTGCGCGAGGGGTATGCGATCACGTGCGAAGGCGACGACATCCGCGTCGACAGGGATGAGACCATCGACGTCTTCGATCTGATCGCGAGCGATATCGGGTTCGCGGCGGCGTCACCGTTGACCTCGCCCCCCGGCGTGCCGGACACTGACGTCTCGCTCGTGCTCGATTCGAATCCGGCGAGCACGAGACGGTATCGCGTGGAGGCGTACAAGCCGAAGAAGCACGACGCGAAGTCACTGCTCAAAGGCACGCTGCTGATGGACTTCTTCGAGGACTGCATCCAGAGCCTCCTCGATTTCGTGAAAACCGAGTTCACGCCGGCGCCTGGAGAGGCGAGCGTACCGGTCGGTCCGACCCAGAAGCGCGTCACCACGTTTCTCAATCTGCTCATTCAGCTGGTCAACAAGCAGAACGGCGCCTTCGTGTTCCTGTCTGGCGAAAAGGCGCAGTCCGGTCTGAACCTCGAGGACACGATCCTTCGCAACTTCTACACGAAGCTCCGCGACAAGCTGCAGAGCCACACGTTCTGCGCGATGTTCGACGGCGCACGCCAGTTCCCAGCGTATCCGTACGCCGGCCCGGGAATCACCACCATCTTCGGCAAGGGATCGAAGACACGCGTCAGGGTCGCACCGGGCAGCACGGTGGCCTACACCGTCGGGGGCGGCACGACAGTCAACGTGTTCGACCTCGAGAAGGGCGAGATGGTCGACGAACTGGCGTTCCCAGGCGGCCCGGGGATCGTCGTCCAGGACGTGGCGATCTCGCGCGACGGCAAGCAGCTGTACGCCTCGGCGTTGATGAACAACCGGGACACGATGTTTGCGATCGCGGACATCACCGGCAACGGCCTGGTCCACACGTTTCGCGCGCCGACGCTCATCTGCGATCAGTTGCTCGTGACGCTCGGCGTCAGCACGGCCTTCGACAACGTCTACGCGATCGGCAAGGGCAAGGACCCCGGGCTCTACGTCGTCAACCCGCAGAACGTCGACGCCAATATCAAGCCGACCTACGCGTTCAACGCTGTTGGCCACCTCGCGTTCGACGCCGACGGGCGGCAGGCCTTCGCGACGATATCGAGCGGTGCCTCGCCGACCGACACCTACGATCGGGTGCTGCGGCTGCCGCTCGACGGCGTGGTGGCGAGCCCGCCCGAGTTCCTGCTGCAGTTCAACACCCAGCAGCTGAAAGGGACCGACGACATCGCGGTCGCGACCATGCCCGCCGGCCGGCAGCTTTACGTGGTCGTCGATCCGCCGCCGCAGCAGACGACCAAGCACGTGCTCGTCTACAACACCGACGTGGTCGCCAACCCGCTGGCGCTGCGCGACCTGCAGCAGACGACGACCATGCGTCTCGCACAGAACACCGCCACCAAGCGCGTTATGGTCACGTACGAAGACGTCTACCGCGTCGGTATGCTGAACGCCGACGACGTGGTCATGGACGAGTTCGTGCCGGTGCAGATCGGGCCCGTCTCGATCGCCATGGCCCCCGACCAGAAGCACGTCTACGTGCTCAACTACTGGAGCAACACCATCAGCGCGATCCGCGCGGAGATGTTCGCGCCGGGGCAGACGCTGCCCTTGCCGCCGCTCGTGGAGTACCGCGCCGGTGTGCTCGACGCGTTCGCCGATCTGCTCGGCGGCCTGCTCCAGTATCTGAAGGACTGCTTCTGCGACCACCTTCTGGTCGACTGCGCGACGTGCGACGAGAACGACAAGCTGTATCTCGCATCAATCTCGATCAAGAACAACAAGGTCTACAAAGTCTGCAACTTCTCGCAGCGGAAGTACGTCCACAGTTTCCCGACCTGGGAGTACTGGCTCTCCGCTGTGCCGGTGCTGCCGGTCATCAGGACCGCGGTCGAGGAGGTCTGCTGCGCCGCCCTTCCGGCTTTGTTCGGCCGCTATGCCGCACCGACGCCCCATCCGCCGGTGAACACGACCATCGCGCCGAAGAACACGATTGACAGCGGATCGACGCGGATCGCCGTTACCAGGCTGCGCGAGTCGGAAATCAAGCGCACCGCACTGGAGCAGTTCAGCAAGCTGAAGGTCGGCAGCGACGCGGTGCTCGCCCCGATCTGGAACCCGCCGCCGGAGTCGATCCGCGCGACGCCAGAGATCACGCACACCGACGTCAGCGGGCAGAACCTCGTGGACGCACGGCGCCGGCTCGCGGACGCGCGCGTCGAGGTGGTGCACGAAGAGGAGTACGACCCGCGGAACGCCGGGCCGACCCTGGGACGGTACATCACGTCCCCCGCCCGGCTGCGCGAAGGGGACCGCGTCACGCTGGTCACCCGCGAAGGCAAGGTGCTGTTCTACGCGCGCGCGCCCGAGGCCTCGCCCGACGTGGCGGCGCTCCGTGTTGACGTGGCGTCGACCAGGGCAGCACTCGATCAGACCGCGCCGCACATGGCGGATCTGCGGGCCAAGCTCGAGGCGAGCAACAACGAAGCGCTGCAGTTGCGCCAGCAGATGAACCGGCTCGAGGCAGACCTGCTCGCCACGCGGCAGGCACACCAGACGGAACTCGAGGCACGCGACGCCCGCATCGGTGACCTGCAGAACGCCGTGCGCGAGGTCCAGACCAGCACGCAGGCGATGCGGGAGATCCAGAGCCGGATCGACCGCCTCGAGCGGCGGCCACCCGGCTAGAGACGAGGACCCGATGTATGTGGATGGCCTGTCGCTGCTCGCGGCCGACACCGGCTATGGCGGCCTGGGGCTGCGCGGCGAGCTGGGATACGAAGGGCGGATCGTCACCGTCCAGGGGAAGCCCTACGCCCATGCGCTGAGCGCGCATGCCCCGTCGCGCGTGGCGGTGCAGCTGTCGCGCCGCTTCGCCCGCTTCCGGTGCCACGTCGCGATCAATGACGACGTGCCGGCCGACGCGACGCATGCGGACTTCGCCGTGCTGGCCGACGGCCGCGAGGTCGCGGTGGCGCCGTACGTCCGCGCCGGGGAGGG
>Ga0170475_101043802_pt1 | contig 10770 bp, 9 predicted proteins | sample Soicark_Litter_5_FD_111474 | JGI IMG/M metagenome (GOLD analysis project Ga0170475, IMG submission 111474) | Avena fatua rhizosphere microbial communities from Hopland, California, USA. Combined Assembly of 48 SPs | reverse complement strand
GCGCAGAAACGTCTCCGGGTGCATGGTCCCGGCACCCATTTCGATGTCGAGCGGCTGCTGCAGGAGACATCCGCGCGAGGCCCAGAATTCCGACAGCTTGAAGATGAGTTGCTGAAGCGTGACCATTCGATTCACCGGACGTGGCGCAGTTCGCGCAACACCCGGGCTGATTTCAATTCCTTGTCAAGGTGAAGATTCAAAAGGCGCCGATGCACCGTCTCCAACTCGCGTGACGCGCGGGGCTGAAGCGGCAAGGCTTCGAGCCGGTCGGGAGACGTCGCTCCTGCAGCCTTCAAGAACTTCAGCGCCTCGATGCCCACGTGTGTGCCGCTCCCAGGCGCGCACGCGGGACACACGAACACGTTCTCTTTCGCCGGCATCACCGCCCCGGCCACCAGGGGTGCGGCACATCCGACGCACGAAACGAGAGACGGATAGACGCCCTGCAACCGCAGCAGCCAGTACTCGAAATATCGCGCGAGCGGCTCGGCCATCGCGCCGGTCGCGATCGCCTCGGTGATCGAGGCGCCAAGACGGAACAACCGTTCATCCGCGTGAGCCTCTGGCGCCCATTCATCAATCAGTTCCGCGAAGTACCCCACGTAGCCCAGCGCGTCGCTGCCCGGCCGCGAGAGCGGAGAGCGTGTCGGTTCCAGGTAGTTAATCCGGACGAGATCCCGTTGTTCGCGCTCGTAATACGCCACGCCAGCGCAGGTCATCGGCTCGAGGGCACCCATGAAGCGCGATCGCACCCGGCGCGCGCCCTTGGCGACGCCGCGCTTCTTGCCGCGATCGCGTGTCAGGAACACGACAATGCGATCGACTTCCCCGAGCTTGTAAGTGCGCAGGATCAGCGCTTCGGACGTGTAAACGGGCATGTAAAATCAGCAATCGTCAGATCGACAATCGACATTCCGCACTCATGAAGTCCGCAATCGGCAGTCAGCAATCCGCAATCATTTTACCCCGACTGATGCAGATACCTGAGGAACACCTTTGCCAGCCCGAGGAATGAAAAAAAGCCAAAAACGTCGGTCAACGTCGTGATGAAGACCGACGACGCGAGCGCCGGGTCGACCTTGAGTGCGCGCAGAATCAGGGGGATCAGCGTGCCCGCGGTCGCCGCGACGAACATGTTGATGATCATCGCCATCGCGAGAATTCCGCCGAGCCACGGATCGCTGCTGAAGAGCCATGCGACGAGCGCTCCGATCGCGCCACACGCGACGCCGTTCCCCAACCCCACGATCGCTTCTTTGAACAGCGCCTTCCGCGTATTGCTCCACGTCAATTCGCCAAGCGCGATGCCGCGCACAATCACCGTCAGCGTCTGCGTCGCGGCATTCCCTCCCATGCCGGCGACAACAGGCATGTAGATCGCGAGCGCGACGACCTTATCGATCGTGCTCTTGAACAGGCCAACCACCGACGCGGCAAGAAATGCCGTCCCCAGATTCACAAGCAGCCACGGCAGACGCTTGCGCAGCGATTCCCGGGCGGGCGTAAACACGCGATCGTCTCCCGCGACGCCGGCGAGACGATACACGTCTTCGGTCGCCTCGTCCTTGATGACGTCAATCACGTCGTCGACGGTGATCACGCCGACCAGCTTGTTCTCTTCGTCGACCACGGGAATCGCGAGGAGGTTGTACGATGCGACCAGCCGCGCGACTTCCTCCTGATCCATGTCCGCGCGCACGCTAATCAGGTCGGTCGTCATGATCCGCTTCAGCGGAGTGTCGGGCGCCACGAGCAGCAAACGGCGCAGCGAGACGACGCCGACGAGATGTCGTCGCGCATCGATCACATAGAGGTAAAAGACCACCTCGACGTCGCGGGATCCTTGCAGCGCGGTGATCGCCTCGGAGGCGGTGATGTCTTCCGCCAGCGCGAACACCTTCGGGTTCATGATGCGCCCGGCGGTCTTCTCGGCGTATTCGAGAAGGTCGCCGACGTCGCCACCAGCCGGACGCTTCTGCAGCAGTTCCAGAACCGCGGAGGAGAGTTCTTCCGGCAGGTAATCGATCAGCGCTGCCGCATCGTCTGACGGCAGCTCTTGCGTCAACTTCACGATTTCGTCAGCGGTCCGATCGCTTAACAGCGCGGCGCCCGCTTCCGGGCCGAGCTCGCTCAGTGCCTCCATCGCCAGTTTGCTGTTGCGCTCGGCGAGGAGAGTAAATGCCGATTGCCGTTCTTTATCAGGAAGCGCCGACAGCAGCTGGGCGAGATCCGCGGGGTACTGCTTCTGGAGCAGGTTGACGAGATTCGCGGTGGCACCCATGCGCATGAGTCGCTTCACGGAGTCGAGGACGACATCAAGTTTTCGCTGGGGCATACGCGAGGTCCACTGCCAGGTGACAGAACCACTCAATCTAACAGTTTCTCGGCCGCGGCCGTACAAAAAAACAGCCACGGTGATGTGTGCACCACCGTGGCGACTGGCGACTGGCGCGATTGGTTAGCGCGTCAGTGGCTCTCGAATCCCGGACTCTTTCAGGGTGTAATCCGCGGGCACGGTGAACAGCGATCGATCCGGCTCTGCGCGCACGATGCTCTGAAGCCGGTAGATCGTGTCGCCAGTGCGTGGGTCGTTATGCATCGTCAGCACGAGCACCTGCAAATCGGGCGAGAACCACTGCTCGGCGACGATCTTTATCGGCTGGAGATTTCCAATTGCGCCCGCGGCAATGGTGGTCGTCGATCGAGAGCCAGTCGCATTCACGCCCTCGACACTCTGCTGGCCAAGATTCTCGGTCACAACATTGTTCGCCATGGATCGTTCCACAGCAGCTCTGGTGCCGGGAGGGACCGGAGCTGGAGGCGGCGGTGGCGGTGCGGCACCCGGCGATCGCGGCGCCGGTGGTGGCGGGGGCGGGGCTTCTGGTGTGCCTCCCATTTCAGCCGCTCGTCGAGCTCTCGTTTCGTCGTCGATCTTCGCGATGAGTTCGCCTGGAGCGCCGCCTCTTCCCCTCGCTCCCGCGGCCGGCATCGCCATCCGCACCGGGTCTCGATAGGCCGTCCGCGACGCCGGATTCAGCACATAGCTCAAGTGCGCCACCGGATCGACGATCGACACGCTTACAAGCGTGCCCGAATCGTCCAGCTCTTCACGCCGCGTTCGCCCTTCGCCGTCCCGATACACGCGGGTGACCGACTTCCGGTTGATTCGATTGCCGTCCGCGAGCGCCTGGGTCGATTCGGTGATCGCCTCGGCAGAGTATGGCGCCCCGGTCGTGACCTTTGCTTCCACCGCCGTCCGGGCGCGAACCTCGCCGACCATCTTTTCGTAAAGTTGCGCGGACGCGGCGGGATCCGGCGCACGCTCGAACGTCCCTCTTTGCGCCGCCAGCGGTGACGACACCGCCACAATCACAACCCCTATCCACATGTTTTTCTTCATTGCGTACTCCTCGGCGTGTTCATTGCTGCGTTCGTCACGAGACGGATTGCTCGTGCGAAACCGTCCTGACCGATAAGAACGTCCGCTTCAACCGGCCCACTCCCCGCGCGCGATGAAATATCGATCCCGTATGTCGGTAGCGACGCGAGCGGCAATTCCATCCTGACAATCTCGCCGCTCTCGAACGAAGGCAGACCGCTGGTCCAGGGCAACTCGACAAATCCTGAACGGCTAGCCACAACAGTTGTCGGTCTTCGCTGTGCTGTGCGATGCCCGCGTGCTCCTTGTGCAGGCTTCGCGCTGGTGAGAACGGTCGCGGGTTGAGGCCACGGCGGCGCAAACTGGTTCGGGCTTGGCGCGTTCTTGACAGTCGCTGGGTTGGCCGCAGGGATGGCTTCTGTCGGCCCCCGATTCGATCTCCACACCGCGATGCTTCCTGCGATCAGAACGACCAGCGTAGCGGCGGCCAGCACCATTCGTGCGACCACCGGCTGACGCCACAGGAACGCCTTGCGCCGAAACCACACCGAGCGTGGTGACGATGCGACATCGCGAGCAGCGATCGCCTGCACAAGCGCCTGCTCGATCCGCGCCGCGCTCGCCTCTGACATCTTCGTGTCGCGAGCCAACGCTTGTGTTATTTGCCGGTACTCGTCACCGTTCATGCGAGACACCTCGAAATCTTCTTCGCCGCTGCCGACCGACCACCCTCGTGCGCCCGCATCTTCGCCGTGAGCAGAGCCCGACCGCGGTGCAAACGCGAGCGGATGGTGCCAATCGAACACCCCAGGGCGGCGGCGGCATCGGCGTAACTCAAATCCTGGAGATCACACAGGACGACGACCTCGCGATACCGCAGCGGAAGATTCAACACCGCGCGGCGAAGTGCCTCAATCTGCTCGGCGCTCGACAGCGCGTGCAAGGGGTCGGCATCGAGCGCCGTCCACACCGTCAGTTCCGGCTGCTGATCGAGTGGAACGAGCCGGCCGTCGCGCGCCATTCGCCGGCGTGCATGGTTGCGGGCGATGCCGCACAGCCAGGCGATCACCGACGCGCGCCCGGGCTCAAACCTGGACGCCTCGCCCATCACCGCCAGGAACACGTCCTGCGTCACGTCCTCGGCAGACGCAGCCGAACCCGTCATCAGCATCGCGACGCGATAGACGTCAGCGCGGCGCCGTCGAAACAACGTGTTCAGCGCCGCCGCGTCACGGCAGGCGATCCGGGCGATCAACCGATCGTCGGTGACCTCCTCGGACAAGGGCTGGTCGGTCATGCGCTCACCGGTTTGACGTGCACATGATGTATTCAGTTTGGGAGGTGGGAAAGTTCCGAAAAAACGCGGGCGGTAAGAGAAGTGGGGCCCCACGCGCCGTGAAACTGCCACATGCCGGGATCCGCGATCCGGGGTCCGGGATCCGAAGACCCTCACTGGTCGGCGAACTTCAGGACATATTCCTTACCTGGCGGCAGCGTCGCCCTGACCGACCCTTTCGCGGTCGAAACAAACGGTATCGGTGTTCCTGTAGACGTTATCGATGCGACCCGCTGGCCTTTCGGCGGACGGATCACTTGTTCTCCATCCACCTCTGGCCGCAGCCGGACCTCCGTCGCCCTGCCCCGATCCCAGCGAATGTCCACACCGATTGCGCCGCGGGCGCGAAGACCGGTCACCGATCCTGACGGCCAGGCCGACGGAAGCGCGGGAAGGATCGCAAGGTCTCCGTCGTGAGATTGAAGCAGCATTTCGACGATGCCGGCGGTGCCGCCGAAGTTGCCGTCGATCTGAAATGGTGGATGGCTGTCGAGCATGTTCGGCTGCGTGGAGTTGGCAAGCAGCGCAACCAGATTCTCGTGCGCGCGATCGCCTTCTTCCAGCCGCGCCCAGAAATTCACGATCCACGCACGGCTCCAACCCGTGCCTCCACCACCTGCCGCAAGCCGACGTTCCAAACTCACCCGGGCGGCTCGCGCGAGATCCGGCGTACCTCGCGGCGTGATTTGATTGCCCGGATGCAACGCGAACAAATGCGAAATGTGCCGATGACCCGGATCCCGCTCTTCGTAGTCGTCCAGCCACTCCTGAAGTTGTCCGTATCGTCCAATCTTCAGTGGTGGCAGCTTGCGTCGCGCGACGTCGAGTTGATTCTCGAAGTCTCGATCGACACCGAGGATTTCCGTCGCCTGAATCGTCCGACCGAACAGCGCGTATGCGATCTCGGTGTCCATGAACGGTCCCATGGTGAGCGACGCCGCCGTTCCGTCGGGCAGCTTGTACTGATTCTCTGGAGAGATTGACGGACCGGTGACGAGCCTGCCCTCGCGATTGGGCACCATGTAGTCGAGCAGGAATTCGCTCGCCTCCTTGAGTACGGGATAAGCGCGAGTTCGAAGGAATTCACGATCACGGGTGAAGTCGTAGTGGTCCCAGAAGTGCAGCGCAAGCCAGGCGCCGCCCATAGGCCAGATGCCGGATCGCACGCCGTCAATTGGTCCCGCATGCCCCCACGCGTCGGTGTTGTGATGGATGACAAATCCCCGTGCCCTATACATGGTCTTTGCCACATGACGCCCGTCTTGGCGCGCTGTATCGACCAGATCGAACAGCGGCGCGTGCAGATCCGAGAGGCCCGTGACCTCGGCGGGCCAGTAGTTCATTTCAGTGTTGATGTTGATGGTGTATTTGCTGTCCCACGGCGGGGCGAGCGAGTCGTTCCAGATGCCCTGCAGGTTCGCGGGCAGCGTACCCGGTCGGCTGCTTGAAATAAGCAGATATCTGCCGAATGTGAAGTAAAGCGCCTCCAGCGCCAGATCCATCGCGCCCGCTTTCACGCGCGCGAGCCGCTCGTTGGTCGGAAGGTCAGGGACGCCCGCTTGCAGAGTCAACTCCGCTCGCTTCGCGAACCGTTGGTAGTCGGCGATGTGCCTCTCGCGCAATTGCGCGTAGGTTCGGCCAGCAGCCGCGGCCACGACGCGCCGTGCCGCCTCGGCCGGGTCGCGCTCCTTCATCGTCGTCGCCGCCGCAATGAGAACGGTGACGGCGTTCGCTCCAGTAATCGTCACCGACGACCCGTCTGGATGCATGCGCCCGCCGTCTGGCAGGATCTGCGTTATGCCCGCGAAGTGAACGCCAGCCGTCGGCTCCTCGACATGTCGCGCCGACGCCGGCAGCGCTTGGCCGTCGAGCACAACCGAGTTGTTCCCTGCCGCCCGAGACGTCGCATCACGCTCACGGGACATCGATGCGGTAAACGCGATCGCTCCGGCGCGATCGGCGGTGAGCCGCATCACAATGACCTGATCGACGGCCGTCGCGAACGCTTCGCGCGTGAACACCGTTCTACCGGCCGAGAATCGGACACGAGTCACGGCATCGTCCAGGTCCAACTCACGACGGTAATCCGACGACTCGCCGTCTATTTGAAATGCAGGGAGAGATCGCCGAGCGTCTGGTACGGCGGCATCCGGCGCGGCACGGAGATGATTTCCTCGTCTGCGATGGCTTCCGCTTCAGCCGGCTTTCCGGCGAACAGCAATCGACGGACCTGCGGAAGCCATGCGGCAGCCTGCGGATTGACGCGATCGAGTTTCTGTCCTGCCCAGACCGTGTCTTCGTTCAGCTGCAGCCGCTCGTCAACCACACCGCCAAACACCATCGCACCCAGGCGCCCGTTTCCGATCGGCAGCGCCTCGTTCCAGTTCGCCGCCGGCGCGCGGTACCAGAGCACGTTGCGCGACGCCGCGGGCATCTGGACCGGCGTGGTCGTCCGAACACTGATGGACACTCCAATCACCGCGGCCGCAATCAGAGCTCTGCGCACACCTCACCTCTTCTTGCCGCCCGCACCGCTGCCACCTCTGGCACCCGTGGCACCCCTGGCACTCTTGGCACTCTTGGCACCCCTGGCACTCTTGGCACCCATTCCCCCCCTCCCACTCAGCTGAGGAAGTCCGATGTCATCGAGCACGCGATCGTTGTCTCGCCAGTCCGGATTCACCTTCACGTGGAGATCGAGAAACACCTTGGTGCCGAAGAATGCCTCGAGCTCGCGCCGAGCCTCGCTGCCAATCTGCTTGATCATTTCACCGCCGCGCCCGATCACGATTGGTTTCTGAGACTCGGTTTCAACAAATATCGTGCAGTACAGCCGCAGCAATCGATCGCGCTCCTCTTCGTCGAACTGATCGACGACGACCGCGGTTGAGAATGGCAGCTCGTCGCGCGTATGTTGAAGCAGCTTCTCGCGAACGATTTCAGCCACCAGCGCGCGTTCAGGCTGGTCGGTCAGGTAATCGTCAGGATAGCCGGGCTGACCCTCCGGCATCTGCTCGAGCAGCACCCGTTCGAGTCGATCGACGCCATCGCCGGTCGTCGCCGATACCGGCACGATCGCCGCGAAGTCGTGCCATCTTTGCACCTGCTCAATCAACGGAAGCAGCCGCGACTTCGACACGACATCGATTTTGTTCAACACCAGGACTACCGGACTTCGTACGTCCTCGAGCAGCGAGGATACGTACTCATCGCCGCGGCCCGGCTTCGTCGACGCGTCGAACACCAGCGCGATGACGTCGACCTCTCGCAACGAATCGACCGCGGCATCGACCATTCTGACGTTCAACCGGTGAAGCGGCCGATGAATGCCGGGCGTGTCGACGAACGCGATCTGTCCGTCCGGATAGTTCTTCACCCCAAGGATCCGATTGCGTGTCGTCTGAGGCTTGTCCGACACGATCGCGATCTTCTCGCCGATGATCACATTCAGCAGAGTGGATTTTCCCGCGTTCGGACGGCCGACGAGCGACGCGTATCCGGCTCTCGGCATGAACCCCTTCCGTTTCTACGCCTCGGGCTGGGCCTGGGGCACCAGCCGCATGCGGACCTTGTGGATGCGGCGCCGCTCCGCTTCGAGCACTTCGACCTGGAGTCCGTCGGTTTCGAACGTCTCCCCCACGGCAGGCACCCGGCCGGCCCGCGTGAGCACGTATCCACCGACGGTCTCGAACCCCTCAGGTTCGATGTCAATCCCCAGTCGATCCCGCACTTCATCGATGTTCACTTTGGCGCTGAAGACGAACGAGCCGTCGCCCTCATCGACCACCGGCTCGGTTTCGACGTCATATTCGTCGCGAATCTCGCCGACCAGTTCCTCGAGGAGATCCTCAATCGTCACGAGCCCCGCCGTGCCGCCGTATTCATCAACGACGATGGCGATCTGCACCTGCTGGCGCTGGAACTCCTTCAGCATCTCGGCGACCCGTTTCGTCTCGGGAACGAACGTCGCCGCCCGGATGAACCGCGTCAGATCCGGCAGCAGCGGCGTCGCACCCGACTCCGGCGGATCGAGCCTGATCAAATCCTTGATGAAGACAAACCCGACGATGTTGTCGAGGTTCTCGTTGTACACCGGGATGCGCGAGTATTCCTGCTCCCGAAACAGCGCCCGCACCTGGTCGAACGTCGACTCGGCCTGGATCGCCACCATGTCGGGACGCGGCGTCATCACCTCGCGGACAAGCGTGTCGCCGAAATCGACGATCGATTGCAGCAGACGACGTTCGTCCCCTTCGATGATGCCCTGCGCCTCAGCATCCTCGGCGTGGGCGGTCTCGCCGGCCTGAATCTCGACCGGCTCGCCGTTCGTGCCGTTGGCATCCGACCGTTCACGACGTGGCACCGCCGCAACCAGCCGCACGAGACTCCCGGTGAGCGGATGAAGGAACCGCGCGGCGACGTCGAAGGGAGGCAACAGGACTCCGAGCACCCGCTCCGGATTGCGCCGCACGATCAAAAGCGGCAGCACGTGCTCGAACACCAGGATGAAAATCGCGACGAACACCAGCAGCATGCCGATCGACTGAAACCCGGTGCGCCCGGTCAATATCGCGATGAACATCGTCGCCAGCGAAAAGATCAGGCCGAGCAACAGTCGAGCGGGAATGAAGAGCTGGGTTGGATCTTCCAGGTAGAAGCCTAACCGGTCATCGCGTCCGCCACGCTCCGCCATGAGCCGAAGTGAGAGCCGCATCAGCGCGGTGAATGCGGTTTCAATCGTGCCGACGTACACGGCGGCGAGCGCGAGCAGGAAGAGCAGCAGCGGAATCATGATCGCTCGATCAGACCGGCACGAAGCCCGCCCTGCCGGCGCAGTCGCGCTTCGATTCGGCGCATGCGTCCGGCGTCGTCGGACTGCTCGTGATCGTAGCCAAGCAGGTGCAGCAATCCGTGAAGCGCGAGCACACGCAGCTCCGCCTGATACGAATGCCCCGCTTCGCGCGCCTGCCTTTGCGCGGTGCCGGTCGCGATCACGATGTCGCCTAGGAACCGTGTCGGGATCCGTGGTGCGGGATCCGGGAGCCGGAAGGCGGGAAAAGACAACACGTCGGTCGGGCGATCGGTGCGACGGTACTGTGAATTGAGCTTCCGGCTGTGCGCGTCGGTAACCAGCGCGATCGCCACGCTGCCGTGCGCGGCAGGGGGCGCGGTGGACGCAAGCCATCGGGAGAGCCCGCCGTCCCGGATCGGCCGCCCGCGGCCGTCGGTCACGCTCACCTGCAGCCGGCGTCCGGTCCGGCCATCGGCGCCGGCGCGCTGGCGCGCGAGGTTACTGTCGGGATCCACCGTAGGCTTCGTACGCCTTGACGATCTGTTGCACCAGCGGATGCCGGACCACGTCTTTTTCGTCGAAGTGAACGAACGCGATGCCCTCGACGTTGCCAACCACCTTCATGGCCTCGACGAGACCCGACTGTCGCGCCGTCGGCAGATCGATCTGCGTGATATCTCCGGTGATAACGGCCTTTGACCCGAACCCGAGGCGTGTCAGGAACATCTTCATCTGCTCGGACGTGGTGTTCTGCGCTTCGTCGAGAATCACGAAGGCGTCGTTCAGCGTGCGGCCGCGCATGAACGCGATCGGCGCGACCTCGATCGTCCCGCGCTCGAGCAATCGATCGGCCCGCTCGATTTCCATCATGTCGTACAAGGCGTCGTACAGCGGCCGCAGGTAGGGATTGACCTTCTCCTGCAGATCGCCGGGAAGGAAACCGAGTTTCTCGCCGGCTTCAACCGCCGGCCGCGCCAGGATGATCCGGCTGACCCGCTTGGCGAGAAGAAAGGCGACCGCCTGCGCCATCGCCAGGTATGTCTTGCCCGTGCCCGCCGGCCCGATGCCAAAGACGATATCCCGCTGTTCGATGGCCTCGAGATAGCGCCGCTGATTGACGCTCTTGGCCATCACCTGGCGTTTGCCGGTCGCACGCGGCGCGCCGCGGAGAAAATAGTCGGCGAGCTCGACGCGCTCGTCCTGGTCGACCAGCTGCGACGCCGTCTTCACATCGCCTTTCGCCAGCCGGTATCCTCCGCGCAT
>Ga0170475_128242738_pt1 | contig 10773 bp, 5 predicted proteins | sample Soicark_Litter_5_FD_111474 | JGI IMG/M metagenome (GOLD analysis project Ga0170475, IMG submission 111474) | Avena fatua rhizosphere microbial communities from Hopland, California, USA. Combined Assembly of 48 SPs | reverse complement strand
CCTGGCCGCGCAAGCCGCCTCGAGCCTCGATCACCGTGCGCAGGGGCAGTTCCGCCCGCACCCGGCTGGCGCGGTCGATATCGGCCAGCTTGATCTTCAGGCGCGGGCCGAATTCGAGCAGGGCGCCCAGGCCGGACATGCCCGCGCGCGCCCGGACGCGGCCGGAATCGGACGGCAGCGACGCGGCAAGGCCGATATCGAACTCGGCCACGCTTGAACGCAGCAGGCGCGCGCCAATGCCGGACTGGTCCGCGCGCAGAATCTCGCCACGGTACAGCAAGAACGGCAAGGCCAGGGCGCGCGAGGTCCAGTCTTCCGCGCCCGGATAGGCCGGCATGGAAAATCCGGCGGCGCCGACGCCGGCTTCCCACAGGGGCAGGTTGGGCTCTGCAACGTTCTGAGCAACGGCATGCGCCGGCAACAGCACGCAGGCAGCAACCGCTACCGCAAAAAATTTATTCTTGTTCATTGGATCTCGGGGGTTGGCCGCTGCCCATTGTGGAATCGGGCGCGGCCGCCCGTTTGCGGCGCCGCAAAGGTGCGGAGCAGCCTGCCCGGCTCGGGGCAGGCTGCGTTGCCTCACGGCCAGATCGCCTGCAGCAGCGCCGCCAGGTCGTAGCCGCCCTTGATCAGCTGGGTCTTGGCAATCGCCGAACTTGGCACCGGATAGTTCGCCGGCACCTCCATGTTCCAGGTGTAGTAGGTCTGGCCCTTCGCGTTCACCTGCGGCGTCAATTTGCCGACGCTGACGCCGGCATAGGCCAGCTTCGACACCGCGAGCGCATCGTCGGCCCACTGGTACGGCCAGGTCGAGACGTCGCCGCTGGCCTTGGCCAGTTGCGGCTTGCTGTCGATCGCGGCCTGCGCGAACTGTTCCGGCGTCTTGGTTCCGATGCGGCGGAACGCATAATCGACGGCGGTGACGTCCCAATAAGAATGGAAAGGCTTGGTCAACGCCTTCGGCACGCCTTCCTTGACCAGTTTCGGCTCGGCCGGCGGAATCAGGTTGGCCGCCTGCTCGGCAATCTTCTGATCGTCCAGCAACAGGTTGTTGCCGCCGCGCGAATCGAAAATGGCCGTCTCGTCGATGTCATGGTGGCTCTTCGGCACCACGAACTTGCCTTCCTTGTTGACGAAGGCGGCGCCCACGTGCAGCGGCTGGTGGATGTCGCCGGTCATGTGGGTGATCAGGATCAGCGCCTGGCGCTTGGTGAACCTGTGCGGATTCAGGGCCGGATCGGTCTTGCCCTGCAAGACGGCAATCGCCTGCTTCAGCGTCTGCACGATATCCTCATCGGCGGTGCCGGCCATGCCGTCGCGGTAGCGGTCGAGCTGGAACGGCACGTCGGTATAGTGGTAGGCGCTATGCTTCGGATTGCCCGCGACGTACTCGACCATTTCAGGCGTCTGCGGGCCGCAATAGTTGCCCTTGACGCAATCGGGCCAAATGGCGACCGATTCGAGCGACTCGCCCGGCTGCAGGAGCGCCGCCACCTGCTTCTGCGCATTCGTGCCCTTGATCAGTTTATCGGCGATCGCCCCCACCGCGCGATGACCGTCAGTGCCCCATGCGAGCGCGTCGAAGGACACGCAAACGCTGCCCAGGGCGAGCATGCAAGCTAGTTTTTTCATGGATGATTCCTCAGGTTGGACAATCGCTGCTATCGTTGTTCAGTGTACTTTCTGGATGCGGGCGGACGGCGAATGCAGCAGCGCCGCGCCCTCGATCTTGCGCAGGTAGTCAATGAGCGCATCGAGATCGAGGATCTGGGTGTCGAGGCGGTTCGTACCCTTGCTAAATTCCGGGAACGCATCGCCGCCATCGGCCAGGAAGTTGTTCGCCACCACGCGGTAGGATTTCCCGTCATCGAGCGGCACGCCGTGCAGCTTGACGCTGCCCGGCGCCACGCGCCGGCCCCTGGGCTGCTTGTCGTCCCACTGGTAGGTAAAGCCATTGGATACCTGCAACACCGATTCTTCCGTGACCGATGGGCGCGCCCACTGCTGTTCGAGCAGCGCGCGGATCTGCGCGCCGCTCAGGTCCATCACCACGAGCGTGTTATTAAATGGGAGAACGGCCTGGGCCTGGCCGAAGGTCATGACCATGCCCTCGCCGCTTTCCAGATCCTTGCGGACCCCGCCCATGTTCATGAAGCCGATCCGGGCGCCGTACGATTCGGTTGCCGCCAGGACGGCATCGGCAATCAATCCGCCCAGCACCGACTCGCCGGCCTCGTTCTGGCTGAGCGTGAAACTGGGCGCGCCCAGGCGCGCCACCGGGCGCGTCAGCGCGGCGCGGCTGCGCTCCTTCACCGATGCCAGGTAGGCGGACACTTTCGGGTCCGCCGGATACGCTCCCGGCGTCATCGTCACGTTGCGCGCGTCGATGTCGATCACCTTGCCGCTGGCCGGCTCCACCTTCAGTGTAATGCGCGTCAACAAGTGGCCGCCATAGCCGGCCTGCGTCACCACGCGGCCGTCGACCTTGCACAGGTAGCCCTGGTGCGAATGCCCGGTGATGACGAGCCGGATCGATGGATCGAGCTTCTTGACGATATCGACGACGCCGCCCCGCAGCTGGCTACAGCCAGCCTCGTCAGGAGCCTCGGCGGTCTGGCCACCCTCGTGCATCACGGCCACGATCACCTTGGCGCCCTGCTCGCGCATCAGCGGGACGGCCTTGTTGATGGCCTCCGCCTCGTCCGTGAAGCCGAGGCCGGCAATGGCCGACTGGGTCGACACCGAGGGCGTGCCTCGCAGCACCGCCGCCACCAGGCCCACCTTCACTCCCTTGACCTCTTCGATCCGGTACGCGGGCAGAAGCGGCTGGCCGGTCGCGCTGTCGAACACGTTGGCCGCCAGGATGGGAAAGGCCGCGCCGCCAAAATTGGGCGCCAGCTGGCACGCCTTGGCCGGGCGCGGCGAATCGCAGCCGCCATGCTGCTGGCGCAGCAATTCCTTGCGGCCCTGGTCGAATTCGTGGTTGCCCACGGCCGACATGCGCAAGCCCATCAGGTTCATCGCCTCGATGGTCGGCTCGTCGGCCCACATCGCGGACATCGCCGGGCTGGCGCCGACCAGGTCGCCGGCGGCGACGAACAGCAAGTCCTTGTCTTCCTTGCGCCAAGCCTGGAGCGCGGCAGCGAGCGTGTCGATGCCGCCGGCGCGCACGGTCCGCGGCTTGGCGCCGTCCTTGCTCCTGGCGGTGTACTTGCTTGCTTCGAGGTTGCCGTGGAAATCGTTCAGCGCGACGAGGTTGATGTCGATCGGAGCCCGGGCGGCGCCGGTGGCGCAGCCGGTCAGCGCCAGCGCCAGCGCGAGGGGCGACATGCTGGCGCGAAGACGGCGAGAAACAGTCATGAAAACTACCTTTATATGTTGCAGGTGAAAAAGCACGCGCGGCAGCGTGGCGAGCGATTGCACGCTCGCCCAGTGTGAACCATTCCTGGCGTTGCCGCCCGGCCCACCGCTCGCCGTTCCAAAGAAAACGGCCGGTGTCGCCACCGGCCGCTCGTTTTCATCAATCCCTCAAGTCATCAGAATTCGTACTTGAGGGTAGCCTGGACGGCCCACTGCGATTCGCCCTTGGCCTGGCGGATGTCGAGGCTTTCCACTTGCGGACGGACGACGTAGATATAGCGGCCCTGCGCATCCATGCCGACATAATCGACGAAGCTGCGTGCCTGGCCGCCAGCGGACTGGAACCCCACTTCGTAGATCTGGCCCCACCGCTTGTTGATCAGGTTACCGATGTTCAGGATATCGAACGAGAACGAAGCCTTGTTATGCTTGAAGAGGCCCGGGATTTCCTGGCTGATGCGCACATCGAAGCTGTTGACCCATCTAGAGAAGCTGTCGTTACGCCTCACGACGCCACCGGCCGCGTTGCTCAAGGCGGCACTGGAGTTGACGACGTCCCAGAACTTCTGCTCGTTGGACCTGTTGGCTGCGGTATCGCCGAAGAACACGACTTCGCCGGAACCGAACGCGGTCGGGACATACATCAGGTCGTTACCGGCCAAGCCGTCGCCGTTCATGTCGTTGTTGAAGGTCCAGCTGTACGGCTTGCCGGAACGGCCTTCATAGAACAGACCGAAGCGGGTCTTGTACTGGCTGAAGAACTTCTGCTCCCAGTTCAGCAGCGCATTGAAGCGGTGCTTCACCAGGTAGCTCGAGTTCGCGGCCACTTCCTCGTTCGGGTTGAACACGGCGCGCGAGTTGAAGTTCGAGCTCGACACCGACGAAGTCAGCGGCGACACTTCCGTGGCGTCGGTGTGGGTATAGGCCACGGACCAGCCGATGCCCTTGGTCATCGGGCGCGACAGCGACAGCGTGGCCACCCTGGCGTCGCCCTTGTCGGTCCGCGCCGCCAGCAACACGTTGTTGTAGGCCAGGTTCGAGAGCGCCTTGCTGGTCACGCAGCCCGAGCGCACCGTGACCGTGCCGTTGGCGGCAGTGTAGCAGCTGGCATCCATGCCGCCCTGGTTCCAGAACAGCTGACGGCCATCCTTGCCGATCGCGGTCGGCGCGCCCAGGTTCAGGTTCCTGTAGTAGATGGAGTCCTTGTTCTTGGTGTACATGTACTCGGACGAGAAAACGACGCCATACCACGGCAGTTCGGTTTCAAACGCCAAATTCGATTTCCAGATCGACGGCTGGCGCAGGCTCGGGTCGAGGAAGTCGACGTTCGCGGCCGGGGTCGCGCTCGAGATGCTCGGCTGGTGGTCCGGATCGGCGCTGAAGGTGCCGCCCGTGAGCGGGCACTTGGTGGCGCCGGTCGTGCTGCAGCTGACGAAACGGGTGGCGACGCCCGGATTCGAGAACGGGTTCGACATCCACACCGTCGCCGCCGCCCCCTGGAACAGGCCGAAGCCGCCGCGCACCTGGGTCGGGCGCGGCTGCTGATCGAAGCGGTAATTAAAGCCGACGCGCGGCTGAACCAGGCGCTGGTTGTCGATGGTGACGGTATTGTCGTAGCCAAAGCCGCCGGTTTGGCGGGTGTTGGTTGCCGCGTTGGCGGCGACCATCGGCGCGGCGGCCGCGGCGTTATACAGCGGACGGCCATCCACTTTCGCCTCGTCGACGCGCACGCCGAAGTTCACGGTCAGTTGGCTGTTCACGCTCCAGGTGTTCTGCAGGAACAGGCCGGAGTTCTTCATCGTGAACTGCGAGATCGCGTCGTTCAGCGAAGCGCCAGGCGCGGCGGTCTGCACGCTGTACGAAATCGGACGGCCACGCTGGAAGTTTTCGAGAACGGCGGTTTCGAGCTGGGCGACCGTGCCGCGGTTGCAGTCGGCCAAGGCGCCAAAGCTGTAGAACGAGGTGTCGCTGGTGGCGATACAGCCGAAGGTGTAGTTGCCGTACACGCCTTGCAGGAAAGCGTTGTAGATCTTGTTCTTGCTGTAGTCGGTGCCGAACTTGAGTTCGTGGTCGCCCAGCGTCCAGTTACCGCCGAGGTAGATATCCTGGGTCTTGGTGCGCAGGACGTTGTTCTGGCGGCTCAATTCGGTGCCGAAGTTGATGAAGCGGTTACCGGTGCGAACGCCGGCCGGCGCTCCGTCGGGCAGCGGGCCGCCGAACTGCAGCGCCACGGTCGGCATGCGGCTGCTGTTATGCGGCATCGAATCGTAGTCGCGCGAGGAAACCTTGAATTCGGTCGAGAAGGTCGGGGTCCAGTCCGAAAAGAGCTGGCCGACCACGGTTTCGATCTCCTTCTTCTGCTGATAGAAGCCCGAGGAGAGGCCGATGCCGGTCGCCGAGAAGCCGGGGTAGAACGGCTCGCTCTGCGAGGTCTTCGCATAACGCACGTTGGCGCGGTGGTCGTCGCTGATGTTCCAGTCGAGCTTGAGCATTTGCTCTTTCGAGGTCATCATCGAGCCTTGCGGCACTGCCGGACTGCCGATGTCCACGCCATAGGTGTTCTTGGCGATGTCCTGGGCCCTGGCGATGGACGACGGGGTGATGCCGACGGTGGTGCCGGCGTTGCTGCCCAATGGACCGAATTCAGGGCTGCTGCGGCTGCTCTCGAACTTTTCGAGCAGGGCGTAGATGAACAGCATGTCCTTGATCAGCGGGCCGCTGGCCCACACGCCCTTGGTGGTTTCCTTGAATGGCGGCGGTGCGACGTAGGTATCGTCGGAGGTGTTGTAGCGCTTGCCGGACAGGGTGTCGTTGCGGACCACAAAGTAGTTGCCGCCCTTTAAGGTGTTGGTGCCGGACTTGGTGACGGCGTTGATATTGGCGCCGGTATAGCCCTTCTGGGTCACGTCGTAGTTGACGACGTTCACCTGCACCGACTGGATCGCTTCGATCGAGATCGGCTGGCGCGCCGTCGGGCTGCCGTTCGCCTCCAGGCCGAAGGTGTCGTTGATCGCGACGCCGTCGATGGTCATCGAGTTGTAGCGCGAGTTCTGGCCGGCGACGGACATTTCGCCGCGCTCCTTGTCGGTCTGCGACACGCGGGGGTCGGCGCGCGCGTAGTCTTGCAGGTTGCGCTGGATCGAAGCCTGGGTTGCCAGCTCGGTGGCGCCGATGCTGGTGGTCGCGCCCATGGTGGTGCGCGAGAATTTTTCGGCGCGGATGGCCGAGCCGACCACCGTCACGGTCTGGAGGCCCAGGGTCGCGTCGACGGAAGCCGTTTCAGCCAGCTGGACATACACGTTTTCGCGCTTTTCCGAGATGCCGTCCTTGGTGATGATGATCGTGTACGGACCGCCCACACGCAGGCCGCGGGCAACGTAACGGCCTTCCGCGTCGGTCACGACGTTGCTGACAGAACCGGACTCGGCGTGAACGATCGACACCTTGGCGCCGGCCGCCGGCTTGCCGTCGGCACTGGAGACGCGGCCGCCGATGGCCGAAGTGGTGTTCTGTGCAAAGGCCGGCGCCACCGACAACGCCATCGACAAAGCCAGCGCCAGCTTGGTCAGCCGGATCTGTTGTTGAGTGATCATGAATAACCCCAATTAAACTAAAAATAGTTATGTGGACTTCCTGTCGGACGCCCCTCTTTATACGGTACTGCAACCCTTGCCTGCTGGCGCCGCGCGCCCTGCCTCTCCGCAGGACGGACCCGTGGCGCGGAAATTGTAGAACGCCAATGTTTCAACTTTATTATCCAAGTGGAAACGCAACCTAAGCAAGCGTTTCCGGTGAATATGTGTTGTTAATAATGCAGCAAATACGTTTTCGATTAGAAATTTATGGTTTGTGCATATAAATGGCACGAAAAGTACTTGAACAGGCGCGATTAGTAGTTTCCCACAACCAAAATTTACAAGGCGAAATTATAAAGTAGGCACTCTTTATGAAGGTTCTTTCCGTCAGAAATTCAACAAAGACGGCAGAAGGTAGGGGAATTTGTAGCAGGAAGACGACAAAGACACGCCACGCCCGAAACGATCCGGGGCATGGCGCCACCGGATCGTGCGGGCCGGCTTAACGGGCACCGGCGCGGGCCGGCTCTTGCGCCTTGGACAGTGCGGCGATATCCGCTTCGAATTTGGCGAAGCGCTGATCCAGCTGGCGCATCAGGCGCTGCTTGTCGGACTGCGGCAAGAACGCGTAGCGGATGCCGTTGTACGAAGTTTTCTTTATCTCCGCGTAATTGGGCTTGTAACGGCTGGCAAACAGCACGTACTCGTTGGCCAAGGTGTTGCGGGACACGCCGGGATCGTCGGTCGAGATCACGTACGGCACGCCATACTTGCGGTACAACGTGAGCGGATGATTGACGCCCTCGATGCCGTTGATAAAGGCATTGGACGACAGGTTGATCTCGACCGGGATGCCATCGGCGCGCATCTTCTTCATGATGCCCGCCGCGTTGGCTTCGTGCGCCAGGTCGATGCCGTGGCCGATGCGGTTGGCGCCGGCCAGCGCCAGGGCCTGGCCGATGTGGAACTTCAAGCCCTCCGGCGGCACGTCGCCCAGCGCCAGCTCGCCCGCGTGCAGCGCCACCTTCACGTTCGGATAGACCGACCTCAGGAAGCGGAACATCTTCATGTGCAGCGTGTAGTCGCGCATCGACACGACGTTGCTCTCCTGGCCGACGATGTTCACGCCGACGATCTTGTCGCTGATCGAGGCGGCCTTGAAGGCGGAGACCATCGACGAGAACACCTGCGACGGGTTCAACAGGCGCAGCACGTAGGACTGGTAGCGCATCGTGAAGTTTTCGTCGTCGATGCCGGCGGCGGCCTCGTGGATCTTGCCGACGAAGTCGTTGAGCGACTCGTTGAAGGCCGGATCGCGGTCAAGCTCCGTCATCCAGGCGCGCATCTGGGCGTCGAACAGGGCGTCGTCGTGGCCCTGCCGCCAGGCGCTGGCATCGAACTCGGGATTGGCGACGGACGGCGCCATCTTGAACATGGTCTCGATGTAGCTCACGTTCTCGGCGAGCGCGCGCTTTTTCAGCTCCTGCAAGCCCTCCCGGAAGTTTCCGTTCGAGACCGGGCCGAAATAGCCGAAAGCCAGGAAGAACATGCGGTCCGGCGGCGGCTGCAGCGCGCCGTGGTTGGAATAGTCCTTGTTCGACCAGCGCTGCAGCAGCTCGCGCCAGGTGAAGTCGTCGGCGAACACCTCGGCGCTGGAGAGGCAGTTGCGGTCCTTGGCCGGCTTGGCGCGCTCGGCGTCGATGACCGCCTTGTCGGTCTCGATGCGGTAGGTCCGCTTGTCGAAGCAGTAGCCCTGCTTGTCGAGAAAATCGACATACTGCTCGGCATAGATGGCGCCCGAATAATGGTGGTGCAGGTCGGCGCCCTTGGGCATCTGGGTGAAGAACATGGTCAGGTCGGCCAGTTTCGGTTCCTGCCCCGCGATGAGCGCCGCGTAATGGCGGGCGGTGGCCGCCTCGTTGGCCTGGGGCGAAGCCGCGCTGGCGGCGCCGGCCACGGCGAGGGCGATCAACAAGCTGCTGCTCAGTTTCTTCTGCATAGGGGTTTTCTCTCGATTGGTCGGAACGGCTCGTCAAGACGAGCCGCGCTCATGCACCTTGCATCCGGCCGCGTAGGTGGCGAGAATGGCGCGGTCGTCGCCCAGCAGCGCCAGCGCAAACAGCATCTCCTCGAGCGTGCCGCAGTGCGCGGTGCGGCGCGCCAGCAGCGGCGTCGCCTTCGGGTCGAGCACGATGAAGTCGGCCTCGGCCCCCGGCGCGAAGCTGCCGATCGTGCCCTCGAGTTGCATGATGCGTGCCGCGCCCGCCGTGGCCAGGTAGAACATGCGCAAGGCGGACAGGTAACTGCCTTTCAATCGCGCAACTTTATACGCTTCATTCATCGTTTGCAACATCGAGAACGAGGTGCCGGCGCCCACGTCAGTCCCCAGCGCCAGCTGCGCGCGCGCGGCGTCGGCCTTCTCGAAATCGAACAGGCCGCTGCCGAGGAACAGGTTGGAAGTCGGGCAGGCCGCGATGGCCGAGCCGGTTTCGGCGATGCGGGCGAAGTCGGTCTCGTCGAGCCAGATGCAGTGGCCGAAGATCGCGCGCGGGCGCATCAGGCCGTAGTGGTCGTACACGTGCAGGTAGCTGCGCGAGTCGGGAAAGAGCGTGCGCACCCAGTCGCACTCGTCCGCGTTTTCGGAGACGTGAGTCTGGATGAAGGTGTCCGGGTAGGCCCGTCCCAGCTCGGCCGCCAGGCGCAACTGCGCCTCGCTCGAAGTGGGCGCAAAGCGCGGGGTGATTGCGTACAGCGCGCGGCCGCGCTTGTGCCAGCGCTTGATCAGCTCCTCGCTCTCGGCCACCCCGCCCTCGCAGGTATCGCGCAGGAAGTCGGGACAGTGGCGGTCCATCAGCACCTTGCCGGCCACCATGCGCAGGTTGCGCGCCTGGCTCGCCTCGAAGAACGCGTCCACCGATTCCCGGTGCACGCTGCAGTAGACGATGGCGGTGGTGGTCCCGCAGCGCAGCAGCTCGTCGAGGAAGAACTCGGCCACGCCGCGGGCATGGCCCGCATCGCCGAACTGGCGCTCGGCCGGGAAGGTGTAGGTTTCCAGCCACGGCAGCAGGCCCGGCGCCGGCGAGGCGATCATATCCGTCTGCGGGAAATGCAGGTGGGCGTCGATGAAGCCGGGAGTGATCAGCTTGCCCCGGTAGTCGGCCACCTGCACGCCCGGGGGCAGGGCCGGCGCCAGGCCGGCGTAGTCGCCGGCGGCATGGACCTTGCCGTCCTCGACCAGCAGCAATCCATCCTCGTGCCATGAATAGGCATGCTCGGCGAAGGCCGGATCGGCGTGAAAATACAGCAAGCTCGCTCGGTAGGCTTGCACGGTTGATGGTACTGTTGGCATTATTTTCTTTCTGACGAAGCCAGGAGTCTAACGCATGGCGCGCAAGTTGACTCGCTCCCGGCCGCCTCCCACACGGCGAGGAGCTGGGCCGCTACCGAGGCGGCGATCACGGCCGGCGCCTTGCCGCCGATGCCGGGCAGGCCGATCGGGCAGACCATCGCGTCCACGCGCGCGGCGTCGAAGCCGCGCGCGCGCAACCGGTGTTCGAATTGCTTGCGCTTGGTCCGCGAGCCGATCAGGCCAAACCAATCGGCGCTGGGGCGCGCCAGAATCGCTTCGGCCAGGCGCTGGTCAAGCGCGTGGCTGTGGGTCATGACGAGAAAGCTCGTGCCTTGCGGCGCGCCGGCGGCCAGCGCTTCCGGCGCGTCGCTCGCCTCGATCACGACATTGGCCGGAACCTCGGCCGGGAACAAGTCCTCGCGCTCGTCCACCCAGGTCAGCCGGCAGGGCAAGTCGGCCATCGCGCGCACGACGGCGGCGCCGACGTGT
>Ga0170475_101888478_pt1 | contig 10774 bp, 4 predicted proteins | sample Soicark_Litter_5_FD_111474 | JGI IMG/M metagenome (GOLD analysis project Ga0170475, IMG submission 111474) | Avena fatua rhizosphere microbial communities from Hopland, California, USA. Combined Assembly of 48 SPs | reverse complement strand
GTGTGTGGCGTGAGCATCTGATGCGTGTGCGCATCTCGCGCGACGGTTCAATGGCGCTGGCGATTGGCCGTCTAGCGGAAAACGATGCGCCACACCGGTGTTCGCCGTCGATCCGGCTCGCCGTCAGCTGTCGGCCTCGACGGCGCTCCCGAGACTGCCGTTGAACGTGACCATGTCGGCGGACGGAAGCCGCTTTGTAGTCGATTATGCGGACGCTTTGCAGAATTTGGTGTCGTCCGGGGACGGTCGACAGGTGCGGCGGTGCTCATGACCGGGCAGAAATGGGGGCCTAGCCGGCTCGTCGCCGCACAATGACCGGCTAACACCGCCCTAAACCGCTGGTTCGACTCCTCGACCTGAGCGCCCTCGGTCAGTTAGTAATTGACAGGTAAGTCGGATTTCGGTGTAATCCTGCGCCTAAGCACAGGAGCGACGAACAGCTACTCGGCCTGTCGTGTTTTCCGCAGCTCGGATGCGCCTGGCTGGACGTCGTCACGCGGACGGTAGTGATTGCGCTCGCCATCCTGCTGCCGATGAGCGCGCGGGCCGGATCCAGCGTCGCGACGAACAGGAGGGCATCGTGAAGATCGTCACGTGGAAGAGGGTCGTCGCCGCAGCGGCGGCGTGTCTCGTCGTGTGCACGAGCCGTCCGGTCACCATCGTCGCCTCGGATCACGCCGATCCGGCGCGGCTGACCGACCCGGACGCGAACATCACGGATCTCTTCTTCTTTCCCGATGGCGACCGCTACGTCGTCATTCTCGACGTTCACCGCGCGCTGACGGCGCAGCCGCCCTACCAGTTGCCGCGCTACGAATACCGGATCAGCTTCGACTGGCACACCGGTGTCTCCTTCATGGACACTGACCCCACCGACCAGCACAATTGGCCTCGCGACGACATCAGAGCCCAGACGGCGCGCTATGGCGGCAAGATCGATCTCTCGGATCCCAAAGGGATTCAGGAAGACGCCACGATCACGATTCATCTCAATGCCGATGCGACGCTGAACGGCACCCCTCAAATTAAGGGCCTGCTGCATCCCGATCAGATCCGCCCGTTCGCCGGCGTCCGCGCCGATCCCTTTATCTTTCCCCGGTTCTTTAAGAAGAACACGATCGCGATGGTGTTCAGCCTGCCGAAGAACGCTTTCCCGGATGGCCGCGGCACGTTTCTGATCTGGGCAGCGGCCTTTAAAGACGGCAAGCAGGTCGATCACGTTGGCCGGTCCAATCGCACCCAGCAGGGCAGGTTCGACAGTCTCAATACGCTGCCGCCGAGCATGCATCTCGATCAGATCATGAAAGACATGGCGTTCTGGAACGGGTGGTACAAGCGACTGAATAAGTACCGCGAAACAGCGCCGCTCGCCGCGGCGTTGCAGGTGCTCGTCATGCCGCGACCCATGTACGACGAGGTCCCCGACGTCATGATCTACTCGGACGAGAGGGAACACGTCAAGCCGGGCTTTCCGAATGGGCGTCATATTCAGGACGATGTCGCAGCAATCACGTGCGCGAGAGGCGACTGCATCTTGCAGGAGCTCTCCTTCGTCGAGGGCGGCTGGCCGCGACGGACGGTCAGCGATAAGCCCGTGCCTCCGACGGCGACGTTCCCCTATTTGCTCGATCCTTACCAGGAGGGCCAGTTCGGGCCCTCGATGCCGGCGCCGTCGCCGCTCCCCAGCATTATTCCTCTCCTGCTCATGATCGGCATCGTTGTGCTTGTCATCGTGATCGTCTTCCTCTACTACGCGGCGCTGGGCGTCAGATATCAGCTGGTGATGCGGCGGCAGCGCGAGGTGATCTGATGCCTCGGCGCTGGTCGGCCACGGTGGCGGCAATGCTGACGGCGACGGCCGTGCGGCTCGCCGGGCACGACTTCTGGATCGAGGCGTCGACCTTTCATCCAGCGCCAGGAGCGGTCGTCGGCATCGGCCTGCGCGTCGGTCAGGGCTTCGTCGGCGACCCTGTGAGGCGATCGTCCGAGTACATCGAGGCGTTCGTCGTCCGGCAGGGCAATCGCGAGGACGTGGTCGCGGGCGTCGATGATCGCGATCCCGCCGGAGTACTTGTCGCGGACGGCCGCGAGACGGCCATCGTCGCGTATCGCAGCAAGCCCGCATTCATCGAGTTGCCCGCCGATCGGTTCGAGGAGTACCTGCGTCTCGAAGGGCTTGAGTCGATCATCGCTTTTCGCCGCGCGCACGGTACGACCGGCAAGTCTGGGCTGGAGTACTTCACACGCTACGCCAAGGCGCTCCTCACCGGACGATCAGGGTCTCCGGCCGTCTCACGTCCCGTGGGCTTTCACATGGAGATCGTGCCGGGTGCGGATCCGACGCTTAGGAGCGGCGCGTTCGCTGGGACCGTGCTCTATCGGGGCGCGCCCCTGGCCGGCGCACTCGTGATTGCGATGCCGCAGTCGAACCCCGCCGAGCGCTCGATGGTGCGGACGGACGTACGCGGCGCGTTCACCTTTTCGCGGCTCCATTCCGGCGTCTGGCTGATCAAGTCGGTGCACATGGTCGAAGCCGGTTGGTTCTCGCGCGCTGACTGGGAGAGTGCCTGGGCATCACTGACGTTTGAGGTACCACACGACGAGGTAACCACCGGAAGCCATCAACCATGACAACTCACGCCGCAATGTTCCTGGCGGCGGCACAGACCACGGACGGGTGGAAGCGCCCGAACGCAAGCCAAAAACCAATTGTCCATCTCCATCGCAAAGGAGGCGTTCGTGGGTCAGCGCCGTAGGACTTTCCTGTGCGTCGCCATCGTCTTCTCGCTCGCTGGGTGCGGGTACCGCAACAGCGGTCATGACTACAGCGCCATCGATGACGAAGCCATGCAGCGCGCGCAGCATGAAGGGCGGACCCCCGATCAGGCGGCGCATGATTACCTGCCCGTACGCATTGACAACTACTTTAAGGGCATGGACGGCGTCGTCGTGCCACCACAGGGCTTTGCCTATGAATTGCTCCATGACGCAGCCGATGTCCCTCCAGCCGTCACGCTGAAGGACCCGATTGACGACCATAATGGCTGGCAAATACTCGGTCGTAACACGTGGATGATGTGGGTCGGCGGCAACGACGGCTTCTGGGACTGGCTCAGCACCACCTATGGCTTTATCGACCTCCTCAAGCTCCTGGAGGTCCCGCGAGATCAGCGCTTCGCTTACGGTGGCCTGATCAACGAGCCGGGCATGGAACGCCGCGGGCCTGACCGCTTCGGCTTGGATCTTGACGTACCAACCGATCCGGAAGTGGCCGCTTGGCGCCTGCAGTACCTCCGACGCGTCTTCCACCTCGACGGAACCTGCGGCGTGGTTCCCTACGATTCGGGTCAGTCATATGCAGTCACCACCGGCAGCTACCCCGGCACGGGCAGTGGGTACCACAACGCAGGGTACGAGAAGGACGGCGTCCTCTACAGCGGATTCGGCCGCTGGGACTCCGGGTCCCCCAAGATTCCGCCGCCCGAAGTGTACGGGCTCTCGAGCGGCGTGATTGGCTTGCGGTTGTTTCCGAACCCGAACTTCGACGCGAACGCGTGCCGCAAATGGAAGACCGCCACCTATCGCGACGATCCGAATGGCAATGCCGATCTCGTGCGTCCGTATCGCGTCGGGATGTCGTGCGCCTTCTGCCATGCGTCATGGCATCCGCTGAACCCGCCGACGCAAATGGAGAAGCCGGAGTGGGCGAATATCTCCGGCAACATCGGCGCGCAATACCTGCGGCCGCGCATCGCGTTCGGCAATTTGCTGAAGAAGGACAACTTCATTTACCACCTGCTCGACAGCCAGCCCCCCGGCACAATTGACACATCGCTAATCGCCTCGGACAACGTCAACAACCCGAACACGATGAACGCGGTCTTCAACTTGCCGCAGCGCGCCGTGGTCGCGTTCAGGAACGTGCGAGAGGAGCAGTCCTCGGCGTCCGCCCCGTGGCCGTCGCTGTGGCGAAACCCCAAGGAGACCCGGCCTGACGCAGCGCCTTACGACCCGAGCGCGAAAGGCGACAGAGTGCCGAAGTCGGTAGCCGACGTGTTCGATCGGGTCCGGCTGGGCGAGGAGCTGACAAGTGGGATACCAGGCGAGGTTCATCGTCGCGTGTCTCGCATCCTCCTCGACGGCGCCGACTCGATCGGCGCGTGGGGCGCGCTGGCGCGTGTGTACTTGAACATCGGCACCAATTGGGAGCAGTGGAACACGCTGCACGCGCCGGTCGTCGGATTCCGTAAGCAGAAGCCGTTTACGATCGCTAACGCCGAGCGCCATTCCGTCTACTGGATGGCCACCGAGCTGCGCGTGCCGGCGTTGCGTGAATACTTCCTCGAGGTGACGCCGCCGATGCCGCTGCTCGCCTCGAAGGACGCCACCGATCGCGCTGATGTCAAGCGGCTCGCCTCGGCGACGCCGCAAGAGCGCCACCGTTACGTCGACATCAGCAAGCTCGAGCGCGGACGTAAGGTGTTCGCGAACAACTGCATCACCTGTCACTCGAGCATTCAGCCCACGGCTGCCGATCTCGAAAAGGAAGGCGCGACGCCGGCGATGCCTGGCGGGAGAGTCGAAGGACGCCAGGAGGAACTGGACAGCGCTCCGGCCGGTCAGTTCTGGGATCGCGATCCCGGCAAATGGCTGACCAATCCTGCGTACGTCAGATGGGCCGAGAAGGCGGTCGAGCGTGCGGACTTTTGGCGCGACAACTATTTGTCCACCGATCAACGCATCGCGATCAATCTCGTGCAGACCAACGCCTGCCGGGCCATGGCGACCAACGCGATGAACGGCCACATGTGGGAGAACTTCGCGTCTGAGAGCTATCGCTCGATGCCGTCGGTTGGCGGCATCGCCTTCTTCAATCCCTACAAAGGCGAGCACGGCGAGGATGACGAGTTCTATCCCCGCCACGCCGTCAGTGGGGCGCCGCAGGGCGGCGGCGGGCCGGGCTTCTATCGCGTCCCCACGCTGGTGTCGATCTGGGCGACGGCACCGTTTCTCCACAACAACAGCCTCGGGCTGTTCAACAATGACCCGTCGGTCAATGGACGTCTCGACTCGTTCGACGATTCCATCCGGAAGCTGTTGTCGCCGGAGAAGCGGCTCGAGAGCTCCAGCTATGACGACGCCACGCCCGAGCGGCTCAGGGCAGACCACGGACTGATCTGGCGCACGACGACCGATTCCTACATCGTCATGCCCGGCTCGTACATTCCTGGGGCGGTCAGTTCGTGGCTGCCGTTTCTCGGCTGGGTCGGGTATCGTCTGGGATGGGTTGCGCGCCTGTCGCCGTGGGCGCGGCCTCTGCCATCAGTCGCGCTCGTCGTCCTCGCCATTCTGCTGTTCTTGCGCACGGATCGCTTGAACGTCCTCCGCGTCGTCGCCTACGCGCTGGTTCTCTTCGCGCTCGCCGTCGGCACGGTCGTGTACTTCTTCAACGGCGGCTTCGGCGGTATTCGCATCGGACCGATCCCGAAGGGTGTGCCGGTGAACCTGATCGCCAACGCCAATCCCGAAGCCGGCTTCTTGAACCTGCTGAAGGCCGCTGTCACGGCGCGCAATGCGCTCGGTGAAGTCGCCTCGCAGCGCCCGGACCAGCAGCGCCTGCACGAGCTGCTGCGGACCAAACTCGCGCCGGCATTGATCAACGTGAGCAAGTGTCCGGACTTGATCATGGATCACGGCCACGCGTACGACTGGTTCAAGCGCATGAGCGACGCCGACAAGGACGCGCTGATCGAACTGTTGAAAACGTTCTAGCCAGGAAACTGCTCATGCCCGCAGATGCCAACGGCTTCGACTACATCATCGTCGGCTCCGGCGCGGGCGGCGCGCCGCTGGCGGCGCGCCTTGTCCTTGCCGATGCCGCGCGGAACACCGACGGCAAACCGCGGATCCGCGTACTCGTCCTCGAGGCCGGCCCCAGCCACACCGCCGCCGACACTCCGGCGCGGGAAGTGAGCCTGGTGCCCGGCTTCCATGGCGTATCGACCGAGCACCCGGACCTGAGCTGGCAGTTCTTCGTCAAGCACTATACGAATCCGCCGACGGGCCCCGATCCCAAGGCGCACCCGAAAGTGGGCGAACCGGCGGAGTGGGATGGCATCTTCTATCCCCGTTCGTCGGGCATCGGTGGCTGCACAGTGCATAACGCGATGATCACCATCGCTGGCCCTGACGCCGACTGGGAAGACCTCGCCGATTTTCTGGCCGACGACACCTGGCGCGCTGACGTCATGCGCGGGTACTTCGAGCGTCTGGAGCGGAACGAGTACCTGCCCACGCCGGCGCCGGTGCCAACCAACTGGTGGCGGCGGCAACTCGATAACCTCGCCTGGCTGTTTGGTTTGCCGCCCGACTATGCGCGCGGCAAGCACGGATTCACGGGTTGGCTGCACACGAGCTTCACCGAGTTCACGCTCGGGCTCGACGATCGTCAGCTGAAAGCCGTGCTCGGCGGCGCGTTGGTGCAGGCGCGCCGCGCACGTCTCGGACGGTCCTTGTACTCGTGGGTCGGACAATTCCTGAGAGGCAAAGTCTTCGATTCCCTCGATCCCAACCACGCCGAGACGCAGGCCAACAGCCCCGAGGGTGTAGTCGCGGTGCCTCTTGCCGTCTGCGGCAAGCGCACGACCATCCATCAGAACAGTGGGACCCCCTTCGTGATGCGCGGGCGCCGGTCCAGTCCGCGCGAGTTCCTCCTCGAAGTGCAGGCGAAGCATCCTGAACATCTCGAAATCTGGACCGACTCGCTCGTCACCCGCGTGCTGTTCGAACCGGATCCGAATGGCGGCGATCCGCGCGCCATCGGCGTCGAGTACCAGAAGGGCGCCCGTCTCTACCGCGTAACCAAGCGACGGACGGACCCGAAGGAAGATCCGCCGCCAGACGGACCGATCCACAGAGTCTTCGTCAACCCTCATGGCGAGGTGGTGCTCGCGGGCGGCGCATTCAATACCCCGCAGCTCTTGATGCTCTCGGGCATTGGCGACGCCACTCATCTGCGCGACATGGCGGACAGGGGGAAGGACGCCACGCTCTGCACGCTGCGCGGCGGCAAAAGCGAGCCTATCCGCGCCCGCAATGGTGACTGGCTGCGGATCAACCTGCCTGCCGTGGGCTGCAACCTGCAGGATCGCTACGAGGTGTCGCTGATCAACAAGATGCCCGAGCCCTTCTCGATTCTGAGCGGCAGCACCTTCACGCTGCCCGGCGCCGGCAACCCCGATCGCGCCTTGCGGGAATGGCGCACGAGGGGGACCGGCCTCTACACGAGCAACGGTGCAGTGCTGGGCATCTTTCTGAGGTCGAACCCTGACCTCGACCAGCCCGATCTGTTTATCTTCGGGCTGCCGCTGCCTTTCAGGGGGTACGACATCGGCTATTCGGAGAACGGCAGCATCCACAACGAGTTCACCTGGGCGATTCTGAAGGGTCACACCAAGAACACCGATGGTGTCGTGCGGCTGCGCTCAACCGATCCTCGTGATTGCCCCGATATCAACTTTCACTACTTCAACGAGTTGACGTGCGGTCCCAACGGCGATCGCGACCCGGACCTGCTGGCGCTGGCGGAAGGCGTGAAGTTCGTCCGCCGCATCTTCGAGCGCACGCGGAGGGTTCCCCTCGGACTGTGGTCGATTGGGCCGCGGCTCGGCGAAGAAATTCATCCGGGCCCCGCCGTTCCGCGCGGCAACGACCAGGCCATTCGCAATTGGATCCGGCAGATCGCGTGGGGTCATCACGCGTGCGGCACTTGTCGTATGGGACCCGACGGAGATGCTGGCGCCGTCCTCGACTCGCGGTTCCGAGTCCGCGGCGTCAAGGACTTGCGCGTGGTCGACGCGTCGATCTTCCCGAAAATCCCCGGCTACTTCATCGTCGCCAACATCTACATGGCGAGCGAGAAAGCCGCAGACGTGCTGCTCGAAGACGCCACCTACGGCCGCGCCGATTCTACTGTGTATCCCTTCGAGTTGGCCGGCAAAGAAGCCGCGGCGATGCAACAGCGCCGCACCAACGTCAGTGAGTACCAGAACGAGGGAACGTCGGTCGTCGATTCGACGACGCTCACCTGGCGCGACGACGTAACAGGCCTGGCGCTGTCGGGCGGCGGTGTTCGCAGCGCCACCTTCAACCTCGGTGTGCTCCAGGCGATGGCGCGGTGCCGCTGGCTGCGCCGTATCGATCTGCTCTCGACGGTTTCTGGCGGCGGCTACATCGGATCGTTCCTGGGCCGCTGGTTCGATCGACTGCGTCCGCCGAACGAATGGACCGGCGGCGGCGGACCGACGCTCGAGGTGCCTGATCGCGTCGAGCGCGAGCTCAACGATCTCGACTCGCCGGCGATCAGATGGTTGCGATCGAGTGGCAACTACATCGCGCCGCAGGGAGACGGTGACGCCCGCACCGACGCGGCGATCGTCGTCCGCAACTTCGTCACCGTCCACCTCGTCGTCGGCACGCTGCTGTTCACGCTGTTCGGCCTGAGCGACCTCGTCCGCTATTACTTCTTTGATCCCGTGTTTGCACTCACGCTGCTGGCGGGCCCGCCGCCCTCCTCGGCCACCAGCGGCGGCGTTCTGGCGATGTGGACGACAGTGCTCGACGCGCTCGCCAGCCCATGGTTCGTGATCGCCGGCTTCGTCGTGCTGTTCACCGCGGTCCCGAAGATTGCCGCCTATTGGATTGTTTCCGAGGATCGGAATGGGCACTTCTCGGGCCCGCCGCTCCTCGCGTTGTTCCTCATTGTTCTCGGTCTTCTGCTGCAGGCGTGGACGTCGCTCAACATCGTCGCTGGGATCAGTGCCCTCGCGCTACTCACGGCGTTTCTCCACGCCGAGCTCGCTTGGTACCGGTCACGTCAGCGCGAGGCGGCGATTGGGCGCGGCAACGTCGAAACCCAGCGCTTGCGAACGCGCACCCAGCTTACGGATGAGCTCAGCGGATCGCTGCGGCTGATCGCCGCAGCGCTGGTCTTCGCCCTCATCGACACGATCGCTCACCTCCTTCAGCTGTCAGTGGCGGGCAACAAGACCTACGTCGCCGCGTTCGCCGGCATCGTCGCCATCATCACGGCGTTCGTGCCCGTCGCGCAGTGGGTGGCGAACCTGTTCGCCCGCGACGAGGATAAGTCCACATCCGGCCTGAAATGGTTGATCAAGGAGTATCTGGCGGCCGGCGCGTTGGCCGCGGTGCTGTTCACGGTCCCCCTGGTGATCATCGCGTTCGCGGCTCACGCCGCCTACGCCGGGGGCGCCAATCTGTCGCGCGGCCTCGTACTCACAGCCTTTACGTTCGTGCTCTCCCTCGTTTTTGCCCGGCCGCGAATGCTGCCGTTCATCAATCGATCGTCGCTCTCGCAGGTCTACGCGGCGCGCCTTGCGCGCGCCTACCTCGGCGCATCCAACCCCGTCCGTCATCGGCCCGAGGGCGCCAACGTGACCGAAGTCGTCGCGGGCGACGACGTGGCATCGATCCGCGATTATGCGCCCTATAAGACCGGGGGCCCCTTCCATCTGATCAACATGACCGTCAACCAGACGGTCGAATTCACGTCGCAGCGCGGCAATCGGGATCGCAAAGGCGAGAACGTCGCAGTGAGCAGTGTGGGGTTGAGCATCGGCAAGCGCTGGCACGCCGCGTGGCAGGAGTCAGTCGAGGCCGTACGCACGGGCCTCGGGCGGAAGCGTCCGATGGGACTGGCGCCCGTGGGCCACTTGCGCGGCAACGATCATCCACTCGTCGACGAAACCGGCACGCCAGCACGCCGTGCCCAGATGCTGTCGCTGCGGCAGTGGATGGCGATTTCCGGCGCCGCCGTCGGCCCCGGCCAGGGCCAGACCACGCGACTCGGTATGGCGCTGCTATTCGGCCTCGCCAACCTGCGCACCGGGTACTGGTGGAACAGCGGCGTCACCGAACCCTCCCGCGACGGATTTCCGTCGGTCACCCTCTTCCGACGGTTCGGCTATGTGCTGGAGGACTTCTTCTTGACGCAGTCGCTGCTCATCTCCGAATCGATCGCGCGGTTCCCCGGACCGTGGAGTCAGTTCTGGTACCTCTCAGACGGTGGCTCGTTCGAAGTCCTGGGCGCCTATGAGCTGATTCGGCGGCGGGTGCCTCGCATCGTCGTCTCGGACGCCAGCGCGGATCCGCAGTACCTGATGGACGGCATGGCCAATCTGATGCGCAAGGCGCGCCTCGACTTCGGTGCCGAGATCGTGCCGTTTACCGCGCGGGAGCTGCAGGCATATGTGCCTGCGGCCCTTCAGGACCGCATTGGAACACTCGGTGACATCCGCGCGTCGGCCGCACCAGGAGGCGCGGTATCGCGCACCCACGCCGCGCTGTTCTGGGTCTGCTACTCGTCCAGGCCCGCGTGTCCGTCTGTACTGCTGTATGTCAAAGCAAGCGTCACCGGCGACGAGGCCGCCGACATTCTGCATTACCGCGCCACACATCCCGCCTTTCCTCACGAGCCGACCGAGGATCAGTTCTTCAACGAAGAGCAATGGGAGAGCTACCGGTCGCTGGGACAGCACGTCATGTCGCTGCTCTGCGGCGGTGCGTCAAGGGCGGACACGGCTCAACCCGACGACATGCCGGTACCATGCGATCTGAGCGGAGACCCGCGCCCGCAGCCGTCCGAACTCGACCCACCCGGCAAGCCGTGGTTCTGGGCAATTCCCCTTCAGTGGAGTGACGATGAACATCAACCCGACGCGGCTCGGACCGGAGGGACTGACGATTGAAGACCGGC
>Ga0170475_103503582_pt1 | contig 10775 bp, 4 predicted proteins | sample Soicark_Litter_5_FD_111474 | JGI IMG/M metagenome (GOLD analysis project Ga0170475, IMG submission 111474) | Avena fatua rhizosphere microbial communities from Hopland, California, USA. Combined Assembly of 48 SPs | reverse complement strand
CGTGATGCTGACCCTGTTGAACGACATCAACGCGAAGCTCGCCACGCTGCCGGCCTCGCCGGCGCGCGCTGCTCGGGACACGGCGTCCGCCCGTGTCCAGTGCGCAACGTGCCACCGCGGCGTGCCGAATCCGCAACTGCTTCCCGATCTGCTCAATCAGACGATGACGGGCAAGGGCGAAGCCGCCGCCGTCGGGTTGTACCGGGAGCTTCGGCAAAAGTACCTCGGCACCGAGGCCTACGACTTCCGGGAGCCTGTGCTGCTCGAACTCGGACGGCAGTCGCTGGCGGCGGGAAAGCCCGACGATGCACTGGCCTGGCTGCAGCTGAACGTCGAATTCTTCCCTAAATCCACGGAGAGCTACCTCGCGCTGGCGCAGGTTCACGAGCGGAAGCGTGATCAGGCGGCAGCCATCAAGGATCTGGAAAAGGTTCTTGTGCTCGAGCCTGGTCACACCGCTGCGACCCGGCAGCTCGCACGGCTCCGGGCAAACATCCAATAGTTTGGACTCGCCCACTACCACAATCGGGTAATACAGGCTTCAAACACGTTGAAAGTCTGTCCGATCAGTTATACAAAGTCTGGCTACACCAGTAGTTGACAGGAGGCAGCATGCAGTTTCAGAGGGTGGTAACACTCGGCCTGGCGGCGACGATGTCGCTCGTGCTTGGCGCGACGGGAGCGTTTGCCCAGGCATCATCGTCAGGTTCTATTGCCGGCGTCGTGAGGGATACGACTGGCGCAGTTCTCCCGGGAGTTACGGTCGAGGCCGCCAGCCCTGTGCTCATCGAAAAAACGCGCAGCGTCGTGACCGACGGTTCAGGCGCGTACAAGATCGTGGATTTGCGCCCGGGCACCTATGCGGTGACGTTCACGCTCACCGGTTTCAGCACCGTGAAGCGCGAAGGAATCGAGCTGACGACGTCGTTTACGGCGAACGTCAACGCCGACATGAAGGTCGGTTCCGTCGAGGAGACGATCACCGTCTCCGGCGCCAGCCCCATCGTCGACACGCAGAACGTGGTGCAGAAGCAGACCGCGTCGCGCGAAGTGATGGACGTCCTGCCGACCGACCGCAACTTCGTCAGCTTCGCGGCGATGAAGCCTGGTGTGTTCGTCACGGGCGTATCCCAGAACGTCGGCGGCTCCGTACCTGAAACCGGGATGAACCTCGTCGTCCACGGCAGCCGGGCCGCGGACAGCCTGATCATGGTCGACGGCATGTCGATCATCAACGGCAGCGGCAGCGGCGGCCTGCAGTACGGCAATTACCTGAACAACTCGCTGGCGCAGGAAATCACGTTTCAAACCGCGGGCAACAGCGCCGAGTTCGAGCGCGCGTCGGTCGTGTCCAACTTCATCCCGAAGGAAGGGTCGAACTCGTTCCGCGGGTCGTTTCAAACGCGATTCACCAACCAGTCGCTCGAGGCCAACAACCTCGATGCGACGCAAATCTCCCAGGGGCTGAAGAGCGCGAACCTGGTCAACAAGATCTGGGATCTCAACCCGGTCGGTGGCGGCCCAATCATCAAGGACCGGATGTGGATTTACGGCGGCTACCGGCACTGGGGCACGTATAACAACGTGGCCGGCTCGTTCAAGGATGCGAGCTTCACCGAGACGTTCTACAGCTGCAACCAGGACGCGGCCGGTAACTGCACGACGGAGCAGAATCTGTTCCCGGTGTGGCACCAGAGCGCGGCGGCCCGACTGACGACGCAGGTCGCGCCGAAACACAAGGTGAACCTGTACTACGACTGGCAGTTCACGAACTTCGGCAACTGCTTCGTGCCCAGCCTGCTGACGGCGATCAGCGCCTGCCCGGAATACAAGAACATCCCGCAGTACATCGTCCAGGGCAGCTGGAGTTCGCCCGTAAGCAACAAACTGCTCCTCGAAGCGGGCGGCACGCTGACGGCGCAGGATTTCCACGGCTTCCGCCAGCCCGGGGTGCCGGAAACGCAGTTCCAGTTCAACGATCAGCTCGCCGCGGCGGGCCAGCCCTCTCAGTGGGGTTCGTCCAACGCGTACGGCGCCAACCGCAGCAACCAGTCGAACTACCGTGCGTCCGCCTCATACGTGACCGGCTCCCACAGCACCAAGGTCGGCATGACCCTGATGCACCAGTGGCGCTACACGACACAGGAAGTGAACAACTCCGTCACGTTGACCGTGCGCGGCAAGAGCCCGTTCTCTCTCACCGAGTACGCGACGCCCATCCAGTATCACGAGACCGTGAACTACAACATGGGCCTGTTCGCCCAGGATCAATGGACGCTCAAGCGGTTGACGGCGAACTACGGTTTGCGCATGGACTTCCTGAAGGCGTCGGTCGACCCGCAGGACATCGCGGCCGGACCGTTCACGCCGGCGCGCCATTACGACGGCGTGTCGAACGTGCCGAACTGGAAGGACATCAGCCCCCGCCTCGGCGCGGCGTACGACCTGTTCGGGAACGGCAAGACGGCGCTCAAGGCCAGCTTCGGCCGCTACGTTGTCGCCGACGCATACACGGTGGCCCGTGCGGTCAACCCCGAGACCACCGCAGCTCCTCCCACGACGCGGAGCTGGCTGGCCACCACCAACTACAATCCGTTCCAGGACTGCAACCTCAGGAACCCGCTGGCGAATGGATCGTGCGGTCCGATCAGCAACCCGGCCTTCGGCACCTCGGTCGCGCCGACGACGGTTTACGATCCCTCGGTTGTGCAGGGTTGGGGCGTCAGGCCGTACAACTGGGAGACGCAGTTCAGCATCCAGCAGCAGGTGGCGCCGCGCGTGTCGGTGTACGCCGGCTACTCGCGCCGTTCGTACGGCAACCTCTTCGCCACCAAGAACAACGCGGTGACGAACGCGAGCTACACGCCGTACTGCATCGGCGTGCCGACGGCGCCGTCGATCACGGGCGTGCCGCTGCCGAACGCCGGCGGCCAGCAGTGCGGGTACTTCGACCTGATCCGTCCGACCACACCAGCCCTCGTCGTCCAGTCGGCCGAGAACTTCGGCGGCCTCGAGGATGTGTATGACGGGTACGACTTCGACGCCAACGCGCGCATGGGCAAGGGCATCATCCTGTCCGGCGGCGTGAGCATCGGCCGCGAGCGCACCAACAGCTGCGCCTTTGCCAGCGATCTGTCCGTCGTGTTCCAGAGCCGCCTGGAAAGCGTGGCCGGCGTCGCAGCCGGTACGGGCAGCGGCGCTGGCGCTCTCGCGCCGCGCACGTCGGCGTATTGCGACGTCCACCCGCCGTTCCAGCCGAACGTCAAGGGACAGATCTCGTATCCGATTCCGGGCGGCGTGAACGGGTCGCTGACGTTCCAGAGTGTGGCGGGCGCGCAGATCAACGCGCAGTATCCGCTCACCAACACGACCCCGGGCCTCACGCTCGGCCGTACTTTCTCGAGCGTCGCTCCCACGGTCGACCTGGTGGCACCGGGGACGATGTATCTCGATCGCATCTACCAGACCGACATCCGGTTCTCGAAGAACTTCAAGGTCGGCGCCACGACTATTCGGCCGAACGCGTCGGTCTACAACCTGTTCAACGCGAACCCGACGAACACGAACGCGGCCTATACGGCGCGGTACGGCGCGGCCTGGCTGGCACCCACGGTCATCCTGACGCCGCGGTTCCTCGACTTCGGCGTGCAGATCGACTTCTAGTCACGTTCGCCCCAAAGGCGCAGGGACCACCGACCGGTGTTCCCTGCGCCCTCGCCGGACTCGTTATTTCTTCTTGGGTCCTGACGCCCCATATATGAGCTGCGTGAGCGCGGGCACCCGCCCGACGAGGCGCGCGTAGAGCGCGAGCTGGCCGCGGTGATATTCCTCGTGCGAGATGCCGTGGTTCATCCACGCCAGGCGGCTGCCCCGTTCCCCGTCGAAGCGCGTGATCAGCTGCAACAGGTGAAGTTCACCGGCTGATCGAAGCCGGCGCTCCCCATCCGCGTGCGTGCGTTTCAGCATCTGCACCAGCGCCTGTTTGCCGCCACGCGCGGGCTTGACGGCGCGTGCGTACTCCTTCATGAATTCCGGGAACGACTTGCGGCGGAAATTTCCGTCCGGCCTGGAGAGCTCGCCGGACATCATCATCCCGGATTCCGCGATGTGCACGGCGATCTCGGTGGGCGTCCGGCTTTCGGGGGAGGGCTGGAAGCGGAGATCCGCGTCCGACAGGTTTTCGATCTCGGTGACGACGCCCGCGCGCGTGTAACGCCACGCTTCGAGGGCTTCTTCGAGCAGTGTTGTGAAGGACATGCCGGAAAGACTACTACGTCGGCGCCGCGCCCCGGCATCACGGGTCGGCAAATACGAAGCTCGGCCACGAAAAACGCGCCACCGGCGATATCCCTGACCGCTTGGCGCTCGGGTCGGGCACGGCCTCCCGCGCAGGTGGCCGGCGGGGCGTTTTACCACTTCGCCGATCGGGCCGACTTCTATCATTCGCCGACCCGTAATGCCGAAGCGCGGCGTTGTCTCGAGTGCAGGCTCGATACGGCTCTCTGTCAGAGTGATCGAGGGATGCTCTGGGAAGCTGCGACCGTAAAAGTAAGTGGTCGGTTCGATCTGGCCATGCGCTTCGAAGCGGAGGTCGGCAAACCATAGAAGTCTGCCTGATCACGTCAAAGAGTAAAACGGGACGCCGGCCCCCTCCGCGAGAGGCCAGCCAAGGCAAAAATTCAGACCGTGAAACGGAAAACGTCAAACGAAGAACTCGGAGCGTTTCTGCGTTTTGCATTTTACGTTCTACGTTCAGCGCGGCGTTCTTCAGCGCCCTGCTACGGCAGGCTGAGCGCGACGAACTCGCCCGCGTGCTGGTTGCTCCCGATCGCGAGCACCACGTACTGCTTGCCGTGAAACATGTAGGTGATCGGCGCTCCCGTGGCTCCCGCCTCGAGCTCGGTTTCCCAGACGATCCTGCCCGTGGCCTTGTCGAGCGCGCGGAGTTTTCTGCCGCCGCCGCCGGGCGGCGTTCGCGGATTGTTCTGGTCGCCTTCGGTGACGAACAGCAGGGTCTTCGTCACGATCGCGGTCGAGCGGACGGCCTGTCCGAGGGGCGGCAGGTTGAGCGCCTTCAGTTCGGGATGGTTGCGTGGACCGTCCCCGTTCGCGACCATCCATGCGTGATCGCCGGTATTGAGGTTGATGGCCGTGACCCGCCCGTACGGCGGCTTGGTCAGCGGCAGGCCTCGCGGACCCTGGACGAGCGCGCGCGAGCCGGCACGATAACGGAGGTCGGTGTCGTCGGGATTACCCTTGATCAGATCCGCGGTGAACGGGTTCGTCTTCGACGGGATGTACAGCATGCCCGTTTCGGGATCGAATGCCGCGCCTGTCCATGCCGCTCCGCCGTTCGACCCCGGTAGCTGGAGTGTCCCTTTCCTGTCGTTCGGGCCGTCGCCGCGTACCGAGGGTGGCGTGTACAAAGGACCGGTCACGTACGACTTGACGATCTCGGCCGCCTCCGCGCGCAGTTGCGGCGTGAAGTCGATGAGATCGTCGGCCTGCAGCCCCTGACGTTCGAAGGGCAGCGGTTTTGTCGGAATCGGCTGCGTTGCCGACGTTTTCTCGCCCGGCACCGTCGATTGAGGAACCGGCCGCTCCTCGATCGGCCAGACCGGCGTTCCCGTCACCCGATCGAGCACGAAGACGAGGCCCTGCTTGGTCACTTCGACGAGAGCCTTGACGGCGCGGCCGTTCACCCGGATGTCCACCAGGATCGGCGCCGCCGGATTGTCATCGTCGAACAAATCGTGGTGAACCGTCTGGAAGTGCCAGATGCGCCTGCCCGTCCGCGCATCGAGGCAGACGATGGAGCTGGTGTACAGGTTGTTGCCGAGCCTGTGCCCGCCGTACATGTCGTTGGTGCCGCCCGACGTCGGTAAGTACACGTACCCGAGATCGTCGTCCGCGCTCATCATCGACCACACGTTGCCGGCGCCCGTGTACGCGTACGAGTCGTTTTCCCACGTCTCCACGCCGGGCTCGCCGGCGTGCGGAACGACGTGGAACGTCCATCGAAGCTTGCCGGTGTGGATGTCGTACGCGCGCACATCTCCGGGCGGCCCCTCTTTGTTCCTCGCCGAGTCCTGCTCGAGCATCGACGCCCCGATGACGACGACGTCGCGGACGACGAGGGGCACGCCGCTCCAGCGGAACGCTTTCATCAGCGGGCCGAGCCCGATGTTGAGGTCGACTTTTCCGCCCTCGCCGAAGTCCGCGTAGGGCTGTCCGGTCTTCGGGTTGAGCGCGTAGAGGTACTGGGCGCGGGTCGTGAAGATCCGCGCGTCGGCGCCCTGGCTCCAGTACGCGACCCCCCAGTGCGCGCCCCCGCCGACCAACCCGTCGCTGCCCGGCGTCAGCGGCGGCTGCGTCCACAGCGTGCGGCCCGTCCCGGGATCCATGGCCTCGACGAGTCCGAGACCGTCCGGTGCGTAGAGCACGCCGCGGACCATGATCGGCGAAGCGGTGAACCTGTTGGAGATCCGCAGCCCGGGATTCGCGGAGAGGATGGCCGGGTCCACCTGCGGGCGCCGCCAGGCGACCCGAAGGCCGGCGACATTGTCTCTATTGATCTGATCCGCGGCGGAATATTTCGTGGCGCGGTTGTCGGCGGAATAAAAGCGCCATTCGCCCGCCGGCGTCCCGCGGTCCGCAGCGTAAACGACTCCGAGGCCGGCGGCGACGATGGCGGCGCCTGCGAACCGCACAAGAGACGGTCTCATTCGTAGAACTCCGGAGATTTTCTGAGCTTCGCAAACCCGACGAGGTCGTGGCCAATCCACAGCTGTGTGCCGGTCCTCTGCACGAACGCGCGAACAGTTTTGCGCGTCAGTATAGCCACCGCCTTGTCCGCCTCCCCTGGAGGGACATCGTCCCGGTTGACCTCTTCCGGGTAGTGATACATGTCGCCGGTCAGCATCACGGATCCGGTCTTCGCCAGCTTCACCACCAGCGCCAGGTGTCCCGGCGTGTGGCCGGGAGTGGGCTTGACGACGACGGTGCCGTCGCCAAACACGTCGTAGTCTCCAGCGATGAAGACGGTCTTGCTGTCCTTGAGCGCGCTGTACGTCTCGGGCGCCGTGATCCGCGGAGCCGGCACGCTGAACATCGCGTCGTGCTCCGCCCGCGTGACCAGCCACGTCGACGCCCTGAAGTCGTTGGCGTTGCCGGTGTGATCGCCGTGGTAATGCGAAAGCGCCAGATAGGTGATGTCCGACGGCTTGTAACCCGCCTCCGCCAGCTGGCTTTTCAGCGTCTTGCGGGCACGCGCCATACCCACTTGCGGCGCGCCGGATTCGATGACGGTCGGTGAGGAATCCGGCATCCCACATGAGGGTGCCCCGCGGATGGACGATGAGATAGGCCGCATCGGAGAGGTTGGTCGCGCGAACCTCGTCTTTTCGCAGGCCGAACAGCGGCATCGGATCGGCAATCTCGAGCGTGCCGCAGTCGAAGACGTACAGGTGGACCGACGCCGGCGCCGGCGGCGCGGATTGCGTAACCGCGAACCCGATGATGAGTGCGGCAAGCACCTGACGCATTCTAGAAATCCCACTGCGCGCCGAACTTCACGAGCCGTCCCTGGAGCACGCCCGTCGGCCGGAGCCAGTTCTGGCCGTAGGTCAGGTTGTTCGAGAGAATGGAGCTCGCGTTGCCGGCATTGTAGATGTCCACATTCGCCTGCAGGCGCTTTTCGCCGAATCGGAAGATCTTCGAGACGCGGAAGTCGAGCTGATAGAGCCGCTCGTCGTACATCGTGCCGGGCGATGAGCTGAACGACCGCCGTCCCTGCTGCGCCCGTGGCGAGCGGCCGCCCGAGCGAAGGCTGGATTTCCGCGTTGGTGTACGTCCGGGCCGCGGTGATTTGCGGGCCGGCGAGGCTCTGGAAGGTGGCGGCGAACTGGATGCCCTGCCACGGCAGCGGGTAGACGCCGATCAGCTTCACGTTGGGCTGGAAGGGCGGCTTCACGTCGCAGTAGAGAAGCCCCGCGGCGCTGGTGGCGCCCTGCGCGGGCGGCAGACCGGTGCCCTGCGGCGAGTCCACCGCGAAGCAGTAGTTGGTCTCCGTCCGGCCGAAGCTCGGTCCTCCGGAAACGATGATGCCCTTCGGCAGGCGCGCATTCACCGTGATATCCACGCCGTTGAAGATTTCCGTAGCGGTGCCGAACTTCGAGGCCAGGGAAATGACGTTGTTCTGGCTCACGAGCCGGTTTGCGTCGTACAACCCCGTGACGGCGTACCCGCCGCCGTTCGGCAGCCGGGAATCAACCGGCGCGGTGACGGTGTAGGAGCTGTAATCGGTGGGCGCGATCGACAGGTTGTCGGTCACGCGCAGGTTGTCGTACCAACGCCGGAAGTACCCGAAGTTCACGGACACCCGCGGATAAATCTCGTGCTGCACTTGTGCGGCGATCTCCCAGTTCGAGATCCGATTGGTCAGCACATCGTCCGCGTAACGCGAGCTGACGACGGTGGTCCCGAAGTTGGTCGGATTCAGCGGGCCGAGCTCGGTCGTCTGCGGAATGAAGTCCTTGTTGCTGTCGGTCCACGTTCGCGTGGCGCTCTGGACGAGACCACCAGCCGGATTCGCGACGCGCGTGAACGTCGGCGGGTTGGGCGCCTCGAGATATTTGCCGATGCTGAACTTGACGGCCGTCCTGCCGTTGCCGAATACGTCGTAGGCCACGCCAAGCCTCGGCGTCACGTCCTTCCACATCGGCACGCCCGTCACTTCGCCGAATGTCAGGTTGCGCGTCGGCACCTGGGGCCCCGGCCCGATCGTCTGCGCGGGCACGATATCTTCGAGCGAGTCGAAGCGCAGTCCCGCATTGATCGTCATGCGCTTGAGCGTCCACTGGTCCTGCACGAACGCGCCCCAGTTCGCGTCGAGGATTTCATAGAACGAAAACGGCGTGGCGAACACCGTCACCTGGCGGGGCAGGCTGTTCAGCAGCTGCAGCGTCATGCCGTTGTTCACGACGTCGGACGATGTCCACGCCCAGAGGTGCATGAACGTGACGCCTGTCTTGATCGCGTGGGAACCGGTGACGTACGAGAGGGCAAACCTCGTGTTGAAGTTGTGGCTGGCGTTGTGCCCGTAGGTGTTGCCGTAGTTGCCCCAGCTGAACCCCGTGCCCGAATCCGAGTAGGCGATCTGGTCGGGCGCGTTGGTGGGCTGCGGCCGCGTCGGGTAGTCCTTGTTGTTGTAGAGCACGCCGGCTTCGACGAGGATTCTGCCGGTCACCGGCGAGTTGTAGCCCGCCTGCGATTGATACATCGGCGCCGACTTCGAGTAGTAGATCGCCTCGGGCGCGCTCGTCAGCTGGCCGAGGGAGTAGCCGTAAAACGGCCGCTGCTGGCTCGCGTTCTGGTGCTGCATGCTGAGCTTGTTGCGCGGCGAAATCTGCCACGTCAGCCGCAGACTTTCGTTCTGGTTCCGCTCGATGCTGTCGGCCGGGCGGGTCTGGTCAGGCGTGTAGGCATGGCCCGTCGGCGTGAGGTTGTAGAAGATGCCCGCCAGCGTCTGCTCGGACGCCTGCGCGCGCACGGAACCATAAAACCAGAGCGTGTCCTTCTTGATCGGACCGCCGAACGCCGGATTGATGTCGTACGTCCTCTTGGCCGTCGTCGTCGAGGTGAGGCCGCGGGCCTTCAACCCGTCGCTCAGGTTGTCGCTCTGCAGGTTGTGATCGCTGTATGCGCCGATGACCACGCCGCGGAAGGCATTGCCCCCGTCTTTCGGCACCAGGTTGATGCGGACGCCGCTTGTTTCGCTTTCGGCGGAGAGGCCCGCCGTCTCGATCGCCATTTCCTGCACGGTGGCGTCGTTGGTCACGATCGCGATGAACTGGCCGCCGCGGCCCTGGCCGTTGTTGAAGTTCATGCCGTCGTACAGCGCCGCCTGTTCATTCAGGCGGCTCCCGTGGACGGCGAGGCCCACGGCGGAAAATGCCGTGCCTCCGACGTCCTGGCTGGTGCTGGTCACGCCGGGGATGAGCACGCCGATCTGGCCGGTGGATTTCATGCCCGCCGGGATGGCATTCAGCACGTCGCGCGTCACGACTTTCTGCTGCGTGACGTTCTGCACGTCCACGACAGGCGCCTGACCGGAGACGGTAATCGTCTCTTCGAGCGAGCCGACTTTCATGTCCGCGTTGACCGACGCGGTGAACGACCCGGTCAGCTCGATGCCTTCGCGCTTGATCGTATTGAACCCCGTCAGCGAGAACGTCACGGCATAGGTGCCGGGCACGAGGTTGACGATCTTGAATTGACCGGCACCATCGGTGACGACCGTGCGGATTTTTTCGATGAGCGACGGGCTGGCGGCTTCGACCGTGACGCCCGGCAACACCGCTCCGGACGAATCGCGGACGCTGCCGGCGATGCTGGCATTGCTTTGAGCGAGCGCGAGCGCGGGCACGACGATGAGGCCTGCGAGTAGGGCGACGAGGCGGAGCGCTCGTTCAATCGGCATCAGTCCTCCTGCTGGGAAAACGCCCGAATCTGACGCCTTGCCGGACCATGAGGCAACGGCAAACGCGCCGCGGAAGGTACCCAAATCGGGGGGGCTCCAAGCCACGAGCCGAGCACTGTCCTATTCCGCGATGGCGAGGGTGACGAGCGCGGCGGCGTCGGGCAGGCGTTCGACCTGCGCGACGGCCTCGGCGAGACGATCGCGCGCGGCCTGGTTCAGGAAGCTGCTCGCGTTCTCGTCGAACTTGCCGCGGATTTCCGCGTAGGTCATCGGATTCTCGGACGAGCCGCGGTTG
>Ga0170475_120327087_pt1 | contig 10777 bp, 1 predicted proteins | sample Soicark_Litter_5_FD_111474 | JGI IMG/M metagenome (GOLD analysis project Ga0170475, IMG submission 111474) | Avena fatua rhizosphere microbial communities from Hopland, California, USA. Combined Assembly of 48 SPs | reverse complement strand
GTTCGTTTCTTCGCGCGGAGCCGGATGGGCCGCGCAAGACAGGCTTCGTGATAGGAAATCGCGGAGTCGAAAGTGTGGTGGAGGGTGATGAGAGAGTCACTGATGAGTTGCTAGCGGCGGGACAGTACGGTCCCAAACCGCATAGCGGTGGAGTTTTCCAGCATGGGGTCACTAAGTCTCTGCAATCGGTAGAGAGAAGTGGACATTCCCATAGGATTTCTGGGAGAATTCTACCAGCCCAAGTGAGAGCAGGAATGACGTATATCTTTGTTCTCCTTGATGTTTTCACCTCCCTTATTGGAGAGGATGGTGAGGAATCACAGGGCGTGGCTCGTCGGAGTCGGTGTTTGAAGATCCGTAAGAATGTATTGGGAAGTGAGTTGTTCATGGATGGGATGGCTCAACTCCAAATGCAAGTTGAGGGTGGGATTGCATCTCCTGTAGCTGTGCAATTCTCACTCTCAGATTTCGAGATCGAAGGACATGTGGTGACCGAAGAGTTGCTGCGAGAGAGAGAATGGGACAATATGCCGATGACGTGGATTGGTGAAAAGTACATGATGTACGAAAACGTCGCAGGGCGGTATGTTTATCGTATCCCATATATCAATCGTTTGAGGAGAGCATCTAATGCTACTCCTCGCGAAAATCTTGCAGCTAACACTATGGTCGTCTCCACTGAAATGTATCAAGACGTCCAACCGCGAAATATGGCTGAAATTATCGGAGCTAGTGCAAATCCAGATGAAAATCGAGATGTGTCGGGGGGTTATTTTTATACTCCAGGCATATTTCAACAAGCGATTTATTTGGAAGAAGATGCCCAGCTCAGATCGGCCGTGAATACTTTGAGAGGTGTGTATCCAACAATTGAAGCTAAGGCTGAAATTTATGGAGCAATAAGAGATCAAGTTTTGAATGATGATGATGTTCCCAAGATAGTTTATCCGGGACACAAGCGAAGCAGAACTTTGAGATTTTACGGCGAAAATAAGTTCAAGGCTAACACACGGATCAAAGTGCGAAATACATGGTTGTTGTTGACAACGTTTTTGTTGCTGTTGGCTCCTGCTAATACGCAATGGACAGATTCAACCACAACCTTACAGTGTATGCAACAATGGAACACATTCCAAGAGATGGAATTGAACCAGTTTAGGTTAGATTTTCCTGATTTTGGATTTTCTGAGACTGCAAGTGTCGTAGTTTATGGTAGGAAACATGACTTGACAGAAGTGCGGGTAGTTGAGAAGAAGGTGGAGGTGGAAACGCAGGAATTGGCGTATTTCTTCTACAATCGTGGTTTCATTGAAAAACAACGAACAACTAAGAGTGTCACTGCAGGCAAGACAATGAAATTTTGTTTTGACGTAGTGGAATATCTTTTTCTTAGAGATGATCGAGTTTTGCGAACCGGAATCGCTGATTTGACTGAAATGTTGGAGGTAGAACCACGTTTTCAGGTCAAGATTGGCGATGCGACTTTGCGGGTTGCGTCTATGATGATGCATATTGGCAGGGGAGTAAGTACTTGGGTGGCTACCGGTTTGAAAGATGAAATTCTGTCTATAAAGAGCTATCTTGATGAGTTGGACTGTGAGTATAGGAGCGAAACAACTATTCTCCCTGTTCTTCTGCAAGATCAGGAATCAAGCTCTAGTGATGAAGCTACACCAATGGAGTTTGAAAGACTCTATGTAGTACTGAGAAAAGGAGTGAAAGTTAGTGTGTTCAATGTTGGAGCAGAAGCTGTGCGTGTCACAGATCAAATCGTCATCGACGGATTAGCTCGGGTCACTTACCAAGTTTTGGATGGGTCCCACGAGTTAACTTATGATGCGATATGGGAAACAATAGTTACTTGGGTTTTGAGGTTTTTTGGAGTGGTGATGTTATTGAGTGAAGTGGTGAAATATCATTTTTACAAGTTAGCCATAGCCACTTTAGAAACGATCCTGAGAATAGACTGTGAAGTTCGACATTTTGTCGAAACTCAGAGTCTCAAAGATTCAGGGTGTGCTCACTTTCATGGAGAGTTAGCGAATTACTTCGAAGCCGTGGTAGCTACGGATCATCGAGTTTACAGCATTGACGATTTGTTTCGATTGGTTTGGGTTGCGTATATGCTAAAAATAATTTTTGGCGTTGTGGCAACCATATTTAGGCTGATCAGACATAAGATGTTGTACGTATATTATACGCATACTTCAAAAATAGTCCTGCTTAGACAGATATTGAATCTGGAGAGCGGAGCAAAGTACTCGTCGAATGATATGGCTACAGGGAGGACAGTAGCAATATTTTCTGTTGTTGGATCTAGGATCGAAAACGGAGAAATTGCGAATGTCCGAACACTTATTGGACATGGAATTTATGGACGAGCGAATGGAAAGAGAGATCCAGGTCCGGCTTCTTTATTTACCGTTATGCATGTTATGCAGGCCATGAGAGAAGAGTTGACAGGCATAGACTGTGCGGGGAACACATGTTCCTTACAGTTAGTCTATAAAATGGATGGTAAACTCTATTATTCTCAGGTCATTTCGGCAAAAGAATTCTTTATGGGAGAGTTTGCAAATGGAGAAAGGTGTTGGACCAAAGAGGGACCTGATGGTATAGCCACGTGGACTCCAGCTGTTATGTTGAGAGTTGAGAGGATTGGTAATACAATTCTTACAACACCTCAGCCGTTTAGAGAAATGAACTTCAAGCCCGTAGTTTTTACAGCAAATTCTACGGTTTGGAATTTAGAGACTTTGGATGTAGCTGGAGAGACTACGAGTATGGCGTATTTAAACATTTCCAGTTCGTGCTCCGTCGTGCAAGACAGTGACAATGTGTATGTAGTTGACGGTGCTTTCACAAAACCAGGCACGAGTGGGTCTCCTCTTTACCAGGTAGTGGGAGGAGAAATGCGAGTGTGTGGATTGCACCTGGGCAGCACTCAGTTGACCCCTGCACATTTAGTGAGAAGGACTAATTTGCCTCGAGAGGTGAAGTTGTCAGTTTCATTGTTAAATGCTGATCGTGCTACTGAACACTTAGAGTTGACTCCAGAGGGGAAGATAAACAGCCTGACTAAGACTGTGTTGTCCATCTTCATGGTAGATTTTAAGACGTTGTTGCTGTGGGCGATTGTTGAGGAAGTCGCGTTGTTAATACGATTCTTTGAAGCGTATTGTACGGGTGATGTACAAGTGCGTCAAGGGTGGGCAGTCGAATTCTCTGATGGCAGATGGAACTATTTTATTACGCCGGATGGGTTTGACTTCTTTGTCACAGCCTATGTTTTCTATGCGACATATAAATTTAATCGAAAGTGGATGCAACCACTTGTCGAATGGAATCAAAAACGCATAGAACGAAACAGGGTTCGAAAGTACATTAAGCAAATGTATTTGGAGAAAGGACAAAGAAGAAAGTCATCGCGTAAAGATAGAGCTTATCGGAAACAAGGCTATCTCAAAGGAGAAGAAGCTGCTTACGAACAAATGGTTGACAGCATGGACAGATACATTGACGATATCGGGGGAGGAACATATGAAGATTGGTACTCATCGATGTCGGGCAGTGGTGCTGTCGAAAAAATGCTGAAGGCCAATGTGTCGCCGAGGGCCGTTTACGATCAGCGTATTGCGTTGTATGAACAAGATGAATCCAGTGATGAGGAGGAAATTGAAATAGGACGAGATTTAGCGCAATCCAGAGCACTTGGAGCTGGAGAGACCACCACGGGAAGGGAAGAACAAGCTTTCTATGGAAACCTAGAGAGTGAAACCTATATGCCAAATATTGACGCCACGGGAGAACTGACGTTTTTAGATTCAATTGTTCCCAAGGAAAAAGATGGAGTATGTAGGTTGTTCAACCATACCTTGGAAACTATGCCAGGATTTATAGGCTTGGCCATGACGGGATTTCTTAATACTTTTAAGGATTATACTGCTATGGGTAAGAAAGTCGATAAGATTGGCTATTTGGTTTCATATGCAAATACGGCAAAGAATAAACGATGGATTTCGTTTTTTACTTTTTTGAGAGATTTGTATGCGATGAATTCAGCGGAAATAGAGAAGTTGAGGGATGTGCTACAGAATGATATTGACAACAATAATACGCCTCTGGATAAAATGTTGGAGAAAGATGAGAAGGCTTATCAGTCTTTGATGTCCCGATCGCGTTGGGATGGTTTGGTGTGGAAGCAATTTGACAACAGATTGTACCATAAAGGCAAGCGAACTCTATCTGACAGGTACATTGACTATTTGGAAAATATGTTGAAGTTGGGAAGGAATTACGCAGCTATGAGAGCAGTTGAGAGTGAAATCAAAGCGATTAATGTTCAGTTGGGTTATATGGCCAGATTGAAAGGGTTTCTACTGTTCAGATTAGCCGCTGCGTTGCGGATGCGTATGGCAGAAAACATGATCTCACTAATATTGCGAGACTTGGATCAATGGGAAATTGAATTCAGGCGCATTTTAGAAGGTTATAACAATTTTCCGGGAGTGGATGACTTGACTCAAAAACAGAAAGATATGCGCCAAAAGATGCTGCAGGCCGTGAGTACAGTGAAAGTACAGGACGCCTTTGATGCGTTTTTTGGCAATCGATTGAGATGCGAATTGACTTTGAAAGATTGGAAAGAAATGTCCAAAGATCATTTTCGAGAAGCAGAGTTCCTTCCAAAGAAGAATGTTATACCAGATGGAATAATATCGGCTTTGGCGTATGTGAAGCGCAATGCGATACCATTTGCAAATGTGGTGGGGCATGTGTTTTCTCTGCCTGATGAAGAATTTGAGTTACTTTTAGGTCAGTTAGATGGTAAGCAGAAAGATCTTTTAGATTTGAAGTGGCATCATTTGACACCGCAGGTTTCCAAGGCATTTGAGTCAGTGAGACTTCCGTCATATCAGACTTTGTCTACGTTCTTTACATTGCGTAAAGAGGGGTACTATCACAGTAAGCATGTTAAGTACTCGGTGTTGAGTAAATTATTTCAGTGGAGTGTGAGAGAATATTTCACTGATCATGAATACAGATACCCGTATCCTTCTAACACAGTTGTCGCGAATTCAGAAGGTGAAGTCATGTTAAATTCAAAGTATATCACTGAAGTGAAGGCCAAACAAATCAAAGGTCAGAAAGTTGATACCACGAGTTTTGAGGAGTGGTTGAAACTGACTGGAGGAAGATCTTCGACGGTGCATGTGGACGACAAGGGCAAAACTGTAGTTGATTTACATGAAGATAATTTTCCTAGTGGTACTGTTTATTTTGAAACAGTTGAAATCATGGCAGCCAAAGATTCAGCGATGCGGACGCGACTTATGCGTGCAATGGCTGAAACTATGGATGGTACTTCCAGTTGTGGCTTTGGATATGTAAGTCAAAATATCCGAGATGTTGTCCAGAAAGAATTTCCGAAACTCAGTGACCGAGTGAGAGATTTCGCTCAAGCCGTTTTGGATAAGAAGGTGGAAGAGTATTTAGCAAAGTACGCTACCATCGCAAAGCCGAAGGATGAGCCCCATCCAGACCGTAAAATACCGACGTTGGAAGAAATAGCCTCTGGGAAGAAGGATTATAATCCACGTTTGTATTACATAGCTCCTGTAGAGTGTAATATTCTACTCAAGTTTTTGTTTGAGGGGTGGGCCATCAACGTTAAAAGTGCAAACAACGTAACTATTGATCGCAACGGGCCAGTCTTAGCTCCAAAGAAAATGGGGAAAGGAGACTTCGCCCGTGAAGTCAACATCCGTTTCACGCAGTCTATGAATCGCAAATACGAGGAAAATGAGAAGTATTGCGTCAGGAGTGCTGACGTGAGGATGTTTGATTGGTCAGTGGCTAAGTTAATTGTGCCAGTGTTGCAAAATTTCTTTTCACATATGTCGTTTCAAACTTCGAATGTGTCTGCTCCAGACGCGTTAGATATGTTGGTGTCGATGATGGATGCCTTTGTCAATAAGAATACAACGGGATTTCCTGATTATGTGGAAAAGAAAGAAGGAGAAATGGTCTTCAAAGTGGTAGATCATCCGCGTTTGCCGTCTGGTCTATGGATTACGTCGTTGGTTGGTACGCTGGTTACGGATCGACTCCTGCAGTATGGCATATATAAGTCACAGAGTGATGTGTCCGACTATAACATTAGTGGAGACAACAACATTGTTCGAGTAAAAAGAGAAGATGAAACGAAGTTTTTTGAGGCTCTTAATAGTCTTGGTTTCAAGGTTGAAAAAGACGCTAATGTGGCTTTCTTGGGAATGGAAAGACGAAAGCTTCCGGATGGAAGTAATGTGTGGATATTCCAATGGGATAGAGTCGCAAAGATGTTGTGCCACGCGGCGTCGTCTGGAAGTTCGATGAGTGATGATATGTGGGTTGGTGATGAAATCACTATGCTCAACACGTTGTTACCAGAACAAAAACAGCTTATCGCGCAGTTTGTGGTGACTATAGTCAAACAACTCCCCAAAGGTGATGAGGAATATAAAGCTAATGTATTTAGGTTGATTAACAAGATTTGGTGTTATATCGACTGCACAGGCATTTTTCCCTTCATCAAAGAGAGTGATGCAGAAAGACTGAACACCAGGAAAAGTGCGACAGGTGGATTGAGTCCCAGAGAATCCTTTGCGGCGTGGAAAAAAGAACTGCAGGTTGGAGATAAAGAACAGAACGAAGTGAAAGAAATCATGAAAAAGACGACCGAAATTCAGTTTGGCACTTATGTCAAACCGGTTAAAGGAGCGATTACACCTCCTGTAATATCATTGGCGGAAGCTACTAAGAGCGTTTTAGCGGAAGTGAAGCTAGAACGAGGAAAGAAGAAAATGCAATTTGATGTTTTGGGAGGAGTAAATTCTTTCATTAACGATTTGGCTAAAGGAAACATATCGAAAAAGTTTCGATGGCTTTCCAAGCATGCTGACAAAAATTTGGTCAAACGAGACTTTGTCTTGAGTCCAAAAAATGTCGAGATGTTAAATGTTCTGAATGCCCCTGAACACGGGAGGATACATAAACTGAAACACTTGATAGCTGTTAAAGGAGGACATGATAAGGGAATTTCCTGGAATCATGTCAACCAATATTGGATATCATGGGCTCAGTCTAGATCTCAAAAAGGGGAGACCATAGCTAAACACTTGGTTGGTTTGTACGAGAATGTGGAAACCGCTGCCGCGAATCCCAAGTTTTTTGTAAAAGCTGAAGAAGATGGCTCGTTGCATAAATGGGAAGAAGCTCAAATGCATCTAAATGAGATGTTGGGTATCTTTTTAGATTACTACAGTAAGTCGTTGAAGGCGCTTCTTGAGGAAGAAAGGAGCGCTTAAACTCTTTAAGCCTGTACAAATGCGGGACGGTAGAGGAGGAACATACGCGGAAGTTTGCAAAAATCGATGTATGCAAACGGATAACGACGTCGAGGTGAGATTGACCGAAAATCAAATTGAGCTAACAATAGAGAGAGAATGGAAGATTCTTAACGGGTGGCACCGTTGGTTAAAATGTTGTATGCTCTGCTATGTTACTACATTAAGTCGTGTGGTAGCAGTAAGATTTGACTTCAATGTAACGATGATACAAATGAAACACAAAATTATACTTCTCCGCCTAGTGTGGACCAAGCACTAGATGCTTTTGGTTTTCTTAGGTGGAGGAATACAAGGAAGAACGCTTTTAAGGAATCAGAAGCGTGCGTTTACAAGGCTTTGAAACCTATTGGGATGCACGTATTGGTTCCTAATCGTGTTCTTTTCCAGCCGGACTTTCAAAACCTGTATGAGAAGATTAGGATTCCTATTTTGGCGCAAGTCAAAGAGACTCAGCAAGTTTTTCTCATGGCAGGTGAAGTCTCCTCAAAGGATAAAGGAGTGAGCTTGGTTTTGCTCGTAGACAAGGCCTTTGACCATGTGTCAAAGGCTTGGATGTCAGCTAAGCAGTTCTCTTTAATTCCCTTTCCTTATTCGTCTAAAGGACTAGGGGTCATAACTGAACCCAAAATGTCTAAGAGCATGGTGAGGAAGAAGAAGTTAGAGGAGAAAATCAAGAGAGAGATCGGTACAACTCCGCTTAAGAGTGAATGGCCTGAAGAATTGAAATCTCAACTTGATGATGTCAAGAAGAGTATGAAAACTCTGATTGACAGCAGAAAAGAAGAGCTCAAGAAGAACTCAGATCCACTCACCAAAGTGCGGAATCGCGCGAATACGAATGTATTGGCAAGTATCAACCGAGCATCACGAGGGATGGCAGCTATGTTTCCCAATATTGCAACTGGGTCAGCAGCTGACTTAAACGCATTAGTATTGAGTAAGAAAGCGGCCGATCCTGTGGTGCAATATGTTGTTGAACACTTGAAGAAGCTCTATGCTGGGGAAATGGATGAGAATACTTTTCCTCGAAGGCTTCCACTTGGAAATGTCAGGAAAATGACGGCATCCTACGGACTGAATTTGTCAGCAAATGCTAACTTTTCAGATGGGGATGTGATCATTGTGACCGTTCCAACAGTGATGGCGCACAGAGGTTGTCCAATCTTTGCGGTAACTCCAGATACTAACGGAGCTATTGTGGCAATTAAATCACTCGGAGCAATCAATTTCATTAATGATGTTGAGGACATCTCCGAGCAGGTGGCTACATTAGCAGCTAGTTTGGTGTATGATTGTACCAGCGTGGCTGGAGGAAGCACACTCCGAATTTTTCAAGCTAATGGGGAAAGAGGAGTGGGTGATTTTTCTTCCTTGTCAGTGAAGTCTGGACAGAACCGAACTGCAATGGGGCCAACAATGAGTGCTCCAGAAGTAGAGTTAGGAGAGCCGAGAAGAGTTGTGGATTTTACAGGAGATCTGGATGATTCACAGGTCATATTTCCAACTCTCAAGAATGGAGCCTCATCGCTCATTTCCAGTCAACGACGTTTTCGGGTCACACCCAGTGTTGGCTCTGCGTCATCCGGAAACCGTGTCTTGGTCAACACACACAACCCGAATAGGCTGGTTTTGACAGCACCTCTGGTTAATACTACTACTGCTTTGGATGAGACGGTTGTTCCTGTTACTGTTCCGTCCAATGGATGGAGATATGGGACTACAGCTCCCGTATCGTCTGCAGTGATGGTTTCGGCCGGAGTTTACGGCGAGAAGATTTGGCAGCAACTCAACACAAACGGCAACTTCACTGAGTTGCTGGTGGGTGCAGTTAATGCGAGAGGAATGATTGCAGGAGTTTTTATGTTCAACGGAACGGATGGAAATGGCCTGAATAATTCATCTTTGTGCCAAGCGAGTTTAACCCTTGAGGTCACCTATGGATCAGGAGCAATTGTGAGACAAACTATCACAGTTCCGGTCCTTCCTGGTACCGAGGCGAGTGTTTTCAACATAGATTACGCTAATCGTGTTCTAGTTGCAGGCACTCCGGCACTTGGAACCTCAAGAGCTATGAGCTTTGCCTTTTCCGGAGAAAATAGTGCTGTGGATATAGGTGCACTTGAATCTGATGTTGTTCTTGACGTAGCATTGTATTTCAGAGCTGAAAACGGATTGGGATCCGTGCCTGCAAATTACAATTTTTACCCCTTTGACACTTCGTTCATAGAGCTAACATATCCTCATGTGATTAGAGGATCTCGCTACCTTAATGTAGTGATAGCAAATGCTACGAAGGCGTCTACAGTTGTAAATTTGGGACTGGATGTTTTGGTCAATTTTAAACCTGACCTAACAAATAGTCTCAATTATTATCAACCGGAGAGGTCTTTTGTGATTGACGGGAGTGCTTTTGAAGACGCTCTGGAATTGCATCAGGCAGCTGGGTGTCTTCCGGGGGAAGCGGCAGGTTGGGATACCTTGTTTAACATGGTTAAAACCTTCGCCAGGCCTCTGAGTCACCTAGGCGGAGAGATCGCAAATGCATTTAAGGATGCTCCTATAATGGGTCCTTTGTTAGGAACTATTGGGAATGAAATGGTGAAATATGGCAAAGGGAAAGCTGCAGGCTTTCCTAGGTGTAAGCCACCTACATTTTCGTTTCCAGCTGTTTTTCAGGGCCCCAATGGGGCTTATCCGCGGTGTATCGAAGTGAGTGAATCACCTACTCCTTCACATCAGGAGCCACCATGGCTAGGAAGAATCACGAGCAGGCACTTTCAGTGTTCGGATGAGAACGTTGAAGGTGAAAGTTCAGATTTGGCCTTTTTAATGGCTGCTCTGTATAGGGAAGGATTTAGTGTGAGGCCAGGTTTGTACAGTGGAGATGTTGAAAATATTCAGTTGACTCCGATGGCTAATTCAATGAAGATTGATTTCGACTTGAGAGCTGTCGGGCTGACCGATGTTAAAGACAAACTCCCTTCAGCACACAAACTAATCATAGGCGGAGCGGGTCCTCTTGATGGACCGTTCAGAGCAGATATGTTTGGAGACTGTCGAATGACAGACTCGAGCCCACTCGCTGGGGTGGACGTTCCTACTTGGCACATGCAATTAATGTTCAAAGCGTAGTTTTGAATTTTTGAACTTTAGTTGAAAACCAACATATATGAAAACCCCATTGAAGCGTGAACAAAATAAAATAGGAGATAAACTTACGCAATTGTTCTGAAAGACATTTTGTCCGTTTACCGAAATGGACAGTTTTGACTGGTTTTAGTAAAAATCAGTTCTGCGCGTGCAGTGCCTCGGAGTAGAAATACTAGTGAGATATGGAGCCCTTATATCCAGTCATGCAAACCAAGGAACACACACGGAGCGGGGGC
>Ga0170475_116784126_pt1 | contig 10783 bp, 11 predicted proteins | sample Soicark_Litter_5_FD_111474 | JGI IMG/M metagenome (GOLD analysis project Ga0170475, IMG submission 111474) | Avena fatua rhizosphere microbial communities from Hopland, California, USA. Combined Assembly of 48 SPs | reverse complement strand
GCCCGCCTTCGACGAACCGCTTGTGCAGGCCCACGGCCTCGATCACGTTGTCACTCATAGCGCAAGGCCTCAGCCGGTTGCACGCGGCTTGCACGCCAGCTGGGGTATAGCGTGGCCAGGAAGGCCAGCACCAGCGAAATCACGGTGATCGGCAGGATGTCGTTCCACTGTGGGTCGCTCGGCATGCGGCTGATGAGGTAAATGCTGCCCGGCAGGAAGCTGGTATTCAACACCTGCTCGATGAACGGCACGATGGTGCCGATGTTGAACGACACCAGGAGGCCGATCAGCACGCCGGCCAACGTGCCGATGACGCCAGACAACGCTCCCTGCACCATGAAAATGCCCATGATGGAGCGCGGCGTGGCGCCCAGCGTGCGCAGGATGGCAATGTCGGCACGCTTGTCGGTCACCGTCATCACGAGCGTGGAGACGAGGTTGAACGCGGCCACCGCGACGATCAGCGTCAGGATGATGAACATCAGCCGCTTCTCGAGTTGCACTGCGGAGAACCAGTTGCGGTTCGTGCGGGTCCAGTCGCGCACGGCGACGTCGGGGCCCAGGCGCTGGCTCAGCTCGGCGGCCACGTCGCGGGCCTGGTGCAAGTCAGCAAGCCGAAGCTGAACGCCGCTCGGGCCTTCGAGGCGGAACAGCTTGGCGGCATCGTCCAGGTGGATGAGCGCGAGCGTGCTGTCGTATTCGTAGTGGCCCGAATCGAAGGTGCCCACGACCGTCATCTGCTTCAAGCGCGGTACGACGCCCGCCGGTGTCACCTGGCCGCCCGGGACCACGATGGTGACGTTGTCGCCTTCTCGCACGCCGAGCGCGCGGGCCAGCTCCACGCCTAGCACGATGCCCCAGTTGCCGGGCACGAGCTTGGTCAGCGTCGTGTCTTTCAGCTTGGCGGCCACCTCGGTGACCGTCGCTTCGTCCTCGGGCGAGATGCCGCGCACAACGGCACCACGCATTTCGTCGCCGCGGGCCACCAGCGCCTGAGTCGCGATGAAAGGGGCAGCGCCCACCACCTGCGGATTCTCTCGCGCCTTCGCGGCCGTGGCTCGCCAGTCCGGCAGTGCCGCGCCGTAGACATCAATGACCTCGATGTGGGCGATGGCAGCCAGCATGCGGTCACGCACCTCCTTCTGGAAACCGTTCATCACCGACAGGACGATGATGAGCGCCGCCACGCCGAGGCCGATGCCGAGCATCGACACGCCCGAGATGAACGAGATGAAACCATTGCGCCGGCCTGCGCGCCCCGCGCGCGTGTAGCGCCAGCCAATTTGGAGTTCGTAGGGCCAGTTCATGCGGGGCCGATGGCGAAATGGCCCGATGAGACCGGGCGGGCGCGCGGCGTGTTGCGCGCGGGGATCAATGGTTGGCCGCGGGGCGCAGCAGCGCAGGCCGCGCGCCGAACCGCTTGATGATGGAAGCTTCGATGCCGGCGGCATCGAGACCGTTGAGGCTCATCAGCTTGGCAGGGTCGCCGTGTTCAATGAACTGGTCGGGCAGGCCGAGCACCAGCACCGGCACGTTGAGGCCGGCCGCCTGTAGCGCCTCCAGCACTGCACTGCCGGCGCCACCCATGACGCAACCATCTTCGATGGTGACAATGGCCTCGTGCGTACGGGCCAACTCGGCAACCAGGGCCGCATCAAGCGGCTTGGCGTAGCGCATGTTCGCCACCGTCGCGCCGAGTTTTTCGGCCGCCTCGAGCGTCGGATACAACAGTGTGCCGAACGCCAGGATCGCGATGCGGTCACCATGGCGACGCACCTCACCTTTGGCCCACGGCAAGGTGTCCAGGTCGGTGCCGGGGGCCACACCGACACCGCTGCCGCGCGGATAACGCACGGCCACCGGGTGGTTCTGCGCGAACGCGGTGCTCAACAACTGGCGGCATTCTCTTTCGTCGGCCGGCGTCAGCACGCTGACGTTCGGGATGCAGCGAAGGAAGGCGATGTCGTAGTTGCCGGCGTGCGTGGCACCGTCCGCGCCGACGAGGCCCGCGCGATCGAGCGCAAACACGACCGGCAGGTTCTGAATGGCCACGTCGTGCACGAGCTGGTCGTACGCGCGCTGCAGGAATGTCGAGTAAATGGCGACGACGGGTTTCACCCCTTCGCAAGCAAGACCGCCCGCGAACGTGACGGCGTGCTGCTCGGCGATGCCCACGTCGTGATACCGCTTCGGAAAGCGCTGCTCGAACTCGACCATGCCCGAGCCTTCACGCATCGCCGGCGTGATGGCGACAAGGCGTTCATCGGCCTCGGCCATGTCGCACAGCCACTGGCCGAACACCTGGGTGAAGGTGACCTTCGGCGCCGTGCTGGGCTTCTTCAGGCCCTCGGCCGGATTGAACTTGCCCGGGCCGTGGTACGCCACGGGATCGGCCTCGGCGAGCTTGTAGCCGTACCCCTTCTTCGTGACGACGTGCAGGAACAGCGGGCCCTTCATGCCGCGCAGGTTCTCGAGCGTGGGCACGAGAGAGTCGAGGTCATGGCCGTCGATGGGACCGAAGTAGGTGAAACCAAACTCCTCGAAGATCGTGCAGGGAACGACCATGCCCTTCGCGTGCTCCTCCAGGCGGCGGGCCAGTTCGAACAGCGGGGGGGCATTTTTCAGCACCGTCTTGGCGGTATCGCGGGCCGTGGCGTAGAACTTGCCGCTCATCAGGCGGGCAAAGTAGCGGTTGAGCGCGCCTACCGGGGGCGAGATCGACATGTCGTTGTCGTTCAACACGACAAGCACGTTGGCACCCGAGACACCGGCATTGTTGAGGGCCTCGAAGGCCATGCCGGCGGTCATCGCGCCGTCGCCGATCACTGCGATGGAGCGGCGGTCCTCGCCCTTGAGCTTGGCGGCGACCGCCATGCCCAGCGCCGCCGAGATGGAGGTGGACGAATGCGCGGTGCCGAAAGTGTCGTACTCGCTTTCGTCGCGGCGAGGAAAGCCGGAGAGCCCGCCGAGTTGTCGAAGCGAGGCCATGCGGTCGCGCCGGCCCGTGAGGATCTTGTGGGGATAGGTCTGGTGGCCCACGTCCCAGACGATGCGGTCGTACGGCGTGTTGAACACATGGTGCAGCGCGATCGTCAGCTCGACCGTGCCGAGATTGGACGACAGGTGCCCCCCGGTCTGCGAGACGCTGTGCAGCAGGAATTCGCGCAGCTCGGCCGCGAGCTGCTTGATCTCGAGCCGCGACAGGCCCCGCAAATCCGCCGGGGCGTCAATCGAATGCAGAAGGGTCTGGTTCATCAGGAATCTCTTTCCACGACCTTGTCCGCCAGCACCCGCAGGCGCTCGACGTTGGCCAGGCCGCTCCCGGCGAGCGCCTCCAGCGCCATGCCGCGCAGTTCCTCGGCATGCGCCCGGGCCGCCTGCAGCCCGAGGATGCTGACGTAGGTGGGTTTGTTGTTGTCCATGTCTTTGCCGGCCGTCTTGCCAAGCGTCTCGGACGCCTGGGTGACGTCCAGGATGTCATCGACCACCTGAAAAGCCAAGCCCACCGCGTCGCCGTAGTGCGACAAGGCCTGCCAGGCGGTTGCATCCACGTCGCCACACGCCGCACCCATCAGCACACTGGCCTGCAGCAATGCACCGGTCTTTCGGTGGTGCATGTCGCGCAGGGCCTGTTCATTGAGTGGCATCCCGACACTTGCCAAGTCGATGGCTTGGCCGCCGGCCATGCCTGCATGGCCAGCCGAACGGGCGAGCAACGAACACAGCTTGGCCTGCAACGTCGTCGGTACACCGGCGTCGGGCGTCAGGACCTCGAAAGCCAATGCCTGCATGGCATCGCCGGCGAGCATGGCCTGGGCTTCGCCGAACTGCACATGCACCGTGGGTTTGCCCCGCCGGAGCACGTCGTCGTCCATGCAGGGCATGTCGTCGTGGATCAATGAATACGCGTGAATCAGTTCGACGGCACACGCCGCGCGAAGTGCCGCCTCGCGGTGGCCTGCCACGGCCTGCGCTGCAGCCAGCACCAACAGCGGGCGAAGGCGTTTGCCGCCGTCGAGCACGCCATAGCGCATCGCCTGGCCGAGTCCGGCCGGCGCGCTGCACGGCACCCAGGCTGAAAGCGCCGATTCAACGGTGTCGAGCTCGGCCTGCTGCCATGCATGGAACGGGACCTGCTGCGACGCAGCCACAACTTCGGGAAACAGGCTCATGGCTCACCCCAGGGTTTCAACTGGCCATCTTCGAGCAACCGGACCTGGGTCTCCACGGCTTCCAGTCTCGAACGGCAGAAATTCAACAGATCGGCGCCGCGCCGATAACTGCCGAGAAGTGCGTCGAGCGGGAGCTGCCCGCCCTCCATCGCAGCCACCAGGCGTTCCAGTTCGGCCAGGGCTTCTTCATAGCTGTCGGGCAGCTGGGCGGCAGTCGGGGCGGAGGGAACGTTGGGCATGTGCGATGTAAATGCGGGATTGTAGTCATCCCTCGCCCGTCCGGACAGGCGAGCCGGCGTTCGGCGGCGTCGTTGCGATGGGTTGTTGCGCAAATGGCCCGTGAGCGTCTTGCGACGAGACCGGGTACAATCCCTGCCTCGCTGGAAAAAACGCGCCGTGCGCAGCGAGACATCCCACTCCTGCGGTCACCCCTCGGGGGTGGCCGTGAACATCGGTTATAGGAGATCCTCGGGATCATGTCCGACCTGAGCCTCACCGTAGAAGCGCTCGAGCAGAATTGCTCACAACTCCCCGTAGCAGCCTATTTCGACGACGACCTGCATCGCCGCGAACTGGAGCTCATTTTCCAGCATGGCCCCAGGTACGCCGGGCATGAACTGGCAGTGCCCGAGGTCGGCGACCACTACGCACTCCCTCAGGAAGATGAAGGCCGTGTGCTTGTGCGCACGCCCCAGGGCATTCAGCTTCTGTCGAACGTCTGCCGTCACCGGCAGGCGGTGATGTTGCGCGGGCGCGGCAACACCGGCAAGAACATCGTCTGCCCGCTGCACCGCTGGACATACGACCTGCGGGGCGAACTCGTCGGGGCGCCGCACTTCGCACAGGACCCCTGCCTGCACCTGAACACCTACAAGACGCGCAGCTGGAACGGCCTCATTTTCGAGGACAACGGCCGCGACGTCGCCACCGAGCTCCGAAACCTCGGCCCGCGCGCCGCCCTGAATTTCGACGGGTACGTCCTCGACCGGGTGCATGTGCACGAGTGCAACTACAACTGGAAGACTTTCATCGAGGTGTACCTCGAGGACTACCACGTGGGCCCGTTCCATCCGGGCCTGAGCCAATTCGTCACGTGCAGCGATCTGCGCTGGGAGTTCGGCAAGCACCATTCTGTGCAGACCGTGGGGGCCAACAACGCGCTGGCGAAGGCCGGCTCCGACGTGTACCGGAAATGGCACGATGCCGTGCTCGCATTTCGCAACGGCGTGCCGCCGGCACATGGTGCCATCTGGCTGACGTATTACCCCACGATCATGGTCGAGTGGTACCCGCATGTGCTGGTGGTGTCTGCGCTGTACCCCAAAGGCCCGTGCAAGACCATCAACGTGGTCGAGTTCTTCTACCCCGAGGAGATCCACGCCTTCGAGCGCGAATTCGTCGAGGCCCAGCAGGCGGCATACCTCGAGACCTGCGTCGAGGACGATGAAATCGCATTGCGCATGGACGCCGGCCGCCGCGCGCTGCACGACCGGGGGGACAACGAAGTGGGCCCGTACCAGTCGCCCATGGAAGATGGCATGCAGCAGTTCCACGAGTGGTACCGTCGCAAAATGAAATTCCGAACCCGACCCTGACCGATGCCCGCGTCTGCCTTGATGGTCCTGGCGACCTTTCTGTTCGCCTCGATGGGTGTATGCGTCAAGCTGGCATCGAGCCTGTACGGCACCGGTGAGATCGTTTTCTACCGCAGCCTGACAGGCGCCCTGATGCTCTTCGTCGTCAGCCGGATGCGCCGCGGCACGCTGGCCACGCCGGTACCGGGCATGCACTTCTGGCGATCGCTGACCGGTACCACGGCCCTCAGCATGTGGTTCTATGCGATCGGCAACCTGCCGCTGGCCACCGCAATGACGCTGAACTACATGTCGTCGGTCTGGATGGCGCTGTTCTTGATCGGCGGCGCCGTCGCACTGGGAACCACGCAAGTCGATGGCAAGGTGGTGGCCACCGTGCTGCTCGGCTTTGCAGGTGTGGCACTCGTGCTGCGCCCCACGATGGACCACGACCAGCTGTGGCACGGCGTCGTGGGCCTCATCTCCGGCATGATCGCCGCCACCGCGTATTTGCAGGTCACCGCACTCGGCCGCGCCGGAGAACCGGAGTACCGCACGGTCTTTTACTTCTCGCTTTGCGGCATGGTCGCAGGAGGGCTGCTCGCCCCGCTGACCGGCGGTTTCCACGCCCACAGCTGGAAGGGCGCGGCCCTGCTCGTGGCTGTCGGTCTGCTCGCCACCAGCGCCCAGTTGCTGATGACCCGCGCCTACGCCACAGGGCGGACCCTCGTGAACGCAAGCCTGCAATACCTCGGCATTGCCTTTGCCTTCGGCTATGGTGTGCTGGTGTTCAATGACCCGGTCACGATGATGGCGCTGGCGGGCATGGTGCTGATCGTCGGGGCCGGCGTCGCCGCCACGCTGCTGCGCACGAAGGTCACGTCGCAGGCAGATATGACCACCACCATGATGGAGTCCTGATCGCGATGAACACCCCGCTGATATCAGCCGCCGAACTGCGCGCCGCCTCTCCGGCCCCCCTGCTGCTCGATTGCAGCTTCGATCTGGCCGACCCGGCCCTCGGCGAGCAGGCGTACGCCGCCGGTCATTTGCCGGGCGCCACATACGTGCACCTCGACCGCGACCTGTCCGGTCCGAAGACGAGCCGCAACGGGCGGCACCCCCTGCGCACACGCGAGGCCTACGCCGCATGGATGGCCTCGCTCGGCATCGCGCCCGACCGGGACGTGGTGGCATACGATGGGCAGGCCGGCATGTTTGCCGTACGCGCCTGGTGGGTGCTGCGCTGGATGGGGCACGCTCGGGTCGCGACGCTGGACGGCGGCCTGGACGCGTGGGTACGTGCCGGAGGCCCACTCACCACCGACGTGCCCGTGCTGTCCCCCATCGCGCCCTTGCCTGTCCCTGCGCCGGCCATGCCCACCATCGACGCGGTCACGCTGCTTTCCCGCCTTCCCGAAGTGCGGGTGCTGGACGCCCGCGCACCCGAGCGTTACCGCGGGGACGTGGAACCGCTCGACCGCGTGGCCGGCCATGTTCCGGGCGCGCGCAACCGCTTCTTCAAGGACAACTTGCAGCCCGACGGCACCTTCAAGCCGGCCGAACAATTGCGTGCCGAGTACACCGCATTGACCGCGGGCGCAACGGAAGTGGTGCTGCAGTGCGGCTCGGGCGTCACCGCCTGCCACGACGTGCTGGCGATGGAGGTGGCCGGCCTCGGCACCGCCACCCTGTACCCAGGGTCCTGGAGCGAATGGTCCGCCGACCCGGCACGCCCGGTGGAACGGGGCACAGTGGTGTAGGACAACCGTCATTGACCTTCGCAGGGGAGCCGGACTACTCTCGGCAGTGTCTGCTCCCCGACAGGAGGTTCATCATGTTCCAACGCATCCTCATTCCCACGGACGGTTCGGACATCACCCAGAAGGCCATCGCCACCGCGTTGTCGCTGGCGGATTCTCTCGGCGCACGGGTGTACGCGCTGAGCGTGAAGGAACCCTTCCCGTACAGCGCCATCTCCGAAATGCAGCCGACCCCGCCGCAGGAGTTTTTCGATGCCCAGGAACGCATTGCCTCCAGCCGCGTCCAGGAGGTGGCCAACCTGGCCGAAATACAGGGGGTCGTGTGCGAGACGCAGACCATCGAGGCGCTGCACCCCTGGGAGGCCATCATCGAGCATGCGCAGCAGAAGGCCTGTGACCTGATTGTCATGGCCTCGCATGGCCGGCGTGGCGTCACGGCGCTGCTGCTGGGAAGCGAAACGCAGAAGGTTCTGACGCACAGCAAGGTGCCGGTGCTGGTCGTGCGCTGATCCAAGCGGAATCACCGGCGTAGCCGTCACCGATGCGGCCACTTGCCCACGTGATGCGGTCGGAGGTTGGCGTGCCTCGGAGCCATTGCGATCATTCTCACCCCAGGGGCGCCCCCCTACCTGAGTGGTGACCCGTCCACACCCCCCATGAAGCGGCGGGAGAAGATAGTCTGAAATCGCCAATTCTGCTCGTAAAGTGCGTGGCTTTCCGTCATCACTCGAACAGACACCATGCGAAATTCAGTCAGCGCCCTCTTGCTCATCGCTTTGGCAGGCCAGTTGAGCGGCTGCGGCAAGAGCCTCAGCGAGCAAGAGATGAAGGCGCTCCAGGACAAGTACGCCCAGGACCAAGGCGCGTCGAAATACTCGCTCAACGACGGCGTTCTCGTCTGCCTGCGGCAAGTGAAAGCGCGGCTGGGCGACGATGCCAAGGTGGCCGAAGTCTCAAGCTATTTCCATAAGCCGGAAAAGCTCGAAGACCGTGGCATGGATCAGGCGAAGCCCGGAGCGCTGAGGAGTTGCCGAGTCGACTATCAAGATCCAGCGAATCCGAACAAGATGCTGCGCCAGGACATGCAGGTGAAGACGGGAGAGTTCAGCGACCCCAAACCGTTGGAAATCAGCGTCATCGGTGACAAGGCCAAGTTCAATTTGAGCGACCACGTCGTTCCCATCAAGATGTGGAACCTGGACGCGGTGGACAAGCTGATCTCGGCGCAGAGCCCGGCCGCCGAGAAGGTGTTTTCGGTCTATCAGTTGGATTCGGCCAACTTGCGCATGAACACCATCAAAGGTCACTTCGAGGTGACTGTGGGATTCGCCGGCCGACTGAAAGGGAACGATCTGCTTGAAAGCAAGGGCGTCGGGGTGTTGCCCAACGGCACCAAAGTGACGACTGCCTTCAAGTAACTACTGACAGGCCTGTCAGCTGGCCTGTCACGCAGGCCAACTCTGGCAGATTGTCGGGTGGTCCCCGGTCGAGCGGAGCCGGGCCCTCGCCTGCCGCGCCGGTTCGGCGTCAGCGGCCGTGCAGCGAACCCACGATGGTGACTGTGATGCCGAGGCCGACGGCGAGCCAGGCGATCTGCGCCAGCGTTTCCCGCAAGGGCAAACGGTGCTGCAGTTGGGGGATCAGGTCGGCCACCGCGACGTATACGAAGCTGCTCGACGCGATGACGAGCATGTACGGGAAAAGCTGTTCCCACGGTCCCACCACGAAGTAGCCCAGCACGCCACCGGCGACGGCCGCGAGGCCCGATGCGGCGTTGTACAGCAGCGCCTTCTTGCGGGTCAGGCCGGCGTTGAGCAGCACGATGTAGTCGCCCACCTCTTGCGGAATTTCGTGCGCGATGATGGCGGCCGAGGTGACCACGCCCAGCTGGGTGTCGGTCAGGAACGCCGCGGCGATGATGATGCCGTCGCAGAAATTGTGGATGCTGTCGCCGACGAGCACGCTCCAGCCGCCTCGTCCCGCCTGTTGCCGGTCGAACCCGTGGTGATGGTGGTGGTGGTCGCTCTCGTGGTGGTGGCCATGCCGGTACAGCTCCGCCTTCTCCAGCAGGAAGAAGAACAGCAGCCCCGCAAGCAAGGTCAGGAAGAGCGCGTGCGGTTCGACCTTGCTTTCGAACGCCTCCGGCAGCACGTGCAGCAGCGCCGTGCCGAGCAGCACGCCGGTGGACAGGCTCACCAGGTGGTGCACCACTTTCGACAGCACCGTCACCGTCAGGCTTGCCGCAATCACGACGGACAGCAACCCACCGGCAAAGGTGGCCGTCACGATGTACAGGAGTGTCATTCGATTCGACTCGTTGTCACACACACACGAAAAAAAGCCGCGCGGCGCGCGGCTTCTCCAAAGAAGCAGAAGCGGTGGTCAGGCCACCCCGTTCGCCTTGAACCAGGCCACCGCGCGCCTCCAGCCGTCCTCGGCAGCTTCCTTGCGATAGCTGGGCCGGTAGTCGGAATGGAACGCATGCGGGGTATCGGGGTACACGACGATTTCTGATTTCTTCGCCGCCACACTGCCCGAGGCCAAGGCAGCCTTCATCTTATCAATCGTTTCGAGCGGGATGCCGGCGTCGGCCCCGCCGTAGAGCCCCAGCACGGGGCCGGAGAGTCTACCGGTCAAATCGATCGGGTGTTTCGGCGTGAGCGGCGTGGACGCACCGACGAGCCGCCCGTACCACGCAACCGCCGCTTTTACCCCCGGATTGTGCGCGGTATACAGCCACGCGATCCGTCCTCCCCAGCAGAAGCCGGTGATGCCGAGGCGGGCGGTGTCGCCGCCGTTGGCTCTGGCCCACGCCACGGTGGCATCGAGGTCACCGAGCACCTGTTCGTCAGGCACCTTCGAGATCACCTCGCTCATCAGCTTGGCTGTCTCGGTGTACGACTTGGCGTCCCCCTGCCGCACGAAGAGTTCCGGCGCGACGGCGAGGTAACCGAGCTTGGCGAAGCGGCGTGTCACGTCGGCAATGTGCTCGTGCACCCCGAAGACTTCAGACACCACGAGGATGACCGGGAGGCCGGTTTTCCCGGCCGGGGCCGCCCGGTAGCCGGGGATGATGGAGCCACCCACGGGGATCTTGATCTCGCCGGCCGTGAGGCCGGAGGCGTCGGTGGTGATGGTCTGTGCGGTCACCGGGAGCACGGCTGCGGCAAAACCGGAGCCCACCGCGGTTTGAACGAAGCCGCGCCGCGTGAAGGGGCGGCTCGGGGTCAGGCTGTCGAGTTCAGAGCGAAGCATGATCGTCGGTCTCCCGGTC
>Ga0170475_114827002_pt1 | contig 10783 bp, 2 predicted proteins | sample Soicark_Litter_5_FD_111474 | JGI IMG/M metagenome (GOLD analysis project Ga0170475, IMG submission 111474) | Avena fatua rhizosphere microbial communities from Hopland, California, USA. Combined Assembly of 48 SPs | reverse complement strand
CTTAAAATCCGTTAGACAAATTTATTCATTCAAACATTTGTTTGCTCATATGGACTTTGCGTGAAACCATAATCATTACACTCAATAATGGTTTCTGGAGGCGCTAATTTTGAGCAAACTGCTCTTAAGTTTATTGACTCAGAAAAAGATGTAAATTTAAGGCTTCAGTTGGTTACTGAAATCAAAGACAATATAGAGATAGTTCACTCTCCTGAATACAAGAACTTTCTGCATCATCTTTTTCCTGTATTCTACAACATCTTGAGGCAAACACAGCCTCAGTTTACTGATGGAGCCGAACAAAAAGTGAGGAACACACTTTTAGAAATACTAAATCGATTACCCAACAATGACCACTTAAGAAACTATGTTGGAAATCTTTTAAAGCTTGCAATGTATCTACTTGAAATCGAAAATGAAGAAAACGCTGTTATCTGTCTCAGAATCATCATCGATCTTCACAAAAATTACCGACCCAGTTTGGAAAGTGAAGTTCAGCCATTCTTGGATATCGTTCAAAAAATATATGCAGAGTTACCAAAAACAGTTGCACTAACCTTCAATGATATCCCGCAACAGCCTCCTCAACCTGGAGCTGAAGCGCCCAAACCAACTGCTCTAACAAAGAGCATGCAGTCATTTAAAGTGCTAACTGAATGCCCAATCATTGTGGTTCTTCTTTTCCAACTCTATCCTCGTTTCCTTCAAACAAACATTGGAAAATTTATGCCTTTGATTGTGAGCACTCTTGGTCTTCAAGCTCCACCGACTGCAAGAATGTATCACCCACATGCTTATGTTGATTTCATTGCAGCTCAAATTAAAACTCTTTCCTTCTTAGCTTACATGCTTCGGGGATGGGCTGATCATCTAAAACCATATCAGGATTCTATTCCTAAATGTGTTATTCAATTATTACTTAATTGTCCAAGTGAAAGCGCTGGAATTAGAAAAGAACTGTTGATTGCAACTCGTCATATTTTGGCTACAGAATTTAGAAATGGATTTATTAGTCACATGGATACTTTACTGGATGAAAAGGTTATTGTTGGTTCTGGAAAAACTTCACAAGAAACTCTCAGACCACTTGCATACAGTACTCTTGCAGACCTAGTACACCATGTAAGAGCTGACCTATCATTGCCTCAACTGGCGAGAGTAGTTCATCTTTATGCAAGAAACTTGCACGATTCTTCACTTCCATTCAGCATTCAAACAATGTCTGCCAAGTTATTATTAAACTTAGTTGAATGCATTGCAAGAAAGAACGAAGGAGAAGGAAAAGGAAGAGTTTTATTGATTAGAATATTGGATGCTTTTGTGAATAAGTTTAGCAGCTTGAAAGGACAAATTCCTAAATTGATTAATACAAGCAAAGCTAAAGCTCACAAAGGAACTGATAATCTTAAAGATTGTCGAATGTTGGTCAAGAACTTAGTTCTTGGTTTGAAAAATATTGTGTGGGGAATATGTTCATGTACTCCAAATTATCGAAATCTCATAGCTCCTGGACTTCCGAATCAACCACAACCTCAACAAAAAGGAACCTCAGTGGATGAAATTTTACTTTACATTAAGTTGTTAAAGAATGGACTCCGATGTTTCTCTATCTATTCTCAAGGTCCAAATCCTTCCCCTCAAGATGAAAAAGAGATTTTGGATCATTTTGCAGCAGTTTACACAATGGTAGACACTCGAATATTCCAAGATGTATTTTCCGTTCAAATTCCATTCCTTTATGATAGAATTTTGGAAAATCAAAGCATGACGGGAATTCCTCAACATTTCTTTGCTCATCCTGGAGTTAGCAGAATATTTGCCGATATTTTACTTACTTTCTTGATTGATAAACTCAAGGTCTTATCGAGTGACGACAAAATAGCTCATAGTATGATCTTAAGATTGTACAAATTGGTGTTTGGTTCTACACAATTATTTGCAGAAAATGAGCCAGTTCTACAACCCCATTTATCTACTATCATTACAACTGCTTTGAAATATGCAGCTGAAGTAAAGGATTCATCCAACTATTTCGTTCTATTAAAAATGATGTTTAGAAGTGTTGGATCAGGAAAATTTGATTTGTTTTTCAAAGAATTTATGCCTTTATTGCCTTTATTATTTGATACTTTGAACAAACTACAAAACAGTTCTCATTCTCAAGCGATGAGGGATTTATTTGTAGAATTAGAATTGACTGTTCCTGTTCGTCTTGGAACTTTGCTACCAGTTCTTAGAATGACCATTAGACCTCTCATTATGGCTTTGGAATCTAGTTCCACTGAACTCGTAATTCAAGGGCTTCGATTCTTAGAATTATGTATTGATAGTGGAATCGGTGATTATTTTGACAATTTAATTCCTCAAATGAAAAGTGAATTGATGCTTGCAATTTGGAAACATCTTAGACCTCCATCTTCACATAGCACACAAGTATTGAGAATCTTAGGAAAGTTAGGAGGAAGAAATAGACATTTCCTTCAAATTCCACACAAATTGAACAACGAAGAGCATACTGAACATGGATTAAGTTTAGCTCTAAAATTTGCACCAAATAGCTCAGTTAGTCTAGCATTAGACAAGTCTGTAGAGATTCTTAAACAAAGATTATATTCTACAATGGAAATTGGAGATGTGAAGAAACAAGCTTATTTGTCTGCAAAAATACTTTTAAATGCAGTTTTAAGTAAGAAAGAAACTTCTGCTATGGAAATTGAAGGACATCCAAATGTTAAAGTGAACCAAGCGACAGCAAAAACAATTGGTTCTTTGTTTGATTGCGTAATTGCCGCCGTTGTTTCAGAAAAATTACAAGAATTCGTTGGAACTTACTTTGATGATTTGTGCAGACACTTTGCTGCTGTTTTCTGTGGAACTAGTAGAAGCGAAGTTCCATCTTCAGTGTTCATTGATTCACTCATTGATGGAATTACAAATGAAAATCGTGCATTTGTGAATGTAATCACAAAAGCTTTCGATATTTTAGTAGATCAAGCTACTGCTATCAAAGGATCACTTGATGCTGCAGCTGACACTCCCGCCTTTGAAGAAATCTGCAAGAAGCTCTGCCATGCTTGCCATAATCCTGAATGGCATGGAAAGAGCGGAGGAAGTGTGGGAATCAGTTACTTTACTAAGAGAATGCCTTCTAAGTGGGTAAAACAAAATGAAATGTCATTCTTAAAGGCTCTTTTATTTGTTCTCAAGGACATGCCTCCCGAAGTATCCGTTGCTACTATTGAAGAAGCTTCTGAAGCTCTTTCTTTAGTTCTCAAAACTTGCAATGCAAAGGACAATTTCAGTTTACAAGCTCCTGGGATAAGAAACTCTTTGATGAAATAATGTCTTTGTTTACCGTTGAACTTTGTGGTGGAAATCCAGTTGCAAGAAGCAACGTCCAAAAGTCACTTACTCTATTAGCAGAACTTACTGGAATGACTGTATCAGAATTAATGGAACCATATACTGCCACTTTGATTCACACGATATTCTCCAAACCATTGCGTTCTTTACAATTAACTTTCCAAACTGGATGTATTGATGCAGTGACGTTTTGTTTGAATGTGAGACCTTCACTTCTCTCAATTACTCCGGAACTTATTCGATTACTTCATGGTGCACTTTCCATTGCGGAGAAAGAAGATATCACTCAGACCAAAAATATTAATCAGAAGACTCAACAAGCTCTTACTAATCTAAGAATGGTATCTATAGATCTATTATCGGCTGCTATTGGATATCCAGAGTTTCAAACCCCAGAACATCAAGAGTTTAGAAACAGGGTGATTGGAGTTTTCTTTAAAGCACTTACTGCTAGAACTAAAGAGATTGTAAACGTTGCCAGAATGGGCTTGTCACAGATTACGCAAGGAAAACTTCCAAAGGAACTTTTACAACAAAGTCTTCGACCAATATTATTAAATGTTGCAGATTTCAAGAAATTATCGGTTCCTTTACTTCAAGGACTTGCTCGATTATTAGAACTTCTTACTCATTGCTTCAATGTAACACTAGGAGAAAAATTATTAGAACATCTTTCTAAATGGACCGATGGAACTGCTCAGAAGATGTGGAGAGATGGAGAAGATATTAAAGTTGCAGCTGCTAATATTGAAATATTCCATTTATTACCTCCTTCAAGTAAATTCTTAGAACCTTTGATCAACGCTACTATTCAACTTGAAAATCAACTTACAAGAGAAGTCAGCAGTCCATACAGACCTCCACTCATTAAGTTCCTAAATCGATATTGTACCGAAGCAGTAGATTTCTTCCTCCAAAAGATTACAGTCCCTGCTTATAGTAAATTATTTAGATTTGTATTAAGAGATGAACTTGCTACTACTTTAAGAGAAGAACTCGCAAAGAATCCTCAAAAGTTGATTTCCAGTACTTTCAGAATACAACCCTCCAACCTGGAAGCTTCATTCCAAGGACTTTTGCTTGTTCGCACTTTAATCAAATTCTTGCCTACTTGGTTGAGTCAAAATAGACCAGTTTTAGATTGTCTTTATGAATTATGGCATAGTCCAGGACGATTGGGGCGCTTGAATAGTGATGAAGGACTTCCTCTTCAATACCTCAGTGAATCTAAATTGTTGATCAAATGCTTCCTCAATTACTGCACTCATCACAGAGAAGAAGTCGATCTTCTATTCCACATGTTATCCATATTTGCATTGAGAACTCCCATCGATTATGCTTTCTTGAAAGATTTTTATGTTCAAGAAGTTGCAGAGAAATATTCAGTGGAAAAGAAGAAAGATATCTTAGTAAGATTCCTTCAATTATTCAAAGAAGGAACTTTGAATCTGGAGAACAAAGTACAAGCATTGCAAGTATTAATTATTCCAATGTTGAATGCAGTTTTTAATCAAAATCAACAAAAGGATGTTTTAAATCAAACAGTGATGGGACCAGATCACAAACCAGTGAATATTCTTGCTACTATTTGCAATGAATTATTAGAACCAAAACCAGGAGAATATGATGAAGCTCTAAATATAGAATTAGTACAATTAGCAACTTTGCTTATTAAACACATGCCCAATGAATTAAGTGATCACAGAAAGGAATTGATCAAGTTTGCTTGGAATCACTTGAAGAGTGAAGATACAAACACTCGTCAATGGGCTTATCTATTGGTGTGCAGATTTATCGAAGCTTTCGATACTCCACCTAAGATTATCCTCCAGATCTACATCGGATTGTTACGTGCTTCTCAACCCGAGTCAAGGTCTCTTGTAAAACAAGCTTTGGATATCTTGACTCCTACTCTTCAAAAGCGCTTAGGAGCCACGGATCTTAAATATCCAAACTGGTTACGATGGACCAAGAAACTATTAATAGAAGAAGGACATAGTTTGCCTCAATTGGTGCACATGTTACAATTGATTGTTAGACATCCTCAATTATTCTATGTTTCACGAACTCATTTTGTACCTCAGATGGTCAATTCATTTGCAAGAATTGGATTATTACCTAATTCTCCACATGAGAACAGAAAATTAGCGGTAGACATGGCTGAGATTGTAATTAATTGGGAGAAACAACGAATAGATGAAATAAATAATCCCAGACCAGAACTTACTGACAATAACGCTACAGATATTAACATGAAGATGGAAGAATCCAAAGAAGGACCAACTCCAATGGAAGTCGATGATCTTACCAAAACACCTCCAAGTCAAACTCTACTTCAACCAAAACAAGAAGTCAAACCACCTGCACCACCTCAACCAGGACAACCACCTGCTCCACATGCAAAAGAAGAAGAATTTAAAGTAGGACCTAATATTACTGAAATGATGGCAAACTTTTTGATTCGAATTGCAAGCACTGCAAGTGATTCTGCAGAATATGGTCAACTACCCCAACGTGCTCTCGAACTTTTAAAACAAACTGTAACTTTATGGCCTACAGTCAATATCAAGTTTGCTTATTTTGAAAAGTTGCTATCCCCCGTACAAGAGCAACCACTATTAGTCGTTGCTGCATGGAATATCTTAACAGTTTTACTTGACTTTTTGCCTGCAAAGTTCATCGTTGAAAATCTTGCAGCCATTCAACATGCAATTCCTCCTTCTTTGCAAACTCTAACTAACAATGCTCAACATGGATCTAAGATCATCACTTCTCTTCGAGCTTTCTTGGAGAAAGTAATGAAAGTGTTCCCTCCTTCTCAACCCAATGAGATCCAATCTCTTTACAATATCTTGGGAGATCTCATCGAACACAATCTCAATGCACTCGAAAAGGCCAACGTGCATTCTATCACTGTAGTATTGAAAGCTATTTGTGATCAGAAACCAGAGTTTTTAGATCGTTATATCAACTCCGTACTTAAAATGATCCAAAAATTAGCGAGAGATCACATTTCTCCTCCAAGAGAACTTGAACCTCAACCTCCAGCGGACCAAGCTCAAGCTCGTTTACAACAACAAGGAGGAATGTCTCAAGCTACAAAGAAGGCCATTAAAGATACGGGATCCACTCTATTATTAGCAGTCCAGTTATTGAGTACAAGAATGCAACAACTCGGTGAAAACAAGAAAACGTTATTCAGTACTTTGGCTGTTTTGCTTGAAAAATCTCAAGATGCAGAACTTCTCACTGAGATTACAAAACTTATCAGTCAATGGATCACAATGCAAGGAGAACAACAATACTTGCAAGTAAGAGAGAAAGCTGGATTATTACTTAAGATGATCCGATTTGAATCATTAAACAATCCTTATCTTAGTTCTACTTTCTTAGAATTGGTTTATCACGTGTTCAGTGATCCCACTGCTCAGAAACAAGATCTCCAATTGTTAAGTAACGGATTTATGATGGGATTACGAACTAAAGATCCAACAATGAGAAACAACTTCTTCGAATTATTCCAGAAGAACGTTGCACGTGACGTGATCTCGAGATTTGATTATATTTTCACCCAACAAAATTGGGAATTCATGGGCAACTTTTTCTGGATCAAACAAGCTTTGGAACTATTATTAGTGATTTCACCTCAAGGACCTATAGAACTCGTTACTCACCAACCAAAGATTGTCTATGGAACAAATCAAACTTCACAACCTCGTCCTTATATCACTGATGCTAAGAATTGCCCAACCATTGCTGATTTATTGGTTCCATTAAGAGAACTTATTCACTTAGATACAGAGGTTGCTTATCAATTGTGGGTGCAGTTATTCCCTTCGCTATGGAATTCACTTCCAAAATCAGAACACGAGAAATTAAACAAAACTTTATCTTCTTTTATGGGAAAAGAATTTCACAATAAGCAAACTCAACAAAGAAATCAACCCAGTTCTATCCAAGCTCTACTTGAAGGATTTTCTCATTGCAATCCCAAACCAGAATTACCAGTAGAATTAGTAAAGTTCTTAGGAAAGAGCTACAACTCTTGGCATATTGCGTTGAATATGTTGGAAGATCACATGACTTCACATCTAAATGATCCTTTATGTGACTCGGCTATGGCTGAACTTTATCAAATGATTGCAGAAGAAGATCTTTTCTTCGGAATGTTGAAAAAACGTTCCATAGTTGAAGATACCAAAGCTGCTCTCACTTTAGAACAACATCAAGTGTGGCAGAAAGCTCAAGATATATATTACAATGCAATGAATAAAGTGAATAATAAAGCAGTCACAGCTGCTCCTTTAGCAGAAACTCATTTATGGGAAGAACACTGGGCTAATTGTGCCAAGAGACTCAACCAATTTGAACTTCTTTGTGAATTTGCAAAGACTCAAGGAAACAATGAACTTTTACTTGAAACTTCATGGAAAGTTGGAGATTGGACTTCAATGAAAGAAGCTATTCTTAAATCATCCAGTGATTCTCCACAACTCAAACTTTTCAGTTCTTTTACTGCAATCCATGAAGGAAGATCTCAAGATGTGGAAACATTATGCAACCAAGCTATTCAATTAGCACTTAGACAATTCCAAATGTTACCAGAAATACCTTCATCAGCTCATGTACAATTATTACAGATTTTCCATCAAGTTGTAGAATTGAAAGAATCCACTCAAATTGTAAAGGATCTGAGTCAGACCAATAGAGCACCCGTGTTGACAGATGTCTCAAATATTCTTCAAACGTGGAGAAACAGACTTCCTAATAAATATGAAGATATTTTAGTATGGAATGATTTATTGAACTGGAGACAACACATGTTCAATCTCATCAACACTACTTTCTCTTCGGGAGAGACAAACAATACTAACTATATTGGACACCATGAAATTGCATGGACTCTAAATAAATATGCTCATATCTCAAGAAGACACGAACTAGTGGAAGTTTGTCTTGCATCTTTAAGCAAGATCTACACTCTTCCTAATATCGAAATCAATGATGCTTTTGTGAAACTAAAAGAACAAGCTAAATGCTACTTCCAAATGCCAGGTCAATATAGAACTGGATTGGATATCATAAATAGTACCAACTTGGATTATTTCAATTCTGCTCAGAAGGCCGAATTCTTCCAATTGAAAGGAGATTTCTTTGTAAAGATGGGACAGAATGAAGAAGCTCATTCGGCTTATTCAACTTCTGTTTCTATTTATGATAATCTTGCTAAGGGATGGCAAAGTTGGGGATTGTTCTGTGATCATCAATTCTCAGCTACGGAGGACATAAGTTGGGCAGAATATGCTATCAATTGTCACTTACAAGCTGTTAAATCTGCAAATCATAATGATAAGTCAAAGAGATTGGTATCTTTAGCCAGAGTGTTGTGGTTATTGAACTTTGATAATGATGATGAACGTCTTGCAAAGGCTTTCGAAAGAAATGTAGAAATTATTCCAGTGTGGATCTGGATCTATTGGATTCCTCATCTCTTATCTGCACTTGGAAGACCCGAAGCTCCTCAGATGAAGAATATTCTTCTAAAAATAGCTACTAGTTATCCTCAATCATTGTTCTTCCCATTAAGAACTTACTGGACTGAATCTCAAGGATCAAATTCAGCTATGGAAGTAGAAAAATCGACTGCTCTTCTACCTCCAAGAAAACAAGCAACTCCGGCTCCACCAGCGCCACCAGCTCCAGCTACTCCAAATGCTCCTACCACTGCTACACCTACTCCAATGGAAGAAGATTCTAATGCTCCAGTTCAAGCCAGTAAAACAAGGCAAACAGTTGCTAAGTATCTCGAAGAAATTATGCTTGCAATGAGAAACTCGGCTCCACCAGCTATTTCTGATTTGGAAACAATGGTGAAAGAAATTAGAACTACTTTACAACCAGAACCCGAAGAAGTTCTACTACAATGCTTGGAAGCTTTTATTCTTCAATGTTATCAATTGCCTTCTTCTAATTCTATTCCCGAGAGATTAAAATCCATATTGCATTCTATTGGACACTATGTTTACAGTGCCAAGGTGGTCAATAATACCAATAAGAAGCATCTTTCATTCTTCAATGAAACTAAGAACGCATTCGATAGTGAATTGTTGAAGGAATCCAACTTGACAAATCTTATCTCCAAGTTGAAGAACTGGATCCAAAGACTCACTACAATGGTTCAGAAACTTCCAAAGAAATACTTCCTAGAGGATGTTTCTCCATTCTTATCTGATTTCCAGAACGGATCTATTGATGTTCCAGGACAATATTATGAAGACAATGAACCTGCTCCTGATTTCCACGTTCGAATTGAAAGATTCCAAAGTGAATTAACTATCCATGGATTCGACCGTTGCTTGCAAATTCGTGGAAACAATGGAAGAATGTTCCCATTCCGTGTTTCCTTTGTTCCAGACATTAAAGAACTCTTTGGTGAAGATCATGCCGAAGAAAGAAGTAGCCAACTGTTGAGAATATTAGGACAGTATTTCAATAAACATAAAGAAATTAGAAGAAGAAACATTTTCTTCAATGTACCTTCTTCTGTAGCTTTGGCTCCAAGAATCAAAATGACCCAAACTGACCTCGATTACCAAACTTTGATGCAAATCTATGAAAACTTCTGCAGTCAAACCAATTCAGCTAAATATGCTCCTTTAGATCTTGCAAGAAAGGAATTAACAACAGATAACAGCGCCAATCGCTTAAGAGTTTATCAAGAAACTTCTAAAATGGTTCCTGATCACATATTATCAACGTATTTGAATGGAATTGTTCCTTCTGCTACTCAACTCTTCACTTTCAAGAAGCAATTCCTTGGACAATATGCTCTTAATGCATTCGTTGCTCATATTCTTGGAATTGGAAATAGAGCTCCTCAGAATATTTCCATTTCTAGAAGCACTGGAAATGTTATCCACAACCAATTCTACCCAGTTTACAATGAAAATGGAATCATCAAATACAATGAATCTGTTCCTTTCCGATTAACACGAAATTTACAAAAACTGTTCCATCCAATCCAGATCGAGTCTATTTTTGGATCCGTTATAACAGCTGCAGCCTTGTGTTTATCTCACTACAAAGATCAACTCAAACACCAATTAGTTCTCTATCTGAAAGAAGACCTTATTGCTCTCGATCATCCAGCGGAATATTTTGATGGAGAAAATCCTCGAAAGAAGGAAGAAGCTGAATTTAGAAAGAAACTACGAACAAGAGTTGAAGCCAATTCAAATACTATCATGGAAAAAATCAAAATTTTGGCTCCCACTGTTCTCCCAGACAAACCAACCAATCCAATGAATAAGAAACTAATGGAATTGATTGAAGCCTCCCAAGTTCCTGAAAATATATCACAAATGAACACCTCATGGCTTCCCTTCTATTAGTTGTAATTTTGACATGTAAATAGCACAAT
>Ga0170475_110542900_pt1 | contig 10784 bp, 6 predicted proteins | sample Soicark_Litter_5_FD_111474 | JGI IMG/M metagenome (GOLD analysis project Ga0170475, IMG submission 111474) | Avena fatua rhizosphere microbial communities from Hopland, California, USA. Combined Assembly of 48 SPs | reverse complement strand
GAATATTGGTCTGGAACGCGATTCCATCGATCACGCTGATGATGTCGGTGATTTTCTTCGCCGATGCACTGATCGAGTCCATCGTCGTCACCACCTGCGCCACTACTTCGCCACCTTTGAGCGCAACGTCCGATGCCGCGCGCGCCAGTTGGTCGGCCTGGCGTGCGTTGTCCGCATTCTGTTTCACGGTGGCGGTCAGCTCTTCCATCGACGAGGCCGTTTCTTCCAGCGATCCGGCCTGCTGTTCGGTGCGGACCGACAGTTCTTGGTTGCCGTCGGCGATTTCTGTTGACGCTGTCGTGATCGCCGCGCTGCTGTCGCGCACGGCGTTGACGATGCGCGCCAGGTCGGCGGTCATCTGGTTCAATGCGCCGAGCAATTGGCCGGTTTCATCGCGCGAGCAGGCTTCCTGGCGTTGGTGCAGCTGTCCCTGCGCAACGGCCTGGGCGACGTCGATTGCATGCTGGAGTGGCCGCGTGATGGAACGCGTCGTCAATATTGTGGATGCTGCTGCGGCGACGATGGCGACGAGCCAAAGGCCCCCGAGCACGGCCAAGCCCTCGCCGGCCAGATCGTCGACGTCCTTGGCCAGTTTTACCGATTTTTGTTGTTGAAATTTAATCATCTGACCAATGCTTGTCTGATAGTCGCTTAGAGCGGTGCGTAGCTTGATCGAAGATGCATCCGCGAGAGCGGCGCCGCCGCCTTTTTCCTTCGCCTTCAGAACGGCTTCGCGCAGTTGGCTGTAAGCTGCCCGTTTCTCGAGCGCATTGGCCAGCGTCGCCTTGCCGGTAGGGCTGACTACTGTCTGTTCAAGTTGCTTCACAATGCGGGAAACGTTTGCGGAGGTTTCCTTGATCTCCAGGTTGATTGCTGCCTGCTCCTCGGCATTGGTGCTGGCCAACATGAGCATCGTTCTCGTGCCATTGAGTGCGGTAAATGCGTACCATTCGGTGGAGAGGCGCTCTTTGGTGATCGCATCGTTGAGCAGGTAGTCGTTCTTGTTGCGAAAGTCTTGAAGAAGCCACATTCCTACGCCCGTCAGGAGCGTCATCAGGATCAGCAGGAGTCCGAAACTGGCACCGAGACGGGTTCCAATTTTCAAGTCAGCGAGTTTCATATTTGTACGTATCTAGGACTTTGTGTTCGTCAGTGGTTATGTATGACAGGCACGCAATGACGCCATCCAAGCTCGGACCAGGAATGGCAAATCGGCTGGCGGACGAGGGGAGCCGTTCAGAGATGAAGCGGCACGATCCGGCCCGGGAGCTGGGGCCAGAATGTGGGCTCGTTGCGTAACAGCGAGCAATGATACTATAGTGGTTTATGCCGATTCCATAAATCGATGGCTGCTTTGGAAATTAAGCAACGTCCGGCACGGCGCGGAGCGCTCAGCCGGAAGTCAGATCCTGCCCATGCAGATGTAGGCTGCCGCCGAGCAGGCCATCAACGTGGCGCAGACCACCATTCGTGCGCGACGCCTGGGCACGCCGCGCTCTGTTCCCGTGTCACCGCACGGCGCTGGTAGTTTCCCTCCCGATGCGCTTGACGGCGGCGCGCGGCGCCACCAGCATCACCGGCCTTTCTTCCAGATGGAACACGCTGACGACGTCTTCCATCTGGCGCGCCTGATCGCGAAGAGCCTGGCTCGCCGCCGATGCTTGCTCGACCAGCGACGCGTTCTGCTGGGTCGTGGCATCCATCTGGCCGATGGCTTGGTTGATCTGGCCGATCCCGGCCTCCTGCTCGCTGGTGGCAAGGCTGATGTTGAGCATCATCTCCGTGACGCGGCCAACGCTGGAGACGATCTCTTCCATCGTGGCGCCGGCCCTTCCGACCAGCGCGGTACCTGCGGCCACGTCGTTCACCGATACCTCGATCAGTGACTTGATCTCCTTGGCCGCACTCGCCGAGCGCTGCGCCAGGTTACGCACTTCCGACGCGACCACAGCAAAGCCGCGGCCCTGCTCGCCGGCGCGCGCCGCTTCCACAGCGGCATTGAGCGCGAGAATATTGGTCTGGAACGCGATTCCATCGATCACGCTGATGATGTCGGTGATTTTCTTCGCCGATGCACTGATCGAGTCCATCGTCGTCACCACCTGCGCCACCACCGCGCCACCCTTGATCGCAACGTCCGATGCGGCGCGCGCCAGTTGGTCGGCCTGACGCGCGTTGTCCGCATTCTGTTTCACGGTGGCGGTCAGCTCTTCTATTGACGAGGCCGTTTCTTCCAGCGATCCGGCCTGCTGTTCGGTGCGAACCGACAACTCTTGGTTCCCGTCGGCGATTTCTGTTGACGCTGTCGTGATCGCCGCGCTGCTGTCGTGCACGGCGCTGACGATGCGCGCCAGGTCGATGGTCATCTGATTCAATGCGCCGAGCAATTGGCCGGTTTCATCGCGCGAGCAGGCTTCCTGGCGTTGGTGTAGCTGTCCCTGCGCGACAGCCCGGGCGACGTCAATTGCATGCTGAAGTGGTTGCGTGATGGAACGCGTCGTCAATATTGTGGATGCCACGGCAGCGACGATGGCGGCAAGCCAAAGGCCGCCGAGCACGGCCAAGCCCTTGTTGGTCAGTTCTTCGACGTCCGCGGCCAGCATTTCCGATTTTTGTTTTTGAAACTGTACCAGCTGGCCAATGCTTGTCTGATAGTCGCGCTGAGCGATGCGCAGCTTGGAAGGTGCATCTACAAGAGCGGCGTGGTCGCCATTTTCCTTCGCCCTCAGAACGGCGTCGCGCAGTTGGACGTAAGCGGTCCGTTTCTCGAGCGCATTGACCAGCGCCGCCTTGGCGGTAGGGTGGGCTACTGTCTGTTCAAGCTGCTTCACAATGTGGGAAACGTTTGCGGAGGTTTCCTTCATCTCTAGGTCGATCGCTGCCTGCTCCTTGGCATTGGTGCTGACCAACACGAGTAGGCCTCTCGCGCCATTGAGTGCGGTCAACGAATACCATTCAGTAGCGAGACGCTCTTTGGCGATCGCATCGTCGAGCAGGTAGTCGTTCTTGCTGCGAAAGTCTTGGAGAAGCCACATTCCCACGGCGGTCAGTAATGTCATCAGGATCAGCAGGAGTCCGAAGCTGGCACCGAGGCGAGTTCCAATTTTCAAGTCAGCAAGTTTCATATTTGTACTTATTCAGGACTTTGTGTTCGTGAGTGGTTACGGATGACAGGCACGCAATGAAGCCATCCAAGCACGGACCAAGAACGGCGAATCGCTGCGGACGAGGGAAGCCATTCAGAGATGAAGCTGCACGATCTGGCCCGGGAGCCGGGCCAGAATGCGGGCCCGTTGCGTAACAGGAAGTAATAATACTATGGATGATCTCTGCCGACTCAATAAATGTGGTCATTTTGGAAATTGAACAACGCTCGCCCGGCTGTTGACTCAGCCGGAAGTCAGACCCCGCCCATGCAGATGTACTTGATGACCAGGTAGTCGTCCATCCCATACTTCGATCCTTCGCGTCCCAATCCCGACTGCTTCACGCCGCCGAACGGCGCCATTTCGGTCGAAATGAGCCCGGTATTGACGCCCACGATCCCGGTTTCGATCGCTTCGGCCACGCGCCACACCCGACCGATGTCGCGCGAATAGAAATACGACGCCAGCCCAAACTCGGTCGCGTTGGCCATCGCAATGACTTCCTCTTCGGTCTGGAACCGGAACAGCGGCGCCACCGGGCCGAAGGTTTCCTCGTGCGCGATCAGCATGTGGGATGTGACGTCCGCCAACACTGTCGGTTGGAAAAAGCTGTGCCCCAGCGCATGCCGCTTGCCGCCCGCCATCACGCGCGCGCCCTTGGCCAGCGCGTCGGCAATGTGCTGTTCGACCTTCAGCACCGCCTTTTCCTCGATCAGCGGCCCCTGGCTGACGCCTTCTTCGACTCCGTTGCCGACCTTCAGTTTTCCAACCGCGGCCACCAGCTTGCGCGCAAATTCTTCGTAGATGCCATCCTGTACGTAGATGCGGTTCGCGCACACGCAGGTCTGCCCGGTGTTGCGGTATTTCGAGGCGAGCGCGCCTTCGACCGCGGCATCGACGTCGGCGTCGTCGAAGACGATGAACGAGGCGTTGCCGCCTAATTCCAGCGACAGTTTTTTAATCGTCGGCGCGCATTGTTCCATCAAGAGCCGTCCCACCGCGGTCGAGCCGGTGAAGCTCAGCTTGCGCACGGTGGGGTTGCCGGTCATTTCGCCGCCGATTGCCTTGGAGTCGCCGGTGACGACGCTGAATGCCCCTTTCGGCATGCCGGCGCGTTCGCCCAGCACTGCCAGCGCCAATGCCGAGAACGGAGTCAGCTCGGCCGGTTTCAGGACGACCGGACAGCCGGCCGCCAGCGCCGGGGCGATCTTGCGGGTAATCATTGCGGCAGGGAAGTTCCAAGGCGTGATCGCGGCGCACACCCCGATCGGCTCCTTGGTCACTACGATGCGGCGGTCGGGCCAGGGCGACTGCAAGGTGTCGCCGGCAACGCGCTTGCCTTCTTCAGCGAACCATTCAAGGAATGAGGCTGCGTAGGCGATCTCGCCCTTCGACTCGGCAAGCGGCTTGCCCTGTTCAGCCGTCATCAAGAGCGCCAGGTCGTCGGCGTTCTCCAGCATCAAGTCATACCAGCGGCGCAGGACGGCGCCGCGTTCCTTTGCGGTCTTCTTGCGCCACGCCGGCCATGCGGCCGCGGCGCCATCGATCGCGCGCCGCGTTTCCAGCGCACCCATGCGCGGCACGGTACCGAGCGTCTCGCCGGTGGCCGGGTTGGTCACGGTGATGGTTGCTGCTTCGTCGGCATCGCACCATGTGCCGTCGATATATGCCTGTTGGCGCAGCAGGGAAGGATCTTTCAAATTCAGCATGATGTCCTCGTGTTCGTTCGGTTGCCACCAGTAATAGTAGACCTTTTTGACATGCGCCGTTCCCGAACGGGGCGTGGTGCCGGGAGGCAGCCTGCCTCCCGAAAAGCCTGCTGCTCATTAACACATTTTGGTGATGCGCGTTGCATGTTATGTGCGTCCTTTGATCTGGACTAATGACCACTCGCATTCGGATCAGATTGCATTTATCATGGTTTGTGTGCGGCACACTACAAAGGGTAGGCCATGCGCCCCATCGTTATCGTCCCCGCGTGCACGCGTGATATTGGTGAACATCCATACCACGCGGCCCAATACAAGTATATCGACGCCGTCGTGCTCGGCGCCGGCTGTGCGCCCATGATCCTGCCGGCGCTGGGGGCGTCGCTCGACCTTGAGACCGTCCTTGCCATGTGCGACGGCGTCATGCTGACCGGCTCGGCCTCCAACGTCCATCCCAGCTACTACTCGGAAGAAGTGCTTGATCCGTCGCTGCCGCAAGACCGCGCGCGCGACGAAACCACGCTGCCCCTCATCCGCGCCGCCGTGGCGCGCGGCATTCCGATCATTGCGATTTGCCGTGGCTTCCAGGAAATGAACGTGGCTCTGGGCGGCAGCCTGCACCAAGCGGTGCAGATGGTCGAAGGCAAGATGGACCACCGCGAGAACCCGGAACTCGGGCTCGACGAGCAATACGGCGACGCCCACAAGGTGCAGCTGGTACCGGGTGGGTTGCTCGACCGCATCCTGGGTGTGCCCGAAATTCCGGTCAATTCGCTGCATGGCCAGGGCGTGAATGAACTGGCGCCCGGCCTCTCGGTCGAGGCCACGGCCGAGGACGGCCTGGTCGAGGCATTTTCCGTCGCCGTCGCGTCCGGTTTCACGCTTGCGGTGCAGTGGCATCCCGAGTGGCGCATCACCCACAACCCGTATTCGATGAAGATGTTCGGCGCCTTTGGCCAGGCATGCCACGACTATCAAGCCCGACGCCGGAGCCATCCATGACGCCATGCCGGAAATGGACGGCCCACGCACAGGCGGCTCGTGAATGGGCGGCCTGCGCCGTCCCGTAGCTTTGCCTCCATTGTCACCCCTAGCGCACGGACGCGCTCATCGCGCGCGCCTGCATCCCACAAGACAGACAGTGAGGCAAGAATGGCAATTCGAGAAAATTTTTCGTACACCGACATGGAAGAGTGGCTCAACGCCAAGCGAGTCACCGAAATTGAATGCCTGGTCCCCGACCTGACCGGGGTTGCGCGCGGCAAGATCCTGCCGCGCGTGAAATTCACAGAGGAGCGCGGCATGCGCCTTCCGGAAGCCGTGCTCGGCATGACCGTGACCGGCAACTACCCGATGCGCGACGAAGCCTATCACCGCGCCATTTCCGCGGTCGACCGCGACATGATCCTGAAGGCCGATCCGACCACCATCACGACCGTGCCGTGGGCTGTCGACCCGACCGCGCAGGTGATCCACGACTGCTATTTTGCGGACGGCAAACTGGTCGATTTCGCGCCGCGCACGGTGCTGCGCCGTGTGCTCAAGCTGTACACGCAAAAGGGCTGGAAGCCGCTGGTCGCGCCCGAGCTCGAGTTCTACCTGACGGCAAAGAACATCGACCCCGACCTGCCTCTGGCCACTCCGGTCGGGCGCAGCGGCCGCGCCGAGACCAGCCGGCAGGTCTACAGCATCGACGCGGTCAATGAATTTGACCCGCTGTTCGAGGACATCTACGATTATTGCGACCTGATGAACCTCGACGTCGACACCCTGATCCACGAGATCGGCGCCGGCCAGATGGAGATCAACTTCCAGCACGGCGACCCGCTGGGCCTGGCCGACAAGGTGTTCTACTTCAAGCGCACGCTGCGCGAGGCCGCGCTCAAGCACGATATGTACGCCACTTTCATGGCCAAGCCGATGGCGGGCGAGCCGGGTTCGGCGATGCATGTGCACCAGAGCGTGGTCGAGGAGAAAACCGGACGCAACATCTTCAGCAACCCGGACGGCTCGCCGACGAATATCTTTCGCCACTACATCGGCGGCCTGCAGCGCTACATGCCGTCGGCCATGGCCATCGTCGCGCCCTATGTCAATTCGTACCGCCGCATCGTGCGCCACACGGCCGCGCCGATCAACCTGCAGTGGGGCCTGGACAACCGCACCGTCGGCTTCAGGGTGCCGGTGTCCGGCTCGCAGGACCGGCGTGTGGAAAACCGCATCATCGGCGCCGACGCCAACCCCTACCTGGCGCTGGCGGTGACGCTCGCCTGCGGCTACCTCGGCATCACCGAGCAGATCGAACCGACTCCGATGGTCGAGGGCAGCGCCTACGAGATGCCGGTCGAACTGCCGCAAGGCTTGCCCGAGGCGCTGTATCTGCTGCGCGGCGAGGACCGGCTGCGCGACGTGCTGGGCGAGCGCTTCATCGACGTGTATGCGGCAATCAAGGACCTGGAACACCAGGAGTTCATGACCGTCATCAGCCCCTGGGAGCGCGAGCACCTGCTGCTGCATGTCTGAGCCCCGTTTTTTTACAACGACAATGAGGTCCATCATGGAAGCGAACCGCCCGGCGACTCCCGCCAGCGCGCCGAACTCCCTGCGCGCGCCGGCGCAGGAAACCTTCGATACGCGCGCCCTGCAGCAACTGGATTCGGCGCATTTCCTGCACCCGTTCACCGACCATGCCGCGCTCCAGGCCAAGGGCGCGCGCGTGATGGTGCGCGGCGACGGCATCTACCTCTGGGATTCTGACGGCCACAAGATCATCGATGGCATGTCGGGCCTATGGTGCGTGAACGTCGGGTACGGGCGTACCAGTATTTCCGAGGCCGTGTACCGGCAGATGGAAACGCTGCCTTTCTATAACAGCTTCTTCAACACGACCAACGTGCCGGCGGTGCGCCTGGCCGCGCTGCTGACCGAACTGGCGCCGCCCCGGTTCGGGCATGTTTTCTTCACCTGCTCCGGCTCGGAAGCGAACGACACCATCGTGCGCATGGTGCGGCGCTACTGGGATCTGATGGGCCAGCCTAAGCGCCAGACCATCATCAGCCGCCGCAACGCCTACCACGGCAGCACGATGGCCGGCGCCTCGCTCGGCGGCATGGCCGGGATGCACGCGCAGGGCGGCTTGCCGATTCCCGGCATCGTCCATATCGGACAGCCCAACTACGCCGAGGGCGGCCGCGGGATGAGTGAAGCCGAGTTTGGGCTGGCCGCGGCCGGCTGGCTGGAAGAGAAGATCCTCGAACTCGGGCCGGACCAGGTGGCGGCCTTCATCGGCGAGCCAGTGCAGGGCGCGGGCGGCGTCATCATTCCGCCGGCGACCTACTGGCCCGAGGTGCAGCGCATCTGCGACAAGTACGGCATCCTGCTGGTGGCCGACGAGGTGATCTGCGGCTTCGGGCGCCTCGGCGCCTGGTTCGGCTCCGAGTTGATGCAGATGAAGCCGGACCTGATCGCGTTTGCCAAGGGCATCACCTCCGGCTACGTGCCGCTGGGCGGCGTCCTGGTGGGTAACCGCGTGGCGCAAACGCTGATCGGGAAGGGCGGCGAGTTCACCCACGGTTTCACGTATTCGGGCCATCCCGTGGCTTGCGCGGCGGCGCTGGAAAATATCCGGATCATGCTGGAGGAGCGCCTGGTCGAGCGGGTGGCGGTGGAAACCGGGCCGCACCTGAAAGCGGCTTTCGCGGCGCTGGCCACGCACCCGCTGGTGGGCCACGCCGAGACTTGCGGACTGGTGGCCGGATTGAACCTGGTGCGGCGAAAGGGCGAGCCGGTGCACGAGTGCGAGCCGTTCGCGCCGGAACAGGAAGTCGGCATGATTTGCCGCAAGTACATGTTCGACAACGGCGTGATCATGCGCGCCGTGGGCGACCGCATGATCGTGGCGCCGCCGCTGGTCATCACGAAGGCGCAGATCGATGAAATGGCGGACAAGATCCGCTTCTGCCTCGACCTCACGCTGGATGATTTGCGGACGCGGCGGTGGGTGGAATAAAGGGCTGGCCTGTCAACGAATGGCGTTCCCGCGGGGCCTTCGCGGGAACAAAGCCTTGCGCGCCGACAGCGCGCGCGTCTTTAGGCGCTTACCCTCATCGTCTGCCGCGGCTCCTGCCGGTTCTTCAACACCTGCGGCATGAGCGACCCGATCACCATGCCTGCGAACGCGGCGATCAAGCCGGCCAGTTGGCCGGGGAACCGCTCGCCCAGGCCGCTTACTTGCGGGAAGAACAGAATCCAGGTGCCGATACCTGCTCCAAGCGACGCAATCGCCCCCTGCGTGGTCGCGCGCCGCCAGTACAAGCCCATTGCCAGCGGCACGAAGGCGCCCACCAGCGTGATCTGATAGGCAGCCGACACCAGCTCGTAGATCGACGTGCCCTGCATCGCGATTGCGTACGTCAACACCAGTGCGGCGAACATGACGATCGTGGCGCGCATTGCGAACAGCTGCTCGCGGTCGGTCATGTTCGGACGCAGATTCTTCAGGATGTTTTCCACGAAGCTGGTCGACGGCGCCAGCAGCGTCGCCGACGACGTGCTCTTAATGGCCGACAGCAGCGCGCCGAAGAACAGAATCTGCATCACCAGCGGCATCTTGCTCATCACGAAGGTCGGCAGCAGACGCTGGTAGTCGTCCTTCGCCATGTCGAGCGCGCCCTGGCCCATGACGACGACCGCACAGGCGACGATGAACATCGGCACGAACGCGAACACGATGTAGCTGGCGCCGCCGATGACCGCGCCGGTGCGCGCGGTGGACGCGTCCTTGGCCGACATCACGCGCTGGAACACGTCCTGCTGCGGGATGCTGCCGAACATCATCGTCATCCCCGCGCCGATAAAGAACACAATATCGGTAAACGTCGGCGACGGCAGGAACCTCCACAGATCGGCCTGGCCGGCATGGGCGATGACCTGGCCGGCGCCGCCCGCCAGGTCAGCCGAGAAGACGGCGATGATCGACAAGCCGATCACGAGCACGATCATCTGGATGAAGTCGGTCAGGGCGACGGCCAGAAAGCCGCCGACCACCACGTAGATCAGCACCGCCAGCGTGCCGACAATCATGCCGGCGGTCTCGGACATGGCGCCATTGGTCAGCACCGAGAACACCAGGCCGAGCGCGGTGATCTGGGCCGCCACCCAGCCGAGGTAGGAGAGAATGATGGCGACCGAGCAGAATACCTCGATGCCCTTGCCGTAGCGCTGGCGGTAGTAGTCGCCGATGGTCAGGAGGTTCAGCTTGTACAGTTTGGTCGCGAAGAACAGGCCCACCAGAATCAGGCAGGTGCCGGCGCCGAACGGGTCTTCAACAAGGGAATTGAGGCCGCCCTGCACGAACTTGGCGGGAATGCCCATCACCGTTTCGGCGCCGAACCAGGTGGCAAATGTTGTTGTCACGACCATGATCAGCGGCAGCCTCCGTCCGGCGATTGCGAAGTCGCTCGTGTTCTTGATGCGCGAACCGGCCCAGACACCCAATGCGAGCGTACCCAGCAGATACAGCACGACAGAGGAAATCAGTGTGTAGTTCATGGATGTTGTGCTCCGCAGTGGGGGGAATTGCCGGTCAGGAAAATTGGCGATTATAGCGTCAGAAATACGCGCTGGATCGATTTGGTGAGATCTGTTGCATCGATATCCTTGTGCCGAAAGAGCGGTTCCCCTGCCGCTGGCGCCGGGTCTTGCCGCCGAATCAGCACTTCTTTACATTAGCGACAATGGCCGTTGGGGCCGAAGGAGACCGACATGACGACGAATAACTGGCACGAGCGCGCGACCGCGCTGGCGATCGATGGACGTGCTTTCATTGGCGGCAAGCGTATCTGGTCCCAGGGCGGGCGCCGCTTCGACGACATTTCACCGATCGATGGCCGCAAGCTGGCCGAGGTGGCGCGCTGCGACGCGCTCGACG
>Ga0170475_111610076_pt1 | contig 10788 bp, 12 predicted proteins | sample Soicark_Litter_5_FD_111474 | JGI IMG/M metagenome (GOLD analysis project Ga0170475, IMG submission 111474) | Avena fatua rhizosphere microbial communities from Hopland, California, USA. Combined Assembly of 48 SPs | reverse complement strand
CCCTTAAGGAACTTGCCTCCGTCTTCCCTCCCGAAAATGCGTGGGGTTGGCCGTTTGGATCGAGCCCGGCTGGCGGGTCACGGTGAAAATACTGATGCGTGTTCGATTGTTTCGTGCGCTGATCGTGGTGTCTGTAGGTGTGTTGGCGTGGGCGGTTTCCAGTTCGGCCGAAGACGTGAAGGCGATCGCTGCGGCTGTGGATGCTCACTACAACCATCTCCGTACCCTCGAAGCTGAGTTCACGGAGATCTTCCAGGGATCAGGGATGGAGCGGACCGAGTCCGGCACTCTGTGGCTCAAAAAACCAGGCAAGATGCGGTGGGAGTACCGTTCTCCAAGAGAGAAGCTCTTCGTGAGCGACGGGAAAGATGCGTGGTTTTACGTGCCTGAGGACCGGCAGGCGCGGAAAGAGTCGGCGAAGAAGCTGGAGGACATTCGATCTCCTCTTGCATTTTTGTTGGGTAAGACAAAGCTGCAAAAGGAGTTGAAGGGCTTGTCCTTGGCTCCGGACAAACAACCGATGCAGGCTGGCGACGTGATGCTTCGGGGAGTGCCCGCGGCCTTGGCGGATCGAGTATCGGAGATTGTGTTGGAGATTAATCCGGAGCACCGGATTGTGCGGATTGAGCTTCACGATGTGGACGGCGCGGTTACCGAATACCGATTTACCGATCAGAAAGAAGATGTAGCGCTGTCAGATTCCCGGTTTGCGTTTAGGCCCCCGGCAGGGACCGAGATCGTCGAGGGGCAGCTGGGGCAGTAGCTTGGGCGGGAGCCAGCGGATTCCAACCCTTCAGTCGGAATGACAAAGCGTAAGAATTCTGGTGAGAAAGCAGCGAGAGTTCGGATCACAAGCAGGGAGTGGGAACGACACAAGCAAGAGGTCCCTGCATAGAGTGTTCTGGCCGGAAGTACCCGAAGAACGAAGTACCCGAAGAACAATGTTTCCGTGATGGTTACTTGCGGTACCTGCATGCGGTTCAACGGAGCGGTCAGCAGCTTAGAATGGAAGTTTGAGTGTTAGACTGAGCCTGAGGCGGCGCCTGCAGTAACCTGTAGGAAAAACGGACAAATGGCGGAATTTGTAGTCAAAGTCGCGGACGATCGCGGGCGCGTGCAGCAGCACGTCGAGCAGGGCTACTCCGAAACAGAGGTCCGCGATCGCTTTTCGTCCCAGGGATATCTCGTGTACTGGGTTAAGCCCCAGGGCCTCATGGCCGGGGGCTTGCGCCGCAAACGCAAGTTGAAGCAGGCCTCGTTTCTGGTTTTCAATCAGCAGTTCTTGACGCTGATCCGAGCGGGGTTGCCGATTCTGAATTCGCTGGAACTGCTGATCAAGCGGCAGAAAGACGCGCAGTTGAAGCAGATTCTGGAAAATGTTCGCGACCGTGTAAAAGGCGGGGAGTTGCTGTCGGATTCTTTTGCGGCGCAAGGAATTGTGCCGAAGATCTACACAACGACGCTGATGGCGGGCGAAAAGAGCGGCAACATCGATGAAGTGTTGAACCGGTATATCACGTTCCAGCGGCTGGCGATGACTTTCCGCAAGAAGCTGACTGTCTCGTTGATTTACCCGACGCTGCTGGTCACAGTAGTGATGATTATGGTGACATTCCTGTTCACCTACGTCGTGCCGAAATTCGCGGACCTGTTCAACAGCCTGGATGCCAAGCTGCCGTCGATCACAGTATTCATGTTGAACGTCGGCGTGAACGCGCAAAAGTATGCGCCCTTCATTTTTGTGGGCGTGGTTCTTGCGGTTTTTGTGCTTTGGCGCTGGAAGGAAACAGATCGCGGGGCGGACCGGATCGATCGGGCAATTCTGAGCCTGCCGCTGCTGGGTGGCATCCGGTTGAAGCATCAGGTGGCGAGTTTTTCCCGGATGTTGTCGACGCTCTTGCAGGGCGGATTACCGCTGGTCCCGGCCATGGAAACCGCAGGATCCTCGATGAGCAGCCGGCGCATCTTAAAGGGCGTGATGCGGGCAGGAACGCGAGTTCGGGAGGGCCAAGGGCTCGCGCCAAGTCTGGAAGAACAGAAGATCTTTCCGGATCTGGCGGTGGAGATGATTGAGGTCGGTGAATCCACGGGTGCCCTGCCAGCGATGTTGAACTCGGTCGCGGAGTTCTATGAGGAAGATGTGCAGACGGCGCTCGGAGCGGCGATGGCGCTCATCGAGCCAGTGATCCTCATCATTATGGCGATTTTCGTCGGCACAGTTCTGATATCGCTGTATTTGCCGATCTTTACGTTGGGAGTGCATTAACGCAGTCGCTAGTCGTGAGTCCTTAGCCGGGCGACCAGCGAGAAGAAGCACTGGTTAGGGTAGTAGGTAGATAATGGCAACGGCCGATAAAAAATCGTTATTCGTGAATGGCGGGAATGGACAGATCGTGTCCACCGGAAATCCGGTGACCGATCTGGAGCGCGCGCAAGATGTGGCGCGGCGATACCGCTGCGAGTTTGTGGATTTGGCGGACTTCCAACTGCATCACGATCTTTTCAAGAAGATTTCTCCCGATCTGATGTTCCGCTACAAGTTCGTCCCGCTGGAAGAGACCGCGGACGGAAAGCTTGCCATCGCAATCGCCGATCCCAGCCAGCTGATGATGATCGACGAGATCAGTCTCCTGCTGCAGAAACGTATCGTAACCAAAGTTGCGACGCTCAAGCAGATCGACGACATTCTCAAGAAGACTGAGCAATCGCAGCGCGTGCTTGAAGAAGCCAGTGAAGGCTTCACCATCATACGGGAGGACGAGAACACCGGAGCCGAAGAGACGCTGAGCATCGACAAGCTGACGGCGGCGGGCGATGCGAGCCCGATTATTCGGCTGGTCGATACGACGATCTTCACTGCCCTGCAGCGGCGTGCTTCCGACATTCACATCGAGACGCGAGACGACTCGGTGATGATCAAGTTCCGTATTGATGGCGTGCTCACGCAGGCGATGCCGCCCATTGGCAAATAACACCACTCGACCGTGATCTCACGTATCAAGGTCATGAGCGAGCTCGATATTTCCGAGCGCCGTGTCCCACAGGACGGCCGGTTCCGGGTGAAATACAACGGCCGCGCCATCGACTTCCGCGTGTCGATCATGCCGTCGATTCATGGCGAAGATGCCGTGCTCCGCGTGCTCGACAAAGAGTCTATGAGCGAGAAGTTCCGGACGCTGACTCTGGACGTGGTTGGCTTCGACGAAGACGACTTGCGGCGCTTCCGACGCTACATCAAAGAGCCGTACGGCATGGTGCTCGTCACGGGGCCAACTGGTTCCGGCAAGACGACCACTCTCTATGCCGCGGTGAATGAGATCAAGACCGACGAAGACAAGATCATCACGATTGAAGATCCGGTCGAGTATCAGTTGCGCGGAATCACGCAAATTCCGGTGAATGAAAAGAAGGGTCTGACATTCGCGCGTGGATTGCGTTCCATTCTGCGTCACGATCCGGACAAGATCATGGTCGGCGAAATTCGCGACTCCGAGACGGCGCAAATCGCCATTCAATCGGCACTCACTGGCCACCTCGTATTCACGACCGTCCACGCGAACAACGTGGTCGATGTCATTGGCCGGTTCCTGAACATGGGCGTCGAGCCGTACAACTTTGTATCGGCATTGAACTGCATCCTGGCGCAGCGGCTTGTGCGCTTGATCTGCGATTCCTGCCGGACGGAGGTGCACTATCCGCCAGATGTCCTGGAGGCGAGCGGACTCGATCCGGCGCAATGGGGCAAGGTGCCACTCTACGAAGGTCCGGGGTGTATCGAATGCGCGGGCACCGGCTTCCGTGGACGAACAGCGATTCATGAGCTGCTGGATTTGAGCGACCGCATCCGCGAGATGATTCTGGCGAAGAAACCGACATCCGAAATCAGGAGGGCGGCGCGGGAAGAAGGTATGCGCTTCCTGCGAGAATCGGCACTGGACAAAGTGCGGCTGGGAATGACTACGCTGAAAGAGATCAATAAGGTCACGTTTATCGAGACCATGCGGTAGGAGCAAAGTTTCAAAGTTTCGAGGTTTCAAAGTTGGGGGCTGCTACGTTTGCAATCGAATACCTTCCTATTCCCTCCTGAAATCCGAGCTTGAACTTTGAAAATTTGACCTGTTCCGCCTCGGCTATTGCAATTCTTAGCCAGACGGGTTCTGATTTATATCGTTACCGCTGAAGGGCTTTCGGGAATGAGTTCAACTGCAACAATACGAAAACCTAAGCTGGCGTGCGAGATTGCCGCGGACCGCGTGCTGGCCGGTCGCCTGGGAGAGAGCGGCACTGGGCTCGACGCCTGTGCTGCGCGCGAACTTGCTCCCGGTAGTGTGGTTCCTGATCTGGTCGAGAACAATTTACGGCAAGCGACGCGGTTCGCGCGGGAATCGAAGAAGCCCTGGGCGGAGTGGGAGGACGTTCCCGCGATGTAATCGCGATCGTGCCCGATGCCGCCGTGCGCGTGATGCTAGTGGAGTTCGACACGCTTCCGTCAGATGCAACGGAGGCGTTGGGAGTGGTCCGGTTCCGGCTGAAGAAATCTCTGCCCTTCGACCTCGATAAAGCCAAGGTTTCGTTTCATGCACAAAAAGTAAACGACGAGGTCCGCGTGGTCGCGGCAGTCGCCCTGGGTAGCGTGATAGAGGATTATGAGGCAGCTTTTCGCGATGCGGGATTCAGCCCCGGGGTCGTGTTGCCTTCGACCTTGGCTGCCATTGGCGCGGCTGAGGGCAAGAAGCCGACCATGGTTATCAAGGTCGACGCTCACACCACCAGCATTGCGATCTTGAACGAAGATCAGTTGCAGCTGTTCCGCACGCTTGAGAATGGGCGCGGAGTTACGATTACCGGCGAACAACTGGCGGAAGAAGTCTATCCGTCTCTGGTGTTCTTCCAGGATACGTACCATCTCAACATCGAGCAGATCTATGTTGCGGGTCTGCCGGAGTCTGGAGGTGCGGGACCGGCGCTGAGAGCGCAAACCGGGGCGGAGGTGCAGGAACTGGTCTCTTCGGCGCAGCTGGGAATCACCGCGAGTGGTTCTGTGCCGAAGTGGAGAATGGCCGGAGTCGTAGGTGCGCTGATTTCTTGACTGCACGGAGATGGTCGCTAGTGGAGAGCAAAAGCTCCTCGACTGGCCACAACACGAGTCACTGAAACTTGTTATGCGTTTAGACATCAATCTCGCGAGCCAGCCGTACGAGGACGCGCGGCAGTTTTGGACGCATTGGGGCACAGGTGTCGGCGCACTGGCGCTATTGACTCTTATCCTGCTGATCATGGATGTGACCGGCTTTGTAAACGCGCGCCGCGACCGGGCCGCTATTGCGGAGAAGAAGGCTCTGATTGCGGAGCGCGACAAGATTCGCTCCGATGCCGAGTCCTATCTCAATCAACCGGAACACCGGAACACGCGCACCAGTCGCAATTTCTGAACGACTTGATCGAACGCAAGGCGTTCTCGTGGACCCGTGTTTTGGAGAGCCTCGAAAAAGTGATGCCCCCGAGAGTACACCTGGTATCAATCAGCCCGCAGCTGGACGAAGACAATCAGTTGTCGCTGAAGATGACGGTTGCTGGAGATTCGCGGGATCGTGCTGTCGAACTGACGAGGCGCATGGAAGAGTCGCGAAGGTTCGCTCGAACCCAGATTCTTTCAGAGCGACTTTCGCAGCAACAGACGGGCGACAACGAACTGGTCGATATCGAGGCAATTTACATTCCCGAAGCGGTCCTGCAGCAGGCCACGGGACAGTCAGCAACGGATCAAAAATCCAATGTGAACGCGGCGTCCGAGGCGAATCCGCGGGCGCCTAAGAAATCGAAAACGGAATTGGCGAAACGGAGCAAACAGTAGTGCCGGACCTGCGCAAAACCCGCAAGCAGCTCAAGACCGCGATCATAGTGATGGTCGGCGTTGACCTGCTTGCCGGCATTATGTATTTCTCACCGCTGGTCGGATCGGCGGAGTCGCGGCGCTCGCAACTCAACGACTTGCAGACGGACTTAAATACAAAGACCCGCGAAGTGGCGCCGTTGAAGGACTTGCCGCATAAAGTGGATGTGGCGGGCCAGCAGATCGCGGATTTCTACAAGAAACGATTCCCTTCCACGAACTCACAAATCCTGACCGAGGTTGGGAAGCTGACATCGTCCAACGGAGTAAAGATTCAGTCGGGAAAATACAAGATTGGCGATGAGCAGTTGGGCGGCCTGGAGCCGATCCAAATGGAATACGATCTCGAGGGCAACTACTCGGATCTGGCGAAGTTCATCAACGCGGTGGAGCGCGATGACATGTTTTTCATCATCAACAGCGTGACGCTGGGCGGTGAACCTCGTGGACCGGTAAGATTGAATGTAAAGCTGGAAACGTACCTGAAGGCGGCGTAGTGCAACTCGGACTCGAAAACAAGAAGAAGACGATGTGGGCGGCCGGGCTTGGGCTCGCGGCCGTGCTCGTGTTCGCATATGAGTTCATGCCGTTCTTCACGGAGTCATCGGCACCGGGAACCAGCGCCCAAGCGGCGCCTCCGTCGTTGACGCGGGCTGTCACCCAGCGCAGCAAAGCAAAGCCCGGAAAGAAGCCGAAGCCGGAAAATCTGGATCCGACGCTGAAGATGAGTTTGCTCGAGGCGACCGAGCAGACACGCTATCAGGGCAGCGGACGAAATATTTTTGTATCGCAGGCTGAGGAGATTGTGATTCAGAAGCCAATCGCGCCTGGACACACGGACGTGCAGAAGGCGCCAGAAATCTATCAGCCACCGCAACCTCAAGCGCCGACGCCCATTCCGCTCAAGTTCTACGGATTTGCGAGCCAGCCCGGCGAGCCGAAGAAGATCTTCCTGAAGTTGAATGACGATGTTTTCGTTGCCGGGGAAGGGGAGATTGTAGATCGGCGGTACAAAGTCCTCCGGATCACGAACACGTCAGTCGAGATTCAGGACGTGGTGAATAGCGGCCCTCCGCAGAACATTCCGCTGACGCAAGGATGAGGAAGAAACGGTTCAAAGTTTCAGGATTCACCCTCAGCAAAGTTCCCATGCGACTACCATCACAATGCCGGCGCACGCACAAGCAACGCGAATCCGGCTATGTTCTGCTGACTCTCATCCTGGTGATGGCACTTCTCGCCATTGCGGCCGGCATGCTCGCCTCTTCTATTGCATTCGAGATCCGGCGCGACAAAGAAGAGGAGATGATCCACCGTGGGGTGCAGTATTCGCGGGCGATTCGAGCGTATTACAAGAAGTTCAGCCGCTATCCGGCGAAGATTGAGGATCTGGAAAACACCAACCAGATGCGCTTCCTGCGGAAGCGCTACAAGGATCCGCTCACGGGGAAGGACTTCCGGCTTCTACATTTCGGAGAGGCCAAGATGTCGATGAATGCACTGGGGGGCGCCGGAATCGCCGGAGCGAGTTCGATCGGCCCGAATGGAACGCTCACTTCTCAAGGTGCATTTGGACAGACATCGTCGTTTGGCGGGAACAGTACCTTTGGTGGCGGACTCAACGCGGGCGTGAATGCGGCTGCAGGTCAGAATTCTCAGCAGACCGGACCTGGAGCCGCTGCAGATCCGTCGCAGGCCGGGTCACCGGCCCCGACTGACGGGAACAGCACGACTTCATCCTCCACGAGCTCCGGTGGATTCACGAGTCTAAACGGGAACTCCGGGGACAAGCTGTCGAACACGCAGTTCGGAGGCATGCCGATCGTCGGTGTAGCAAGCACCAGCAAAGACAAGACGATTCGTGAATTCGATAAGAAGAAAAAATATGACGAGTGGCAGTTTGTGTACGATCCCACCTTCGATCGCGGCTTTCTGATCACGACGCCTTATCAGCCTTCGCTGCAGCAGGCGTTGGGCATGCAAGGGACTACCAACCTGAACGGACAGAATAGTTCCGGACAAAGCAGCGGGTTCGGCAACAGCTTTGGGAACTCACCTTCGCCGATGCAGAACAATCCGAGCTCTCCCGGAACTGGATACGGGACGCCGACTCCGACTCAGCCGCAGAGTTCGCCCCAGCAGCAGTAGTTGTGCTGCGCATTGACGCTAGCAGCCCTGAACCGTTTCGAATAGAAAGAGAAAACGGCCTCATCTTTCGACGAGGCCGCGTTCTATCTGCCAAAACTTTTCCGAGCCCTTTACACGCTGAATGAACTACCGCAGCCGCAAGTGCTTTTCACGTTCGGGTTCTCGAACTTGAAGCCCGCGCCTTCGAGTGTCTCGACATAGTCAACGATGCAGCCGTTCAGGTACATCACAGATGTGGCATCGACGTAAACCTTCAAGTCGTCCATGTCGAAGGTCTTGTCCATCATTCCGGCGCCGTTCTCAAACTGCATGGAATAGGAGAAGCCGGAGCATCCGCCACCCACCACACCGATGCGCAAGCCGGCGGGCACAGGGTTCTGCTGGGCCATGATTTCCTTCACCTTGGTGACGGCGTTGGCGGTAAGAGTGACAGGTGCGGCTTTCTTAACTTCGGGGACGGTTGTGGTGGCCATTCGTATCTCCTTGGCTTTAAAGCTGTTCGATTATAGCAAACCGGCTTCCTGTGCGGCCAATCACGTATCAGCCAAGGGAATTCGGCTACCTGTTAGATGCGATCCACGCCTGCAAGGTCGCACGCTTTACGGTTCTGTAACGGACTCCGAACAAAGGTATTTCCCTAGCGCCACGGCTTGCCGACAGGGCTATAATCGTGGCGTCTAGGCCTTCCCCGGGACTGGCTGCGAGACTGCGCGACTCGCTTCCGCCCAAGAGGAATGCCGCTGGGCTTGAGTTTGGACTCTGCCGAGGTGGCATATGACGCTAACGGTTGTCGCGGTTGTATTCGGAATTTTCGCGATTGGGTTGATCCTCCTGCTGATCTATAAGAGCACGCTCACGATGCATGAAGACGATCAGCTGTTTTTAGATGATGCCAATTCGCACATGCAGGAAGAGCAGACCGAGTTACTCACGAGGGTAAACCGGCTGACGATTCCTGTGCGCATCTTCAGCATCGGTTCGGGAGTGTTCCTGCTGGTGCTGGTTGCAATGCTGATCTATCAAAAGCTGAACGAAGTTCAGTAGCGTCAACGGCGCGGAAGTCAGACGTCCGGTATGGTTGCTTTGCCAGAAGCAACCGACTGGTGCGGCATTCTATTGCGTATGGAATGGTCGATTGCAGCGGTCCTGATCTGCCCGCCGGAAAGCAGCACCAGCTCATAAGGAAGTTCCAATCAGCCTGCCAGGCCGTGATCTTCCCTGCCCCAACGAAAGCAAGTAAACTAATAATCCGGAAGCGCGAAAGTGGCGGAATTGGCAGACGCACCAGACTTAGGATCTGGCGGGTAAAACCGTGGGGGTTCGAGTCCCCCCTTTCGCACCAACGCTTTTATCTGCAATTACTTAGGCTCAATTACCTTCGTTCCCTACCACGTTCCGACCATTTGCACGAGACTTGCGGCGATGAAGTTCCCTCCCCAAAAGGGATACTGGGTAATCAGATAATCTCCAGTCCCGCTTCAGAAACGACAGAGACCACTTCCATGCAGCACGGACGTGGTTCTAAACCCGAACCAAGAGATCGGAGCGCATGTAGAAACGTTGGCGACTCTATTCTGTCACTTCCAGCAAATCACTCGTTCTGTGCTTTTCTGGAAAGCTCCCGAAAGAGAATGATTCCGTGCCCGGAGTAAGAGCTTGCGGCCTTCAGGCGTACGGGTGAACACTAGCTGCACTGGGCCAACAAGTCGGCTCCAGCGTTTTGCGAATGTCTCTGCGAACTCCTTCTTGCGAGCCAAAACATCTGGGACTGCAAAGTAGTCCTCACGGAAAAGCCGCCAAATTTTCCGGCGTGCAAGCAGGTAACGTGGATTGTCGATTGGGCTCAACGCCTCTCTTAGCGCCCGAAGGAAGACGGCCTGCTCTTTTCCAGTGCCGCCACCAATCCAGCAAAACACGGTTCCGTTTTGGTTCCTATCGGCATACACTCGAAACTCGCTCTCGTTTTGGTTTATCGAGCCCTCATATTTGAGGGCGTCTAAGACCGCCTGCCCGATCTGCTTGATGCTTCGTTCTGGGGTTCCGTGCCGGATCAATCGCCACAGCGCAATAAAGCTCCACGGGAGGCTAACGACAGCGGCAATTCCCAGCAGCGTGAGCGCAAAGCTCCAGAAGTCCTGACCTGTCCTCACACGACCTAGTGCTCGTCCGAAGGATTCCAGTACCGCCAGAAAGATGTACGCAGCTTGAACCAAAAGAGCCGCAATGGTATTAGCAAGAACAAAGCCTCGCGGGAGGGTTTCGTCGGCCGCCTTCAACCCATCAGTCATCTGCTTTATCGAACCTGCGTTGAGCGCATCCTGCCACTGCTGGCGAAGTCCTGCTCGGTCGAGCGCACGCCTGCAAGTCTGAGCATTGATCTGCTCTATTTGGTCACGGCTGAAGGGCGGGTGACCGAAACCAAGTCGCTCGGTTCCATTCTCCATAATCGGGGAGGCCGCATTTACTCCGACGAAAGCCGAGCATCGGCGCGCGAGCAACTGGTAATCGTCGCCCGGCCCGAACACCCCCGGCTCAACACACACCAAATGCCAAATGTTGGAAGTTTTCGCCGGCTGTCCTGCATCTACTCGAATCGCCCTCCCTCTCATTTGGTTCGACAGCATGAACGAACCAACGAAGCTGGCTAGCACCAGAGTATTGATACACGGGGCATCCCACCCTTCTCCCAGCAAAGACTTGGTTCCAACTAGTACTGTTACGCCGCCCTGCTCGAAAACGGACGTGAT
>Ga0170475_101710624_pt1 | contig 10788 bp, 10 predicted proteins | sample Soicark_Litter_5_FD_111474 | JGI IMG/M metagenome (GOLD analysis project Ga0170475, IMG submission 111474) | Avena fatua rhizosphere microbial communities from Hopland, California, USA. Combined Assembly of 48 SPs | reverse complement strand
GGTTTTCAACGTCGGTCGCGTGATGCGGCAGCGTGTTTGACGTATCGGACGGAGGTCCACTTGCGCATCGGAATTATCGGAGCCGGCATGATCGGATCGACTCTCGCCAAGTTGTGGGTCGATGCGGGCCACGATGTTCGCATCGCATCCAGACATCCTGACGAGTTGCGGGATCTCGTCGAACGGCTCGGCCCGCACGCGTCAGCCGGATCGCCGACCGATGCGGCTGGTTTCGCACAGGTGGTCATGCTGACTGTCCCGCTGAAAGCCATTCCCGAGTTGTCCCGCGATCTCGCCCCGTTACTCAGCGGAAAGGTCGTCCTCGACACCGGCAATGCATATGAACGGCGCGATGAAGCCATCGCAGGCAAGGCCTCCGCGCATCCACAGGGATCCGCCGGATGGGCGGCCGCCCTGTTCCCAGGCGCTCATTGGGTGAAGGCGTTCAACTCCGTCTATTTCAAGACGCTGGAGAGCGAGGCGCATCGAAGCGGCGATCGCGTCGGCATTCCGCTCGCGAGCGATTTTCCCTCCGCGCTCCAGACCGCTGCCGATCTGGTTCGCGAGGCAGGATTCGATCCGGTGATCGTTGGATCACTCGCGCGTGGGAAGGAATTCGAGCCCGAGACACCTCCCTATAACACGGGCATGAGTGGGCCGGAGCTGCGGCAGTTACTCGATCGCACCGAAGCACAGCATCCACGACGGTCGTGAGTCGGCTGCGGCTTACGCGTCGCTGCCGAACTCCTGTCCATCAAGGGGCCGCACTTCGCACTCGAGCTCCCACGCATCGCCGTGAATCTGCAGGAACCGCTTGGTGAGTTCGATCGCGTCCTGCATCGATTTCGCCTCGAGGAGCGCAAAACCGCCGATCACTTCCTTGGTTTCGGTGAACGGGCCATCCACCGTGGACAGCTTGCCCTTACTCAGCCGCACACGTTTCCCTTCTTTCGTGGGCCGCAGCCCGGCCGTGCGAACCAGGACACCTTGCCGTGTCATTTCGTCCATCAGCTTTCCCATTTCCTGCATCAACTGCTCAGTCGGTACTTGACCGCTGTTTTCATTCACACGGATCATCGACAGGAATCGCATCGTTCGTCTCCTTAATGCCATCGCTATCGTCTGGTCGAACGGCGGGGCGACGGATCGACATTAAGGAAAATGTCCATCTCGCTGCTCATGAAGCGCGGGCACGGCTGGCGGCAATCGCCCGCGCGCACATGAGTCCCGATACGAGCGCGGCACTGAGGCCAAGCGTGGAGCGCAGGTGAATGTTTTGTAAAGCGACCCGCTCAATCTCCGCACATGCGCCGCGCAGGGGCTCTCGCCGGCCCAGATAATCCGTGTGCAGCGCGAGCACTTCTCCTTCGAGGACCTTTCGCGTCAGCGTGACGTGATCGTTGTCAACGCCCTGACGTTTCGCATACGACGCGAGGTGGTCGGCGAGCACCTGTCTGTCGTGCAGATCTCCGAGAATCTCCTGACCTCGCTTCAGAGGACCGATCGCCGATCCCATTTCGCTGAGTCCGATTCGCAGCCCGATCTCTCCGGCGTACCGGAGTTGTTTTATCGCGATGCGCGCGTAGTGTGCACGACGCGGAAAGTAGACGCCCGTCGCATGCGCGATCGCTTCGATCGCGGTGCGGCTGCGCTCCACGGCCAGGCGTCGGATCTGCTGCTGCCAACCTCTTGCCATGAGTCGGGTGCGAAGTCCTGACGGGTGGCCGTCGCCGATGAAATGCAACAGCGCGTCGACGTCGAGACGCTCCAGCGTCTTGATCAACCGCCGCATTTTCATCAGTCGGCGCCGTTCATGATCCTGGCGCACGACCACCATCGATGGCGCTGACTCGGGCGCATGCACTTCGAGGCCCTTGATCAACGCAATCTGCACGTCGATATCTCGAACCTTCCCCAGCGCGCGACCCATCTTCTGGAAATCCGTGGCCACATCCCGTTCCCCATCACGTCCTGGAATTGCGGGGACGAGCGCGAGCACCTCGCGGATTCTCCGTGTCGCGACGCGGCTGTCGTGAACAGCATCGGCGAGACCGTCGTACACGGCGTTCAGCTGAGTTCGCAGAACTGACGTTTGTTCGTCAAGCAGCGAGGCTAGTGTCGTGGTAGCAAACATGGGCGAGCCCTCTTCCAGAGCAGAATGCAACCTGAAGGCCCGCCGCCCGGCCGCACCCGACATCGAGGTTCAGGCGCTCGGCAGGTTACACACACGTTACACGTTCGTTACACGATGCCTGCTGAGCATCCGCCCGTCGCTTGCGACAGTTTCTTGTGAGTTCATGACAGCCCGCGTGGTCTGGCAGAATGGTGGGCACATGAATCTCGCAGCGATCCCTGCATTCGTCGGAGCGGACAGTTTCCACGTCGTCATCGAAGCGCCTCGCGGCTCACAGCTCAAACTGAAATACGAGCCGCAGTGGGAAGCCATGGCCGTGTCAAGACCCCTTCCCCTCGGCGTCACATTTCCATTCGACTGGGGATTCATCCCTTCAACTGAGGCAGATGACGGGGACCCGCTTGATGCGATGGTGTTGTGGGACGTCCCCTCGTACCCTGGCGTCGTGCTCCGATGTCGGGCGATTGGCATTCTACAGGTCGAGCAGAATCGCAACAATCATGACCCGTCGGAACGCATTCGCAACGATCGGATCATCGCCATTCCTCTCGAAGCGCGTCGCGAGCAGGACCTTACGGCCGTCGCCGCGCTGCCGCAGCGCGTTCGTTTGGAGTTGGAACATTTCGCGATCACCGCAACCGCCCTGGAAGGCAAAGATGTTCGAATCGTCGGCTGGGGCGACGCGAACGCCGCACTCGAACTGGTAAAAACCGCGGCATCGCGCAAGCACCCGGCATAGCGCGCACATCTGTGAGCGGTTTCATCACGATCCTCGGCCTGCTCCTCGCGGCTGTTGTTCTTGCGGCCATGGCGCGAAGAGCTGGCGTCCCGTACCCCGTGTTTCTCGCCGTTGGCGGCGCGTGCCTGGCGTTTGTGCCGGGCGCGCCGGCACTCGCCATTGAACCTCGCCTTGCCCTGGCGCTCTTCGTCGCTCCCGTCCTTCTCGACGCCGCCTTCGATTCCTCACCGCGAGATATGCGGGAGAACTGGGTGGCGCTCCTGAATCTCGTCGTGGTTGGCGTGGCAGTAACCACCCTGGTCGTCGCCATCGTGGTCCGCGCCTTCATGCCGAGCGTCCCCTGGGCATTGGCGATTGCGCTCGGTGCGATCGTCGCGCCACCCGACGCCACCGCGGCGACCGCGGTCCTGCGGCATGTGAAACCACCGCACCGGATCCTGACGATCCTAGAAGGAGAGAGCCTGCTGAACGATGCCAGCGCGCTGATGATTTACCGCCTGGCGCTCGGGGCACTCGCCACGAGTACGTTTTCGATGGGCACCGCCGCTCCGACATTTCTGCTCGCGGTCGTCGGAAGCCTCGTCGCCGGCCGCGCAGCCGCCTGGCTCGTCATGCACCTGACGATGCGGATTCGTGATGTGCCAACGTCGATCATCCTTCAGTTCATCACCACGTTCGGGGTGTGGATCGTGGCCGACGAACTCGGCCTCTCCGCCGTGCTGACGATGGTCTGCTTTGCCGTGTCGGTGGCGCGACCCGCTTCGGAAATCACGCCGGCGCGCATGCGCATTCCATCGTTCGCGGTCTGGGAAACGGCCGTCTTTGTGCTCAACGTGCTGGCGTTTGTATTCATCGGGCTGCAGATTCGCCCGATTCTCACCGGTCTCGAACCGGGGATTCGCCACCGTTACTTCTGGGTGGCCGGCGCAGTGCTATTGACCGTGATTGTTGTCCGGATCGTGTGGGTGGTGATCTATTACGCAGTCTACCGAGCGATTGCCAGCCATGTTCGCGGGCGACCGGGACACTCGCGCCAGCTACCGACCTTGCCGGGCGCGCTCGTCGTCGGATGGTCGGGGATGCGCGGGATCGTGACTCTGGCGGCCGCACTGGCGCTTCCTCGCGAGATCAATGGGAGCGCTTTCCCGTACCGCGATCTGATCGTCTTCGCATCGTTCGCGGTGGTGCTGGGGACCCTGGTGATCCAGGGACTGACCCTGGGGCCGCTGCTCCGCGCCTTCAACCTGCGCGACGATGACCCGGTCGAACGGGAGGTCACCGCGGCCCGCGATCGCGCATTGCACGCGGCGCTGGACACGGTGGACGGTCTCGATTCGGAAGTTGCCCGAATGGTCCGTCAAGAGTTCGCGTCACATCTGCGCGCCGCGCGCGGCGCGGACGGCGACCCAGAAAGCGATCACGAGCGACTGCATCGATCGGCTCTCGAGGCAGCGCGCCGGACCATCCTCGATATGCGTGCGAACGATGAGATCGGCGACGATGCCTTCCACCAGCTCGAACGGGAATTCGACTGGCTGGAGATGGCGAACGATCCGCAGGACTAACGGCACGGATGAACACGGACCGACAAGCCGCCGATGAACACGGATCAATTCTATGCGCCGCGCTTCAGGCGAGTCGTTGTTCGACTTCCCTCTGTCCGCTGAGCAGGCCGAGGAGCTGAGCACGATCGAGCAGCTCGCGCACTCGGCCGGTCGCGTTGACAATCCGCAGCGCACCGTTCGCGGCAGTCGTCATGTTGAATGTCCGAATCAGCTCGCCGACGCCTGCGGCATCGATATTCGACACGGCGGATAGATCGAGGAGTATCCGGCGTTCCCCACGAAGAAGCAGAGTGCGGACATTGTGCCGAACTACTCGACTGACCGGCGTCCGCAGAGCGCTTTCTACGTGCACGACGTGGGTTCTTTTGGAACACAACTGCAGAATTACTGACATGGCGCCCTCGTAACGAGAGATGCGGCGCGTCGGGTCGAGTGTGCCTCACGGCTCAATCAGCACCCTGGCGGCATCGCATCCTTCCAACCTGTTGCTCTGACTACTAGTCGATTGTGACCACGGACATTCGACATAGCCGCCCTCGAGCGTGTCGATTGCGATCTCTAGAGTGGGCTTGCCCTGAAGCGGAATCACCCGGTTTTCGGTTGGTGGAGGCTCTGCGTCGGCCGACGGCGACTCATCGACCGGGCCACCCTCGAATGCGCGCATCTAGCGGGTTGGGCACGCAGACGAGGCAGGCTGTTCGCGGGATCGCCCATCACGAATCGTTTGAAAGTCGCTTAGCAATTTCCCGAATCGGATCGGTCGCGGCTAGTTCCATCCGTGTTGATCCGTGGTCGTCCGCGGCCGGTGGTCCGTGTTCGTCTGTGGCCCGCGACATTTCGTGGCTCGGATTATTCCGCGGCTCGTGTTATTCCGTGGCTGGTTTTTCCGCGGCCTGCAATATTATTGAGCCTTCCAAACGGACATGATCCGGCCGGACGCGAGTCGCGGCGAACGTCCCCGTTCGCACGCGTATCACGCTCATGCGCTCCGCGTGCCGGTATGTCCTTAGATCGAGGGGATCGTGCGATTCTCCCAGTGCCTCATCGAACCCATGCGTCCACAGCCGTCATCGGGATCGGCTCTCCCGATCGTCGCCTTCTTATCGATCGCAGTGCTGATGATTGCGCAGGTCGGCATCGCCACCGCCGGGACTCGCGCATTCAGGAGCGATCCGGGGATCAGTCCGCCATCACAGCAGGCCGCGCGCTCGGGGCCAGCCAGCGTGATCGTGACGATCGTCGTCGAGGGGCTGCGAATACCCGCGGTCAGCGTCGAACTGCGCAATGTCACCGCCAATATCGTGGTCGGCAAGACGACGAGCGATGCCGTTGGCCAGGTCACGTTCCCTGATGTGGCGCCCGGACGATACATCGTTCACACGGTTCGCGAGGGATTTGCCGATACCGACTCGGCGCCATTCAATGTCAGCGTCGGCGAGACGGAGCAGGTGCTCGTTGAAATGCGGCTGACCTTCGTTCGAGAAAGCGTCGACGTCGTCGTTCCGGCCAATTCACCGACCGAGAGTCTGCAGCCGGTCGCGGTCAGCGACGTCCTGACCGGATCGAAGATGGACATTCAGCCGCTGAGCGGCGACGACTTCCAATCGCTGCTGACCGTGCTCCCGAGCATCATCCGCGGCCCCGAGGGACGTTTGCGCATCAAAGGAGGCGCGCCGACCAGCGGAGCGTTGCAGATGAGCAGCGCGAGCCTGAACGATCCATCGACCGGTGATTTCGATCTCGAGCTGCCGAGCGGCGCTGTCGAATCGGTCGAAGTGCTCTCGAATCCTTTCGCCGCCGAGTTCGGCCGGTTCTCCACCAGTGTCACCCAGGTGCGAACCAAGCGGGGAACGAACGACTGGAGCTTCAAATCGGACAATCTCGTGCCGGGCGTCGGCAAAGGCTTCGCGTTCGTCAATAAGTTCGAGCCACGCTTTTCGATTTCCGGACCACTGAAAAAGGACAAGCTGCTGTTCGGTGAATACCTGCAGTATCGCTACGTGCGGACCGAGGTGAAGAGTCTGCCCGGCCGGCCGCAGCTCGGGCTCGACAGCTTCGACTCGTTCACGCGGCTCGATGCGGTTCTCTCCTCGCGTCATGCGCTCACCGGTGGGGTCATCTACTTTCCTCGAAAGATCACGAACGCGACGATGTCGACGTTCCGTCCTGAGGAGACCACCCCGAAGTTCAGCCAATCAGGGTACTCGTCGGGCGCGGCCGATCGTCTGATTGTGTCGTCGCATGCGGTTCTCGAATCAACGCTCGCGGTCCGGTGGTTCGAAGTCGATCAGAAAACAAAAGGCGACGCACCGATGGTGTACGCCCCGCAGACGCAGAGTGGCAACTTCTTCAACCGCCAGGAACGGAACGTTCGCAGCTTTCAGTACGTCGAAGCCCTGACCTACTCGAAGGAACAATGGGGCGGCGATCACATGTTCAAGGTCGGCATGGACTTTCAGAACTCGCGCTTCGACGGCGACAACTTCAGCCACGAAGTTGATGCGGTGCGGTTGGACGCGTCGCTGGCCGAACGGACGACGTACTCGCCCGCGTTGACGCACCCGGAGGTCAGCGGCGCCGAGTTCGCGCTGTTCGCCCAGGACCGCTGGCGCCTCAACGATCGCGTCGCGTTTGAATTGGGCTTCCGATCGGACCGCGACGACATCGTCGAGCGCGTGAATTACTCGCCGCGCGTCGGCATGGCGGTGAGCCTGCTTCCCAATGGACGCGGGATCCTGCGGGGCGGGTTTGGAAAATTCGCGGAGCGAACGCCGCTGACCGTCGGCGCGTTCACGCAATACGACGTACAGACCGTCACCCGGTTTGCGGCCAATGGCGCGCCTCTCGGGCCGCCTGTCACGTTCGTTCACGCGATTGATGCGCCGTTGAAAACGCCCGAGAGCATCGTGGAGACGGTCGCGTGGGATCAGCGCTTCGGGCGTCTGTTTTTCTTCAAGAGCGCTTACCTCCATCGCAATGGTTCGCACGCCTACATCGTCGATCCCGATCCAAGCACCGGGGTGCTCACCCTCGGGTCGGAAGGCGCGTCCAAGTACTGGGAATTCGAAACGACCGGCCGATTCCTGGCGAACGAACATCGCGACATGTCCGTCTCCTACGTACGTTCGCACAGCACGCGCGATCTGAACGACTACGATCAGTTCTACGGGAATTTCAGGAACCCGATCATCAGGCCGAACGAGAACTCATTGAGCCCGACCGATGTGCCGAACCGGATGATTGTGCGCGGCACGTGGGGCGTCGGCGGTGGATGGGTCTTCGTGCCGCTGTACGAGTGGCGAACGGGATTTCCGTTCTCTGCCGTGAACGAGTACCAGGATTTTGTCGGCGAGCGAAATCGCGCCGGACGCCTGCCGACGGTCTCGACGCTCGACTTCACACTCGCGCGCCTGCTGCACTTCCGTAAATACAGTTTCACCGGCGGCCTCAAGGTGTACAACATTTTCAACACGGGCGACGAACGCGACGTGCAGAACAACATCACGTCGCCAGACTATGGGCGGTTCTATAATCCGATTCAGCGCTCAATCGGGTTCGTGGTCTCGGGCGGGAGACCGTGAACGTCTCGGAGGTCGAGTCCAGAGAAGCGGAAGCGACGCGGGCACACCAACGAGAACGACCCGATCTCGAGCGCGCATAATCGTCGAGTAATACGCGAACTATGTCGCCTTTGGATCCGCAGCGGTTTCTCGGGCTGGACGATCGCGAATTCGAGGAATTCCGGTCGGGCATCGCCGGTCGACGCGGGTGGCGCGCGCTCCTGTGGCTTGCCTGGGTGAAGCGACGGCAATTCGCTCGCGGCCTGTCGGTTGTCGTCGTCGGACTCGCCGGAGTCGCGCTCGTGTGGGCTGTCTTCCTGTCGATCGTCGAACCCTGGAATCACTCGCTGTACCTCTGGCCGACGCTGACCGGAGACTGGTACGGCGAGTTTGCCGCGCCGGAAGGTCGTCAGGTGGTGCGCTTGCAGATTGAGGGGGGAACTGGCGACATGCCGTCGATCGAAGGAACAACGACGACCTGCGACCAGCGCGGAACTCTGCGGCAGTTTTCGATTTCAGGATCGCCACGCGGCTGGCGCGGAACGCGGTTCAGGATCAACACCGCCCGCCGCGACGAATTCGATGATGCCGGGGTGCAATTCGCGACGATCGACGGAGAATGGAAAGGGAACGAGATGCGCGTCAGCGCTACGCTCGAGCGGTTCAGGCAACGGCGCGGTGCTGCTGTCTCGCCGAGCGCGGATCCGCCGATGACGCAGCCTACGGTGCATGTCGACCTGGTTCGAGGCACCAGCGCTGCTTTCGCAAACGCCTGCCAGCAGCTCGCCCATGGGCGGTGACTTCATAGTCACGTCGCTCTTCCACTCCTGATCACGCAGGCGGATCCCGGATCACGGATCCCGCACTCCGGATCCGGTGACGATCACCATGCCACCATCGCATCCTCGAACATCGCCGCGAGATCATCCGGACCCGCCGGCCTCGGCGACAACTTCGTCACGCGGTGCTGCGGCAGCGTGCCCTCGACCAGCCGCGGAATGTCGGCTGACGAGTAACCGACGGCCTTCAATCCGTTCGGCACGCCAAGCCGCTCCATGAACCAGACGATCCGCTCGGCGAGAATACGCCCGGCATCTGCGTCGATCGCACCGGTCACGTTTGCGCCGAGCGCCTCCGCCGCCAGCAGATGTCGCGACGGGTTGGCGGCCGCCGTGAAGCGGAAGACAGCCGGCGCATTCAGGATGACCGAAATGCCGTGCGGGATCAGGGGATGATCGTTCGGGTAGCCTGGAGCGCGATACGCCTTCACCTGTCCTGACACCGGATACGACATGCCGTGTGGGAGATGGACGCCGGCGTTCCCGAAACCGACGCCCGCATACGATGCCGCGAGGATCATCTGCGCGCGCGCTTCGTCATTTTCCGGATCCTCGACCGCCCTGATGATTTGCGTGGCCACGATTCGAAGTGCCTGAAGTGCCCAGATGTCGCTGATCGGATTCGAGCCCTGATACGCGGGGCGCAGGGTCGGACTTGAAGGCCGCGGGCGAGACGTGTAGGGAACGGCCGTGAACGACTCGATCGCGTGACTCAGGATGTCGAGACCACTCGAGGCGGCAACCTCCTTCGGCATGGTCCGGGTGTTTTCGGGATCGAGCACGCCAAGAGTAGGCTTCAGCCGCCGGCTGGCGATGCCGGTCTTCGCATGCATCGACGTCAGGTCGAACACCGTGACGCCGGTCGTCTCGCTCCCGGTCCCGGCGGTCGTCGGCACCGCGATGAGCGGCTTGAGTGGGCCGGGAATCGGCAACGCCTTTCCAATCGGCGCGTTGACATAGTCAAGAAAATCCGCGGGTGGATACGTCGTATAGAGGTTCACCGCCTTCGCGGTGTCGATCACAGAACCTCCTCCTACCGCAACGATGCCATCGACACGATGCGCTTCGGCGAATCGAATCGCCTCGCGGAACGACTCATCGGTGGGCTCGACATGCACGCGATCGAAGAGGACTGCCTTCACCCCGGCGGCATCCAGTGCCTCGAGCACGCGTTCGACCGGACGAAGTCTCGACAGTGTTGCGTCGGTGACGACGAGTGCCGTGCGGACCGCCAGATCGACGAGGTCCAACCCGACTTCCCGTGTCGCGCCAGGGCCGAACCGCAGGTTCGAGGTGGCCATCTCGAACGCGATTTCATTCTGCATAACGCTCCGTGATTGATAATCCACGGGATAATACTTGCACGGCAACGCAAACGGTCAACGCCGCGAGGAGCGCATTGTTGGCACGCTCGACTTTCGGAACCATCAGCGGCCGCTTTCTGCTCTGCCTTGGCTGCGTGTCGACCTTCACTGCGGTACTGTCCGCCTCCGCGCAACACTCATCCGACGGAGCACTCGATCCGGTCGGCCACGTGCTCCTCTCGCTGGCCGTCATTCTCGCTGCGGCAAAGCTCGCGGGACACGTGAGCGTCCGATTTGGACAACCTGCGGTCCTCGGTGAACTGGTCGCAGGCGTCGTGCTGGGAAACCTGAGGTTTGTCGGGGTCGATGCATTTCACAGCATCGCCGAGAATCCGACCGTGGACATCCTGGCACGTCTGGGCGTCGTCATTCTCCTCTTCGAGGTCGGGCTGGAGTCCACCGTCCGGGATATGTTCAAGGTCGGCTGGCCGTCGCTCTTCGTCGCGGTGCTCGGCGTCACGGCTCCATTCGCGCTCGGCTGGGGCGTCAGCGCGTGGCTCCTGCCGGACCGGGGCCCCTACGTTCATGCGTTCATCGGCGCGACGGTCACCGCGACCAGCGTGGGAATCACCGCGAGGGTCCTCCAG
>Ga0170475_116269551_pt1 | contig 10789 bp, 11 predicted proteins | sample Soicark_Litter_5_FD_111474 | JGI IMG/M metagenome (GOLD analysis project Ga0170475, IMG submission 111474) | Avena fatua rhizosphere microbial communities from Hopland, California, USA. Combined Assembly of 48 SPs | reverse complement strand
CTCGACACAGGTGTGTTTACTCTTCGCGAAAGAGTGATGTTTAAAAACACCCTTCCTTTTCATATCTACACATATGAACCGTCTATCCAGAACGAACAGAAGACGGCTTCCCCCGCGCGCGAATGTTAGCCGGCCGATGGGCAGGCGTGCCAGTGATACATTTCGAGAGGATTGGCTCTGAAGTGGAGGTCGTGTGAATTCAGCCATACACCGTGCGGGATCGCAGATGGCCAGGCGGTATCGGCAAGGTCGCGACATAATTCAAGCCGAGGGCTTGAGAGGTATGACGTCTCGAGCCAGATCGGTTGGTGCGCGATTGCTTCAGCCGTCTGAGCCCGTCTTAGACGTGCGTAGAGCCGACGTGATTGCTGCTGACCTCACGAATCCATTTATACCGCCAACGCAGCCGCTCATGCCCGGCGAGCCGATCACAATCAATTGGGTGGTGCCGCCAGCGGGCCCAGGATCCGGAGGACATACCACCCTGTTTCGTATCATTAATCAACTTCAGTCCCGCGGCTATGACAATTGGATCTACCTGTACGATTCACATCGTGTTGACTGCGTCTACTACGCGAAAATCGCTAGGGAGTACTACAAGTTTACGGGTCAAGTGCGGCGTTCAGACGAACCGATGCGAGACGCTCACGCCGTGGTGGCGACCGCTTGGAATACGGCGTATCCCGTTTTCAACAGTCGCTCAGCCGGCAAGCGCTTCTACTTCGTACAAGATTTTGAACCTTCTTTTACCCTGTAGGCACTGTGAGTCTGCTTGCAGAGAACACGTATCGAATGGGTCTACACGCGATCGCCATCGGAAATTGTTTTGCGGATAAGTTGAGATCAGAATTCGGGATGACAGTGGATACGTTCAATTACGGTTCCGATACGACTCTCTACAGCTATGATGAGCGAAGCGAGCGCACTGGGATTGTCTTTTACGCGCGCCGTGACGCTCCCAGGCGTGGATTTGAGTTGGGATTGATGGCTCTCGAGGTCTTCGCAACCAGACGGCCAGACGTCGACATCCATATATATGGCCACAAAGTTGGGAAGCAGCCGTTTCGGTGTGAGGATCATGGCAAGCTATCTCCGGAGAAGCTGAACTGGCTGTACAATCGGTGCTATGCGGGGCTTACTCTTTCGTTTACCAACGTGTCCCTCGTTGCGCTCGAGATGTTGGCGACGGGGTGCATTCCTGTGGTCAACGAATCACCATATATCCGAGCAGATATCGATAACCCGTGGGTGCGATACGCTCGGCCGAACCCACACGCACTGGCGACCGCGCTCGATGAAGTAATTACACGGCCAGACCTTGATGCTGTCGCAAGGGCGGCTTCCACGAGTGTTCATACTAGTTCTTGGCGCCAAGCAGGTGACGCCGTAGATCAAATCTTTCGACGGGTGTTACTGCCTCTGTGATCAGAGGCTGACCCGCACACTCTCGCTCAAAACATTATGGAATGGCCAGCGATCGTATTTTTTTTCGCGAACGCGATAGCCTTGCTTCTGGTGCCTCGCAAACACGCTCCAATACCCCTGCTGGTCAGCTGCTGTTATATGACTATCGGCCAAGGAATTGAGCTCGGGGTTTTCCATTTCCCGGTCTATCGAATGATGTTGGCGATGGGACTACTTCGGGTGTTCGTTCGTCGCGAGATGTTTCCCGGTCGTCTGAACAGCGTTGACTGGCTCATGGTGGCATGGAGCGTCTGGGTATTCATTGCCAGTTTCGGCCATGAATGGGCCCCAGGGTCTGGCCCTGTATTCGCGTCCGGGTACATTTTTAGCATCGCGCTGATATATTTTCTCACTCGGATCTGGTGCAAGGATGTCGACGGCGTTAGAGACCTGACGCGGATAATTGGTCTCATGCTGGTTCCCGTGGCTGCCGCGATGGTGCTCGAGCATGTTTTGGGACGCAATCTGTTTGGAGTGTTCGGTGGCGTGCCAGAGGGAGTGTACGTCCGAGACGGAAGCATCAGGTCTCAGGGCCCTTTCCAGCATCCCATCCTCGCCGGAACTGTTGGTGCAGTTTGTTTTCCCTTGATGTGGGGTATTTGGCGGCGCTATCCGCTGTCGGCCGTTCTTGGCATGGCCGCTTGCATAACGATGACGCTGGCGAGCAGCTCCAGTGGTCCACTCATGAGCCTCGTCTTTGGATTGGCAGCAGTCGCGATGTGGCGATTGCGAGCGTGGATGCCGCTCGTGCGGTGGGGAGCGGTAGCGACATACGTGGGACTTACGTTTGTCATGACTAGGCCGCCGTACTATCTAATCTCCAAGATCGATTTGACTGGCAGTAGCACCGGTTGGCATCGGTCACGCTTGATTGAATCAACCATCGAACACTTTTCTGAGTGGTGGATGGTCGGGACTGACCGTACTGTGCACTGGATGGGGCTTAGCAATTGGTCTGAGCAACATGCTGATATTACAAACTACTATATCGGTTTCGGAGTTGTCGGTGGTTTTCTCGCCATGTTACTTGTGATTGCAATCATTGTGAACGCGTTTCGATGGGTCGGTGTGGTTGTGACGCGCAACGAATCTGCTAGTCGCTCAGACGCGTTCATGGTGTGGTGTTTTGGGGCAGGATTATTTGCCCACGCCGTCACAGGTTTATCGGTCTCGTACTTCGATCAGTCGATGATTTTTATTTGGTTGAACATCGCGGTCATTAGCTCTATGTATTCCATCACACGACCGGCGGGGTCTCTCTCCACGGTGTTGCAGATCGATGCCTCGCCGAAGGTCGCTAAAATAAACGAAGCTTGGCTGCGGCGCACGACGGTTGTCAGAAGTGGGCATCCACGATAGGCGCCGACTCTCGTTGTCCGTGAGGCCTACACGCATGCCGTACGAAGTGGAAATAGACGCCGTTGACGAGAATGAGTGGGCGAGGCTTCTTCCTCTATTTGAGGACGCCACCATTTATCAGAGTTGGGCCTACGCGCAGATCCGATGGGGTGCAAAACAGGTTAGTCATTTAGTGCTGCGAGAAGGTTCAACGGTCGTGGCGATGGCGCAGTTACGCGTTGTGACCTTGCCTATTCCCAACACTGGAGTCGCGTATGTCCGGTGGGGCCCTCTTTGGCGACGGCGCGGGTCCCCCGCTTCGTTTAAGGTGTTTTATCGGATGATGAGCGCACTGATTGAGGAATACGCGAAGCGTCGGGGACTGCTGCTCCGCGTTATACCTCATGCCTACACGGGGGACGCGGAAGAAGCGGAAGTGTCCAATTGTCTTAAGGATCTTAGCTTTCGTACTGCTGAGACGGTTCCCGCCTACACGACAGTCCGAGTCGATCTTCGGCCGACACTTGAGGAGCTTCGGGCACGGCTGCATCGAAAATGGCGTAATCATCTCAACAGCGCGGAACGCGGTGGGCTTTCAATTGTGGAACGTACCGATAATGACTCGTTCGACACCTTTGTCCAACTCTACGGTGAGTTACTGGCTCGAAAGCGGTTTAACTCGAATGTCGATGTGGAACAGTTTCGGTTGATTCAACGAGCATTGCCAGAAGATCTGAAGATGCGGGTGTTGTTGTGCTACAAGGGCGCGGAGCCGCTCAGTGCAGTTGTTTTGTCGGCCATTGGTGGGACTGGCATTTATTTATTGGGCGCGACAGGCGCCCAAGGCATGAAGGACCGAGGTGCTTACCTGCTGCAGTGGCAGGCATTGGAATGGCTTCGTTCAAGACACTGCAATTATTACGATCTCGGCGGAATAGACGCCGTCGAGAATCCCGGCGTCTACGAGTTCAAGACCCGAATGGGTGGCCCAGGGGTTCGCCAATTGCCCGCGGTGGAGTTCGGCGGGAATTTGTTAAGTAATACATTAATGGGGCTGGCCGAGCGGCTTACACTGCGGCAGATTTGGCGACCGCGTCGAGGGGTAGCTTGATGCAGTCCACGCTCTCAGCGGATATGTCGCCGCATCTTTCGGTTTTGATCGTGAATTGGAATTCGAAGGAGCACCTAAGGAAGTGCTTAAATTCCGTTCGTGCGACGTGTGCGGACTTGGCGCCACAAATTATCGTAGTCGAAGCAGGGTCCTTTGACGGGTGCGGTGAAATGATTCGGTCCCATTATCCGGAGGTGGAATTTATACAAAGTGCCACTAACGTTGGGTTTGGGCAGGCGAATAATCTTGGATTAGCGCTTGTTACTGGCAGGATGCTTCTGTTACTAAACCCTGACACCGAAGTCGCTCCGGGTGCGATCCAGCAGCTGCTAGCGGAATTTAATCGGTTACCGCTTGCGGGGATAGTCGCGCCCCGGTTGATCAACTCCGATGGGACTTCTCAGTCGAGCGTGCACTCACTTCCCAGGCCGTTGAGGCAGGCAGTCGATGCTGATTGGCTGCGTCGCGCGCTCGCGTGGTCGTCGCTTTGGGCGCCGCCGGCGGAGTTTGTGCCAAGGGAAGCACGTGCGGTGGAGGCAGTCGCCGGAGCATGCATGCTTTTGCGGACGAGCACATTCGTACGGTTAGGCGGGTTTACGCCAGACTATTTCATGTATGCGGAGGATATGGATCTCTGCTTGAAGGTGCGCCGCGTCGGCTTGAAGGTGTACTACACTCCTGCGGTCGTGGTGGTGCATTACGGCGGAGGAAGTTCATCGACCCAAGGACAGAAGTTTTCAGCTGTAATGAGCACGGAAGCCTTGCACACCTATATGCAAGTCAACCACGGTGCCGCGTCCGCTGCGCTGTATCGAGTGGCGATGGGCTCGACCGGAACGATTCGCCTCGCCCTGATGGCTCTTGTGTTTCCCTTTCTGCCTCGAGACAAGAAGGAAGCAGTTCGGACGTCGATCCTTAAATGGCGCTCGGTCGTCTCGTGGGCGCTTGGCCGGGAACAGTGGGCGAAATCGTTCGGCCGCGATGCCAGTGACGACAAGCAGCTGAGTGTTCCATGATGGCAACGCATGCTCGCTCGTTCTGATGATCGCGCAGGATTCTCGCGCCTCGGAGTCGCGGAGTAATGTCTAGATCTGAGCTGCGCGTCCTCTATAGCTTTCCAGATCGCATCGGTCTATCTGGAATCGGCAACACTGCCTGGCAACAGGTAGCCGGTTTGGTCAATTTGGGGGTACGTGTAACGCTCGTATGTGGCAGCTGCGAGAGACCGCTTCCGAGTTTGGATGCCCTAATTGAAACGATGCGTGTTGGGCGCTTGAAAGTGCCTTACCGCATTATGGGTGAGGCCGCTTTCCGCCGACACGACCGGATCGCGGCATCGCACTTGAAGAGTAGCGATCGCGGATTCGACATTGTCCATTGTTGGCCACTGGGGTCCGCGACCACCCTGGAAGTTGCCCGTCGCATGAACGTCATCAGTTTTCTAGAGAGACCTAATACACATACCGAGTATGCCTATGCGACCGTCGACAGTGAGTGCCGCAGGTTGGGATTCACTCTCAACAATCGGAACAGCCACAGGGTTAACGCTCACAGGCTCAGACGTGAGGTCACCGAGTACAATCTCGCGGACCGAATCGCGTGCCCATCGGAGTTTGTCGCGACTACGTTCACCGATCGAGGTTTCTCGGCCCTCAAGCTAGCCAGGCACCAGTACGGTTACGATCCGTCCGCCTTCGCAATCGCGGTCGACAGCCTCGATAACGACGGTCCCTTTACCGCAGCATTCGTGGCATCTTGTGAGCCTCGAAAGGGGTTGCATTTTTTAGTTGACGCGTGGTTCGCCTCTGGCGCTGCTGAGTGCGGCAAGCTGCGCATCGTGGGGCGCTTTGTGCCTGGCTACCGCGAACTGCTGGGTGACGCGCTATCGCATCCCAGTATTTCTGTCGAAGGATTCAGTACCGACGTGGCACAAGTACTTCGAGAGAGTCACGTTCTTGTTTTGCCTTCGATCGAGGAGGGAAGTGCACTGGTTACCTATGAGGCCCGAGCTTGTGGATGTGCACTCTTAGTGTCGGATGCAACGGGAGCCCCATGCCTCGACGGAGTTCACGGGTTAGTACATCGGGCCGGCCGTGTCGACGAACTGGCCGAGCACTTGCGGCTGGTTTTAAACAATCGCGGTCTGCTCGGACGTCTTCGTGAACAAAGCGTACGCGGTGCAACGCAACTCACATGGAGCGCGGCAGCGGAGCGACTGAAAGCGCTGTACATAAACGCGATCGAGGAACCCGCGATGGACACCCGCGGTCAATAGCTCTCTAGCTACCGAACGACTCTGACGTTGGTCGGCGGCGCCGGCTTTGCCGTTTGACTCGGCGTAATAGTGGCACCGATATCGCTGCCCGACGGAGAGTAGCCCCGGCCTTTCCCAAGGGATGTTGCAGTCAGCGCGAATCCATCTCGGGAGGTGGGAGTGGCGCCGCCTACGAAAGTCGGAGATCCGGAGAGTTCGCCCGTGCTGGCGCCAGAACGAACCAGGTTGTCGTGGCGTTCGGCGAATACCGATCCATTAGCGGAGTAGATAATACTTGCGATATTGTCCACGCAAATCGTGCCCGTGCCCGCTGGATCGGTCGATTTATGGTCAGTATAAATCTGCCCGCATGGTTGTCCGAAGTCACAATTGGCCCGGTAAAGCAGAGTGTTGTGTCTAACAACCGAGTTTTTGTCTGAACCGAGTTCAATTCCCCAGGGACGACCGCCGGTGTCTATGACATTGTCTTCGATGGTTGCACTCTCTACGCCGTCGAACGCAACGATAGCTGTTGACACATTCTGAATGAAGTTGCCGCGGATAACTGAACCGGCGGCGCCGAGCAACTGAATAGAGTCGGTGTGACAGTCGGCACACGAGCCTTCTCTAATATTGCGGAAGATGTTGTTGAGGATGTTCACGCCGACACCGGTCTGCACGCCATCCGCACTTCCACCATCCATCACGGAGTTTTGGATCGTTACGCCGGAATGAGTCGAGCTGCTGTAATCCAAGTGGAGGCGGGCTGGGGTAGTGAACTGCCCCCCTGCCTGGATATTATTGTGCGTGTTATGGTCCAACAGCACGTTAGAATTTGCCAAATTCGTGAACGTCATGCTCCCAGTGAACGCAGAGTTCTGAATCGTAATGTTCCGTGTGGTACTCCCAGAAATGCTTCCGCCAGCGATTGTGAGGCTGTCCAGGGTGATCCCGTTAGTCCCGCTACCAGCGTTGAACGCAAGGGTTGCGGCTTGACCGGAAACCGAGCGTATCGTGACACGGGGGTTCTTCGAAACGCCGTTCAGCGTCACAGTGCCGTAACTTCCAGAATTCAGGCATACAGTTGCACCTGCCGCCGCACCAGAGACGCTCGATGCGACGTTAGCACCTGGGCTTAGCGTCGTCGTACATGTCTGCGCATTCACGGCGGAGGGGAACAGAAGCACTAGGGCGAGCCCTGTCAGGCCGAACCAATACAAAAGTCGCGGTCCATTCAACCATCGCATCTCGCACAGGCTCCCTTCCGTATCAGAAACTGCCCCCGAGGACTTACCCGAATGTCGAGCAAGCGGCATGCCGCCGCAACACATCCGATTCACCTGAGCGTTTTGCCGACTCTGCACCTCTTCGCCAGGATATTTCGTTTCAAAAGTGTCGAGAACCGAGCGGGATTGACGCCGGAGACTCTGGAGCCGTTCCGGCCAATTACCAGCAGTAGCCCTACGGATGGGTAATTATTGCACGCCTGCGTGAGTGAGCTACGGAGCCGTGGTGCGATTTTGCATGGTGCCTGTCCGGAGATAATCGTTCTATGAGTATTAGGGAAGGGTTGAACTCGTACTACTCTCTGTTCGGAGTGCGAGGAGTGTGTGCGATTGTCGCGCATCGGCTTTTTCGGCACCCAAAAGAACTTGCGGTGCATCCACCAGGTATCGACCATCCAGTTCGAATTCGCGTGCGGACGACGGATCCGAACATCTATCGAGCCGTGCTCCTGCAATCCGAGTATGCGTTCGAACTCCCTTTTTTGCCGAATGTCATTGTTGACGCGGGAGCAAACATCGGGATGGCGTCGATCTTTTTCGCGAACAAATACCCTCAGACGAGGATCATTGCGATTGAACCTGAACCGTCGAACTTTGAAATACTCGCTCGGAATGTAAGCCCATACAAGATGATAACACCCGTCCACGCCGCCCTCTGGAATCAGGATGATGTCGTGAGCATCAGCAATCCCGATGGGAGTAAATGGGGTTTTAGAATCCGAAAAGATGGAGGACCAAGGGTCCGGGCCTTGACGGTTCCAACGCTGATGCGAGAAATGAACCTGCAATCTATCGATGTACTAAAAGTAGATATCGAAGGCGCTGAAAAAGAGGTATTCGAAACCGCTCCCTGGATGCAATCTGTCACGTGCTTGATGATCGAAGTGCACGAACGTTTGAATCCCGGTTGCACCGGCGTGGTGGAGAGCGCCGTTCATGGATTCACAAAACGTGAGCGTGGCGAAACAACCGTGTATCTGCGGAAACAACACAATGGCGGTACTGCAGGGTTGGGGGAGTCCAGCATCAAATACGGCGCGGCCCTCGAATGAATTCACGAATACCATCTAATAGACGCGGTTCGGCGTAGGCGCCGATTTTTTCGGCCGCGCGGATTGTATCAGCGCTCCGCAATCGATCTGCGAGTTCGATTTCATTGAAGGCCACGGTGACTTTTCCTAGTTCCGCTAGCCGACTCGCGGTTGCAAATTGATGTTCGTTTCGTTGTTCGCCAAGGGTCGCACGGCGGGGCATGACAATTAGCGGTTTTCCGAACCGAAGCGCCGAAAGAATGGTGCCCATTCCCGCGTGCGCAATCACGAATTCCGCTGAAGAGAAGTGTTCGGCGAATTGCGGTGGGTCGAGAAACTGAGTGGCTCGCAGGAAGCGAGGGCGCAAGTCGGATCGTCCGATCTGCGCGACGATATCCGTTCGCCCACTTTCTCCGGCCCATCGATCGACGGTTGTGATCAATCGATCGAACGGCGCATCGGTGCCGACCGTCACAAAAATCATAGAACGCTGCCGAGAAACTTCGGTCCTCCTGGTCGTTCGAGATGCGGCCACTGCGTCAACCATAAGTGCGCATAGCGTCCAGCCATTTGTCCCGACATCGACAACTCTTCGACATTGGCAACGCTATCGACCCAGATAGTGCGGGCGCCTACCAGTCGACCAAGTCGGACGGCGAAATAGCCGATGGCTGCACCCGTCGTGACAACTACGTCGGGACGCAGCTTAATCAACACGAGCAGAACTCCGAAAGCCGACCATAAGACACGGAGTCGATGCGATCGATTGCAGTCCCGAACGACGATGAATTCGCCGTCGCTGATGTCCTGTTTGTAACCGGGACGGACGGTCGCGTAGGTGATGTCGCAACCCGCAAAAGCTGGACGCAGTCGCAGCAGCTGCACCCAATGTCCGCCGCCAGACGCGATGGCGAGCACTTTCATACCGTTACATTCTGCCTGATTCAGCTGAACGAAGCCCTGACGATCTGGAACCGTGGAGGTTTCACACTGGAGGAACGGTGAACGGCGCACGACAGCATCAGGGTTGCCTGACGACGTAAGCCGTCAGGCCATCCCATCAAAGATGTGGTTGCGGGGATTCGCGGCTCAGAAGCTCATTGCGCGACAGGTGATCGTGACCAGCTCGGACCGAACACCAGCCGGCCGAGCAGGTTGACGCCCACATCGAACGCCGGTCGCTTGACCGCTCGACGAGACTCCCGCGTCTGCCAGTCGACCAGCAACTCTGAGTGTCGGTCGGCGATGACTTCGCCGTGCGACATGCGGGCCGCCGTTTCAACGACAGCCCCATCGGTGACGATGCAGCCATCGACGATGGCCCCTTCGGAAATAACGGCGCGCCTCCAGATCGCGGCGCGAGAGATCATGGCGCCCGCTTCGATCGTCACGTCTCGCGCGATGGATGTGGGCCCGAGAACGACCGCACCGGACATGACGCGTGCGCCCGGTCCGATGATCACCGGACCGACCACGGATGCGTCATCTGCAATGACCGCGTCCTCGTGGATGAGGCCCTGCGACGTTCGCCGATAACCGTCTCGAACGCCTTCCCCGTTGATAATCTGCTCAACCATCCACGCGTTTGTTGCAAGATACGTTGCGGCATCCAGCACGCGTGGCGTGGCACTCTTGGCCACGAACGGAATGATCGCGTGTCCCGCCGCATAGAGCTGCGGAATCAATTTCTCTTTGATGTCGCAGAATCCCTGGGCCGGCACCTGCTCGAGCGCGCGCCGCTCGAACACGTAAATCCCGCTCGGGACATCGATCGGGCCGTTCGCCGTGCCTCTCGCTTCCGAATGCACGACGACGGTCACCGAGGCGCCGGAACTCCGGTGCGTGGTGAGCAATTCAGTGAGGTCCACGGTTGGAATCGACGTGCCATCGATCACGACGAAGGTGTCGGTGTCAAACGTCGTTGCCGCGTCCCTGGCCGATCCGCCGGCCCCACGCGGCATCGGGTCCTCGTGATACGACACCCTCAGGCCGATCGGGACGTGTCGCGACAGGCGCGACTGAAGTAGGCGGGTCTCGCGATTCCCGCATACCGCGACCTCGCTCACACCAGCGGCATGAAGCCAGGACAACCCGTACGAAATCAACGGTTGGTGGGCGACAGGCAACAACGTCCGCGGCAACGTGTCAAACGCCGAGTTGGTCCAAGGATGCGTTCCCGCGAGAATGATGCCTGTCGCGTGGCTGGACACAGTGCCCTCGCGGTGGCTCTCCACTAAGGTTCGGTTCATCATGGCGTGGCTTTGTTGATGGTCACTGCCAATCCCGGGCCGGATCGGTAAACACG
>Ga0170475_130499776_pt1 | contig 10791 bp, 4 predicted proteins | sample Soicark_Litter_5_FD_111474 | JGI IMG/M metagenome (GOLD analysis project Ga0170475, IMG submission 111474) | Avena fatua rhizosphere microbial communities from Hopland, California, USA. Combined Assembly of 48 SPs | reverse complement strand
TTTTTTAGAACCATACCCCCAACTCAACAACAATGCTTCGCTTAATTACACTTGTCATTTGCCTTGCGTTGATCTTTGGAATTGCTTCAGCGCAAAGTCCGGAGGATCTTATCATGTATGCGCCTCCATCGCCAAACGCCCAGGGTCTTCTTAAGCACGCAAGTATCCCGGTTAGTTTAAATACCGGTTCGCCTGCAATCAAGATCCCCATCACTGTGTTGAAGGGCCGCCGTCTTTCGGTGCCTGTAGGTTTAAGTTACCACGCGTCCGGAATAAAGGTGCAGGATATTTCGAGCTGGATTGGACTTGGATGGTCGCTGAACGCGGGAGGTCTTGTAACGAGGACTGTTCGCGGTCTGCCTGATGAAGAGCCCAACGGTTATTGTGGAACGAACGGCAAAGGATACTTAGCCGACCAATCGGTAACGAACACCTATTTGACGGATGTATCAGGATCGACAGTAGACGGTGAACCAGATCTGTTTTTCTTCAACTTCCAGGGTAAGACCGGCACGTTTGTGTTGGATGCCGCCGGTGTCCCGGTAAGTCTCCCGATGTCGAAATTCAAAATCGCTCCGGCTATTGGACCGTCAGGCACCGGCAAATGGGTGATAACCGACGATGAGGGTGTGATGTATACGTTTGGTGGAGATACGAACGGGTATTCGAAAGAGTGGTCAACTGTCGGAATAACCGGCGGTACTTCGAAGACATATATATCGAGTTGGTACCTGTCTGAGATCAAAGCACGCGATGGAGAAACGATAACGTTCAACTACACCACCGGTCCCACGATATCCTACAAATACTACAACCAATTTCAGTCAACGCCTTATTCGACGTGGAATAATATCTTGCAGACTACCTTTTGCGATGGCCCGGGCACGCCGAACGTTGTTGATCGCAATGTTGAGATCACCATTGGAAGCCCTCGTTATCTCTACCAGATCGTAAGTTCACAGGGATCGATTTCTCTATCGACAGCATCCGGCAGACTCGACATTCCAGGCGCCTACCGGTTAAGATATATCCAACTCCTCGACAAGAATAACAATACAGTTGAATCGTACCGGTTGTTGCATAATTACTTTCAGTCGGACAACTGCAGCACGGCCCTTTGTAAGCGACTTAAGCTGGAGGGTATTTTGCAATCGATGAATGGTGTTAGCGCTCAATTGTATTCGTTCGGCTACGAGGGCACTAACCTCCCTTCGAGGGATTCGCATGAAATTGATCACTGGGGATTTTATAACACCAATTCGTATACATCTAAGATTCCGCAAGTGGTTTTGACAAGCGGAACTTGTCCCGGAACTTTTACCGGTGCCAATCGTGAACCGGATTCGCTGCGATCGCGCGCGAATCTTCTCAACCGGATTACTAATCGAACAGGTGGATATACTGAATTTGTATATAGTGCTCACGATTATTACGATCCGGCGACCAGTTCAACAAAAATCACTGGGGGAGCAAGGATACGTGTTCAACGATCTTGTACAGAAGACGGAAGTTGTCTTTCTCAATTCTATTTCTACAAGAACTTCAGCAATTCGAATTCCAGCGGCACGCTTAACGAGCAGCCGAAGTACTACCGGTTTCAGTCCGCCATATCCTTTCCCGTGGGTGCCAGGACATATATCAACAGGGTGTCGCAATCCATGGACGATCTTTTCGACGTAAGCGGTTATCATCTCGGATATTCTAATGTGACTGTTAAAAATGTGCGCCTCAATGAGTCTCAGCAATGGGTAAGGAACGGGTATGAAAAGTATTACTATACAAGTTTTAACGATCACGGCGATGACCCGCCCGCACAGGTGCAATACACGCTTTCGAGCGGGTCGATATCCAGCACAACCGCGGCGAGCGCTAACGCCTATCCATACACAACCAATTCGCCGCGGTTTTGGGAGCGCGGTCTGTTAGATCTTCACCAGGTATATGCCGAAAGCGGTAAGCTGCTTAGGGAGACAGACAACGTATATAACTATACGGCTTCAATCACCAAATCCGTCACAGGTTTTAAGGCGGCGTGGACAGGATACGACCTTTACTTCACATACTATATCGCCGGAAAATACCTTCTAAACTCGCGACCATTCTACCAATCGAATGTATATACAACTACATATGATCAGAATACTTCGGTTGGCGACAACAGCAAGTACACAAAAACTGCAACGGACTATGTATACGATACGCAGTATCTTTTACCGATACAATCGACGACTTACAATGCGTTGAATCCATCTTCGAAGGATATTGTCAAAATAAAATATCCTGTTCATTGGCCTTGTGTGGGACCATGTAACGGCGGACCCGAGACACATGCCTTAACGACTATGATCGCTAATAACCAGATCTCGACGCCAGTTGAAACTCTTCATATCAGTGAAGAGGGTGGAGTGCAAAAGCTGGTTGCGGCGAACGTTAGGAAATTCCTTGAATATGGAAATCCTCTTGTCGTAAAGCCTAGCTCCGATTGGCAAATAACTTCCATTCTGAATATGACGGGCACTAACCCGTATGTTTCCCCATCTGCCAATTATTCTACCGGGGCATTTACGATAGACAGTCGATATAGATTGTCGACATCTTATACCCTATACGATCAAACTACCGGTAACGTGGTCCAGGGTAATGGCCGCGACCAGGTAGTCAGGCGCTTCAAATGGGACGATGATCCGGGTGAGACTAACAGCGTAGTTGAAGAACTCACGCAAAACTATGGTGCACCAACAAGTTTCAAAACAACATACACTTATAAACCATTGGTCGGTATGACGTCGCAGAAGGATGCCAACAACGTGACTACATCTTATGAGTACGATGCTTTGAACAGGTTGAAGATTGTGAAAGACAACTCCGGAAATATTTTGAGCCGCACGAAGACAAGACAATCGACGGAAGGAAATATCGCAATCATCGAGTTCTCGGGGAACCAGGTAGTTAACCAGACTGTCGACATTCAAGATGCGGGGGGTGCCGCCGGCTCGGGATACACCACGTTATGGGATTTTGGCGACGGTACAACATTTAATGGGACGTCGCCGGGTGCATGGAAAACCTACACTTCGCCGGGCTCTTATAATGTAACATTAACCAAAACTCATCCCGACTACGGAACGGCTTCGGCAATGAAGAAGATCACTATACTTCCGTTGCCATCGGTAAGCTTGTGCGTTGATGGTCCCGTACAGGGAGACCTTGCAAACCCTAATACTGGCGTTATTTACGGAGCTTGCACGGTTGGCACACCCGGCGCCTACGGTACCGTTTCAGTTACCGCATCACCGGCAAATGGATGTGGAGGATATACGTATAGCTGGAGTTACATAATCAGGTATCCTAACGGCACTTATGGAACTCCTACTTCGTTTGGTTCGAACTCGGCAACCGTGGTGTCGCCACTCTCCAGTTCGCCAACCGATCACACAATAACATGCACTGTTACCGACGCGTGCGGTAATGTGACGACAGATGATGTGCGCATCCTTCTCTACAACAGCAACGACACTGGCGGCGGTGGTCAACAACAAAACTAAGCACCCATGAAAATGAAAAATATATCACTGTTCTTCCTTCTTGTTTTCGCCTGGTCTGCTTCGTCAGCGCAGCAGTACGAAACCGTAAACACAAAGGTCTTAACGGGCACACCCGACAAGTCTTACATCGTTAATCAATATGGAATTCTAAAGGCGCCGTTCCAGGTCAAAGCTTCCACAAACGGCACTTTTTTCATAAGGACAAACACAACAGTCCCGGCAGAACCGAATCCTGAGAAGAATTTCGTTAAGACCGAAACTCCTCTTACGGCAGTCAACACAGAGTCGGCGCTTAATGCGCTATCGTCGGCCAACAAGCGCACCAATTACCAGTATGTTGATGGCCTCGGCAGAGAGGTTCAGAACATACAGATGAAAGGAAGCTTTGCTGGTTTCGATTTTATCAAGTACACCAAGTACGATGGCTTTAGCAGGATAGAAGAGAATCGTTTACCCTACGCAGCGTCGCAGCAAAACGGTGCATTCAGGAATGCAAATCTCGACTACGAACAGGCCAACTTTTATAATGGCGCCAACGGCCAGCCATCCGATCCTCAACCTTATGGACAGATCGTTTACGAAGCATCGCCTCTCAACAGAAAGTCCAAAGTATATGGCGCCGGCGCCGACTGGCACGCCGGCATGGGCGACAGACCGATCAAGACTAACGTTCGATCGAATGTTGCAGGTGAAGTTGCTATATGGGTAGACAACGACGCGTCGCCTCCAACTACAGCGGCCAATTATCCGGTAGGTTCATTAACTGTGGAGGAAGTGACCAACGAAGAAAACCTGGTTACTGTTCTGTTCAAGAACTTCAAAGGCCAGGTTGTTTTGAAACGGGTTGGCTCGGGCTCGACATGGCTCGACAATTATTACATCTATGACCTTGCCGGAAACATACGATTTGAGTTTCCGCCCGAAGCAAGTTCAAGGATCTCCACTGAGTACATGCAAACTGGTAGCGACAAGCAGGGATTTCTCGATCGCTGGTGTTTTCAATATAAGTACGATGCGAACCTGAGACTGACCGATAAGAAAGTACCCGGTGCCGATTGGATCTACATGATATATGACTCATTCGACCGCGTGGTTTTCACACAAACCGGTAATCAACGTCCTGCCAACGACTGGAGTTTTAATAAATACGATTCATTCGGAAGGATCATCATCACCGGTACGGCCAACGGCGCACGCTCTACACTTGAGTCGAGCGTATCTGCATACCCCGCTGTGTCTGAAAGTCGCACAAACAATGACCTGGGCTATACAAATAACGCGCAGCCAAGTGCAACTATCAGCAGTGGCAACATCCTTACAATAACTTACTACGACGATCATGCTTTCGTTAATTATACTTCGTGGCATCCCGTCGGCAAAGCATACGACTTCATAGCTGAATCCGGAGGATTTCCGTCATCGTCGGGCGTATTTCTGACCACTACAAGTGAAAAAGTTACCGGCTCGAAAGTGAAAACAGGTTCTGGATGGCTTTGTTCTGCAATCTACTATGATGCTAAATACAGGGCTGTTCAATCGATCCGGGATAACCATCTTAATGGGCAGGATCGCACAACAAACGCCTACGATCACACCGGGCAGATCATAAAAACCAAACAAGTTCATTCAGGTACCGGCTCTGTAACGATATTGACTGAAAATACTTACGACGCAGGTGGCCGAATAACGCAGACTTACAAGACGATCGACACAGGTCCGAGGATACTCGTTTCGGATAACAAGTACAACGAAGCCGGCCAGTTGATTGAAAAAAATATTCATTCAACGAATGGCATCGACTTCCTGCAGTCGGTTGACTATCGCTACAACATCCGTGGACAGCTTTCAAGCATCAACAACGCGCAGCTAACGAATGACGGAGTTCTCAACAACGACGCGAATGACGTGTTTGGTCTCGAAGTAAAATTCACGAACCCTGTTGTAGTGGGTTTCACAAGTGTTCCAAGATTCGATGGTTCGCCAACAACGGTTCTCTGGAAAACAAATAACCAGGTCGACCCGCCCGTGGCAAGAGGAATGGGCTTCGCTTACGACAACTTTGGCAGATTGAACTCCCATACTTATGGTACTTACACTGGACCCATCGGCTATACAACCAATGCCAACGCGGTTGCCGAAGACATGACTTACGATAAGAACGGGAACATAAGAACGTTGAATCGTAAAGTGATCCTCGGGGGAGCCAGCGCACAGGTCGATATCCTTAAGTATAAATACGGAACCAATTCACCCGCGTTCGATAATTATGGCAATCAATTAACATCCGTTGATGACGACGCTTCGTATTGGGATGCAAGTCAAAATAATGGTGATTTCGGTTTCGTGGAACTTACCAAGCAAGCAAACCTTGGTGCGACAAACGAATACGACTACGATAAGAATGGAAACGTAAAGATCGACTACAATAAGGGTATTACAGCAAGCGGCGGTGCGTCGTACAGTTTGTCGAATAAGCCACTTTCAATTCCAATCGGTGGTGGTACCATCAACTTCACTTATGATGCTCTTGGCAACAAGCTGAGTAAAACGGTTACGCTGGGCGGTACCTCGGTTCAAACCGATTATGTTGGAAACATTCAATACGTAGGTGGTCAGCTGGCATTCATTACGATGAATGATGGTCGTGTGGTGAAGAATGGGTCGGGCTACGACTATGAATATTTCATAGGCGACCATATGGGTAATACCCGTATCGTTTTCGGAAGCCAGAAAGAGACGTACAACTATCGTGCGTCGATGGAAACTGAGCGATCGACACGCGAAACAACTGACTTCAAAAATGTAGTACGCACATCGGGTCCAAACAAAACTTCGAAGAATTGGGAAACACCGACACCCACTTACTCTGCAGCGCTTAACGGAAACGTTGGTCCTGCGAAGATGCTCACCGTTTCGAGAGGCGACCGTGTAAATCTCGAGGCTTATGCCAACTACACAGGAAGCATGACGGGTACTTCAACGGTAGTTAACTCCGCGATGGCAACAACCGTAGCTGGCGCTCTTGGGTTGGTTTCGGGAGAAGCCGGATATACAGCGATCACAAGTAACGCCAACCTTCCGACGTCGCTAGGAAATCTTTCACCTTCTTCGGGTGCTCCGAAAGCGTTTATTGGATATTGCCTTTTCTCGTCTGATTTCGCGTGGTCACAGATCGGATTTCAAACAGTCTCCACCGCGGCAACAGCAGGTTTCGAGAAACTATCGGTGCCTGTGCAAGTGCCAACCACCACGACGATGCCCACACCAACGGGCTACATGTATGTGTTCGTTGCCAACCAAACTTCGGGCCTCACGGTAAATTTTGATGAGTTCAAGATCATTCACGAAAGGAACAACACAGCACTCCAGGTACTTCAGGCAACAGACTATTCGCCATTCGGATTACCTCTCAATGCATTTAGTTACGACAAACAAAATCTGAACTCGAACGAGATCCAGAACGCATATAAGTTCCAGGGCAAGGAAGGCATGAGTGAGTTCGGTTTGGCGTGGGACGACTTCGGAGCCCGACAGTACGATCGAAAGATCGGACGATTCCTTGGTGTGGATGGAATGAGTGACAAGGCGGGCAGACATAGTCCTTATGCTTTCGTGTTTAATAACCCGGTAGCCCTTGCCGATCCTGATGGCAATGCGCCCTATGTGCCGTACACGTACCCGATCGAAAAACTTAACAGGTACAACTACGACAGGATGATGCAATCATTCGCTCCGCCGAATGAAGCGCAGATGATGCTGAAGGCACTGTATGCCCCGATGTTCAGGGACTACATGGAGGACCTGTATCATTGGGCCGGAAAGAGTCCACGTCAATTGTCGCCAGCTGAAAAGCACGCTGAAGCGATGGCGGCGGAGACAACCTTTGGCGGGAAGTTCTTGCGTCAAACGTCCTGGATAGTGAGCAACATAGTAGCGATGACGCCAATTGGAGCAATACCAATGGCGCTTACAGATGCACGTGAAGGCAGGTATGGCAGCGCAGCGTTGAACCTTGCCGGGTCGGCTACCGAGCTGGGGGCATTGGCGCGAGGTGTGCGTGGTGCTTCGGCTATCAGCAGGGCTAGTACTGCAGAATCTGCGGTAGCCCGCGGCGCTGGCGTGGTCGATGATGTGGCGACTTCGGGCAATAAATGGGTGTTTGGATTTGAGAACAATGTTCGAACTTATGCAAGGGAAAATGAGGGGTTCCAACACCTGATGGATACGCCAGATTGGAGAGTTAAGTATGTTGATGTAGTCAATGATCCGTCTTCCGAAATACACTTTCTGCTGGATGGCATAGACAAGAAACCGATGTATATGATCATGCAACCAAATGGATCTAACACCAATTGGGAATTGCACACCCTGTATCAAAACCCAACGGCGTTTGATCAAACCACGTTTTGGTTTAATCAAAATTTCATAAAGTCTTCGGATGTTCTGTATTTTGATCCATTCAACCCTGGTCACTAATGCCGATTTATTCAAACCTGGCCGACACATTTAAAGTACTCGATTATTTATTATCGCATAAACAGATGCTTATCCGAAGCCTGAAAAACTCACAACGTGATTACAATATCGATATCGTTTTCAAACCAGTTGACGGTATGTTAATGATGTCGACAATGGAAGGAATCGAAATCGATCACGTAGACGCAGCAGTCGAGGAACCGGCGGTTAAGACAATTGGCTTCTCGTTGAAACATGGACAAAAAGTTTTTGTGATAAAAGACAGGGCTGGGCACAAGTATTATATTAACGCGATGGCCGTAGGTGTCTACCATAATAAACTGGAAATCCTCGAATCCAGCCTTGGTAGATACGACTACGGTGAACTTGGAGAAAATGTGTTATGGTATAATGGGTAAGGCAACGAAATCATTTCCTCTCATAATCGGAATGCTTCTCGTGGGCACTTGTGTTTTCGCGCAGGTGCCCTCCATCTCTTTATCCCAAAAACATATCCACCGCCTTGACAAACTCAAAAGCCCCGAAAAAAGACTCAAAAAATACAAAGCCTACTACACCAAAGACAGCATCGCCTATGTTAAAAATCTAAATAAGTATTGGCGAATTGTTTCCGACAGCATTGGCAAGTCTAAGGCCGCCGCAAATGAAATGATGAGCAAGGGTGGGAAATTCTCGGAAGAAGGCATGCGACGGATTAAAAACTCAAAAGCCGGCAAACTGAGTAACTCGCAACTGAGGAGACTTCAAAAGCTGCAGGGAAAAATTCCCAACCTAACCGGGAAAACAAATGGAATTACCGGCAAGGTAACTGACGTCAAATCTGATCTGCTCAACAATAACGTCATCGAAGAAGGACAGGAGTTAAAAGATCAGGCGGGACAATTCACAGGCAAGATAAACCAGGTCGGGAAGTATGGCGACATGACCCCGGATTCTTTATTGAATAACGGTGTTTCCAAATTGAGCAACGTAACCGAAAATCGACTCGCAGCATTCGCAAACCTGCAAGAGTATCAAAAGGAGATGAATCGCATCAACGAGATCAAGGGCCTCCAGGATCAGTATAAAAACCAAATTGAAAATGTTGGAGATTCTTCTGCGATGAAGGCGAAGGCAAGACAGAAGGCCGAGGAGATGGCTCTGGGGTATCTCGAAAAAAACCCGAAAGTTGTGAACGCCGCCGAGAAAACGATGGCAAAGTTGATGAAGAAATATTCTTTCGTTCCAAACTCCAATGATTTAAGTACGGCCGTAAAAAGAACTTCACTGAAAGGAAAAACTTTTCGGGAACGACTTGTCATAGCAACAAATTTCCAGGTCCTTAACATCAACCCGTTCTCCATTGATCTCGCTCCGCAGTTAGGTTATCGGTTCAACTCACGTCTCACTTTAGGTCTTGGTGGCACTTATCGGCAAACGTTTAGTGATTCGTTGCCTGCCGTATCGCCACAGGTATTCGGGTACAAAGCATTTGTAAGTTTCGACGCCATAAAGTCTTTCTTTGTGTATGGCGAGTTCGACAATAATTCTCCCGGGCTTATCATCAACGAGGGAATAGCAAAGAGGTCATGGAAGGCGGCCGCGTTCATCGGGGCAGGACGACGCTTTTCAATCCACAAAAAATTGGATATGACCGTTAGCGCCCTTTACGACATTTTACATCAAAGCCCCGACCCGATCTATCCGAGACCATTCATTATTAGAATGGGCTTTCAATTAAGCGATGTTGCCATGTTGAAAAAGAAGCCGGAAATTCCGAAGTGGTGATAGATCGCCGAAAATCATAGAATAAGGATATTGCTAAATTGTATTCGTGATCACAAAATACGTTTCGATTTGTTTAGGTGTGCTATTGATATCGATCTCGTCGGGACATGCCCAGCAGCCGGTTTTAAAGGGAAGGGTCGTCGATGCCAAAACAGGAGAGTCGGTGCCTTATGCAACAATCAGGATCAAGAGTAAATCGCTGGGCGTTGTTGCAAATGCCGACGGCGACTTCAGCATTCCGCAACGACTGGAATCTCTAAGTGATACCATCCTGGTTTCAAGCATCGGTTACACAACGGCTTCGTTTGCCCTGAAGTCGTTCAACATACAAACATTAACCATTCTAAAATTAAGACAGGCGGTAACACAACTCGATGTCGTGGTGGTCGACGCACGCAAACGGCTCCGGGCCAAAGGCGAACCGTCGACGACTGGTATCATTAATCGCGCCATACGAAACATACCGAACAATTATCCGCAGAAACCATATTCGTATCTCGGCTATTACCGCGACTACCAGGTTCGCGACAGCAGCTACATCAATCTCAACGAAGCGATCGTGGAAGTTTTCGACAAAGGATTTCCTACGAACGACCAACTTCAAACCGACATCGTCCTATACGAATACAAAAAGAACAACGACTTCACGCGAGATTCATCCATGGAGATCCCGTATGACAATAAGCCGAACACTTACGATAAGACGAAGAACAAGTACATACCAAATGCTTTCCTGTATTCTTTTGGCGGGAATGAGCTCAGCATCCTTCGGATACACGATGCTATCAGGAATTATGACAAGCAATCATATTCTTTCGTGAATGTATTTAGCAAAGACTTTGTAAATAATCACTACCTGAAACGTGAAGATGATGTTTGGCTCGATACCGTAGCGTTGTACTGCGTTTCATTCGAGAGTCAATACCGCGCGTCGGGCCCAATGCATTTTTCGAAAGGCAAGATCTATATTGAGAAGCGGAATTTCGGCATTCATAAACTCGAG
>Ga0170475_134620653_pt1 | contig 10793 bp, 1 predicted proteins | sample Soicark_Litter_5_FD_111474 | JGI IMG/M metagenome (GOLD analysis project Ga0170475, IMG submission 111474) | Avena fatua rhizosphere microbial communities from Hopland, California, USA. Combined Assembly of 48 SPs | reverse complement strand
GTCTCATCACACAAATTAAATCGGCACATAAAACACAATACGATCCACACATTTCACACCACTCAAATAAGAAGGGTACGACGACCCTGCGCAAAGTTGTTCAACCAATCGTCAAGAGCCAGTATTGGCCCTAGACGTCAATAGACATATGCGTGACACGACCGGATGTGGCGCCAACCGATCCGTGGTACATCGGGTTAGGGGCTTGCATGCCCGACAAGCTTTGGGGCATCTCCCGAGCGAGAATTGGATTCGCTGGGGTCATCTGCGAATCGCGGGGGTCAAAGGCACCCTGTCCTTGGGCGTAAAGGTTGGCGACGGAGCCCGCGTTCTGAATCTGGCTCGCGCCGAATGCCTCCAGCGAGCGCCTGACCAAGAAACCCGTTAGGCCTGTCATCTCTCCCGGAGAGTGCGGGGGCTTGCGGCGCATTGCCAACTCGCGGTCCGTGATGGCCGTATGGATGAGCCTGAAAGTCACAGCGCTCGTGATCAGGACGAGAATAGCCGCGGCAATGATAATGGCGCCAGACGGAACAAGCGTTGCCACGACATTGAAGCACTTGGCATCGGCCGGGTCCGGAAAGAACTTCTCAATCTGATTGGTGAGGGCTGAGCAGAGGCTGCCCGTGGCGGCCTCGACGATGAACTGCGCAAGCTCGGAGATTTGCAAAACGGCCGCGATGAAGCTGACAATGAGCACCATGACGGCTTCCCACGCGGAGAGAACCTCGGCGACGAAATAAAGCAACACCTGCTCGCGAAGGGTGAGCGGAACGATCCAGATGCAAATGAGCAGCACGCAGAGAAGGAGCGGAATGACCAAGGCAAAGAGAATGTAGAGAATTTGGATGAACAAAATGCCGAGGATGGACGCGGAATTGTTGCGCGCGCCGCCCATGAGGGATGTTCCCACTGAGACAACCGAGTATGTCGCGCTGGCCAATGTTGGGTCGATGAAAGCGATCGCAAAGCCCGCCAAGCCCTTGAAGGCAAAGTTGATCACGGGCAGGACGGCACCAATGATAAGCAGCAACCAGGTGATGGCCAGCCAGAAAACAACCATGACCCGGACCGTAATTGAGTACCTGTAAGGGCGGCCTTCGGCATCCAGAATGTTGAAGCGGTGGCGAGAAAGGGGAATGCGCGGGGTGCGAAGGTCCTTGACAAGCGTACCCAAGATGGCGTCCTGCAAGTCCTCGTCCATGCGGACCACCTTTCGGTGGTGCCAGACCATCAAGTGGTTCACCAAGAGCGATCCAATCGCACCCAACACGAAGCCGAAGATACCCCAGCCAGGAGTGACCACGACATCCACCACAAGAACATCTGGAGGCAGAAGCGAGAAGGACTGGATCAAGCTGGACGAGAGGTAGAAGCGGAAACCCACCATGAGCATAACGAGCACGAAGATATCAATCAGCGACCACTTGCCGAGCGAGTCCAAAATCTCAAGCATTCTTCCGCGGGCGTTCGGGTGTAAGACCGTCGCGGGCGCAAACCAAGCAAAGATCAAGAGGAGCTGCTTTGCGTAGGGCCAACCACCTGAAGCCAGGGCGATGATGATCGCCAGAGGGTAGGTGCCGGCAGCCCACATGTCGTTGATGGAGGTTGCCAGAGTGAAGGGCAGCAACGTAATGGGATACGTTGTGTCCCCGGCGATTGATAGGGTAAGCTCAACAATGGCACCAGCGGCAGCGAAGTTGGCCGTAGCGAACATAATAATGTTGATGAGAATCCACATCGGGACCCCGAACTTGACCCACTTGGGCATCATCGGGTGCTCAAAGGCAGACTTGAGACGGCGTTCTGCAAGCTCGAATTCGTCCTTGGATTTGCCGGCCGTGCCGCGTTCGTGTGCATCTAACAAAGCCCGCTTCATAAGCTCGTCGCGGCGGCGGAAGTGCACTGGGACGAGGAGCGCGAAGCCCACGAAGCTTGCAAAGAGAGTTGCCAAGCCAGCAATGCCAAGCGCACTGGCAGCATCGGTCTGAGGGCCGTTGTTGCCAAAGTCCGGGAGCTTGAACGTGCCTGTCTTGATCGCCTCGCACTGCTGGTTAGAAATGGAGACCTGGCGGTCCAGGAAGGCCTGGGCATCGGAGGAGGCGAGAAGTTTAACCACGAAGTCAGTGATCCTTTGAAAAGTTTTGGTGAAGCTATCGCGCAAGCTTTTGGAAGTGCTGTCGGAGAACCCGCCGTTCTTCAGAGGCGCGAAGAAGGGAGAGTCGCAGCGATCCACGCACTGCAGCTCGAAGCCGACGGTGCCGTACGTGATGTTGGCGCGCGTGGGGACCAATCCGTTATCCTCGAAGATGGCCAGGATGCAAGGCAATTCGTAGATGGTGCCAATGCTGCGGACTTGCAGGTCCATGAGGCGTGGAATGTTGACGAGCATGTACAAGTCGATGGCGAAATCAAAGTCATACAAGTTGAAGCGGACGCTGATGTGGTTCTCAACGAAGTCCGTGGGACCGTCTGGGCGTGGGACAAAGAGCTCGTCGAAGGAGAATAGAACCTCAAAGTAAATAGACAACGGCTTGGTTGGACCGCCGTCCCACCCGATGGCAGTGCGCGACATGTACTTGTTGTCTTCATAACCAAAATCAGCACGAGCGGCAAGCTCGCGACGAGCGGTGGTCACCTCCAGAGCTGAGGCCGTGGCCAAAGCCGAGGCCTTGTCCAACAGCAAGCGACGAGGAGGAGCTGGTTCGTATTCTGCACCGTTGTGGAATCTGTCCGGGCTGCCTGGGTTGTAAGGCGCGGTGTCAAGAAGCTGAAAACGATCGACGGTGTCCAAATTGGTCATCGAAAATTTGCCAATGCCAAGTGTGACTGTACCGTAATTCTTGCCATTGTACTTGAGAGGAAATCCGTCAACCTCCTTCATCCCGGTCGAGAAGGAGCTCGCGAACGCGCTCAGATACTTGTTGATGTAGAGGGCCGAGTCCGGGTTCATGAGGGAGCCGTTAACGAAGTTCTTGAGCTGCTTAAGGCCTCGCGAGGTTTGGAAGTTGATGTCACGCACCTCTTGCGTGTAGATGCATGCAACGGTGGTAGCAGTGACTTCGCCGTCGGGAGGGCTCCACTTGCAAGCGCGGCCATTGTACTTGCTCCTGCAAATGGCTTCGCTTTGGGTTAACAAAGAAGAAACGCCCGTGGTGTCGTTGTGGGAGCAGAAGAACTGGCCAAGAGGGTAATCCTGAGTGTAGTTGCGGCGAGGAGGGCAAGCGCCATCAGCATGAGCGTTGTTAAGCGTGTTGATGAGGAAGTTGTTGATGGAGTCACGGAGTGGACCCTGGGTTAGGGCTGATAAGTCGTCGCGGAAGAGCTGGACAACAATCTCTAGGAGAGCGTCAACAAACAATTCCATGCCGAGTGAGAAGAGATTTTGGGAAGTCCTGAACTTAGGGCCGATGATGTTGGTCACATTCACCGTCAACTGCGGGATGTACATGCCTCCATCGTAGATTGCCCCCATCATGCACGTTACAGCCTTGCAGTTGCGCTTGAATTCCTGAGTAATGTCAACGTTGAGGAAATCGCCGAGGCGGATCTCGCCAAGTGCCTTGGTGTTGACGGCCAGTAATGTTAGCACTTGAACCAATAGATCTTGGGCCTGAAGTGTGATGTTAACATTCTCCTTTTCGATGGCCCCGGATGGGATGGCCCCGCCGCGAGTGAATGCACGATCGTAGAACAAGTCGATGCTGGCCGTGATGTTCAGCGGGTGGTTGGGGTTGCGCCAGCCGAATTCATGGCGTGTGGTGAAGCGAGCTGCCGTTCCCTGGGCGACGTAGGGACGAAGGACGATCAACTCCGAGAATGACCCAAAGTTGCGAACTTCAAGCATGCCAGGCAAGATACGGAAGGAAGGGATCAGCCAGTTGCTCTCCTTGAGGATGTCTTCCAGCAAGAACTTCGGCCGTTTCTGCTCGCCCTCGCAGGTTTTGCCCGCCAAGACGTGCTCGTCAATCCAGTAAAATGCGTCCGTCATATTCACAATTAGGGTCACGGACCCGTCGGGTTCAGTGCGCAAGATGCTAGTGGAGTTGGCGATGTTCTGGAGGAGAACGTTGAGCCGGTGAAAGTTCTCGTCGAAGTAGCCGGAGACGGACTTGACGATGGTGGACGTTCGAATATCGTAGTACTGCTCCTTGTTTACGTCAATTCGGACGCGGTCCTCAATGTTCAGGGGAGAGAGACCCTCCTCAATCAGGTTCGGTTTAGTCGTGGTCCACTCTTCAATCTTGGCCGAAAAGTTGCTCGTGTGAGTGAGGAAAGCGGTGCATATAGGCCTGGCAGCGGTGGGCAGGTTGAGCTCATTGCAAATACTGCCTTCCGTGAGAACCACTTCTGGTGCCGGCTTCTTGCCCCGTGCGTCCTTGGCGGAGGCAATCACCTCACTAATGAAAGCCTGACGGTCGTCGGGGTCCGAGAGACGGTGTGATTGCACGGTGACGGAGAGGTAATCGTCTGAGACAACTGGCAAGGGCTTCTTGAGAATACCGGTCACATTGTTAGCGAGGCGGTTGGCGAGCTGAGAAGCATGCGTAGAATTAAGAACACCCGAGACGATGTCCATGATCACCCTCGGCACATCGCAGTTCTCACGAGTTTTATTCCAGATCTTGATATCGTTGAAACCACGGACCATGGCGCCGCCGATGTTCTTGAGGACGGTGTTGATCATGGAGAGAGGCACAGATTGGCTTGGCGGGGCATATGCATTGCTCTTGAGAGCCTCAGCGCGCAACTGCGTGATAGCCAATCCAATGTTGCAGTATTGGCCAGGCCCGTGGCAGTTGGTCGGGTTGCGGCCGAACTTGGGCGATACGCAAGCCGCCGATGTTTCACAATTGTTGTCTGGCAGGTTCACGTCAAAATCGGCGATTTGTATGTTGATGGTCTCAAGCGTGACCTTGTCGATGATTGAGAGCGCGCACTGACGGTTGCTAATCTGGTTGATGTTGAGCAGGTAGAAGTCCGTCTTGTTGAAGAGAATCTGCTGCATCGCGGTCACGTTGATTCCGGTGAAGATGAGCTCGACGCGGAATTGGTTATCGGCCAGGGTTTCAGCTGGTTGTGGAGCGGGACGCTGGGCAACAACCTTGAGGTCAAGCTCGGCTTGAAACATGAGTGCATCCGCTCGGAAGGGCGTGGGAGGTTGATTGGAGCCGTCGAGCATTGTACCATTACCCATCGCCAAGGAGAAGCTCAACGAGTAGGGTTCCGCCGGGAATCGCTGGAACGTAAGCTTATAGATGGTGTCAATGCTGCGCAGGCCGATGTTGGTCAGGCGCACATGCGATAGGTGCTTGGCGTAGTCCAGCACGTTGGGGAAGATCCAGTCGCCAACTTGAGGGTGGGTGATCCGGGACTTATTGCCCAAAAGCAGAGGGCCCTTGGGGTCGATGAGCGAGTAATTCAAGCCCAATTCAATCAGAGCGTTGATATCGATCTGCGACGTCTTGATGGGATTGCCGCCAATAACCTGGTTGAGTGCATTGAAAATTGAGTCAAAATTCTGGGCCATGTAGTTCTGGTAGTGACACCAGCTGTCAGGCGGCCCGCAGGGCTTAGGAGGCGGGCAAGATCCAGGCGATCTAGAGGCCGAAATGGCGGGATCCACGTACGCCTCCTTAAGGACGCGGTTGATGTAGTCGCGGAATTCACCCTGTGTAGCATCCGGAAGATCTTGCTTGAGAAGTTGCACGATGATTTCGATCGAGGACGTAATCAACTCGCCAACGGCCGGAGAAAAGATGTTGGGCTTAACACCACCGGGGGACTTCGCGGTAATGTTCACTTCGGGGCCAATGATGTCCGAGACGTACATTTGGAATTGGGGAAACGAGAGGCCGTTTTCGTAGAAAATGGAGAAGAGGCAACGCTCCTTGCTAAAGGGATCCAAATAATAGTAGAACGGGACCTCGGCGATTCGTGTACTGTTCATCGCCGTCAAGGTCATGGCTTGGAAGTCGACATCTTTGAAGCGGAAATCAAGCGTCAAGGTGTCGGTAACCGGTTGCTTGGGCGTCAGGGAGTTCAAATGAAGAAACTCGTCGGCGACAGAAACATCCACAGTGAGGGCGAATCGCAGCGAGTTGGTGGTACCGGTTGTGAACTTGATACGGTGCGCCAAAGTAAAGCGGGCGTCCATGTCGCGGAGAGTATCATCAGGGTTGTACTGGTCCGGCACGTAGGGTTGAAGCAGGTTGAAGGATTCTGGATCGGCGTCGAAAGTATGGAAGTTGAATATTTGCAGGCGCCGGGCGAAGATCTCCAAGCCAGGAATGAAGCGATCGTTAGAGAAGCTTGGCTTGGTAAGGTTGCTGGCATTGGCCACACGCGCAAGATCCAAATCGATGTCGATACAATAAGAGGCTTGGCCGCCAACGACGGCAATGCAGCGTCCGCGTCCGTCAGGTAACATTGTGCCGTTGGGGTAAGAGATGAGGGAGTCCCCAATGATATTGCCGGAAGTTGAGGCGATCGCATTGAGTGCATCAATAAAAACCTTCTGACCAGACTTGGCCAAAAACTTTTGCATCTCAACAACGACAAACGTAGTCGTAAGGTCCACCGCACTCGGGTCCGAGCGGTTCACAACGACCTTGTCTTCCCAGCAGGCGTCATCACGAAGAGTATAGGGCGTGTACTTGCGCGCGGCGCCTCGTGTGCAGCGGGCCGCGGGAAAGCCTGCGTCACGTCGATACCCTGTGGGTGAATTCGGTGCGGTGCTGTAATCAATGCAAAGCGGGCTCGAATTGTAAGGGGCCACGCACTTCTTCGAGCCTTTCATGGTCGTGGAGACAGCGTTGGATATGGTGGAAGGGAAGCGCGGGTTCACTTGGTCCGCCGTGAGTCTCTCCAACCAAGCTAAGAAGCCTTCCTTCTTAGCTGTGGCGTTATGGAAGAAGTTGGAGAAGAAGCCGAGGGCGGAGCCGGTGAAAATCTTTTGTTGGTCGCAGCCAGCAACCGGAATCTGCCTTTGAGCGAACGTGTTCACGGCATCCCTGGCTGAGGCAGCTACGCCATTGAAGAAGTATTTGACCATGTTATCGACAGTTGCGCCCCAGTACTGAGCCTCCCAAGCAAGGCGGTCGAGCGCATCCGAGAAGCGCAAAACAAACTGACCACCGCCGTTGCAGAGGGTGCCGTGCGTAGTGGACTGGAAAGCACAAGGAGTCGGGGATGGGCAAGGAGTAACCTGCCACTTGTTGATGCAGTGAGCGTCGCGGTTGCGCCATGGGCTCGAAGGAGAAGGGGAAGGGGTGGTCGTGGGAACGCGCCCAACTGCGAGACGAAAGCTCTGGAAGCCGATGGTGAGAGTCTCCATGTTAAAGCCATCAACCAAAGCCAAGAGACATGCGGCATGCAGCAGATTGCCCCAAGTCAAGTCGAGGAGTTCGTTCTGGTTGACAAGGGCATAAATGTCGGTTCCAACAGTAAGGTTGCCGATTTGGATGTTAAAATCAGCCTCGTCCATCGCGTACGTGGTCAATTGGCCATCAGTTACATCGGTGACTTCCGTCTTGAGGTGGAACTTGAAGGTGAGCAAACCCTCGTTGATGTATTTGTTGTTGATGCGATCCCAGATCTTGCCTCCACCCAGCTTGAAATCAAGGCGGAAATTGCGGGGCAGAGCAGCCGAGGTTGGCTTGATACTGAGCTCAGTCACGGTTTCGATGTTGCGTACTCCAAACCCGTCAAATTGGATGAACTTATCCGCGTTGGGATTACCGCCAACGCCCCCATTATCGGCCTGGATAAGGAACACCAAGGGGCTGTCGATGTTACCCATCATCATACCTGCTTGGTCGTTGGGCAGCTTAATAAGCGTGACATTTTCTTTCTTCGCCAAGACCGGCAAATACCAATCCAAATACGTGTCGATGATGGTGTTGATGGATGCCGAGCCCGTGCGCACGGGGATGCCGCCAACCACATCGTTGACTACCCCCTTGATGACGTTCCAGACGCGGGAATCGTAGAAGTTAATGTAGCGGTTAGGATCAGTGTTCGTGAAGTAGTATGCAAAGTTGGGAACACAGAAGTCCTTGGAGCTCGGGCGGCTGCAAACGCCGTTGACAATAGGTCCACAAGGGCCGTCGTAAGTCTCCTTCCACATGACATCATTAAGCCTGAGACGAGCCCAGTTGTCGGCGAGAAATGGGAGGTAAATGGCGGTAGCCGAACGATAGCCCAGATTGAAGAGATCAACACCCTTAGTAATCACTGTGCTCAAGTCGCCGAAGAGGTTCTGGAAACGGAGGACATTGAGCGAGCCGGTCACTTGAAGACGCGAGAACTGGAAGGCATCCAGCGCGTATCCGGCGCAGTGAACACGATCCATAAGATGACCGTTCGGGAAGTTGCCAAAGACACCGCCAATCTTCTTGTCGGAAATGCGATCGGCACGTAGCAGCATGAATAGGTCAATGTCGAGTCGGATGTTGACCAATTCAAGGTACATGCCAGCGCGCATGGTAATCTGGCGCTTCGGACCGCTGCCCACTGGGGTGCCACGGGGGCGAGCGACCCAATAGCCGTCTTGAAGGAAGAGCACGAAGTCAAATTCGATTCCAAAGTATTGCATGTCCAGAGAGTTTTTGAGCGTGTGCGTGTATATCGGCGTCGGCACGGCTGCCCCAACGAAGCCATTGTCAAGGATCTTGAAGCGCGTGATGGAGTTGACACCATAGAGTGCCATACCGTTGAGCTGGATGCTACCATCAAAGACAGGTTGGCCAGACCACGCAAACCGCGGATAATCGTTGAGCTTAAGTTCGGCCTTGATATCGCCATCGCAAACGCCGACGCAATCGAAGCCGATCGTGCAAGTAGGAGGAACGCCCGGAGGGCAGATACCGAGCTTAACAACACCAACTTTGTTACCGGTGAGGATATCGATGACCTGGACGATGGTGAGTTTGCCTTGCTGAGCGTACACCGGAGTGGAGGAGATGTTGCCCAAGATGTTGTTGAGTCCCAAGCTGATGGACTTAAAGATGCCAGAGTTGTTGAAGTCTGTGGCATTTGGGTAAGGGCACCAGCTGGTCGCGGCACAGTTCGTGCTGGGCCAATTATACCCGTCATTGCGGAAAAGTAAGGGCATATCAACATCTTCGCGCGTGTCGGCATCTTGCTTGGTAGTCAAGGGCGTCTCCACGTACTTCTGAAAAAACTCGTAGAGCTTCAGGATGCCCTGGTTGAAGAGACCGCGCTGAGCTGTAACGACACCATTGCTGTCCGTGGGGTAGAACATCCCGTTAATGAGCTGACACAAGATGTCCTTGAGGACCGCGGGCAACAAAAAGGTGTTCAAAACCCAGTTGATCAAGGGCTGACAAATTTCAATGCCAATAATGCTGCAGGTGGGCCCAATATCAATGTAGACGCCGAGCTGGGCAGTGTGTTGGGCACCCGGGCTTATGCTAGCGTATTGGTTGGCGAAGTCGAACTGGCAGGACGCAGGTGCCCACGTGTTATCTGCGTTGCGTTGCAGGTTGATGTCGTACACAATGCCTTCCAAAAAGCTTTCGGTTCGACGATCCGAGGGGTTGGTCGCACCGGTCAGGCCACGGTAGTAGTTCTGGCGAGTGGTGGGGGTGACTTTATCAGAACGGTAGATGCAAGTCGTGTCCAAAAACTGGTTGACTGATGTCGGCGTAGAACGAGGAACGCGAGGCCCACACGCCTGATTCGCACGGAAGTACAGAAGCGTTCTGAAGGAGATGGCGTGCTCAGAACTGGAGATAGGCTGTCTAGAAGCCGACAAATCGACGCCAACATTGTCCTTGTTGATGTCGAAGGGTCCGAAGTAGATATCGAACCACGTACCGGGAAGGTCAACTGCCAGGAACTTCTTAATGCGCAGGGCCTCGATTTCCACGCGAGAGTTCAAGGCGACCTGAACTTGGTTAAGCGTGAAGAGCACGCGGAACTGGTTGCGAGAGGTTTTCTCCGAAGCGAAGATCGACGCCGCGGGTGCAAAGCCTTGCGGCGAGGGAATCACGGTGTCGCTGCCATCAATGGGAACGATGTCCAGGTAGATGCCGCCAAGACTGATCTGACCGAAGTCAGTGGTATACAAATACACCGTACCGGGATAGCCATTGCAATCGTTGGTCTCGATCCACTCGTCAAGACGTTTGGTCCAGGGCCCGATCGTCAGCTCAATTGCCTTTACGGAGGGTGGCAGGTGGCAAGCCTTGCCTTTGCAGCGGGTGCTGCGCCGGTTGGCGTAACCGTATGCACAAGGACCTGGATTGGGGCCATAGAAGGTCGGGAGGTTACCAGGGGAGGGCTGAGTAGGGACTCCGTTGAAGTACTGGTTGAACTGCACCCAGTTCTGGGTCTGTAAGTCGCGTGCAGCGCGCTCGGCGGGAGAAAGGCCGTCAACGAAGGCCCTTTCGATCATGCGCAGTTGTTCGTCAGGCATGGCGAAGTGGCCCTCCTCCTCAGCAGATTGCTCGGCGGCCAAGACAACCACCGCACACAAAGCAAAGACTGCAGTGAGCCAACGAAACATTCTCTTGCGTCACTCTGTCTTCGGAATAATAATGTAGAGCGCCGAGATCAATAGCCGAGGCGGCTCCAAGAAAGTGCCGATATGAAAGGGTTGGACTTATTGAAACGCCAATCGTCTTGTCCAGAAATGGACACTGCCACGAAACGGAAATGTAAGCCGAGCACGTGGCGTTGAGAAATATAAAGGATAGGAGCGAGAGTAGTAGCAAGCTTTAAAATTCGTGCAAGCTTGACTGTTAGGTTTGCTGCAATCACGGTAAAAT
>Ga0170475_109857091_pt1 | contig 10793 bp, 3 predicted proteins | sample Soicark_Litter_5_FD_111474 | JGI IMG/M metagenome (GOLD analysis project Ga0170475, IMG submission 111474) | Avena fatua rhizosphere microbial communities from Hopland, California, USA. Combined Assembly of 48 SPs | reverse complement strand
GCGTCAGGAACGGCAAGGAGCCAGCCGATGCGCTGGGCGCAATGGTTCCATCGATCGGTCCGACCGCGGGTGGACCTCCCCAGATGACGTAGCCGCTGGGCGAATCGGATGCGGTGATTCCCCAAAGATCGTCGCTATAGCTGGGAAACTTTCTGGACAGTTCCAGACAGAAACGGCGATGTACATCGGTGGCAATGACAGAATTCTGAAAGTAGTCCGCGTACTTATCGCGCCGGCCGCGGAAATCGAACCACGCCTGGGAATACTGGTGCACAAACAACGGGGCGAAGGAGCCAATGTAGCGTTGCCCATCATATTCGAATTTGAGCCGCTTCCACGCCGACCAGGCATCGTCGCGAAGCGGAAAATTCGTCGACCCCAGGCCCAGCAGGTACATCATCATGAGCTCGCTGTAGTTGTCCCAGCGATAAGGAAGGAAGCCGATTTCCGGCGTCCAGCCATGTGGAAGAAGCGATGTATCTTCCGACAGCCAGGTCCATTCAACACGGCCGAAGATGTCATCAGCGAGCGCTTGCACTTCAGCGGCGCCGAAGTATTGTCGGCAAGTTAGCACGCCGCAGAGAAGGATGGCGGTATCGACAGAGGAAACCTCGGCATCCCACACGCGCTCACCGGTGTTGATGTTGGCCCAGTGATAAAAAAATCCACGATGGTTGGGCAATTTGCCCCATAACCAACGCAAGGTGACCAGGACCCTGTCCAGAGCGGCCGTCCGTGGAATGTAACCGCGGTTGGCGGCGATGCACAATCCCGTGAGCCCAAAGCCGGTTGACGCAATGCTGGCCACAACTCCAGTATCGTTGCCACGGACATTGCAACGGTCTTTTACCAGCCCGGTTTTCGGATTGGCCTGGTCCCAAAAATACTGAAATGTGGTTCTTTCCAAATCGTCTAAAAACTGGTCGTCTTCTTTTGAGATGGGGGCCAGTGGCACAGAAGGCACACGCGCAGCCTGCGCTGGCAGCGCGAAACCAAGTTTAGCCAGGGGGATACAACCAACCGCGCCTAAAACTTGTCTCATAAAATTCCGGCGGGGCGTTTGTTTGGGGTGGTTCACAATCATCGTGTAATCAGGGAAATCTTATCAGTCTTACATTTGCCGAAAGCACCAGATGAGATTGACATCCGGCTTTTGTAGAATAGTGGGACATAGACTGAGATGCAAAAAAAGGCAAGACTTTCGCTTTGGATCGTGCTGAGTTTAGTCTGTGCGGCGGGTATTGCATATCTGATCGTGCACAGGCTACGGCATCCTATAACCATTTCGGGCGCGGTGACTATCGAGGATACAGATGCGCACAAGGAGCTGCCCATCGCAGATGTCGATATCACTGTGGCCAATGGGGCTGCGGAAGCGCCTGCAAAATCGGATGCTTCGGGATTTTTTAACATCAAGCTGAAAAAGTGGATCCGCAAGGGGCGGCCGATTATTTTGAAATTCCGTCATCCGAACTATCAGCCGCTGGATCTGTCCGAAGTGGCGGATGGAAAACTCTACGTCGCTCGCTTAGTGCCCATTGCAAAGAAGCCCGAAACCATTCCCAACGTCGCCATCGGCAATGTGCGTGTCCGTTACTCCATCAAAGCTCCGCGGTCCATGAATGTGGGCAGCGCCGTGAAGGCGTTCGAGATCAAAAACACGGGTAACGTGGCGTGCAATCATCAGGTCCCGTGTTCGCCGGATGGGCGGTGGAAAGCCGCATTGGGCGCAGTAACACTGGATGCAGGTACGGGAAACGAATTCATCAATGCGCGCGTCTCCTGCATTGCCGGCCCTTGCCCGTTCACTAGAATTGAATCCGACGATATTTCATCGCCCAGTCAAAAAATTACCGCCAAGGCGCGGAACTGGTCGGATACGGCAACATTTCTAGTGGAGGCTGAAGTCATCCACGTCATGCAAAGCGCGATCGATCACCAGTCTTATCCGGTCATTTTTGGCTCAGCGCTTAATTTCACCTTGCCTCGGAATGCGGAGGGAGTAAGTTTCGAAGCTGACATCAACGGAGATACGATCATTTACCCATTGGGCCCCACACTGCTTCTAAGTTGGGCAAACTGTAATGCCAGATCCAACGGCGATGGGACGATTTACCGCTGCGAGCTCAAGCCTGGGTATCGATTTCAGTAACGTCACCCAGCGGTTCAATTTCGGCCCATAACCCAACTAGTCCTTTCTAAACAAGGATATACAGGAAACACTGTAGAGCCTTGCTTCTCCTTTTTTGATAAGAGTTCTAAGTTGGCCAAAGTATTTTCGCGCAACTAAACGCATGAAACGGCAAGTTGCTTGAAAGGCTGATCATCTTCCAAAGAATCCACTTTGCAAGCGAAGCGCTCAAGGCGTGCAAGACCTTGATTGCGTGACGTTTGCACTACGATCGCCTTATTAGAGTCCCCGTAACGGGGCAAGAGCAGGGGAGAAATTAATGGATAGACCGGCGCAGGACAAGCCCGGCACGGCGATATTGGAGCGTCCTACCAAGAGTAGGTCCAAAAGCGACAATAACAATAACGGACATAAAAACGGTGCTAATGGCCTGGACAGTGAGCTCAGTCTCGTACTGGCCAGCCTGCAAAGCATGCGGGATGGAGATTTCTCTGTCCGCTTGCCGGGGAACTGGACAGGGCTTTCGGGAAAGATCGCCGACACATTCAACGAGATCGCTGCCACCAACCAGCAAATGTCGCAGGAGTTGAAGCGAGTGGGGCAGGTGGTGGGAAAAGAAGGCCGTACCCGTGAACGTATCCGCTTGCAGCAGTCGCGAGGCGCATGGGGTGAGATGGGAGTTTCGGTTAACACCCTGACCGATGACTTGCTGCGTCCGACTGTCGAAGTCACCCGTGCTATCGCCGCTGTGGCGCGAGGAAACCTGGCGGAGACCATCCGCCTGGATGTCGACGGGCGTCCTCTCGAAGGCGAATTTTTGCGCTCGGCAAAAATCGTCAACACCATGATTCAGCAGTTGGGCGTGTTCACCGCCGAGGTAACTCGCGTGGCCCGCGAAGTAGGAACGGACGGAAAACTAGGCGGACAGGCGGTGGTGCCAGGAGTCGCGGGAACGTGGAAAGACTTAACCGACTCAGTAAACTCGATGGCCAGCAATTTAACTGGTCAGGTGCGGAATATCGCCGAAGTCGCAACCGCGGTGGCTAGCGGCGACTTGTCCCGTAAGATCACCGTGGACGTGCGCGGCGAAATTTTGCAGTTGAAGGAAGCCATCAACACGATGGTGGACCAGTTGCGTTCGTTCGCTTCCGAAGTGACGCGCGTAGCCCGAGAAGTAGGGACCGACGGAAAACTGGGCGGACAGGCGGTTGTGCCTGGTGTGGCCGGTACGTGGAAAGATTTGACCGACTCGGTCAACGCTATGGCGGGAAACCTAACGGCCCAGGTTAGAAACATCGCTGAAGTCACGACTGCCGTGGCCCGCGGCGACTTGTCCCGCAAAATCACTGTAGATGTGAAGGGCGAAATTCTCGAATTGAAAAACACCATCAACACGATGGTGGACCAACTCAACGCGTTCGCCGGCGAAGTGACGCGTGTGGCCCGCGAAGTGGGGACCGACGGAAAACTAGGCGGTCAGGCTGAAGTGCCGGACGTTGCCGGAACTTGGAAAGATCTCACAGACAACGTGAACTTCATGGCCTCGAACCTCACAGGCCAGGTGCGTAACATTGCCGAAGTAGCAACCGCAATCGCCGGCGGCGATTTGTCGCGCAAGATCACGGTGGATGTGCGCGGTGAAATTCTCCAGCTGAAAGAAACGCTGAACACGATGGTGGACCAGCTCAACCGGTTCGCCGGAGAAGTGACGCGTGTGGCCCGCGAAGTGGGAACTGAAGGGCGTCTCGGCGGTCAGGCAAACGTGCCGGGCGTCGGCGGAACGTGGAAAGACTTGACCGACTCTGTGAATTCGATGGCTAGCAACCTCACGGGTCAGGTCCGTAACATCGCTGAAGTAACCACCGCTGTGGCCCGCGGTGACTTGTCTCGCAAAATCACGGTGGATGTGAAAGGGGAAATTCTTGAGTTGAAGAACACTATCAATACGATGGAGGACCAACTCAATGGATTTGCGGGTGAAGTCACCCGTGTGGCCCGCGAAGTTGGAACCGAAGGAAAACTTGGCGGGCAGGCGCAGGTGCCCGGAGTCGCCGGGACCTGGAAAGATCTCACCGACAACGTGAACTTCATGGCCTCGAACCTCACGGGCCAGGTGCGTAACATCGCCGAAGTGGCAACTGCTGTGGCCCGTGGTGACTTGTCGCGCAAGATCACGGTGGACGTGCGCGGCGAAATTCTTGAACTCAAAGACACGCTCAACACGATGGTGGACCAGCTGCGTGCTTTCGCTTCTGAAGTGACACGCGTGGCCCGCGAAGTCGGTACCGACGGAAAGCTCGGCGGACAAGCGCAAGTGCCGGGGGTCGGCGGAACCTGGAAAGATCTCACCGACTCCGTTAATTCAATGGCCTCCAACCTGACAGGTCAAGTCCGTAATATCGCGGAAGTTTCGACGGCTATTGCCAACGGCGATTTGTCTAAGAAGATCACCGTCAACGTCAGCGGTGAAATCCTGTTGCTGAAAGAAACCATTAACACGATGGTCGATCAGCTCAATGCGTTCGCCGGCGAAGTCACCCGCGTGGCCCGCGAAGTGGGAACTGAAGGGCGTCTCGGTGGTCAGGCCAATGTGCCTGGTGTCGCCGGAACGTGGAAAGACTTGACCGATTCGGTGAACTCGATGGCCGGAAACCTTACCGGCCAGGTACGTAACATCGCGGAAGTGACAACCGCCGTGGCCCGTGGCGACTTATCTCGCAAAATCACAGTGGACGTGAAGGGCGAAATTCTTGAGTTGAAAAACACCATTAACACGATGGTGGACCAGCTCAACGCGTTCGCTGGCGAAGTGACCCGTGTGGCCCGCGAAGTCGGAACCGACGGAAAACTTGGGGGACAGGCTGAAGTCCCTGGAGTCGCCGGGACCTGGAAAGATCTCACCGACAACGTGAACTTCATGGCCTCGAACCTCACCGGCCAGGTGCGTAACATCGCTGAGGTCGCAACCGCCATCGCGAACGGCGACTTGTCCAAGAAGATCACCGTGGACGTGCGCGGTGAAATTCTCCAGTTGAAAGAAACCCTGAACACGATGGTCGAGCAGCTTCGTTCGTTCGCTGCTGAAGTAACGCGTGTGGCCCGCGAAGTCGGCACGGAAGGACGGCTAGGCGGACAGGCCAACGTGCCCGGAGTCGCCGGCACGTGGAAAGATCTCACCGACTCCGTCAATGCTATGGCCCGTAACCTTACCGGCCAGGTGCGTAACATCGCTGAAGTGACTACAGCTGTGGCCCGCGGCGACTTGTCGCGCAAGATCACAGTGGACGTGAAAGGCGAAATTCTTGAGTTGAAGAACACCATCAACACAATGGTGGACCAGCTCAACGCATTTGCTGCTGAAGTCACCCGCGTAGCCCGTGAAGTCGGTACCGATGGAAAACTTGGAGGTCAGGCGCAGGTGCCTGGAGTTGCGGGAACCTGGAAGGATCTCACCGACAACGTGAACGTCATGGCCGCAAACCTTACCGAACAGGTGCGCGGTATCGTGAAAGTTGTCACCGCCGTCGCCAACGGGGAGTTGACTCAGAACCTTACAGTCAAAGCGAAAGGTGAAGTCGCGGCGCTGGCGGAAACCATCAACAACATGACGAATACCCTGGCCACGTTTGCAGACCAGGTAACCACGGTCGCCCGCGAAGTCGGTGTGGAAGGGCGACTCGGCGGACAAGCCAGTGTGCCCGGCGCCGCCGGAACCTGGAAAGATCTCACCGGTAACGTCAACCTGCTTGCTGACAACCTCACACGTCAGGTGCGCGCCATCGCGGAAGTCGCGACTGCAGTGACCAAAGGCGATTTGACGCGGTCGATTCAGGTTGAAGCTTCCGGCGAAGTCTCGGAACTCAAAGACAACATCAACACTATGATTGACAACCTGCGTCTGACCACAGACCGCAACACCGAACAGGACTGGCTAAAGACGAACCTGGCGCGGTTCACCGGTATGTTGCAGGGGCAACGCGATCTGACAACCGTAGGTCGAATGCTGCTGTCGGAACTGGCGCCGCTGGTCAACGCGCAGCAGGGTGTTATTTATCAGATGGAAACGGAGGAGTCGGCAGGCATGGTGATGCTCTCCGCGTTTGCCGGCGACGGCAATGACGGCCATCTGCGCCGCCTCAGGGTTGGCGAAGGACTGGTGGGACAATGTGCCGCGGAAAAACGCCGCATGCTCATTGCAAACCTGCCGAAAGGGACGATTCCGATTCGCTCCGGTTTGTTTGAAGCCGTACCCCAAAACGTGATCGTGTTGCCGGTACTCTTCGAAGACCGCGTGAAAGCTGTCATCGAACTGGCATCACTCGGCACCTTCACAGATCTGCAGCTGGCTTTCCTGGAGCAATTGACTGCCGGCATGGGTATCGTGCTCAACAGTATTGAGGCCACGATGCAGACTGAAGGTTTGCTGAAGCAATCGCAGCAGCTCGCCACCGAATTGCAAACACAACAGAAGGAGTTGCAGCAGACCAACGAACAGCTCGGACAGAAAGCGCAACAGCTGGCCGAACAGAACGTCGAAGTGGAACGCAAGAACCAGGAAATCGAACAGGCCCGCCGCGCTTTGGAAGAAAAAGCCAAAGAGCTGGCGCTCACTTCGAAGTACAAATCAGAGTTCCTGGCCAACATGTCGCACGAATTGCGGACACCACTCAACAGCATTCTGGTGCTTGGTCAACAGCTCAGCGATAACCCAGATGGCAACCTGACTCCGAAGCAGGTCGAATTCTCGCGTACGATTCATGGCGCCGGAACCGACTTGCTCAATCTGATTTCTGACATTCTCGACTTGTCAAAGATCGAGTCCGGAACTGTGTCGGTCGAAGCGCAGGAAGTCTTCTTCGGCGGCATGCTGGAAACGGTGGCACGTCCATTCCGTCACGAAGCGGAAAACCGCAAGCTGTCGTTCGACGTGCACGTTGATCCGCACCTCCCACGCAGTTTGGTTACGGACTCGAAGCGTTTGCAGCAGGTGTTGAAGAACCTGCTCTCAAATGCCTTCAAGTTCACCGAACAGGGTGGCGTACGTTTGTCAGTTTCGCTCATCGGTAGCGGATGGAGTAATAACCATCCCACTCTCAGTGGCGCAGCTTCGGTGGTCGCTCTAGAAGTTACTGATACAGGAATCGGGATTCCCTTCGACAAACAACGCATCATCTTCGAGGCCTTCCAACAGGCAGATGCCGGTACCAGCCGTAAATACGGCGGCACGGGATTGGGTCTAGCCATCAGCCGTGAGTTGGCGAACCTGCTGGGTGGAGAAATTCAGTTGCGCAGCGCTCCCGGCAAGGGAAGTACATTCACCTTGTACGTGCCGCAAACTTATGTGGGCCCAGCCAGTGTTGTTGTTGCGGATAGGCGGTCGTACCCCGATTCAGCCTCGCCCCTGCAGTTAGCGGCGGTGAAGGTGGAATTACCGGTTGAGCAAATCCATGACGACCGGGAAAACCTCCAACCGGACGATACCGTGCTGCTGATCGTTGAAGACGATCCGCATTACGCGCGCGTTCTGTGTGATTTGGCGCGGGACAAAGGATTCAAGGTACTCGTCGCCATGAATGGCGCTTCTGCCTTGATGCTGGCGCGTGAATTCCATCCCACGGCGGTTTCGCTGGATGTATTCCTGCCAGACATGCTGGGTTGGACGGTTCTCAATCATCTAAAGCAGGATCCCACTCTGCGTCACATTCCGGTGCAGATGCTGACGCTGGATGAAGATCGGCAACATGGTTTGGCGCGTGGCGCATTTGCTTTCGTCACTAAACCAACGACTTCAGAAGAAATCGACGCAGCCCTCTCCCGTATTAAGGAATACTCGACACCGCGACGCAAACGGCTACTTGTCGTGGAAGATAATCCTGCCGAGCAGTTAAGCATACGAGAGCTGCTGGGCTATGACGACGTCGATGTACAGATCGCCGCGAGCGGCGAGGAGGCACTGCAAGCGGTCAATGAAGGCAATATCGACTGCGTAGTGTTAGACCTTCGCCTGCCGGACATGACGGGATTCGAAGTTCTGGAAAGGCTCCGCGATACCCCATCGCACAGCGACTTACCGGTGGTCGTATTCACTGGTAAAGAATTGTCTCCGGACGAAGACGCGCGGCTGCACACGCTGGCGCGCAGCGTGGTAGTGAAGGGCGTAGAGTCGCCGGAGCGGTTGCTTGACGAAACCGCGCTCTTTCTCCATCGCGTGGTGGCGAAGTTCCCGCCGGAGAAACAGCGGATGCTCGACCGCCTCCACCGTTCCGATGATGCCCTGATCGGCAAGAAGGTGCTGGTGGTTGACGACGACGTACGCAACATCTTCGCGCTGAGCAGCGTGCTGGAGCGGCGCGGCATGACAGTGTTAACGGCAGGTACGGGCCGGGAGGCGATCAATACTCTGGAATCGACGCCTGACGTGGCCATCGTACTGATGGACATCATGATGCCTGAGATGGACGGATATGAAACCATGCAGGTCATCCGGCAGAACGCAGCTTTCCGCCGCTTGCCTATCATCGCCCTCACCGCGAAGGCCATGAAAGGCGACCGCGAAAAGTGTCTGGAAGCGGGCGCTTCCGAATATCTGGCAAAACCGGTCAACACTGATCAGTTGCTGGCGGCGTTGCGCATGTGGCTCCACCGTTAGTAAGCAGCGAAAGGAATGATGGCGCAAACTGAGAAAGTAAACATCCTGATGGTGGATGACCAGCCCGGCAAACTGCTGAGCTATGACGCCATTCTTTCCGAGTTGGGCGAAAACCTGATTAAGGCGACGTCAGCCAAGGAAGCACTCGAGCTTCTACTCAAACATGACGTAGCTGTGGTTTTAATGGATGTCAGCATGCCCATCATGGACGGCTTTGAACTGGCCGACATGATCCGGCAGCACCCGCGCTTTCAGGCGACCGCGATCATTTTCATTTCGGCAGTGCATCTTACCGATCTGGACCGCTTGAAGGGCTACTCGCGCGGGGCCGTCGATTATATTTCGGTACCCGTCATTCCTGAATTATTGCGTGCCAAAGTCAGCGTATTTGCCGAACTTCACCGCAAGACTCTACAGTTGGCGACGCTTAATCGCGATCTGGAAAAACGGGTCACAGACCGCACTGAAGAATTGGCCATGAAGGCGACAGCGTTGCTGGAAGCGAACTATGAGTTGGCGCGGAAGCATCAGGAGCTGAATGCGATCGTCACAACTGCTCCTGACATCATTTTCAGCAGCGGAGGAAATGGCGATCGGGATTACTTGAGCGAGCGTTTCTACGAGTACACCGGAGCGCCCTCTGGTTCGGGCCATGGGTTTGGCTGGCTCGCCTATATTCATCCGGAGGATTCTGAAGAAGTGGAATCTGATTGGATCAAGTCCTCCAAAACCGGCGAAAACTATGAAGCGGAGTACCGCCTACGTGGCAAGGACGGAGAGTATCGGTGGTTCCGTGCCCGCGCAGTTCCCATTCGCGACCACGAGGGAAACATTATCAAGTGGTATGGAACCTGTTCCGATATCCACGACAGCAAGGTATTGGAAAATTCCATTCGTGAAACGGCGGGGCGGCTGGAAAAAATGGTCGACGAACGCACGACTGCGCTGCGCCAGCTTTCCACACGCCTGATGGCCTTGCAGGATGAGGAGCGGCGGCGAATCGCCCGCGAACTGCATGACGGCTTAGGCCAAGAACTCATTGCCGCCAAGATGATGCTGGACAGTATTGTCCTGGAATCGTCTACCGACCCAAGGGAGGCTGCGGAGGATGCCAGTGGATTAATTGACCGTGCAATTCAGCAGACGCGGAGCATTTCGCATCTTTTGCATCCGCCGTTGCTGGATGAAGTCGGACTGCATTCCGCGGTGCAATGGTATGTGGATGGCTTCACCAAACGCAGTGGGATCACAACAATGCTTGAAGTCACTCCACAGGATTTTCCCCGCTTGAGACCAGAGTTGGAGACTGCGTCGTTCCGGATTATTCAGGAGGCGCTCTCCAATGTATTCCGTCATTCCGGCGCACAGAAATGTTGGGTTTCGGTGATGCTCGACGACGCGCAGATTCTGGTGGCCGTGCGTGACAATGGAAAAGGCATTGCCGAGCATGTTGTGGAACTACAGCCGGGCAGCATCGGTATGGGAATCGGCGGCATGCGGCAGCGCGTCAAGGAATTTAGTGGCGAACTCCGTGTAGAGAACTGTCATCCTGGAACGTTGGTGGAGGTAGTCATTCCTTCGCGTAGTTTCTTTCCGAGTGAAGCACGAGTCACGGCCTAGTTTTTTTAAATTCTCTAAATGTGAGGCGGGAGGAGTGCCGGAGTTATTCCGGCACTGCCTTGTGGGGATAGGAAATCCAGAAGTCGAAACCAACAATAAGCGACTTACGCTCCCTCAACAATCGGTAGGATTTTGTAGGCTGCGAGGGAAACTGGCTTAGAAAATCTCCGTGGTTGCCGTATTTTCGTCTGATTCATCCATCACGTTCTGCCCCTTAAGTTACTGATATTTCGTAAGCAAACTACAGCTTTTGGCGGATAGTTCGTGGCCGCGCGTTGTTTCTACGATGAATATGCACAACGCATGTAGACGGGAAGCCGAGGAGGACGAGGGTATGAGAATAAAAAGTTTAGGAATATTAGCGGTATTGGTGGCCATGTTTGGGATCGGATG
>Ga0170475_129858212_pt1 | contig 10800 bp, 7 predicted proteins | sample Soicark_Litter_5_FD_111474 | JGI IMG/M metagenome (GOLD analysis project Ga0170475, IMG submission 111474) | Avena fatua rhizosphere microbial communities from Hopland, California, USA. Combined Assembly of 48 SPs | reverse complement strand
CACGCGTTTCGAGCCCACGAGCTTCACGACGTATTCCAGCATCATGGGGTCGTGTGTTACGCTGTCGACCCAGAATTTTCCAAGGTAACTAATGGGCGGCTTCGGATTGTCGATCGCCACCAGGTCGGGACGGCAGTCGAAACCATGCTGTATGCGGCCGATGGTAGAAAGAAACGAGCCCCCGGCGTGTGCGAAATTTACGCGGAGCCCAGGGAGCTTTTCGAAGATCCCACCGAACAACATGGAGCAGATAGCCCTCGAAGTTTCTGCCGGCATTCCCACCAGCCATGGCAACCAATAACGTTGCATGTGTTTTTCGCCCATCATCTCCCAGGGATGTACCAACAGTGCCATGTCGAGCTTCTCGCATGCTTCGAAGATGGGAAAGAAACGAGCCTCATTCAGGTTCTCGTTATTGATGTTCGATCCGATCTGTATGCCCTTCAGCCCGATCTTCTTACAACGTTCAAGTTCTTTGACCGCCAGGGACGTGTCTTGCATCGGAAGGGTTCCCAAACCAATGTAGTTTTTCGGATACTTCTCGATGACTTTTACGATCTGGTCATTGAGGTAACGTGAAATGTCGAAACAGTCTGCGGGTTTCGCCCAATAAGCAAACATCACTGGTATGGTGCAGATCACCTGGACCTGCGTTTTATATTGGGCGTACTCTTCGATCCTTACTTCGGGATCCCAGCAGTTGTCTCTGATCTCGCGGAAGAACTGGTTGCCACGCATCATCTTTGCGTAGCCGGGTTTGTGATGCTGTAAATAAATGAAATCGCCGTAGCCGAATTTGCTGGACCAATCGGGAAGTTTTTTCGGGAGAATGTGAGTATGAGAATCGATCCGCAGCACGGGCCTAAATGTACAAAGTTCAAAGTTGAATGTTCAAGGTTCAATGTTCAAAGTTCAAGGTTCAATGTCGGTGCTGACGAAGACCTTAAACGTTGAACCCTGAACCCTGAACCTTGAACCCTGAACCCTGAACCTTGAACATTACATCACCCCGAGTTGTTTCAGGAACTTTTCGGAATTCGCCTTCGTGGCCGCCGTGGGATTGAGCGTCAGCGCCTTCTTGAAATTCTTAATGGCATTCTTGTTATCGCCTTTACCCACGTAAGCTTCGCCAAGGCTGTCGAATGTATTAGCGCTCGAAGGAAACTTGGTGGTATTGAGAGTAAACACCTCTATGGCTTTATCATTTTGGCCCTGGTTGAGCAGGACATAGCCATAATTGTTGATGTCATTCTCGTTACCGATGGCAATGGCCTCCTTCATCAGCTTGTCGGCTTCTTCGGGCTGGTTGCTCAGACGAAGAACGTTGGCTTTCACTTGTAAGGTCTGGAATGAACGAGTGATGTTCAGCGCCTGGTCGGCCCATTTCGAAGCCTGTTCGATGTTGACTTTATTATTAGCAGCATAATTCGCAGCGCTCGTATATCCCTGCCACGTGAAACCATTCACACCCATGAGCTCCTGCTCGGCATTCGCCATCACGATGCCATCGACATCAAACTCTATCTTCACCGGAAATTGTTTCTTCTCCCAATTGAGCACGAGCTCCACGCCGGTCTTCGACGGAGTCAGGAAATCATACGTCAATGTCTCGGTCATTTCGTGATCACGGATCTTTATCGGGGCACGCATCTGGTCGTTAGCCGGGTTGTAATGAAAATGTCCCCACGAGCGATAGTCTTTCGAGAGAATTAAGTCGGCGCTGTTCTCGTCATTTACGAGCAAAAAGAATCCATACTTTCCGGCAGGCACTTTCTTGCCTTCGATCATGGCATCGTGTGAGAGTTCGAGCACGGTGTTCTCATTCGCGCCGGCACGCCACGGGGCATTGCCGGTCGCTATCGGTGTCCATCCGAAGGGAACGAGCTCGCCCCATACCTTCCTGCCCTTTACAGAAGGACGCGAGTATTTAACTGTGATTGTCGAGATACCTACGGTCTGCGCGACGGTAGCCGCCGGGCTGGGCGTACGTGGTGTTGTAACGGCTTGAGATCTCGATTCGAACGAGAGTGTTGCCAGGCACAGAAGTGCCATAAGCATAAATAAAGATGTCTTTTTCATGTTGGTGGATTTCCATTGAATCTCCACAAACCGAAAAAGACATCCGTGACCCGAAATGGGTTATGTTACGACTTTAACAAATCACACATCATAGCGATAATGATCCCCAGCCATTCCTGTACTCGCGTTTCACGAACTGGTTAGCTTCGTCGAAGTTGGTGATCTTCATGTTCTTCGCGTCCCAGAGAAGTTTCTTTCTTCCGGGATACTTGTTGCCATCTTTCATCGCATAGCTGCGAAGAGCGAGGTTACCCATCAATACGGCCTCGGTAAAAGGACCTGCATATTCGAAAGGAGAGGCGATCTGCATTTTGCCGTAGCCTGCAAGACAAGCATCGACCCATGTTGTATAGTGTCCCCATTCCTGGCCTTCGATGCGAGGGATGGTTTGCTTCGGGAGTTTCACTTCCTTCATTCTCTTCGTAGGAAGAAGAACGGGAGGGATCGCATAGTTACCCATCAACTTGCCTTTCGTTCCTTCGAAGATGTAACCGCCATCACGGCTGCCGAGCATTTCGTCAGGCAACAATTCGTCGGGACGTTGCGGCAGCAAGCCACCGTCCATCCACGTGAAGTCGATAATTCCTTTGCCGTCTTTTCTTGGGAACTTCATATGAATTATCGAAGAAGCGGGACAGCTGTCGTTATAGTTCGCTTCTTTGAAGAAGCCTTCCCATGCGGTGGATGTACTGCACTCAACTTCTGTAGGGAAATCGATAGGAAGAATACGGAACGCTGCATCCCAGATGTGACATGCCATGTCGCCAAGAGCGCCGGTTCCATAGTCCCACCAGCCACGCCAGTTGAAGGGAAGGAGATTCTCCACGTAATTTCTTTGCGGAGCTGTACCGAGCCAAAGATTCCAGTCGAGTTCTTTCGGAATGTTGTTCGAAGCCTGGGGCCAGGGCAGGCCTTGCGGCCACACGGGACGGTTCGTCCACGTGGTCACTTTCTTTACATCGCCGATCAACCCGGCATCAACATACTCTTTCGCTGTTCTCACGTGATCTGCAGAGCCATACTGGTTACCCATTTGAGTTACAACCTTGTATTTCTTTGCGGCCTCCGACATCATACGGGCTTCGTAGATATCGTGAGTCAAAGGCTTCTGAAGATAAACATGCTTACCGCGTTGCATGGCAGCCATCGCAATAACGGCGTGCATGTGATCTGGAGTTGTAACAGTAACAGCATCGAAGTTCTTCGATTCTTTATCCATCAACTCGCGATAATCTTTAATGTATTTCGCGTTCGGGAAATTCTTCTGTGAATTTCCGATCTGCCTGTCATCCACATCGCAGAGGAAAGCAATCTTCGCTTTAGGATTTCCTTTTATTTTTCCGTCAATGCTCCCGGCTACACCAACGAGATCGGTTTCGCCTTTGCCACCAACGCCTATACCTGCAACATACAATGTGTCGCTTGGCGCGATGAATCCTTTGCCGCCCATTACAAAACGAGGGACGATTGTAAACGCAGCAGCTGCGGTGGCGCCTCGGAGAATGAACTGTCTTCTATTGATTCCTTTTTTGCTCATGATCTTTTTAGAATTTGCGATACTCGCGTTTTACAAACTGGTTAGCATCTTCGAAGTTGGTGATCTTCATGTTAGGTCCATCCCAGAGAAGTTTAATAAAGCGACCTGGATAAGTGAACTGACCTTCTTTCTCACCAGGCTTACGAATATCATAGCTGCGAAGCGCAAGGTTGCCCATCAATACACTTTCGGTGAGAGGACCTGCGAGATCGAACGGAGAAGAAACCTCCTTTTTGCCATAACCGGCAAGGCAAGCTTCGACCCACTGACCATAGTGACCTTCGGCTCCGCCTGGAACACGCTCGATCGACTGCTTTACTTTCGCTTCTTTGGTTTTGCTTGTTGGCAACAGTTGAGGATTAGCACTGTAGGTTCCGCACATCATCTTTCCTTTTGTGCCTACCATGATCACACCGTTACCTCCGTCGCCCATTACTTCATTGGGTCCAAGTTCGTCGGGACGTTCAGGCTGAATACCTCCGTCCATCCAATGGAACTTCACGTTCTTGCCTTTCTTTCCGGGGAAAGTCAAAACTATGTGCGAAGAAGGAGGGCAGCTCTCAGGGTTATAAGCCCGCTTGCCGATGCCCGGAAGATAAGTGGTGCCTACACTGGCCTCAACTTCGGTTGGATATCCAAGACCAAGAACACGGAAGGGAGGTTCGATGATGTGCAAAGCCATATCGCCCAACGCACCAGTACCGTAATCCCACCAGCCACGCCAGTTAAATGGAACGAGATTGTCGACATAATTTTTCTGGGGAGCGGTACCTAACCAGAGATTCCAGTCGAGCTCCTTCGGGATTTCGTTAGATGCCGGTGGCCATGCGATACCTTGCGGCCAGATGGGACGGTTAGTCCAGCAATAAACGGTATGAACTTCGCCGATCAATCCGGCATCGTACCATTCACGCATCTGGCGAACGCCGTCGTTTGACGCGCCCTGGTTGCCCATTTGAGTTACGACCTTATATTTTTTTGCAGCTTCAGTTAGCTGACGTGCTTCCCAGATATCGTGAGTGAGTGGCTTCTGTACATAAACGTGCTTGCCAAGTTCCATCGCAGCCATTGCCTGCACATAGTGCATGTGGTCCGGTGTGGAAACCGAAACTGCATCGAAGCTCTTCGATTCTTTGTCGAGCATTTCGCGATAGTCTTTGTAGTATTTCGCCTGCGGGAAACTTTCTCTTGAGGTAGCTGATTGCCTGTCGTCCACATCGCAGAGGTATGAGATCGTTGCCTTTCCACTCTTTGCGAAAGCAGCGATATCGCTTCTACCTTTACCACCAGCGCCTATGCCAGCTACATACAATGTATCGCTGGGTGCTCTATATCCTTTACCCAACACGTGACGCGGAACGATCGTCACGGCAGCTGCGGCGAGTCCAGCCTGCCTGATAAAATTTCTTCTTTTCATAGGTCGTTAGTGGTTTTAAGCGTGTTTTACAGATTCATTTAATTCTCTATCGGAATACTTCAATCCATATTGATCGAGTACTTCCTGCGGAACACCATCCCATTTGTTGGGTTTGTTGCCGGCGTAACCGAGATCGGCGATACCAATCTTGCTGGTGAAGAATCCACAAGCAGTGAGGTCACGCATCTTATTGAAGAACGCAACGCCATGTTGCATTTCCGGTTTAGCCTTTTCGGGATAAGCGATCTCGTCAACGATCTCTATTTGTTGCTGTTGAGAGCATTCGACAAATGATTTTTCGAATCGTCTCATGCACTGAAGGTCAAGCCACTTTATTCCACCTCTCAACGGCACCTGGTGTTGGGGCATGTCTTTCACAATGAACTCAATGAAATCGGGAACACCTGCGTCTGTCGCACTGCCCGAAGTTTCATCTTTAGGAATAATAATATCGGCAAGTACCGATATGGTCTTCATCTCATGTTCATCGAAGAACTTCTCGCTCATGAGCTCGTTGTATCGTTCGGTCTCGGCAGGCGTCCTGTCGTAATTGAGACCGGCAACTTCAGGTGTGGCCTGCTTTTGTTGCGCAGGAGCACAACCTTCGAGCAACACACCGGTACCAACAGTACCGAGTGCCATCGCTTTTAAATATTTTCTTCTGTCCATGGCTTTTAACTCTAAACTCTAAACTCTTAACTCTTAACTTTTTTAGATGTTCTGTTTCTTCATTTCCTGTACGATGTAATCCGATGCTCTCATTGAAAGAGCGAGTATCGTCCACGTAGGGTTCTTATCGGCCTGCGATACGAACGGACCGCCGTCAACAACAAACAGGTTCTTGCAATCGTGAGCCTGGTTGTATTGATTTACTGCCGATTTCGTTTTGTCGCTGCCCATACGAACAGTTCCAACTTCGTGGATGATCTGGCCCGGATCAGCAAGACCGTAGTCATTGTGAGCGCCATCGTTGTCGCCATATGTGATCACGCCGCCCATCTTATGAATGAGTTCACGGAACGTGTCTTTCATGTGTTTGGCTTGCTTGATCTCCATGTCACTCCATTTATAATGGAATCTCAATACAGGGATACCATATTTGTCAACCGTGTTAGGATCGATTTCGCAATAGTTCGATTCGAGAGCAATAGATTCTCCACGGCCGGCCATTCCGATGTTCGCGCCGTAGAAATATCGATAGTCGTCTTTCAATGATGCTCCGTATCCACCGGCAGCTTTCTGTTTGCCATCGCGTCCGGGATATTTTCCGTTGGTGTTATGCATTCCGAATCCGAAACCATAACCAGGCATACCCATACCTCCACCGTATTCAATGTGATAACCACGTGTAAAATCGAGCTTGGCCTTTTTCTCATCCAACCACCAGGGTGTATATACGTGCATACCGCCTACACCATCTTCGTTGTAACGCTTACGGCCAACGAGGTGGGGGAGAATACCGCCCATCGAAGCACCGGTAGAGTCATGAAGATATTTTCCAACAATGTTGCTCGAGTTAGCGAGACCATTCGGATGTCGTTTCGACTTTGAGTTCAGCAACAACCTGGCAGATTCACATGCACTCGCTGCAAGAACAACAATACGTGCATTCACAACATATTCCTGCATGTCGTTCTTATCGACATACGAAATGCCTTTCGCAAGACCATCGTCGCCGGTAATTACTTCGCGCGCCATGGCATTGGTGATCAGGTCTACATTACCCGACTTCAATGCAGGATTCACAAGCACCGACGAAGAAGAGAAGTCGCCATAAACGGCGGAGCAACCACGATTACACTGTGCACAATAAATGCATGCTTTGCGATCGGGATTGTTCGGAAGATCTTTAGTTAATATAGAGAGACGTGAAGGTATCACGGGAATACCGAGCGATGTTCCTGCATTCTTGATCATGAGTTCATGCAGACGAGGCTTCGGCGGAGGAAGGAAGATACTGTCGGGATCGTTAGCGAGATTCTCCTTCGAACCAAATACACCGATCAATTGATCTACCTTATCATAATATGGAGCAACGTCATCGTAACCGATTGGCCAGTTGTCGCCCATTCCGTCGTGATCTTTTCTTTTGAAATCTTTAGGGCCGAAGCGAAGGGAGATACGTCCCCAGTGATTGGTTCGTCCGCCTACCATGCGTGAGCGAAACCATCCGAACTTCGTTCCATCTTTATGTGTGTACGGTTCCCCTTCGAGTTCCCATCCTCCGTATGCAGCATCGAAGTCACCAAAGTTGCGCTGGGGTGTAGAAGCTCCGCGGCGTGGCGACTCATAAGGAAATTTAAACTGCGTAACGTTTGTACGAGGATCGTACATAGGGCCGGCTTCGAGTAACACAACCTTAATGCCCGCTTGTGCAAGCATATAAGCAGCCATGCCACCACCTGCACCCGAACCAACTATGCATACGTCATAAGTTTTCGGGTTCTTCTTGATTTGAAATTCGGCCATGAGAGGATTGTGTAAGTTTTTCTAAAAGTAAATTCTTTTGTAAGAAAGAAAAAGACAAAATTGATTTCCGGCAAAACGCGGAGCAACCAAATTTCTATTGGCGGAGATTTTCGAAAACGAGGAATCTATTTCTGCTTCCTGGGAACCGGGTCGTAGCCGCTGGTTCCCCACGGATGACAACGCGCTATTCGTTTCATTCCTAGCCAGATACCTTTACCAATTCCCCATTCATTGATGGCTTCGATGGTATATTGAGAACAACTCGGTGTATGACGGCAATGAGCGCCAAGCATCGGCGATAACGTTGCCTGGTATATCCGTATTGGCAGTATGAATATCTTTTTTAACAATTACTCTATATTATACGAGATCTCCCCGTCTTTGCCATCTTTCAATTGGATCCCTATAGATTTGAGATCATCCCTGATGCGGTCGGACAACGCGTAGTTCCTGTCGATCCGCGCTTTTTTTCTTAACTCGATCAGCACTTTTATCGTTCCATCGAGCAATTCACTGTCGCCGTTCGCTTCTTCTTTCAGACCAAGAACATCTTCCATGAAACCGATGTAAGTGGATTTGAAACGATCGAATGTTGGAGCGTGAATTTTTTGATGAGGAATGTTTCCCGATCGGATATCATTGATACGTGAAGACATTTCAAAAAGGACCGCCAGGGTTTTTGCTGTATTGAAGTCATCGCTCATACTCAGATAACATTGATCAATAAGACTTTCAAGTTGATCTTTGATCTCAACGTCGGAGCCGGAAAAGCCGTCGGTATGCATATCGCGAACAGCAATTAATGACGCCGTTAACTTCTTAAATCCTTTCTCCGCCGCTGCCAATGCTTCGTTGGAAAAATCAAGCGTGCTGCTATAATGTGATTGCAACATGAAGAAGCGTACGGTCATCGGCGAATAGCCACGATCGAGAAGTTTATGAGTACCCGAAAACAATTCGGCAGGCAAGAACGAATTGCCCAACGACTTGCTCATCTTTTGTCCATTAACAGTAAGCATGTTCGAATGCACCCAGTATTTAACCGGATCTTTCCCCGATGCACCTTTCGCCTGAGCGATCTCGCATTCGTGATGTGGGAACTTGAGATCCATTCCTCCACCGTGTATGTCGAACGTCTCACCAAGATATTTTGTACTCATCACCGTACATTCAATATGCCATCCCGGAAATCCATCTCCCCACGGCGATGGCCATCGCATGATGTGAGAAGGGGAGGCTTTCTTCCAAAGTGCAAAGTCGATCTTATCTCTCTTCTCATCCTGGCTGTCAAGATCTCGACCACTCTCGAGTAGCTCTTCGATGTTGCGACCCGATAATATCCCGTAGTGATTGTGCTCGTTGTATTTCTTTACATCGAAGTAGACCGATCCATTTATTTCGTAAGCGAGACCGTTAGCAATAAGCTTCTGAATGATCTCGATTTGTTCAATGATGTGTCCAGTCGCCGTCGGTTCGATGCTGGGAGGGAGGATGTTGAATTGACGCATGACCGAATGAAAGTCTTCGGTGTATCGCTTCACTATTTCCATCGGCTCAAGCTGCTCCAGCCTTGCCTTCTTGCCGATCTTGTCTTCACCATCATCGGCATCGTTCTCGAGATGGCCAACATCTGTGATGTTCCTTACGTAGCGAACTTTAAATCCAAGGAACCTGAAATAACGAGTAACTATATCGAAAGTGAGGAAGGTCCTCACGTTGCCGAGATGCACATTATTATAGACAGTTGGCCCGCAGGCATAAAGCCCCACCCGCCCGGGGGTAATGGGTTCAAACTTTTCTTTCTTTCCGGCGAGGGAGTTCGTAAGGGAGACAGGATATCGTTCAGATAACAGCATAATTCTTTTCACCGCCTTTACGACGGACACAGCCGCGCAAAGTACAACCGTTATGCCGAATAGGGCAACTATTCTTTCTTACGATCAGAGATCGGATGTTAAATAAGAGTTAAGATTTTCTCGCGTAATTACTTCGAGCGGAAAGAGGTCGCGTTGCTTTGCCTCCTTGCGGAAGATCAGGTAACTGGAGAGAACATTGATGCCCTGTATCGCCTGCCGGCGCGGGTTCTGGTGGATCAGGAAGTCAATCTGTCCTTTCTTCAGATAGTCGAGGTTCTTCGATAGAAGGTCGTAGCCCACGAGACTTACTTTCTTCTTCATTCGCTTCGCTACTTCGAAAGCCTTCGAAGTGCTTACGAATATTCCGCGAAGTGTAGGGCGACTGAAAAGATCGTCGAGTGCTTTCTCGAAGCCCGCGCTATTTGTATCGGCAATTGATAACGTAACAACAGTAGCAGTTCCCGAATCCTTAAAGTATTGACGAAAGCCTCGTTCCTTTTCGATCAGGTGAACAGAGTTGTCCAGGTCTTCATTGATATGCAGTATCGCGAAGGAGCTGGGCTTGTCACCCGGCGGGTTCCTGATATCGAGCAACTCGGCCGCAAGGCGTCCGCTCTGAAACGAATGCTGACCAATAAAGGCGATAGCATTCACATCGTGGATCTCTGTGTTAATTGTAACGAACGGTATGTTATGCTCGCTCAGTAGCGGAAATATATCGAGTGACTCAGAGTGAAAGAGCGGAGCGATGAGCACGCCGTCGGGTTTTGCATGCAGGACATCATGCGCAGCTTTAGTGAATGACTCGCTATCGTTAAGGTCAAACAGGTAAGGCTCGATCGACAGGTTGAAATGTCCCCAATCGTTTGCGGCATCACGAAGTCCCTTTTCGCATTGAGCCCAATATTCATCGGTGGGAGCATGGGGAATGAGTGTCGCGATCCTTGTTTTCTTATTTGATCCCAGGTTGCGTGCAATGAAGTTGGGCTTGTAGTCCATCTTCTGAAGTACCGACATTACCTTCGTTGTAGCTTCCGGGGAAGTTCTTCCACGCTTATGAATTACTCTGTCTACTGTTCCGATAGATACACCAGCGAGGCGCGCAATATCCTTTATTCGGATGGTCTTTTCGGGCATTGATATCGATTGCGTTTCGTGTTTAAATTACACTTGTGTGTGCGCACACATCAGTTACAATTGGTCTTTCGACCCCCGCAAAAGGATTCACAGAAAATTAATTTTCCGGACACAAAACCCGCCCCACGACCTTGCGCAAACGTTTGCGGAATCGATTGCTACAATATTCTGGCTGAATTTAGCAGTTAAATCGTTTGAAAACGCATATTTTAAGGTTTAAATGATTGCTCATACCAGTCATTTTAAACCAAACAAAACGCTAAAACTAAAACCAATTCAACATGAGAAGAATTCTCTACTATTCT
>Ga0170475_131189965_pt1 | contig 10802 bp, 9 predicted proteins | sample Soicark_Litter_5_FD_111474 | JGI IMG/M metagenome (GOLD analysis project Ga0170475, IMG submission 111474) | Avena fatua rhizosphere microbial communities from Hopland, California, USA. Combined Assembly of 48 SPs | reverse complement strand
TTGAACCTCAAACAGGCGTATTCACGGATGGTCACGCGCGCCACGGTGAAAGTCCGCGATAGGGACGCCCATCTCGTCGTTGGATTTCCTGACGCCGATCTGCCCGAGCAACTCTACTTCGACATGCAGACGGGCCTGCTCGTTCGCAAAGCGACAGCCACGGCCACGGCGTTTGGTGATTACGCCCTGCAGACGGACTACGACGACTACCGTGACGTCGGCGGCGTGAAGATTCCCTACCTTGTCCGCACCATCGGCATCAGCCCCGCCGATGGAGGGACGACGTACATCGAGAAAGTGGAGATCAATCCACCGCTCGATGCCGGCACGTTCGTCAAGCCCGTCTCGAAGTAGGTCGGTTCGATCGGGAGGTCTCGAGAGGCGACGCGCCGCACTCCGAGGAGATCGTAGGCACACGCGAACTCCAGTTCATGGACTGTTCCCGATGATGGCGGGCGCCGTGCCGTGTTCATCGAGCCCTCCTCAGCGGCGGCCCGTTTGTACGCGCGCCAGGCGCCGATCAACGACGACGAGTTCGATGGCGTCCAAGACCGCACCACCGTCGCCGTTGGCCCGCTCCGCACCATGTCGGTGGTCTCATCCATCGAACAGGCTCACGGTATGCGTTCGCGGAGGATGTCAGTCCCTGTGCGGATCGTCAACGACCGGACACCATGAACGGTCGGCCCTGAAGCCGGACAAGGTGTGCGAGCTGATGATGTAGGATCCGTCAGACGCGCTGGCCGCCGCTGCTGCCCGGCTGCGTTCGCGAGGGCGCGGGTCAGTCGTTGCCGCTTCCGTTGCGGCCGCGTGAAGCGGCCGGAGGAGGTCACGTGAACAGGCCCGGATGGATTCTTGCTTTGCTCCTGGCGGGCGGTCTGCCTGCGACGCTGTCGCACGGTCAAGCGCTCCCTTCGAATGGGGAGACGCGCATCATTGCTGGAAGAATCCCCGAGCCGGTCAGGAGCGCCACAGCGGCCCCGACCCCGCGACTTCCCAACGGGCAACCTGACCTGGGAAACGGGAAAGGTTCGTGGAATCCGCGCGTGATCGCGAACATCGCGGGTGTTGGTCCGGATGCGCGCGAGAGGTCGCCAGTCGAGCAGGTGCTCGACGTGCCATTTCAACCGTGGGCCAGGAAGGCCTACGATACCCGCATGGCGGACCTGCAGAAGGACGACCCCGAAGGGCGCTGTCTGCCGCCGGGCATCCCGAGGCTGTATCAGACGCCCTTCCCGTTCCAGGTCTTCCAGTTGCCGGACCGCGTGTTGTTCGTGTTCGAGGGGGCGGCGCACATGTGGCGTCCGGTCTTCACCGACGGGCGTGCGCACTCGAAGGATCCCAACCCCAGCTATCTTGGCGAGTCGATTGGCCGTTGGGAAGGAGATACGCTGGTCGTGGACACCATCGGTTTCAACGACCGGACGTGGCTGGACCAGAGCGGTCACCCGCACACGGAAGCGCTCCATACCGTCGAACGCTTCACGAGGAGGGACGAGCTCACGCTTCACTATCAGGTGACGATCGAGGATCCGGGCGCTTACACCAGGCCGTGGACGACGAGTTACACCATTCCCTGGTCTGCCGGTTCAGAGCCGATGGAATACATCTGTCACGAGAACAATCTGGATCTGCCTCACATGGTGGGCAGGTAGCTCGTTGCTTCTCCTCGGCGCGTGCGGTACTCAGCCTCTCCGCAGCTGCCGGATCGGGGCGTATCGCCAGGCGGATGTGATGCGGAGAAGTGAGCCGGCTGGGGCCGCGCTTACTGCACGAGGTCGGGCGGCGGCTTCTAAGGTCGCACGAGACGCGCGGTCGCCGGTTCGAGGAATATCGGCTGACGACCACGAGAGGACCGCGGCGAATCACGGCGCCGTACACCCCGGTTTTGTGGTCCCTTATCGAATGACCGCCCTCAGCACTTCGGCGGCGCGGCGGGCGGAGTCACGATCGAAGTTCACCAGAGAGCGGCGCTCGTCGCCATTGGTGATGAAGAGCACGGCGGGCTCGTCGGGTTTCTCCGAACGTCCCATCGGCCGACGGGGAAACATCACTGGCCAGGGATGGGTGGAGGCACCAACGATCGGCGTGACGCGGGACGCTACATCCGACTGGCCGAGACCGGGCGAATCAACTTGAAAGCGCTGGTTTGAAGGACGTAACCCTTGAGCCAGACGGCCGGAGCATACGAGGTCATCGCGGACCGTGACGTCGTGGCGACGGTGGTATTACCCAACGCCTGACGGCGGATCGTCCCGACGAGGACAGACGGATAGAAGCAGGAGAGAGCGCATGACACGAAGACTGCGTCTGCAGTTCGTCATCGGGGTCGCGTTCACGCTCGTCGCCGCGTTGCCGGCGTCGGCACAGCTCATCGCGGCCAAAGACGGCCCGATTGTCTACGGCCATCATCATCTCGTCACGAGCAATATCGAGGCGCAGAAGAAATTCCTCGTCAGCACCCTTGGCGGTCACGCGATCGCAATCGGTACCGACAAACTGGAGATCATCCAGTTCCCGAACGTGCTGATCTTCTTCCGTCAGGCAGCGCCAAAAGGCGGCACGAAGGGCAGCACGGTCAACCATATCGGGTTCTCCGTGCCGAACCTTCGCCAGACCGTCGACAAGGTCAAGGCCGCCGGATACCCGATCATTACCGGCGCCGAGGTGGCCTCGAACCAGAAGGTGGTGGACGACATCGCGGTCACGCCGACGAACACGTCCATCGCCTTCGTGATGGGACCCGACGACGTGAAGGTCGAGCTCGTCGAGAACAAGGCCCAGATCGTGCCGATCATGCTGCACCATGTCCACTTCTTCGGGCAGCAGAACGCTGACATGCAGGCGTGGTACATCAAAGTATTCGGCGGCAAGGGACGCACCACGCCGAACTTCCTGGCCGCGGATCTCCCTGGCGTCGCCTTGAACTTTTCGCCGTCGCCGGATCCTGTCGTCGGCACTCGAGGCCGCAGCCTCGATCACATCGGATTCGAGGTCAAGAGTCTCGAGGCCTTCTGCAGGAAGCTGGAAGCAATGGGCATCAAGCTGGACGTGCCCTACCGCAGAGTGCCGGCGCTCAATATCGGCCTCGCGTTCATCACCGATCCGTGGGGCACGTATATCGAGCTGAACGAAGATCTGGACAAGGTGTCGTGAGCTGAGACTAGTTGCCCGCGATGTGCATCCGCGATCGGCTCAACGTGGTGGCCGACGCCGACGAGGCGGCGGTCCACGCTGCGGCCTCTGCCCAGGGTCGCCGAGAATATCACCTAGGAGCGGTGCGCGAGAGGGGAACCGCCACCACACGCCGGGACCCGACGACGAGGAGCAAAACGGCGCATCCGACTGCTCCTTTCGACGGGACGTCCCCGGTAATAGTTGGACTGCGGACAGAATCGCGCTGGCAAGAATCGGCTGTTGAAACGACGGTACGAACCCGTAGAACTTTCGCACAGGAGTTGAAATCGATGAGCAGAGCGGCACTCTTCGCAACAGCTCTCGTCCTGGCGGCGGCCTGCAGCACTCCACCGAAGACCGCAACCAGCGTCCTCCAAGACGCACAGAAAACGCTCGGCGACGTCAAGACCATCCAGTTTTCGGGCACCGGCATGAATGCATTTGTCGGGCAGGCGTTGGCCGCCGGCGAGGCATGGCCGGCACGAGAGCTTTCAGGCTTCACGGAAACCATCAACTACGATCAGAAGTCGGCGAAGATCGACCTGAATTTCGCGCAGCCGACCTTCGGTGGCCAGCAGCAGAACACCGAAGTGAACGGCGACAAAGCCTGGAACGTCGGCGCGAACGGCCCGGTGCCGCAGCTCGCGGCCGCCGAGCAGCGGCAGCTCATGATCTGGCTCACTCCGCACGGCTTTGTGAAGGCTGGCCTCGCGGCAAGCGACGCGACTCTGTCGGGCAGCGACACCGCACCTGTCGTGTCATTCACGACGATGGGTAAGTACAAGCTGGTCGGCACGTTCGACGCACAGAACCTCCTGACGAAGATCGAGACCAAGCGGCCCGATCCAGTGCTCGGCGACGCGGACGTCGTCGCGACGTTCTCCGGCTACAAGGACTACGGCGGCGTGAAGTTCCCGTCGAAGATCGCGATCTCCGAGGGAGGGTTCCCGAGCTGGGAGCTCGACACGACGAAGGTGACGTCGAACGCCCCGGCCGATCTCCCGGTGCCCGACGCGGTGAAGTCGGCGGCGATCCCACCTGAGCAGGTGGCCACCGCCAGGATTGCTGACGGCGTCTGGCATGTCGGCGGTGGGTCGCATCACAGCCTCGTCGTCGAATTCAAGGACTACCTGGCCATCATCGAAGCGCCGCTCAGCGAAGAGCGGTCGCTCGCGGTGATCGCCGAAGCGAAGAAGCTCGTCCCGAACAAGCCGATTAAGTACCTGTTCACGACCCATCACCACTTCGACCATACGGGCGGCTTGCGAACGTATGCGGCGCAGGGCGTCACGATTGTGACCAATCAGTCCAACATCGCCTACTTCGAGAAGACGTTGACCGCGCCCGCGACGATGGTGCCGGACTCGCAAGCTAAGAACCAGCAGAAACCGGTCTTCCAGGCGGTATCAGACAAGTGGGTGCTCACAGACGGCCGGCAGACGATCGAAGTGTATCCGACGGACGGCGACACGCACACGAAGGAGTACACGCTGATCTATCTGCCGAAATCGAAGATCCTCGTCGAGGCCGACGCGTTCAGTCCGGGTCCGGCAAACGCGCCGCCGCCCGCGACGCCGGCACCCAATGCCGTGAAGTTGTACGACGAGGTTAAGAGGCTCAAGCTGAATGTGGCCACGATCGCGCCGATTCACGGTCGAGGGCCAGTGCCGTTCTCTGAGCTCGCGAAAGCGATCGGCAGGAAGGCGTAAAACAACCGACGGTCAGTGATTGGTACCCGGCGCTTGGTTCTTGGTCCGTCCCTGGTCCGTGGTCGGCACTTGCGGCGCGTGCTCTTGCGATACTTCGTTCAATACGATTGGGCCCGAACACATCTGTCGTTGGCCAGGGATCCTCCCGCGATCCGCCGGGCACAGACATCAGCGCATGCGTAACGCGACGCAGCGCTGACGGACTGTTCGAGCCGAGCTCAGACACCCACCACCACTTCGACGGTTCGCGTTGGCGGAAGGGTCGTCAACCGTCTGCAGAACAATTGTGGCGAGGGACAGGATCGCGAGCATCAAATGAGTCCTTTCAGCTGGTAGCACCGCGCCGCGGAACCGGCGAACAGATCGGCTTTCTCGCCGCTGCTCGCGCCCTTCGCCATCAACTTGCAGGCGTTCCAGAAGACGGGGTAACTGTAGGAGATTTTGTCGACAGGGAAGTTACTCTCGAACATGCACCGCGACGCGCCGAAGGCGGTGATACAGGTTTCAACGTAGGGGCGAAATCGCGCCGCCACTGTTTCCGACGATGGCGGTTCTGCGTCCCCATCGAAGCGCAAGGCGGTGTAGCTCTGACCGAGTCCGCCGAGCTTGACGAACACGTTCGGCCGGGCAGCGAGGGCTTTGATCGATGAGGCCCACTGCGAAAACACTTCCTTTTGCTTGCTCGAGTACGAGCCTAACCCGAGAACGCCGCCGACATGATTGAGGACGATTCTGGTATCGGATAACGCACCTGCCAGATCGACGACTTCGCCGATCTGGCTATGGTAGAGCGACACATCGTAGGAAAGGCCGAGACGGCCGAGCACCGCGATGGCTTCCCGGAACTTCTTGTCGGCGAGCATCCCCGCGTGGGTATTTGGGGTCGGTCTAAGGCTGGCAGCCTCGGCTTCCCATGAGACGCCGTGGCGGATCCCGCGAAAGCGATCGCCACCCGCGCGCATGAGCGCGTTCAGGACCGGCTCGACACGGCTACCCAACATCATGTCTGCGTGCCCGACGATGCCGGCGGCGACCCTGGTTTTTCCGAACACGCCGCTGTCGCACATCGCGGCGACGCCGTTGGCGAACTCCACCTCACCGACAGGCCGCATTTCGTCGGGGCCCCGGTCGCGATACATCGAACTCGCTTCCATGTACACGGTCGCGACGATACTGTGGCCGCTGCCGGTATCCGCCAGCAGGTCATCCAGCAAGTATCGCCATCCGGGCCGCTGCCACAAATGGTGATGCGGATCGATGATCGGCAGTCCTGGTTCGAGAATCGGTTCTTTGTGCCGCGCAAGCCAATCCAGGCGAGGCACCGGGTTCCCTGGCGCGGCCGTCTGTCGTTGTGCGAACACCCGTTGCGACCACATGGCCGCCGCGCCGGCGCCGAGCAGAGAGAATTCGCGCCGATTCACTGCTCACCTCCCTTGCCGAATGAACTGCCGTGCGGCAGTGGATCACGAGCGTTAAGTGACAGGCCTGAACTTGTGAATCCGCTTGCCGCGGTTCTCGGCAACGTAGACGTTGCCTTTCGAATCGACGGCAATGCCGTGCGGCTGATTGAACTGACCCGCGAAGCTCCCCGGCCGCCCGAAGCTCGTCACCTTCTGACCGCGCTGGCGATCGATGACGTCGACCTCCGAGTTGTTCTGATTGATGACGAACATCAGCCGCTGATCCGGTGAGAAGTCGATCGCAACCGCGGAGCCGCCGCTCTGCGTCACCTTGCCGTCCTTCGACGGCGTGACGGGCGTCCACGGCACATCGATCGTCCGTTTCAAGCTTCCCATCTTGTCGTAGACCTGGATCTTCGATCCCGTGCGATTGCAGACGTAGACGAGCCCGTCCTTCGCCATCGTCATGCAGTGCACCACGTCCATGTCGGCAGGCTGCCACTGACGCAGGAACTTGCCGGTCTTGTCCATCACGGCGATGCGCCGGTTGCCGCCAGCGCCTTCGCCGTCGGAGACGTAGACGTCGCCGTTGGTCCGATCGACGAAGATGCTGGACGGCATGTAGAACGCCGCGGCATTGGAGTTGAGCGGCTTGCCTTTCGCGGTACCATCCGACGAATCGAACACGCCTTTCTTCCCGATCTGCAGCAGCAGCTTGCTGCCGTCGTGCGTGTACTTCTGCACCATTCCGGACGGCGAGCTGCCGAGCCAGACGTTGCCCTCGGGGTCGAAGTGACACGAGTGCAGGCGCGGATCGATCGCGTTCAGGTCGCCCCATGAATGCACGACGTTCCCAGCGGCATCGATTTCGATGAGTGGCGGAGCGAGGCGCGCCGCGTTCAGATCGCCCTCATTGACGTCCTGGCGATTCAGAATCAGCACGTGATCGTTGGCGTCCACGCAAACGCCGCCGAGCCCGCCAAGCACCCATTGGCTGGGTAGTGGCTTCGGCCAGGAGAGATCGGCTTCGTACTGCACGATGCCTTTTTGAGCGCTGATGTCGGCCGCGAACGCAAACACCGCCGACGCGACGAGCAACAGTCGAATCTTCATTCTCATTGGCGTGTGCCTTTCAGCTCTTTGAGGATCGGTCGGAGCACTACCGCGCGACCTCGACTATTACTGCGTGAACGCCAATCTCGCCGTTGAACGGATCGTCGAATGGGGCATGACGGCGTAACGAACCGGCTGTTTGATCGTGTTGGCAATTGCCTGGCGCTTTGCGCGCGCAACGGCTTCGAACTCCAGCGCGTCGAAGACCAGCGCGCCGTCGGTCGTCGAGACGATGCCGCTGTTGAACAGCCGCCGTTGTTAGCATATCGCCCCAGGATCAGGCTTGTGATGTCGCTTTTTGATCGTCCTGGCGTTCGCCGACGCCGCCGCGTCGCAGCAGGCGCAGGCTAACACGGCAACGGACCGATAGTCTCGACAGGCAGTCAAGCGCCGTCCCGGTGTGAACCCTGCGTTTTCGCGACCGTTCAGTTGAGGTCTTGTAACTAGTTGTATTGATTGGAGTGAAATATGGTGGCGAGGGGCGGAATCGAACCGTCGACACTACGATTTTCAGTCGTATGCTCTACCAACTGAGCTACCTCGCCACGAGGTGTGCGCTGGAGAGAACAAAAATCATAACACGTGGCGAGAGAGCAGTCGATCCACCTGACCCGCCAGCGACGTGTGGCGAGCCAGGTTGCCGACCGCGGACTCGACGCGCGCGAGGGCCTACGCGGTCGCGGACTCGGCCGCTTCGCGCGTCAGGCCGAGCTCGCGGCGGACGCGCTCGTCGATCGCGCGGCAGATCTCCGGGTTGTCCTTGAGGAACTGCTTCACGTTCTCGCGTCCCTGACCCAGCCGCTCCCCGCCGTACGCGAACCATGCGCCGCTCTTCTCGACAATCCGCTTGTCGACCGCAAGGTCCAGCAGATCGCCCGTACGGGAGATCCCCTCGCCGTACATGACGTCGAATTCCGCTTCGCGGAAGGGGGGGGCGACCTTGTTCTTCACGACCTTCACACGGGTGCGGCCGCCGACGACCACGTCGCCATCCTTGATACTGGCGATGCGCCGGATGTCCATGCGCACCGACGAGTAGAACTTCAGCGCCCGGCCGCCTGTCGTCGTTTCGGGGTTGCCGAACATCACGCCGATCTTCTCGCGGAGCTGGTTGATGAAGATGAGGCACGTCTTGGACTTCGAGACCACGCCGGTCAGCTTCCGCAGCGCCTGCGACATGAGGCGCGCCTGCAAGCCCATCTGGGCTTCGCCCATCTCCCCCTCGATTTCGGCCTTCGGCACGAGCGCGGCCACCGAGTCGACGACGACCACATCGACGCCGCCGGAGCGGATGAGGACCTCGACGATCTCCAGCGCCTGCTCACCGTTGTCCGGCTGCGACACGAGCAGATTGTCGAGCTCGACGCCCAGCTTCTGGGCGTACGCCGCATCGAGGGCGTGCTCGGCATCCACGAACGCCGCCATGCCGCCGAGTTTCTGTGCCTCCGCGATGATCTGGAGCGCCAGGGTCGTCTTGCCGGAGGACTCCGGACCGAAGATCTCCACGACGCGTCCCCGCGGCACCCCTCCGACGCCCAGAGCGTAGTCGATGCTGATAGCCCCGGTCGAAATCGCGTCGATTGGCTGGATGGCCCCCTTTTGACCCAGCCGCATGATCGACCCCTTGCCGAACTGTTTCTCTATCTGGCCGACAGCCAGCTCGACGGCCTTCAGGCGTTCGCGATCCTGGCGGTCGTCCCTTTCGGCGGACTTTTCGGCATATCTCTCAGCGACAGGCATACTCGCTCCCTTCACGGCCGGCGTTGATTGTGCGGGGTGTCGTCATCAGGCTGTCTCACAGCTCCTGCGGTCGAGCGGATATTCTAGGGACGTGCCGAGCGAAAGTCAAGCGCAATTATGTGAATGTTGTCCAATAACAACCTTTCAATCAGACACTTACGGAGTGAGACACTTTCGCCCCTGTGGCGCTGATCCGCAGTTCCCGCGACGGCCGCCGTGACGATTGATGGTAGAAATGATGACGTTCATGCCCAGTCCCCTCGGACATGCGCTCGGCGGGATTGCCGTCGCGTGGGCCGCCGATCTCCTGCCCGGACAGCGGCCCTGCGCGCCGCTTCACTCTGACCAATCGCACCGGCCCAGACCGCACGCAGGAGCTCCGCCACGAGAGGCCTTACTGCCTAGAGCGTCGTTCTATCGCCGCGCCGGGGGCGGCTGCACGCTCACTTGTGCCGCACTCGCCATGTCGCCGGATCTCGACCTCGTGCTGACATCGCACCGCACGGCCACCCACAGCATCGCGGCGGCTGCTCTTGTCACCATTGTCGCGGCAGTCGTGACAGGCTGGGTCACACGCGGGCGTCTTCCGATCCTGCGCGTGGCGCTGATGTGCGGGGCCGCGTACGCCGGACACCTGCTGCTCGACTGGCTCGCCATCGACCGGACTCTCCCCTACGGTCTGCAGATGCTGTGGCCCTTCAGCCAGACATGGTTCGTTTCGGGAGCGGATCTTTTCCTGCAGACCGAGCGGCGGCAGTTCCTCTCGGCGGCCAGCATCCGCGCGAACCTGCTGGCGATGGCCTGGGAAAGCGCGATCCTGCTGCCGCTGCTCGCCGGATTGTGGCTAGTACGAGTAAAAACCCTGGCCCGACTTGCGGCCCAGGCGGCCGGCGGCGACCATGCGGCGCAGAAGAGGGCACGGCCGGTACTTTGAATCGCCGAAGCCGTCGTGCAGGACGGTCATGATCGCCAGGCACACGTCCAGGCCGATGAAATCGGCCAGCGCCAGCGGTCCCATCGGGTGGTTCATCCCGAGCTTCATCACCGTGTCGATGGCCTCCGGCGTACCCACGCCTTCCATCACGGCGAAGATGGCCTCGTTGATCATCGGCAGTAGAATCCGGTTCGAGATGAAGCCCGGAGAATCGGACGCTTCGACCGCTGTCTTCCCGAGCTGCGCGCACAGGCGCTGGGCGATCGTCATCGACGCCGGCGACGTCCTCTCTCCTCGAATCAGCTCGACAAGCGGCATTACCGGTACCGGATTCATGAAGTGCATGCCGAGCACACGATCGGGACGTGACGTCGCCGCCCCCAGCGCCGTGATCGAAATCGACGAGGTATTCGACGCGAAGATGGCGTCGGCTTTCGCAATGGCATCGAGCGCCGCGAACGTGGTTCGTTTTGTTTCCAGATCTTCGACGATCGCCTCGACCAGGTAGTCCGCGCCCGACAACGCGTCGATCGACGTACCCGCCGACAGTCGCTGCAGCGTTTCGTCCCGGTCCGACGCGCTGATTGCACCCTTGTCCACGGACCTTCCAAGAGCCTTCATGATGGCGTCCTGGCCGCGCGCGAGCATCGAGGGATCGAGATCCACGAGCTGCACGGCGAACCCTGACCGTGCGAAGACCTGCGCGATGCCGCTGCCCATCGTGCCCTG
>Ga0170475_127151829_pt1 | contig 10802 bp, 8 predicted proteins | sample Soicark_Litter_5_FD_111474 | JGI IMG/M metagenome (GOLD analysis project Ga0170475, IMG submission 111474) | Avena fatua rhizosphere microbial communities from Hopland, California, USA. Combined Assembly of 48 SPs | reverse complement strand
CGTCTTGCCAAAACGCTCATGCCGTCTAACGGTGGAGCAGGCGGAAATGCCTGCCCCACCCAATCACGCGAACAAGTCTAGCTCGGCCCGCCGGCTTTCGCCGAAGGCTGGTAGATCTGGTCGAACACGCCGCCGTCGGCAAAGTGGGTCTTCTGGGCCTTCGCCCAGCCGCCGAACGCTTCATCGATGGTGAACAGCTTCACCTGCGGGAAGTTCTTGGCGTACTTGGCGGCCACCTTCTCGTCGATCGGGCGGTAGAAGTTCTTTGCCGCGATCTCCTGGCCTTCGGGGCTGTACAAGTATTCGAGGTACGCGTTGGCAACCTCACGCGTGCCGCGCTTGTCGGTGACCTTGTCCACCACAGTCACCGGGGGCTCGGCCAGGATGCTGCTCGCGGGGTACACGATGTCGAACTTGCCCTGGCCAAACTCCTTGATCGACAAGTGGGCCTCGTTTTCCCAGGCCAGCAGCACATCGCCGATGCCTCGCTCGGCAAACGTCACCGTGGAACCGCGGGCGCCTGAATCGAGCACCGGCACGTTCTTGTACAGCGTGCTGACGAACTCGCGGGCTTTGGCGTCATTGCCGCCCGGCTGGCGCAGCGCAAAACCGTAGGCCGCCAGGTAGCCCCAGCGCGCGCCGCCGGAGGTTTTCGGGTTCGCGGTGACCACCGACACGCCGGGCTTGACCAGGTCGCCCCAATCCTTGATGCCCTTCGGATTGCCCTTGCGCACGAGGAAGACGTACGTCGATGTGTATGGCGAGCTGTTGTGCTTCAGGCGCTTTTGCCAGTCGGGCGAGACGAGCTTGCCCTTTTGGGCGATCTCGTCGATGTCGTAGGCCAGGGCCAGCGTGGCCACGTCGGCATCGATGCCGTCGATCACCGACCGAGCCTGCTTGCCTGAACCGCCGTGCGATTGCCGCACGGTGACGGTGTCGCCGGTCTTGGCTTTCCAGTACTTCGAGAAGGCGGCGTTGTATTCGACGTACAGCTCTCGGGTCGGGTCGTACGAGACGTTCAGCAGCGTGATCTCCTTCGCCCAGGCGCCGCCGGCGGCCAAGGTGAGCGCGGTGATGGTCAGCAGGCGTCGCACGGAACGGGGGTGGTTCATGGAAAGGGTCCTCGAGGTCAGAAAGTGCGGGCCATCGCCACGCTTGATGTGCATCTTCGAGCATGGCGCTCAGTTGCATAACGAATTAAAAAGCCGAAGCACATGCAATTTCCGAGCAAGGGTGCGTCAGTGCGTCCTGCCCGTGGATGTTCAGCAGAAATCACCTGCGCGGGGCTGACCGTGGCGATTCGTTTACCCTTTGCGCTTCCCATCGCCGACGAGCCACCATGCCGCATCCTGCTTCGCCCGAAGACGTTGTCACTTTCTGGCAAAGCGCCGGCATGGAACGCTGGTTCCACAAGGACGATGCCTTCGATGATGCGTTCCGAAAGCGCTTTGCAACGGCACACGAGGCCGCGGCGGCCAACACGCTGGACGACTGGGCCGCCTCCCCACAGGGCGCGCTCGCGCTCTTGATCTTGCTGGATCAGTTCCCCCGCAATGCGTTTCGCGGGACGCCCCGCATGTTCGCCACGGACCCGCAAGCGCTCAGCGTGGCCGATGCCGCCATCGGCGGGGGATTCGACCGGTCGATCGACGTACCGCTGCGTCTTTTCTTCTACCTGCCGTTCATGCACTCCGAGCGGCTGGCCGACCAGGAACGTTCCGTGATGCTCACCGAGCCACTCGGCGGCGAAGCACTGAGGTCCGCGCGCATCCATCGGGACATCGTCGCGCAATTCGGCCGCTTCCCGCATCGCAACGCAGTGCTCGGCCGGCTCACCACGCCGCAGGAGCGGCGCTTCCTCGACGAAGGCGGTTTCGGCGGCTGACCGCCGCGCAGGACTGCCCATGCCGTCCGTCGTGCTGCCGCGCCCTCTCATCGCCCCACCGGCGGCATGTCAACGCGCTTGGCCCTATAACAGCACGATCGCACACCGTCGCGAGGAGCTTCCCGCCATGGCCCATTCCCCCGGCGACGAGATCGACATCGAACAAGGCCTGCCCATGGAGCCGCTCGACGACTCCCCGGAGGGGCAGGTGTGGCGATTGCTGTGCGCCCGAACGCTCGCGGAGGTCAATCCTGAGCTCAGCGGCATCCACGCGGACGACATCGCCTCGGCCTTGTTCAAAGCCGAGGGCTACCGCGAACTCGACGCCGACGCGGCAGCGTACCTGTGGCTGGCGCGCACGCAGGGCGTCTCGCAACTGATCGACGGTCGCTGAGCGGCCTCGCCCCCCCTTTAGAAGAAACCGGCTTGCTGGGCCCCGCCCACCAGAGCCTTCGTCAACGAATCGATTTGCCAGTTGAGGTCATTGGAGTGGTAGGTGCTGGCCCTGCCGGTCCACATCAGCCTGCCGGTTGCCACGTCGCTCAAGTTGGCATTGGCGACGTAGCCCTGGCTGAAGTGCGTGCCGCCGATGGGTGCCGAGACGCCCACGCCCGAACTGCCGAAATGGTGCGATGCATCGGGCGAGAGCCTCGTGTTGAAGATGGCCCGGGCATTGACCGCACGCGCCTCGTCCGACGGGCGGGCCGATGAGGCATCTGCGCTGTAGGGCACCGTCGCCGTGTTGGCCCCCAGCGCGCGGAGTTCGGCCGCCACGCGGTCCTGGCACATCTGCTTGACCACCTGTTCGTCGGATTCGCAGACCACGAGCACCGTGGTACCCCGCAAGGATTCGGCCGGATACGCCGGATCCTTCCACTGCGCGTCGAGCGGGACAATCCCGCAACCGGACAGCGAAGCGGCCGCGACGAGGAAAGTGGCAAGCGGGCGGTGCAGCATGATGGTCTCCCGGATACGGCAAGAGCCGCACTCGCTTTTGTACCGTGTTCGTGACGCCCTGGCCCAATGCTCTCTGGGAAACCCCTGCCTTCGGTCTAGGGTCTGAGGCCGCGCCGGCGTCGCCACAGGAAACCTATGCCATCGCGGGGATCGGGGCCAGCGAGCGAAGCGCAGCAACGCCCCGCAACGCGAGCGACAGGCAGACGAACAAAGCGAAGCCGCAGATCAAGTCACACGCGAGCCGGAGCCCCCCGGGCGACCCGTGGCGCCCCCTTCACGGGGCAGGAGCGAAGCGACGTGGGGCCCTACTTCACCCACTTGCGAGCGTTGGCAAACATGCGCGTCCACGGGCTCGCATCGCTGCGGTCGCCGCTGGTCCAACTCATCTGCACGTTGCGGAACACGCGCTCGGGGTGGGGCATCAGCGCGGTGAAGCGGCCATCGGCGGTGGTCACCGCCGTGAGACCGCCCGGGCTGCCGTTCGGGTTGAACGGGTAGGCTTCGGTCGGGACACCATGGTGGTCGACGTAACGCATCGCGCGATGCACCTGGGCAGCGTCACCGCGCTGGGAGAAGTCGGCAAACCCTTCGCCGTGGGCCACCGCGATGGGCAGGCGGCTGCCGGCCATGCCGGTGAAGAACACCGACGGGCTGTCCTGCACCTCGACCAGTGCGAGACGGGCTTCGAACTGCTCGCTGCGATTGCGGGTGAACTTGGGCCAGTGCTCGGCCCCCGGGATGATGGGCGACAAGGCGGCCATCATCTGACAGCCGTTGCACACGCCAAGCGCCAGGGTGTCGGTGCGCTTGAAGAACGCTTCGAACTGCTCCGCAAGCGCCGGGCTGAACATCACCGAGCGGGCCCAGCCCTCGCCGGCACCCAGCGTGTCGCCATAGCTGAAGCCGCCGCACGCAATGAAACCCTGGAACTGCGACAGCATGGCGCGCCCTGCTTGCAGGTCGCTCATGTGCACGTCAAAGGTGTCGAAGCCGGCCTGCGACAGCGCAAAGCTCATTTCGACGTGGCTGTTGACGCCTTGCTCGCGCAGGATCGCCATCTTGGGCCTCGCGGTGTGGACGTACGGCGCAGCGACGTTTTCTTGCGGGTCGAACGTGAGGTGCACGTGCAGGCCAGGATCGCCCGGGCGCCCGGCGGCGGCGTGTTCCTAGTCAGCGCAGGCCGGGTTGTCGCGCAGGCGCGCGATGCGCCAGCTGACGTCGTCCCAGGCCTGGTGCAGGTCGACCAGCGGGGCGGAGAACACGGCCTTGGTGTCGCGCCACACTTCCACGAGGCCGCGGTCGTTCACCTTGCCGATGATGTGGCTGTGCTTGCTCAGGCCATGCTCGCGCAGCGTCTGCATGACATCGTTGCGCACGGCCGTAGGCACCTGGATCACGGCGCCGAGTTCTTCGCTGAACAACGCACGAAGCGTCAATTCCTCGCGGCGGGCCGCGACCTGGCCGGCCCAGTTTTTGGAATCCCCATACTCGGCGCGGCTGTCGCTGATGCCATCGCCTTCCGTGACGAGCATGTCGACGTTCAGGCTCACGCCCAGCTGGCCCGCAAAGGCCATTTCGCAGACTGCAGCCCACAGGCCGCCATCGCTGCGATCGTGGTATGCGAGTACCCGGCCCTGCGCACGAAGCGCGTTGATGGCCGATACCAGTGACTTGAGCAGCGCCGGGTCGTCCACATCGGGGACCCGGTCGCCGAACTGGTTGAGCACTTGCGCGAGCATGGAGCCGCCCAGGCGGTTCTGCCCCTGGCCCAGGTCGATCAGCACGAGCGTCGTGTCGCCCGCTTGCAGTTGCGGTGTGAGCGTGGGGCGCACGTCGGCCAGCGTGGCGAATGCGGTAACGACGAGGCTCACCGGCGCGGTCACTTGGCGCGCGCCGTTCTGATCGTTCCAGCGCGTGCGCATCGACAGGCTGTCCTTGCCCACCGGCACGCTGATGCCGAGGGCTGGGCACAGGTCCATGCCGACGGCCTTGACGGTATCAAACAGCGCTGCGTCTTCGCCCGGTTCACCGCAGGCGGCCATCCAGTTGCAGCTGAGCTTGACCCGCGGCAGGTCAATGGGTGCGGCCAGCAGGTTGGTGATGGCCTCGGCCACCGCCATGCGGCCGGAGGCCGGCGCGTCGAGCGACGCGAGCGGCGTGCGCTCGCCCATGCTCATCGCCTCGCCCTGGAAGCCGACGTAGTCGGCCAGCGTGACCGCGCAGTCGGCCACTGGCACTTGCCACGGCCCGACCATCTGGTCGCGGCTGTTCAGGCCGCCCACGGTGCGGTCACCGATGGAGATGAGGAATCGCTTGCTGGCCACCGTGGGGTGGCGCAGGACGTCGAACGCCGCCTGCTGGAGTGACACGCCGGTGAGGTCCACCGGCTTGAGCTGGCGCTCGACCCGCTTGACGTCGCGGTGCATCTTGGGCGGCTTGCCGAGCAGCACATCCATCGGCATCTTGATGGCCTGCTCCCCGCCGGGGCCGTCCTCCAGCACCAGTTCTTTCTCGGCCGTCACCACGCCCACCACGGCGAACGGGCAGCGTTCGCGTTCGCAGAATGCCTCGAACACGGACAACGCCTCGGGCGAGACCGCCATCACATAGCGTTCCTGGCTCTCGTTGCACCAGATTTCCTTCGGCGCCAGACCCGATTCCTCGAGTGGCACCTTGCGCAGGTCGAAGCGCGCACCGAGGGAGGCGCCGTCCACCAGTTCGGGGAAGGCGTTCGAGATGCCGCCTGCGCCCACGTCGTGGATTGCCAGGATGGGGTTGGCCTCACCGAGGGACCAGCAATGGTTGATGACCTCTTGCGCCCGGCGCTGGATTTCCGGGTTGCCGCGCTGGACCGAATCGAAGTCGAGTTCGGCGGCGTTGGCGCCGGCGGCCATCGAACTGGCGGCGCTGCCGCCCATGCCGATGCGCATGCCGGGGCCGCCGAGCTGGATCAGCAGCGTGCCGGCCGGGAACTGCTCCTTGTGTGTCTGCGACGCGGCGATCTGCCCCAGGCCGCCGGCGATCATGATGGGCTTGTGGTACCCGCGGCGAAGGGCGTCCGCGCCCTCGCCCACCGTCTGCTCGTATACGCGGAAATAGCCACCGAGGTTCGAGCGGCCGAACTCGTTGTTGAACGCGGCGCCGCCGAGCGGGCCCTCGATCATGATCTGAAGCGGGCTGGCGATGTGCTGGGGCTTGCCGTAGGGGTCGCGTTCCCAGGGCTCGTCGGTGCCGGGGATATTCAGGTTCGAGACGCTGAAACCGGTCAGGCCCGACTTGGGCCGCGAACCGCGTCCGGTGGCGCCTTCGTCGCGGATTTCGCCACCGGCGCCGGTGGAGGCCCCGGGGAACGGCGAGATGGCCGTCGGGTGGTTGTGCGTCTCCACCTTCATCAGCACGTGCACGGTGTCCTTGAGCGGCCCGTACTGCTGGGCATCGCCCTGCGGCAGCCAGCGCTCGATGGTGCCGCCTTCCATCACCGACGCGTTGTCGCTGTAGGCGACGATGGTGTGCTGGGGCGCGAGCTTGTGGGTGTTGCGGATCATCTGGAACAGCGAGTGTTCCTGCTCCTCGCCATCGATCGTGAACTTCGCGTTGAAGATCTTGTGGCGGCAGTGTTCGCTGTTGGCTTGCGCGAACATCATCAGCTCGACATCGGTCGGGTTGCGCTTCAGGCCCGTGAAGGCGTCCACCAGGTAGTCGATCTCGTCCTCGGACAAGGCCAGGCCGAAGTCCTTGTTGGCCGACACCAGCGCGGAGCGGCCGAGCGAGAGCACGTCGACGTGCGCCATCGGGCGCCCGGCCTGTTCGTCGAACAGGTGCACGGCGTCTTCGCGTTGCCACGACACGCTTTCCGTCATGCGGTCGTGCAGCAGTGCGGCAGCGGCTTGAAGTTCCTCCGTGGTCAGCGCCTTGGCGCCGCCCAGCAGGCCGGATTTGAGCGTCAACCGGAACTCGGTGACCCGCTCCACCCGCTTGATGGCCAGGCCGCAGTTGTGCGCGATGTCGGTCGCCTTGGACGCCCACGGCGACACCGTACCCAGGCGCGGCGACACGACGATCAGCGCGCCATCGGTGGGGCCGGCGTATGCGTCGCCATACCGCAGCAGCGCCTCCAGGGTGGCGACAGCGGGCGGCGACAGCGGCGACTCACTCCACACCCAGTGCACATGGCGGGCGGCAACGCCCGTGATGCGGGGGGAGACGGACTGCAACCGGGGCAGCAGCGCCTGTGCGCGGAAGGCCGACAAGGCGTTGCCGCCTTCGAAGTGCAGGAGATGCTTGGAGGTAGAAGTCACGCTGGCGGGGTGGTTACGTGGGAAAAGCCGGACGCAGCCGATGGGCGCGGGCGGAGAATCGGGGATTTTACGGGGTCGATGAGATAATTCGCGCCATGAGCATCGTGATCAAAGACGCCGCCGGAATTGCCGGCATGCGCACGGCGTGCCGATTGGCCTCCGAAGTGCTGGACATGCTGACGCCCCACATTGTGCCGGGCATCACCACGCGCCAGATCGACCAGCTGGCGCATGACTACATGGTCAACGTGCAAGGCACCATCCCCGCCACGCTGAATTACCAGCCGCCGGGCCATCCGCCCTACCCGGCCTCGTTGTGCACCTCGGTCAACGAGGTGGTGTGCCACGGCATCCCGAACGACATCGCGCTCAAGCACGGCGACATCGTCAACATCGACGTCACCACCATCAAGGATGGCTGGCACGGCGACAACAGCCGCATGTTCCTCGTCGGCAAGACATCCATCGCCGCGTCGCGCCTGTGCAGCGTCACGTACGAGGCGATGTGGAAAGGCATCGTGAAGGTCAAGCCGGGCGCGCGCCTGGGCGACATCGGCCACGCCATCCAGACCTTCGCCGAAAGCGCCGGCTATTCGGTCGTGCGCGAGTTCTGCGGCCATGGCGTGGGCCAGAAGTTCCACGAGGAACCGCAAGTTCTGCACTACGGCCGGCCCGGCACGCTCGAGGAACTGGTGCCAGGCATGATCTTCACGATCGAGCCCATGATCAACATCGGCCGCAAGGACATCAAGGACGACCGCAAGGGCAACAAGCCGTACGACGGCTGGACCATCGTCACGAAGGATCGGTCCCTCTCGGCGCAGTGGGAACACACCCTGCTGGTCACCGAGACAGGGTATGAAGTGCTCACCTTGTCGGCCGGCAGCCCGCCGCCGCCGGATTTCGTGGCAGCGCAGTCCGCGACCGTGGCCGTGGCGGACTGACGCTCCATGTCGGCCGCGGCCGAAGCCAACCGCCCGCCCAATGGCGTTGCCGCGCTGCGCGCGCGTTTTCGCGAAGGCAAGGTCGAACTGCTGAAGGCCTTCGGCGAGTCGCGGTCCACGGCGGCCGCGGCGTCCAAGCTGCTGCGTGCACTGTGCCGCCACGTCGACCTGGCGCTGGCCGATCTCTGGGAACACGCCATGATGCCGCCAGGCGCGGCGCTGGTTGCCGTGGGGGGCTATGGGCGCGGCGAGCTTTTCCCGTACTCCGACGTCGATGTGCTCGTGCTGTTGCCGTCAGCGAGCACCCAGGGTGCCAACGATGCGCTGAAGTCGTCCATCGAAGGGTTCATCACCGCGTGCTGGGACATCGGCCTGGAGATCGGCTCGAGCGTGCGTACCGTGGAAGAGTGCGTGGCCGAGGGCCTGGCCGATGTCACGGTACAGACCGCGCTGCTCGAATCGCGTTACCTCTGCGGCGCCAAGCGCCTCTACAACACTTTCCACTGCGCCAACCAGGACGCGATGGACGCCCGCGCCTTCTTGCGCGCGAAGATGCTGGAGATGCGCCAGCGCCATCAGAAGTACGAGGACACCCCATACTCGCTGGAACCCAACTGCAAGGAAAGCCCGGGCGGCCTGCGCGACCTGCAGGTGCTGACTTGGGTGGCCCGCGCCGGCGGCCTCGGCAAGAGCTGGAACGAACTGGCAGCCAACGGTCTCATCACCCCGTTCGAAGTGAAACAACTGCAGCGCAACGAGGGATTGTTGCGGCTCATTCGGGCGCGGCTGCACGTCGTGGCGGGTCGCCGCGAAGACCGCCTGGTGTTTGACCTGCAGACGGCCGTGGCGGAGAGTTTCGGGTACCGGCCCACGCACGGCCAGCGGGTCTCCGAGGTGCTGATGCGTCGCTACTACTGGGCAGCCAAGGCGGTCACGCAACTCAACCAGATCCTGATGCTCAACATCGAGGAGCGCGTCAATGGCTCGGCGGACGCACCGATGCAGCCCATCAACGACCGCTTCCTCGACCGCGGGGGCATGCTGGAGGTGGCGAGCGACGATCTGTACGCACGCGAGCCGCATGCCATCCTGGAGACCTTCCTGGTGTTCCAGGAAACGCCGGGCCTCGACGGCCTGTCCGCCCGCACACTGCGGGCGTTGTACAACGCCCGCGAGGTGATGAACCGGGACTTCCGCGACGACCCGCAGAACCATGCCATGTTCGTGCGCATCCTGCAGGCACCGGAGGGCCACACCCATACGTTCCGGCTGATGAACCAGACGAGCGTGCTAGGCCGGTACCTGTGGGTCTTTCGCCGGATCGTGGGGCAAATGCAGCATGACCTGTTCCACGTCTACACGGTGGACCAGCACATCTTGATGGTCTTGCGAAACGTGCGCCGCTTCTTCATCCCCGAGCACGCCCACGAATACCCGTTCTGCTCACAGCTTGCCGCGACCTTCGACAAGCCGTGGCTGCTGTACATCGCCGCCCTTTTCCATGATGTCGCCAAGGGTCGCGGGGGCGACCACTCCGAGCTGGGCGCCGCGGAAGTGCGTCGTTTCTGCCGCGATCATCACATCGACAAGGAAGATGCCTCGCTCGTCGAATTCCTCGTGGCGAGCCACCTGACGATGTCTCGCATTGCACAAAAGGAAGACCTGAGCGACCCGGAGGTCATCCACAACTTTGCCCGACTGCTCGGCAGCGAACGGCGCCTGACCGCGCTGTACCTGCTCACCGTGGCCGACATCCGGGGCACGAGCCCGAAGGTGTGGAACGCGTGGAAGGGCAAGCTGCTCGAGGATTTGTACCGGCTGACCCTGCGGGCCATGGGCGGCGCCAAGCCCAACCTCGATGCCGACATCGAGAACCGCAAGCAGGAGGCTCGTCACTTGCTGAACCTCCATTCGGTGCTGCCCGGCAGTGAACAGCCGCTGTGGGAAACCGTGGAGCTGAGCTATTTCGCGCGGCACGATGCCGGCGAGATTGCCTGGCACGCCCGCTCGCTGTGCCGGCAGGTTCGCACCGCCGAACCCGTGGTGCGTGCACGGTTGTCCTCGGCAGGCGAAGGGCTGCAAGTGCTGGTGTACTCGCCCGATCGCCAGGACCTCTTTGCGCGCATTTGCGGGTACTTCGACGGCGCCGGCTTCAACATCCTGGAGGCCAAGGTCCACACCACGCGAGCCGGGTATGCGCTCGACACCTTCCAGGTGATCAGCCCGCAGATCGACCAGCAGTACCGCGACCTGATCTCGCTCGTCGAGACGCAGGCCACCATTGCCTTGAAGGACGAAGGGCCGCTGCCGCAGCCCAACCGGGGCCGCCTGTCGCGTCGCGTGAAGTCGTTCCCGGTGACCCCACGCGTCACGCTGCGCCCGGATGAACGTGCGCAGCGCTGGATTCTCGGCGTGTCCACCAGCGACCGCTCGGGGCTGCTGTTCTCGATTGCGCGGGTGCTGGCGCGCCACCGCATCAACCTGCAACTGGCCAAGATCGTCACGCTGGGCGAGCGTGTCGAAGATATTTTCCTCATCGACGGCCCTGCCCTGCAGCACAACCGCGCGCAGATCGAGATCGAGACCGAACTGCTCGACGCCATCGGCACCTACTCATAGGTCAAGCATTTGCGAGACGTCCATGCCGAGGCATCCCGGCATTGCTGACCTCTCGCCACCCAAGCGGCGGACGCACGGGCCCTCCAGCGCAACCCCAGG
>Ga0170475_121302875_pt1 | contig 10804 bp, 9 predicted proteins | sample Soicark_Litter_5_FD_111474 | JGI IMG/M metagenome (GOLD analysis project Ga0170475, IMG submission 111474) | Avena fatua rhizosphere microbial communities from Hopland, California, USA. Combined Assembly of 48 SPs | reverse complement strand
GGAGAATAGCACCCTGCGTGCTATGCTGGTGCCGCCGCCGCATTACGGTGGACGCTCTTAAAACAAGGAGGAGGTATGGAGAAGAAATCGAGGCTGATTGCCATTGCTGCTGCCGCGAGTCTCGCGAGCGTTTTCGCGGCGATGGACGCTTCTTACGGCCAGCAATATCCGATCAAACCGGTGCGTGTCATCGTGCCGTTCGCACCCGGCGGCGGCAGCGACATCACCGCGCGACAGTTTTCGCAGAAGTTGTCCGAAGCGCTGGGGCAGCAGTTCGTGGTGGACAATCGCGGCGGTGCAGGGGGACTCATCGGAATGGAGCTGACCGCGAAGGCGCCGCCCGATGGCTACACCATCATGATGATGTCGGCCAGCTTCTCGGCGACGTCGGCGCTGAACAAGCCGGCCTTCGATCCGATCAACACGATCGTCCCGATCGCGGAGTTCGGCATCACGCCGTTCGTTCTGACGGTGCATCCGTCCGTTCCCGCCAAGACGACGAAAGAGCTGATAGCGCTCGCGCGTAACACCAAGGGCGGCCTGACCTACGCGTCCACGGGCATCGGCAGCATCACGCATCTTGCCACCGAGCTCTTCCTGAACATGGCGCAGATCCGCATGGTTCACGTGCCCTACAAGAGCACCGGCGCGGCCATGGGCGACCTGCTTTCGGGGCAGGTGCCGATCATCGTGGGAAGTCTGCTGCCGGTGACGCCGCACCTCAGTAGCGGAAGATTGAGAGCGCTGGCGGTCACGACGGCCAAGCGCTGGTACTCGCTTCCCAACGTCCCCACGCTGGGCGAAACGCTGCCCGGCTATGAAGTCGAGCTCTGGTTCGGAACGATGGCGCCCCGCGGTACATCACCCGCCGTGATCGAACGCATCAACACGGTGGTGAACAAGGCGCTGGAAAGCCCCGAGATCAAGAAGAATCTGGAACAACAGGGCATGGTCTCCACCGGCGGTACGCCGCAGAAGTTCGGCGAGCGCATACACAAGGAATACGAGCGCTGGTTGAAGGTCGTGCAGGAGGCGAACATCAAGGCCGAATGACATCGGCGTCCGGCGGGAGAGAGATGGGCAGCGTTCATGCTGCCCATTTTTCGGCACATCCTTTGCAGCCGTATCGTGCCGTTTGGAGGACATAGCGATGCGTCTCGTCAAAGTGACCGCCCCCGGCGGAAAAGGCGCCGACGTCGCCGCGGTGGCTTTCGAATGCGGCATCCCCGAGGTGTCGATCCAGCGCGGGACGCTGCACAGACGAGGCGAAAAGGCAAGCGCGCGCGACATCGTGGATCTGAAGTTGTCGACGCCGGACAGCAAGTTGTTCGTCGACGCGCTGCTGCAGGCGCCGTTCTACAGCCGCAGGGAATACGCGATCGACATTCGCGAACCGCGCGTTGTACTGAAAGGCGATTCCACGCGGGACATCACGCGGCCGGTGCCGGCAACCCCGCTCGACATCGATCAGGAGCTCTGGCAGTTCACTCACGTGACGTACAGCTTCGTGCTGCGCGTCGCGATTGCCGCCGGCGTGCTCTCGTACGGCATGGTCCACGATAACGCACTGCTCATCATCGGTGGCTTGATCTTCACGCCGTTCATGCCACTCGTGCTGGCCGCTGTATTCGGCGCGCTGTCGCGCCAATGGCAGCTCGTGGGCTACGCTGCCATTGCACTGATCACGGGAACGCTGCTGATCACTGCTGCTGCGTCCGCAGTCGCGATGATGTCGGCGGGGCCGATTCTCTTCGACGATTTCCCGCCGCTCGGCGCGGGTGTTCTGCTCTCCGCCGCGATCGGCATTGCTGCTGCGCTTGCGACGGCCGACGACGTCGGTCACCGTCAGCTGGTCGGGCTCGCAGCGGCATCCCAGGTCGTGCTCGTCCCGGCCTGGTTTGGTCTTTCTCTCGTATTCGGCTTCACTGACAGCGCTTTGGAGAAGCTCGCGTCGTTCGGCGCGAACGTGGGTGCGCTTGCCGTAGGCTCCTTCGCGGTCTACGCCGTGCTGTCGCTGCGTGGCGAGCTCCCGCGTCGCGTTGCGACCCGCAAGGAGTCGGAGCAGGTTTAGTTACGTCTCCTGTATCCCGACTGCAGCCCTGATATGTGCCCGCGTAATCGGCAGTTCGCGTACCCGCACGCCGATCGCATCGGCAATTGCGTTCGCGACGGCCGCGGAGGTCGGCCCCTGCGCAGCTTCGCCAGTCCCGAGGAAAGGCATCCCCGGACGCGTGATGACGTGAACCTCGAGCGTGTCGGGCACGTTCGAGAAGCGCATGATCGGGTAGGTGCTCCAGTCCCGGCTCGTGATGCGACGTGACTCGAACGTCACGGCTTCGTACAGCGTCCAGCTCAGCGACTGGATGACGCCGCCTTCGGTCTGATTGCGGATACCGTCCGGATTGACAGCTTCGCCGCTGTCGATCGCCGCAACCACGCGTATTGGTTTCACCAGTCCGAGCTCACGGTCGGCTTCTACTTCGATCGCGACCGCGCAATACGCGGCGTAATTCTTGTAGCGCGCAAAGGCGAAGCCACGCCCGCGCCCACGCTGCTTCTGGAAGCGGCCCCAGCCGAAACGCTCGGCCACCGCGTTGATCACGTCCCGAGCACGCCCATCGTCCAGATGACGCAGCCTGAAGTCGAGCGGATCGATTTTTGCGGCCGTCGCGAGCTCGTCCATGAAGCTTTCGATCGCGAACACGTTTGCGTACGCGCCGAGTCCACGCAGCGCGGACACGCGAAGCGGCATCTCGGGCACGAAGTGATGAACGACACGCGTGTTCTGAAAGCTGTATATGGGGATGGCGTTGCGATTGCCGCCCCCGGCCGGCAGCGGCGCGGGTTTCGGCGGCGGCGGCGTGAACGGCGTGTCGATCTGCCACGCAGTGGAAAGATTCCCGGCAGGGCCGGGACGTGCGTTGTGCGTATTGCTCCACACTTCGTATTGCCACTCGGTGACATTCGGACCGTCGAGCCGCGCGCGCGCGGTCCCGATCATCATGGACCCGTACGGCTCCCACGTGTGCTCGTCCTCGCGCATCCATTGCACGCGCACCGGCCGTCCGACGAACGCGTTTGCGATGAGCGCGGCGTCGGCGGCTGCGTCATCGGCGCCGTTGTGGCCGTAGCAGCCCGACCCTTCCATGTGAATGCAGCGGATGCGCTCCGCTGGCATGCGCAGCATCTCCGCAATCGCATTGCGCAGCGGATAGGCCCCCTGGGTATGCGACCAGACCGTGAGCATGCCCTGCTCCGCAAGCGCGACGGCACACGAAGGACCGATGGAGGCATGCATCTGATACGGACGGCGATACGTGGCGCTGATCGTGCCCGGCCCGGTTGCGATGTCGGCAGGGCCGCCGGCATCGACGTAGACCTCTTGCGGCAGTTTCTGAAAATGGTCGTACGCGTCCGCGGCACGTGGCAGCTCGCGTGACTCACTCCATTGAGCCGTGCGCGCGAGTGCACGCATCGCGACGATGGCCTGATACTCGCGTTCGGCGACCACCGCGAGAAAGCTGCCATTGCGCACGATCCTGAGCACGCCGGGCATCTTCTCCGCGCTCGATGTGTCGACCGTTTGCAGGCGCGCGCCGTAACCGGGCGGGCGTACCACGCGCGCATGGACCATGTTCGGAAGCCGCAGGTCATGAACGTAGCTCGGTCGGCCGGTGACCTTCGAAGGAATGTCCACCCGGGGCAGCGACTTGCCCATCACGCCGCGTGTTTTCGGATCGCGCAGCGGCGATTGCGGCGCTGCCTGCACATGCAGGGCTTCTCCGGTGACGAGTTCTCCGAAGCGCAGGCTGCGGCCGTCCTTCGCCCGCACCGCGCCCATGTGGACCGTGAGCTCCGACAACGGCACGTTGAGCCGTTGCGCCGCAATGCCCGCGAGAATGGCGCGCACCTGGGCCGCGGCATGCTGAATCGCGGTTGCGCCATCGGACATCGATTGACTGCCCGCAGTGTAGCCTTCGTTCGGCGTGCGGGACGTATCCGCGGTGACGAGATTGATCGTGCGCGGCTCGACCGCGAGCTCCTCGGCGGCGACTTGTATCAGAGCCGTCTTGATGCCTTGTCCGAGCTCTGCCTTGCCGCTGAAAACGGTGATCGTGCCGTCCGCGTCGATGCGAATCCACGAATCGAGCAGCGGCGCGTTCTTGAGGCTTCCCGGCAGCGCCGGCGCCTTCTTCGGTTCCTTGCCGACGTTCTGCGGTTCCTGAGGTTGGGCGCCGAGTGCGCCGCGGGCCATCGAGAAGCTGACGACGAGCGCGCCGCCCCGCACGAGGAATTCGCGGCGTGAGAGCGTTCCTTGGATTCGGTCGGACGAAGACTGCGGTACGGACTTCCACGATCCACGCATGCGACTCACCCTGCGCTCCTGTCGTTCTTCAGGTAGCCGACCGCGCGTTCGACGGCGCGCAGGATGCGCATGTGCGTACCGCAGCGGCACAGATTCGCGTTCATGTGGCGGCGAATGTCGGCCTTCGAAGGCGCGGGGTTCGCTTCGAGCAGCGCCTGCGCACGCATCATCATCCCCGGAATGCAGTAGCCGCATTGCGCCGCCTGCTCGTCGATGAAGGCACGCTGCACCGGTCCGGGGTTGTCGATCGTGCCGAGTCCCTCGATGGTCTTGATGCGCCGTCCGCTGAGTACCGAGATCGGCGTGATACACGAAAGCACCGGTTTGCCATCGACCATGACGGTGCACGCACCGCACTGTCCGAGGCCGCAACCGAACTTCGCTCCGTTGAGCTGAAGATAGTCGCGGAGCGCGTAAAGGAGCGGCGTCGATACTGCAGCATCGACCTGGTATTCGCGGCCGTTGACGTTGAGGACGATCATTCGTTCAATCCATTCGGGCGAGGCTCTGACGGGCACGACGTACCTCCCGCGCCACGTTCTGCCACGCCGGGTGGTCGCTGAAATCGGAGCGCAGGTAGGTGACCAGGGAGACGAGCTGCTCGTCCGTCAACTCGGTCGAGAAGCCGGGCATGAACGGACCGGATTCTCCATCGGGCGGCGCCATGCCCTGCAACACGATGCGGATCAGGTTCACAGGCGTGCCCAGCTGGATCGACGTACTCAAGCCGAGGTTGAGCGCGTCCCTCGATGGTGCACCGGTCGTGCGCTGCGCCGCGCCGTGACAGAGCATGCACGTTCCTTCGTAGATCACGCGGCCGTCCTGGATCGTCGTTTCACTCTGCTGTCCGCCCGTGGTCAGTTTCTGAATGCCCGCGTCGCCGCCTTTTTCGGCCGCGCTGCGCGCACGAATCAGCGCCTCCTTGCCGCGCTCTTCGCGTGCCTGCTCCGGAGCGCCCATGTTCGACGCGATGTAAGTGGCAATCGCGCGCACCTCTTCATCCGGGACCACCGCCAGATTGTGAATGACGCGCGTCATCGGTCCGGCCGACACCTCGTGCACGTTGCTCACGCCACGCTTGAGATACTGCTGCAAGGCATCGACCGTCCACGGCACGGGCGCACGCGACGATGCATCGAGCGCGGGTGCGTGCCAGCCTTCGATGTCGCCGCCAGCGTAATGGCGGCGCTTCTTGAGTGCGCCGAGAAAATTGCGCGGCGTGTGACAGGACCCGCAGTGGCCCAGCCCTTCCGCGAGATAGGCGCCCCGATTCCACTCGGCGCTTTGCGTCGCGTCCGGCCGGATGGGCGCGTGGTCGAAGTAGAGCAGCTTCCAGCCTTCGATCAGCATACGCACGTTCAGCGGAAAGACGAGATCGTTGCGCGGCGCCTCTGCCCGTATCGGCTCGCGTGTCATGAGATAGGTGTAGATCGCGCGGAGATCTTCGTCCGCAACATGCGTAAAGTGGTCGTACGGGAATGCGGGATAGAGTTGGCGGCCGTCCCGATCGACGCCTTCGCGCATGGCACGTACGAACGCGGCCAGCGACCAGCGACCAATGCCGGTCTCGCGCTCGGGCGTGATGTTGGTCGCGTAAATCGTGCCGAACGGCGTTTCGAGCGGCAGGCCGCCCGCGTACGCCTTACTATTGGGCGCAGTGTGGCAGGACGCGCACCCTCCGATGGCTGTAAGCACCGCGCCACGCTGGATCGAAGCGGCGTCGAAAGATGAGCGAAGGGGCGTATCGATCGCCGGCATGCGCGGGCGCCAGGCGGACGCGAAGAACGCGATGCCGGCCACGGCCAGTACGAGCAGGAGTACGACGACGAGGCGCCGAATCATCGACGGATTCAGACATTCCAGGGCAATCGGAACGCGTGCTGTGCATTTTGCGTGCCGTGCGAGCCCCGGCCCAGCGATTGCTATCGGTCCGCCGCACAGCACAGGGGGAAATATGGCGGAGGCAGTGGGCAAACGAGGCGAAGAAGCCGGCAAAGCGGCTGATGAATCAGGCAAATCAGCTGAGCAAGCAGGCAAATCAGCCGATGCATCGGGCAAGACGGCAGATGCCCCCGGCCGGGCGACTGCGGGCGCGCGACGCAGGCGCGCACGCCGGTCACGCATCATGGAGGGGCTCCCCGAGCCACTGGGAGCCACGTGGGATGGGATCGGCGTCAACTTCGCACTGTTCTCCGCTCATGCGACTCGTGTCGAACTGTGCCTGTTCGATTTCACCGGCAAGCGTGAGCTCGAACGCATCACGCTGCCCGAGTATACGGACGAGGTCTGGCATGGCTATCTGCCGGACGCGCGTCCCGGCACCGTTTACGGCTATCGCGTGCACGGCCCGTACGAACCGGAACATGGGCACCGATTCAATCCGAATAAGCTCCTGCTGGACCCCTATGCGAAAGAGCTGGTAGGCGAGCTGCAGTGGGCCGACGAGCTCTTCGGCTATCGCATCGGCGACGAAAAAGAGGACCTGAGCTTCGATGAGCGCGACAGCGCGGCGTTCATGCCGAAATGTCGCGTGATCGATCCGGCATTCACCTGGGGTCGCGAGCGGCGGCCCCAGGTGCCGTGGGACCGCGTGGTGATCTACGAAACGCACGTGCGCGGATTCACGATGCGCCATCCGGCGGTGCCCCAGGAGCTGCGGGGAAAGTATTCGGGCCTCGCCGTACGCGAAGTGGTGAGCTACCTCAAGAACCTGGGCATCACCGCGATCGAACTGCTGCCGGTGCAGGCCTCGATCGACGAACGCTATCTCGTGGACAAGGGGCTGCATAACTACTGGGGCTACGACACGATCGGCTTCTTCGCGCCGAACCCGCGCTACTCGCGTACCGGCTCGGTGGGCGGCTTCAAGGCGATGGTCGCGCATCTTCACGATGCCGGCATCGAGGTGATCCTCGACGTGGTTTACAACCACACGCCGGAAGGAAACGAACGCGGCTCTACGCTGTGTTTCAAGGGCATCGACAACGCGTCGTACTACCGGCTCTTGCCGGATCAGCCGCGCTACTACATCAACGACACGGGCACCGGCAACACGCTCAACGTAAGTCATCCCCGCGTGCTGCAGATGGTGACGGACTCGCTCCGTTACTGGGTAACCGAGATGCACGTCGACGGTTTCCGCTTCGATCTCGCGACGATTCTCGGGCGCGAGCCGCACGGCTTCGACCAGGGCGGCGGTTTTTTGGACAGTTGCCGCCAGGACCCGATTCTTTCACACGTGAAACTGATCGCAGAGCCATGGGACATCGGTCCCGGCGGCTATCAGGTCGGACGCTTCCCGCCCGGATGGGCCGAATGGAACGACAAATTTCGCGATTCCGTCCGCGCCTACTGGAAGGGCGACGAAGGCAAGGTACCGGAGCTTGCAGCGCGTATGACCGCGTCCGGCGACATTTTCAACCACCGCGGTCGCAAATCGTGGGCGAGCGTCAACTTCATTACGGCGCACGACGGCTTCACCCTGAACGATCTCGTCTCGTACAACGACAAGCACAACGAGGCGAACGGGGAAGAAAACCGCGACGGTCACTCGAACAATCTGTCGTGGAATTCCGGCGCAGAGGGCCCGACCGACGATCCCGCCGTACGTGCGCTCCGCGAGCGGCAGAAGCGAAACTTCCTCGCCACGCTCCTGTTGTCGCAGGGCACGCCGATGCTGCTGGCGGGCGACGAGTTCGGCAACACTCAATCCGGCAACAACAATGCTTACTGTCAGGACGGAGAGCTGACGTGGCTCGACTGGCAGGGCCGCACCGAACAAGACAGCGCGCTGACGCGCTTCGTGCGCCGGCTCATCGCGCTGCGGATGCAATATCCGATACTGCGGCGGAGCCGTTTCTTCACAGGCGAATACAACGCAGAGCTCGAAGTGAAGGACGTGACCTGGCTCGATCCGCGCGGCCAGGAGAAAACGCAGGAAAGCTGGAGCGATCCCGGCGAACGGTGTTTCGGCATGGTTCTCGATGGCCGCGCGCAACCGACGGGTATCGTTCGCCCCGGTTCGGATGCAACGCTGCTGCTCATTTTCAACGCGTATCACGACGTCGTCGTGTTTACGCTTCCCATGGTGCCGGGCGGGGAGCACTGGCGATGCCTTATCGACACCAACATTCCGGAGCGATCCGACGAAGCGTTGTTCGCATTCGGGGATACGTATCAGGTGACAGGGCGCTCGCTGCTCATGTTCGTGCTGCAGGATGGTTCGCGAGCCGCGCCGGCGGAATAGGCTCGCCGCGGCAGGTGCCTTACGGTTCGCATGAAGATTTGCGTGCAGCCGCGCGCCGGATGGCACGAGCGGGCGATGCCTCGTAACATGGCACGACAATCGCTCGCTCCAACTACAATCTTTGCTGAGAGGCGCTTATGCGTTTGCTCCCGATGGTGGCACTGGCGGCCGTGCTCGCTGGTTGCGCGGCGACGAGCCCGGATACCGGAAACCCGGCAGCGCGCGAGTCGTGGCAAGGCGCCACGTATGACGAAGTGGTCGCGACCTGGGGGGTTCCCGTGCGCAGCACGAAGCTTTCCGACGGCCGCGAGGCTTACACCTGGGTCTCGGAAACCGTCGCGCCGCGCGGGGCTCTGTGGCCGTCGCTCGGCATCTTCGGCGGCAGCGGCGGCTTCGGCGTCGGCACGGGTGTCACGGTCGGCCCCGGCGGTGGCGAGCTTCAGCGCTGCGAGCGCACGCTCTTCTTTCTGAAGGGCCGTGTGGTCGACCAGACGTGGCAGGGTCCCGCGGAGTTCTGCTCCACGTTTCACAAGTAGCGCGCGAGCGGAAATTCCGGCGCGTGCCTCGAATCAAGGCGGCGATAGCCCAGTGCTTTGCATCCGCCACGCCGATGGTCGGATCCCGAACTGATCCACGCGGCGCGTCATGACGATCGCACTCTTGCTGCATGTGATATCGGACGTCATCTGGGTCGGGGGGATGTTCCTCGCGTACGTGGCCGTGCGGCCGGCGGCGGGCGAAGTACTCGAGCCGCCGCTGCGCCTGCGCTTGTGGGCCGGCATCTTCCGCCGCTTTTTTCCCTGGGTGTGGCTCGCGGTCGTGCTGATTCTTGCGAGCGGCGTCTGGATGATGATCCAGATGCCGCGCGTGCCGGTCTATGTGATGATCATGATGACCATCGGGATCGTCATGAGCGCGATCTTCCTGCACATCTACTTCGCGCCCTTCGGGCGGCTGAATCGCGCGGTGATGTCTGAAGACTGGAAAGCGGGAGGCGTCGCGCTGAATCAGATTCGGATACTGGTGGGAACCAACCTCGCGCTCGGCCTCGTCAATGTCGCGATCGCAGTGCTGGGTCGCGGCTTTGCGTGAGCGCGAGCGGCGACGTTGCCACGCGATCCGTGCGTCTGGCAGGCCCGGTCGTGACGCCCGCGCAATCAGGACCCGAGCGTCTTCCTGCCGTCAGTTCGGGAAGTGCGGCATTCCCGGCTCGCAGCCATCCGGCAGCGGCGTGCGCGCGACGTTCATCAGCATGCCGAGCAGCGCGTAGTAACCCGCGATTGCCAGCAGGTCCACAACGTTCTGTTCCCCGAACTGCTGCAGCGCCCGGTCGTACGTGACATCGCTGACGCTCTTGTTCTGAAGTGCTTCGGTCAGCAGGTCGTAGACGATGTCTTCGTCCTTCGCCATGCCGGTCGGGCGGCGGCCGTCCGCTATCGCCTGTGCGATCTCCGGCTTCAGGCCCGCCTTGAGCGCGAGCGGGTGATGCGCGCTCCACTCGTAATTCTGCGTCCAGTGACGCGCCGCGATCAGTGTGGCCATTTCCGCGATGCGCCGTTCGAGCTGGCACTTGAATCGGAGATACTCGCCGACCTTCTGCAGCGGGCTCATCAGCTCGGGGCTTCTCAGCAGCACGTTGAAGGGCCCGCGCACATTGCCGCGTGGGCCTGAGGCGATCTCCGCTGCCGCGTTGCGCTGCGTTTCGGTCATGTTCTCCGGGGCGATTCTCCCCATGCGTTCACGGCTCGTCGGCTGACTCATTGTCGTCACTCCTCTGGTGTGGGTTCAAACGTGCTCATTCCGCTTTGATTCCGGCGGCAGTGACCACTTTGCGCCACTTCGTAAGCTCGCTCGCGATGATGGAAGAGAACTCGGCCCGGGTGTTGCCCACGGGCTCGAGTCCCTGGACGAGCAACTTCTCGCGGATATCTTCGAGCTTCAGGACCGCGACCATCTGATCGTGAAGCGTTCGAACGATCGTCGCTGGTGTTCCCGCGGGCGCCAGCATGCCGTACCAGGTGGTGGATTCGTACCCGGGCAAACCGGATTCGGCAATCGTCGGCACTTCGGGCATGACGCTCGAACGTTCCTTCGACGTAACCCCCAGCTCACGCAGTTTCCCGGCCCGCACCTGCGGAAGCCCCGAGGTGATCGTCGGAAACGACACCTGCACGGCGCCCGAGATCAGATCG
>Ga0170475_120167283_pt1 | contig 10805 bp, 20 predicted proteins | sample Soicark_Litter_5_FD_111474 | JGI IMG/M metagenome (GOLD analysis project Ga0170475, IMG submission 111474) | Avena fatua rhizosphere microbial communities from Hopland, California, USA. Combined Assembly of 48 SPs | reverse complement strand
GGCGAGTCGCCGTGCAGCCGGCAGATCAGGTTCTTGAGGTTGAGGATGATGTCCGTGACGTCCTCGCGGACGCCCTGGAGCGTGGTGAACTCGTGCGAGATCCCCTCGATCTTGACAGAGGTGACCGCTGCGCCCTCGAGCGAGGACAGCAGGACGCGGCGCAGCGAGTTGCCGAACGTGTAACCGAAGCCGCGGTCGAGCGGCTCGATCTCGAAGATGCCGCGCTCCTCGTCCACTTCCTCGTGGACGATCTTCGGGATCTGGAAATCCATCAGGGAGATGCGAGTTGCCAAAGCGATTCCTTCCTTACTTCGAGTAGAGCTCGACGATGAGCGATTCCTGGACCGGCGTGTCGATTTCCGAGCGCTCCGGCCATTTGAGGATCTTTCCGGTGAGCCCGTCGTGGTCGGCCTGCAGCCACGGCGCGACGGACGCCGTCAGGTCGGTCGCGTCGCGAATCACCTGCTGCGCGGACGACCCGTCGGAGACGGTGATCACGTCGTCCGGCTTGACCTGGTAGCTCGGGATGTTCACGCGGCGGCCGTTGACGTGGAAGTGGCCGTGCCGGACGAGCTGCCGGGCCTGGGCGCGCGACGCTGCGAACCCGAGTCGGTAGACGACGTTGTCGAGGCGAGTCTCGAGCATCCGGAGCAGGTTCTCACCCGTGATCCCGGAGCCCTTGGTCGCCTTGGAGTAGTACGTACGGAACTGTTTCTCGAGCAGGCCGTAGTAGCGGCGCGCTTTCTGCTTCTCGCGCAGCTGCAGCAGATACTCGGACTGCTTGATCCGGCCGCGGCCGTGCTCGCCCGGCGGATACGAGCGACGCTCGATCGCGCATTTCTCAGTCAGGCAGCGCTCGCCCTTGAGAAAGAGCTTCATGCCCTCGCGGCGGCACTGCTTGCACTTCGGGGAACGGTCTCGCGCCATCAGACCCTGCGCCTCTTGCGCGGGCGGACACCGTTGTGTGCCTGCGGCGTGACGTCCTTGACGCCGAGGATCTCGAGCCCTGCCGCCTGCAGCGAGCGGATCGCGGTCTCGCGACCGGAGCCGGGGCCTTTGACGAAGACCTCGACCTTCTGCAGTCCGTGCTCCATGCCTTTCCGGGCGCACGCATCGGCGGTCACCTGCGCTGCGAACGGCGTCGACTTCCGCGAGCCTTTGAAGCCGGCCGAACCGGCTGACTCCCACGCGATCACGTTCCCGTCGGTGTCGGTGAGCGCGACGATCGTGTTGTTGAACGACGTCTTGATGTGCGCCTGGCCGATCGCGATGTTCTTCTTGACGCGCCGACGCGTGCGGCCTCTGGCCGCCGTCTTCCGAGGAGGTGCCACTACTTCGCCTTCTTCCCGCGGCCGACGGTCTTGGCGGGGCCCTTGCGCGTCCGCGCGTTCGTCCGTGTCCGCTGGCCGTGCACCGGCAGCCCACGGCGATGGCGGATACCGCGATACGCGCCGATCTCGCCCAGCCGCTTGATCGCCTGCGAACGCTCGCGGCGAAGATCGCCCTCGACCTGGACGTTCTCGTCGATGTAGGCCCGGAGCTTCGAGACCTCGTCTTCGGTCAGGTCACGGATCTTCGTGTCGGCGTTGAGGCCGAGCGCGGCAGCGACCTTGCGCGCCGTCGGCTGGCCGATGCCGTAGATGTACGTCAGCCCGATCTCGAGCCGCTTCTGATTCGGCAGGTTCACTCCGGCGATGCGTGCCAACTCTTCTCCTTCGTCCTAGCCCTGTCGTTGCTTGTGTCGCGCGTTCTTCGAGCAGATGACCATGGTCTTGCCGTGACGCTTGATCACACGGCAGCTGTCGCACATGGGCTTGACTGATGCTCTGACTTTCATCTCGTTTATCGGTGGCGATACGTGATCCGGCCGCGGGTCAAGTCGTACGGCGAGAGCTCCACCTTGACCTTGTCGCCCGGAAGGATCCGGATGTAGTGCTTTCTCATCTTTCCGGAGATCGTCGCGAGGACCGAGTGACCGCTTTCCAGCTGCACCCGGAACATCGTGCTCGGGAGCGCCTCGGTGATCTCCCCCTCCACTTCGATCTTCTCTTCCTTGTCCGCCATCAGCCTTTCTTTTGCGTGCGCACGAAAAGACGGCGGGCTCTCCCGCCGTTCGGTGATTATGGTAGCAAACCGAGTCCTGGAAAATGCTGCGCATTTTCCAGGGGTTTTTAGGGTCGAACCTCGCTTCGCTCGGTCGAGTTGACGGCGACGGCGACCGGCCGCTGGGTCAGGATCCTCGGGCCGTCGTCGAGGACCGCGACCGTGTGCTCGAAATGGGCGGACAGCGAGCCGTCCTGGGTCGAGATCGACCAGTCGTCGTCGTGGAGGTAGACCTCCGGGCGGCCCGCGGTGATCATCGGCTCGATCGCGATCGTCATCCCGGGCTGCAGGAGCGGCCCGCGCCCCGGGTCACCGAAGTTCGGCACCTGCGGGTCCTCGTGGTACGAACGGCCGACACCGTGGCCGACGAGCGAGCGGACGACGGCAAACTCCGCCGATTCGACGACGACCTGGACGGCGTGCGAGATGTCGCCGACGTGGTTCCCGACGCGGGCCTGCTCGATGCCCGCGTCGCGCGCGTCCTGGCAGACCTCGAGCAGCCGCCGCGCCTCGTCGGTGATCTCACCGACCCCGAACGTGTATGCGCTGTCCGCGATCAGTCCGTCGAGCGTGATCCCGACGTCGACCGAGATCAGGTCACCCTCTTCGACGCGATGCGAGCCCGGGATCCCATGGACCACCATCGAGTTCGGCGAGATGCACGTGGCAGCAGGGAAGCCGCGGTAACCCATCGACGTCGGCACGCCGCCGTGCTCCCGGATGAACGCGTCGGCGATGCGGTCGAGCTCGGCGGTCGTGATGCCCGGCTCGATGTGCTCGCCGACGAGCGCAATCGTGTCGGCGACGAGCTCGCCTGCGCGCGCCATCCCTTCGATCTCCTGTGCGGACTTTCGGATGATCATGAATGCCTCGCAGTCGCCGGGGGAACCTCCCGGTTCCCCCAGACCCCTTCCACCGGTCCGCTGTCGCGGACGGGCCGCTTCGCGGCCTGCTCCAGCGCCGACTGGATCTCGGCGAACACCTCGTTCTCGGCGCGGTCGCCGTGCACAGGTACGAGGTTACCGCGCACGCGGTAGTACTCGATCAGCGGCTCCGTCTCGCGGTGGTAGTTGTCGAGCCGGCGGCGGATCGCGTCGTCGGTGTCGTCGGCGCGTCCTTCGGTCTCGGCGCGCCGGCGCAGTCGCTGAAACGCGATCTCGTCCGGGATCTGCAGCGCGAAGACGATGTTGAAGCTTCGCCCGATCTCGCCGAACATGTGATCGAGCGCGCCGGCCTGCACCGTCGTCCTGGGGAAGCCGTCGAGGATGAAGCCCGCGTCGGTGTCCGCGTCCGCGAGCCGCTCGCGGATCAGCTCGATCATCAGGTCGTCGGAGACGAGCTCGCCGGCGTTGACAACCGACTCCACCTCTCGACCGAGGTCGGTGCCGGACGCCATCGCGGCGCGCAGGATCTCGCCGCTCGCGACGTGCGGGACGCCGTACTCGGCGGAGATCCGCTTCGCCTGCGTCCCCTTGCCCGCGCCCTGCGGGCCGAGGAGGAGCACGTTCAGCGGCATCGTTACTTCAGGAAGCCTTCGTAGCTGCGCATCATCATCTGCGACTCCATCTGCCGCATCGTGTCGAGCGCGACGCCGACGACGATCAGCACGGATGTTCCGCCGAGCGCACGCGATGTCGCCTGCGAGAACCCGAAGTAGTGGATGAAGATGCCCGGCAGCACGGCGACGAGCGCGAGGTAGATCGAGCCCGGCAGCGTCAACCGCGTCAGCACGCGGTCGAGGTACTGCGCTGTCGGCGGCCCGGGCCTGATGCCCGGGATGTACCCGCCGTACTTCCGCAGGTTGTCTGCCTGGTCGACGGGGTTGAACTGGACCGCGGTGTAGAAGTAGGTGAAGATGATGATCAGGAACGCCTCGATCCCCAGGTACTGGATCGAGCCGTACTGGAAGTGCTTGTTGATGAAGCTCTGCGTGGCCGGGAAGAAACTCGCCACCGTCGGCGGGAGCGCCATGATCGCGGCGGCGAAGATGACCGGGATGACGCCCGCCATGTTGACGCGGAGCGGCATGTAGGTCGTCCCGCCGGCGGTCTCTCTCCGCCCGACCATGCGTTTGGCGTACTGGATCGGGATCCGCCGCTGGCCCTCCTGGATGAACACGACCGCGACGATCACGCCGAGCGCGATGATCGGCAGGAACAGGCGCTCGGTCGTCCCCCCGTTGACCCACGCGTTGATCCCGGTCGGGATCGTCGCGAGGATCGAGGCGAAGATCAGGAGCGAGATGCCGTTGCCGATGCCGCGCTTCGTGATCAACTCCCCGAGCCACATCAGCAGCGTCGTCCCCGCGGTGAGCGTGACGATGATCAGGACGATGCGCCCTGTGTTTGCGTTCAACGCGTTCGACTTCTTGAACAGATACGCGTACCCGGTCGACTGCGCGGCGGCGAGGACGACCGTCAGGTACCGGGTGTACTGATTGATCTTGGCGTAGCCGGACTCGCCCTCTTTCTGCAGCCGCTCGAGCGTCGGGATCACAACCGTCAGCAACTGCAGGATGATCGACGCCGTGACGTACGGCATGATCCCGAGCGCGAACAGCGAGAACCGGGAGAGCGCGGAGCCGGAGAACGTGTTCAGCAGCGCGAAGATGCCCGAGCCGCGGCCGCCGCTGTTGAAGAAGTTCTGGATCGACTGCGAATCGACGCCGGGCGCCGGGATCCACGATCCCAACCGGTACACGGCGAGGATCATCGCCGTGAACAGGACGCGGCGGCGGAGCTCCGGAACGCGCCACGCGTTCGCGAGCCACGAGAGCATCTAGCCCTGCTCCTCCGGCGCCTCGGTTCGCTTCGAGGGAGACTCCTGGCTCGCTCGCGCTGCCGGGCCGCGCTTCGGGGCAACGGGCCGCTTCCGCTTCGGAGGCCGCAGGAGCTCGACGCTGCCGCCGGCGCCCTCGATCTTCTCGCGCGCAGTCGCCGAGATCGCATGGACGCGGACGCGGAGCTTCTTCGAGATCTCGCCGTTGCCGAGGATCTTCACGTCCGTGCGCGTGTTCTTGATCACCTTCTGCTCGACGAGCGACTCCGGCGTGACCTCGGCACCGTCGTCGAAGCGGTCGAGGTCGCGGATGTTGACAGGCACGGTCGACGTCCGGAACGGCCCGATCGGCAACGCGTCCCTCGACGTCGCGCCTCGCTGCTTCGCGAGCCGCATGTAGATCGGCATCTGGCCGCCCTCGAAGCCGGCGCGCATCTTGTGCGACCCCGCGCGGGACTTCTGGCCCTTGATCCCGCGCCCGGAGTACCGCCCCTTGCCCGAGCCAAGGCCGCGGCCGATCCGCTTCCGCTCCTTGCGCGCCTGCGCCGGCTTCAGCGTCGAGAGGTTGAGAGGGTCGGCCATTACTGCTCCACGCGGACGAGGTGACGGACTTTCCGCAGCATGCCTGCGACGACCGGGCTCTCGTCGTGCTCGACCGTCTTGCCGATCTTGCCGAGCCCGAGCGCGCGCAGCGTGCCGCGATGCCTCTCGGACTGGCCGATCTGGCTACGCGTCTGCGTTATCCGTAGCTTCGCCACCGCTCGCCTCCTGCTGCTGCTCGGGCTGTTGTTGCTCCTGCTGCGGCTGCTGCTCCTCCGCATCTTCCTTCGGATGCCGGTACGGCAGAACCTGCTCCACCGTAAGCCCGCGCATCCGCGCGACGTCCTCGGGCCGGCGCAGGCTCCGCAGGCCGTTCACCGTCGCCTTCGCCATGTTGATCGGGTTCGTCGTGCCGAGGCTTTTCGCGAGGATGTCGCGGATCCCGGCGAGCTCGAGCACCGCGCGGACGCCGCCGCCGGCGATCACGCCCGTTCCCTCGCTGGCCGGGCGCAGCAGCACCCGGGCGGAGTCCGCACGCCCGAGAATCTCGTGCGTGATGGTCGTCCCGTGCTTCGGCACCGTGAACAGGTTCTTCTTCGCGTCCTCGACCGCCTTCGTGATCGCGAGGGGAACCTCGCGGGCCTTGCCGTAGCCGACGCCGACGCGATCGACCTCGTCGCCGATCACGACAAGCGCCGTGAACGAGAAGCGGCGGCCGCCCTTGACGACCTTGGCCACACGGTTGATCTCGACCACGCGTTCCTTCAGCTCGCGCTGCTGCTCGCGCGCGATGACCGCGCGCTCGACTGACGTCATCTGACTCAAAAGCTCAAACCTCCCTCACGCGCGGCGTCTGCGAGCGCCTTCACGCGGCCGTGGTACAGGTAGCCGGCGCGGTCGAAGACCGCCGTCTCGATTCCGGCCTGCTTCGCGTTCTGCGCCAGGAGCTTCCCGACCTCGGCAGCCTGCGCGGTCTTGTTCCCGTCGAAGGACTTCACGCTCAACCACGACGCGGCTGCCAGCGTCTTGCCTTCCATGTCGTCGATGAGTTGCGCGCTGATCCCCTTGTTCGAGCGCGACACGACGAGGCGCGGCCGCTCCGCAGTGCCGCGAACCTTCCCGCGCACGCGACGGTGACGACGCTGACGAGCTTCTCTGACGGTGAGGGTCGGCATCGTCCTACGCGCGCTTTCCGACCTTGCGGCGCACGTACTCGCCCTGGCGGCGAATCCCCTTGCCCTTGTAGGGCTCCGGCGGGCGCACCTTCCGGACCTCGGCCGTCACCTGGCCGACCTGCTGCTTGTCGGTCCCGCGGACGACGATCTCAGTCGGGGTCGGCACCTCGAACGTGATCCCCTGAGGGGCCTTCATCACGACCGGGTGGGAGTAGCCGACATCCAGCCGGAGGTCGGTTCCCTGCATCGACGCGCGGTAGCCGACACCCTGCAGCTCGAGGCGCCGTTCGAACCCCTTCGTGACGCCCTCGACCATGTTCGCGACGAGCGACCGCGTCAGTCCGTGCAGCGCGCGGTCGTCGCCGCGCTCCGTCGGGCGGGTGACCGTGATCATGCCGTCGTCCTGCTCGATCTTCATCCGCTGCGGAACCTGCTGCTGCAGCGTTCCGAGCGGCCCGTTGACCATCACGCGGCCAGGGTCGATCGACACGGTCACTCCCGCGGGAACCTCGATTGGCTTCTTTCCGATTCTGCTCATGTCCTTGTCTTTCGGTTTTGACTTCCCACCCGGAGAAAATCGTCAGGCTCTCTCCGGCCTCACCAGACGAAACACACGACTTCGCCCCCGATTCCGCGCTGCTCCGCGGTTCGGGAGGTGACCAACCCGCTGGACGTCGACAGGATTGCCACTCCCATTCCGCCGAGGACGCGCGGCAGCCGATCCTTGCGCGCGTAGACACGGCGGCCGGGTTTGGACACCCGCTTCAGGTCGGTGATGACCCGTTCGCGGCTCCGGCCGTACTTCAGCTGGATCACGAGGGTATCGAAGCTCTCGCCCTTCTGAACGTGGTAGTCCGTGATGTAGCCCTCCTCCTTGAGGATTCGGGCGATCTGCTCCTTCAGGCGCGACGTCGGCATCTGCACGCGCTCGTGCAGCGCCTTGTTCGCGTTGCGAATGCGGGCAAGCATGTCGGCGACGGGATCGGTCAACATCTAGATCACCAACTTGATTTGGTCATGCCCGGGATCACGCCCTGGTGCGCGAGCTCGCGCAGGCAGATCCGGCAGAGGCCGAACTTCCGGAAGACCGCGCGCGGCCGCCCGCAGCGGTTGCAGCGCGAGTAGTTGCGCACCTTGAACTTCTGCGGGCGCGACTGCTTGATGCGAAGAGACGTCTTTGCCATGCCGTGTTACTGCTCCCTTCCGTCCTCCGCGAACGGCAGCCCGAGGCCGCGCAGGAGCGCGCGGGCCTGGTCGTCCGTCTCCGCGGTGGTGGTTATCGCGACGTCGAGGCCGCGAACCTGCTGGATGTCGTCGTAGTTGATCTCCGGGAAGATGATCTGCTCCGCGATGCCGAGCGAGTAGTTGCCGCGCCCGTCGAACGAACGCGGATTGAGCCCGCGGAAGTCACGGATCCGCGGCAGTGCGATCGACACGAGACGGTCGAGGAACTCGTACATCCGCGCACCGCGCAGCGTCACCTTGGCGCCGATCGGCATCCCCTCGCGGATCTTGAACTGCGCGACCGACTTGCGCGCGCGGCGAACCTGTGCGCGCTGCCCCGCAATCGTCGTCAGCTCTCCGATCGCGGCGTCGAGCTGCTTCGCGTCCGTCTTTGCCTCGCCGACACCCATGTTGAGCGTGATCTTGTCGAGGCGCGGAACCTGCATCGTCGTCGCGAGCCCGAGCTCGTCCTTGAGCCGCGGTCGCAGCTGGTCCTCGTAGAGGGTCTTCATACGGGGCCGGTAGGACTCGCGCGCGGCGGTCTCGCGGCCTTCCTGCCTGACGTCGCGGACGCGCGTACTCACCGGTCGATCTCCTGGCCGCAGTCGACGCGCTTGCAGACGCGCACCTTGACGTGCTCGCCGTGCGAATCGCGCTCGCGGATGCCGACGCGCGTCGGCCGCTTGCACACCGGGCACACGACCATGACATTCCCGACCGGGAGCGGCGAGGGCTTGTCGATCACGCCGCCCGGGGTCATCGCGTTGCCACCCATCTGGCTCGAGTTCTGGATCGGCCGCGGCTTGGTGTGGCGCTTGACGATGTTGACGTTCTCGACCACGACCTTGCCGTCCTTCGGCCGCGCGTCGATCACCCGGCCCTGCTTGCCGCGGTCCTTGCCGCTGAGAACGTGCACGAGGTCGCCTTTGCGGACGCGCATCGTTTGCATCACAACACCTCCGGGGCGAGCGAGACGATCTTCATGAAGTTCTTCTCTCGGAGCTCACGCGCGACCGGGCCGAAGATGCGCGTACCGCGCGGGTTGCGCTGGTTGTCGATGATCACAGCGGCGTTCTCGTCGAACGCAATCGTCGTGCCGTCGTCGCGGCCGTACGGCTTGCGGGTGCGGACGACGACCGCCTGCACGACTTCGCCTTTCTTGATCGTCCCCTGCGGCGTCGCCTGCTTGACCGTGCCGACGATGATGTCGCCGACGCGCGCGTAGCGTCGATGCGAGCCGCCTTTGACACGGATGCACAGCAGCACACGTGCGCCCGTGTTGTCCGCGACCCGGAGTCGTGACTCTTGCTGGATCATCGGTGACCCTTCCGGTGACGGTTTCGCGTCTCTGGCGCGCGAGACGCAAGCAGTGCAAGGACGCAGGACGCGTTCGGGTCAGAAGACCCGGGCGCGACCGAGGACGCCGCAATGCGCCGCGGATCGCGCGCCAGAGGCGCACTAACTGTTGCCGGGAGGGTCACCTGGCCGCTTCCACCACTTCCGCCAACCGCCAGTTCTTCGTCTTCGAGAGCGGGCGCGTCTCGATGATCCGCACGACGTCGCCCACGTTCGCCTGGTTCTGCGGGTCGTGCGCCTTGAACTTGATGCTGCGCCGGACGACCTTCTTGTACCGCCGGTGCGACTTGATCGTGTCGACCTTCACGACGATCGTCTTGTCCATCGTGCTGGAGACGACGACGCCGCGCCGCTCCTGGCGGCGGCCGCGGTCGCTTTCCGGCTTCGGCAACCGCGCGAGGGGCTTGCGCTCGGCGGGACGCTCGCGCTTCGGCTTCGAATGCTTGTGCCGCGCGGAGCGCGGCAGCCGCTTGCGCGACTTCTTCGGCTCGGCGGGCGCAGGAGCAGCCTCGGCGGCGGGCGCCTCGGCCTCCTCGGCCTCGCTCGCAGCAGGCGCCTCTGTCGCCTCGGCGGGCACCGCCGGCGCTGCGTCGGCGGCAGGAGCCTCCGGCGAGGCTTCCTCGCCGGCAGGGACGTCCGTCGCTTCGGCCGACTCCGCCGGAGCTGCGTCGGCAGCGGGGGCCTCGGGCGAGGTCTCCTCACCGGCGGGCGTCTCGGTCGCAGCCTCCTCGACGGGGGCGTGCCCTCGTCGACGTTCTCGACGCTCTCGACGTTCTGTTCGTTCTCGGTCTCGCTCATGCCTTCCCTGCTTTCGCTGCACGCTCGGTGGTGACGGTCAGGATCCGCGCGATCTCGCGCTTCGCGAGCTTCAGCCGTGCGGTGTTCTCGAGCGCGCCGGTCGCCGACTGGAAGCGGAGGTTGAACAGCTCCTGCCGGCGGTCCGCGAGCGCGTTCTCGAGCTCCTGATCGGACAGGTCACTCATATCCTTAGCTTTCAAAGAGGCTCGCCTCCCTCGCGACGACCTTCGTCTTGACCGACAGCTTCTGGCCGGCGAGGCGCAGCGCTTCCTTCGCGAGCTGCTCGGGCACGCCCGCGAGCTCGAACATCACGCGCCCCGGCTTCACGACCGCGACCCAGTGCTCCGGCGAGCCCTTGCCCGACCCCATGCGTGTCTCGGCAGGTTTCTGGGTCACCGGCTTGTCCGGGAAGACGTTGATCCAGACCTTGCCGCCGCGCTTGATCTTGCGCGTCATCGCAATCCGCGCGGCCTCGATCTCGCGGTTCGTGACCCACGCTGCTTCGAGGGACTTCAGGCCGAAGTCCCCGAACTGGACGGTGGTCTGGCCCTTCGAGAACCCCGCGCGGCGACCGCGCTGGACCTTGCGGAACTTGGTCTTCTTCGGAAGGAGCATGCGTCAGCTGTCCTTCTTCTTCGTGGAGCCGCTCGACGGCCGGCGGCGCGGCTTGTCCGCGTCCGCGGACTTCTCCTTCTTCGTCGGATCCTCGTTCTGCTGCTTCGGCGTCGTCGAGTCCGGAGCGTCGGCGACGGGTGCCGGGGTCACCGGCACGTCCGGCTCGACGTTCGGCTGCTTGCGGCCCTCGGCCGACTTTGCCGCCTCGTCGGTGCG
>Ga0170475_132758755_pt1 | contig 10807 bp, 6 predicted proteins | sample Soicark_Litter_5_FD_111474 | JGI IMG/M metagenome (GOLD analysis project Ga0170475, IMG submission 111474) | Avena fatua rhizosphere microbial communities from Hopland, California, USA. Combined Assembly of 48 SPs | reverse complement strand
CTCGGGCTCGGGTCGCTGCTGCTCGCCGCGCATGCGTTGCTCTTGCAGCTTCGTCGGCGCAGCGCCGCGATGAGGGACGGCAGCGAGGGCCTGCGCATCGGTGGTGGAGCGCTGGTCTCTGCCGGGCTCGGCGCCGGGCTCGAGAGCGCGCTGCTTCCAAGCTCTATTTTGGCGGTGGCCATCGCGCTCAGTATCGCGATCGGTGCCCACAGCGGTCTCGCTTCGGGCATCGAGCTCGGCTTGCTGGTGTTCGCATTGGCCGCGCTTTCGGTGGCTCCCTTCGTGCTTTCGGTCGCAACCTTGGGCTCGATCGCCGATGGCGCCCGCGGCATCGCCCAGGTGAGCGGCGCCGACGGCGAGCTGAAGCGCCGCTCGGCGCGCCTCGACGACGCGGGTTTCTCAGGCTCTGCAGTCGCGCGCCAATACGCCGTGTTCTCCGGCACCCTATCGTCGCTGTTGATGGCGTGGGCGATTGCCGCCCAAGGGCGTGCGATTGGCGGCTCCCCCCCTTCCCTCGTGACGAGTTCGGCCTTAGTTTGGTGTGGAGCACTGGGGGCGGCGGTCGTGCTCGGGTACGCGGGCGCGGTAGCCCGGGCAGCGGTGCGCGGCGCGCGTGAAGTCACGGCCGAGGTCGAGCGCCAGCTGCGCGGTTTTCCACGGGATCACGGCATGGCACAGGTCCCGCTCGACTACACGCCGAGCTACAAGACGTGCATCGAGCTGACGACGGCCGTATCGCTGCGTCGCGCGCTCGGGCCGATCGCTGCAGGTCTCGTCGCGCCCCTGGTGCTCGGCATCGGGCTTCGACTTTCCTTTCGCAGCTTGGCTCCGGACCTCGTGGCGCAGGGGCTCGCGTGGTTCGTGGTGGCAGCCTCGCTGACCGGTCTGACCTCGGCCTTGGCTGCCGGTGCGGCGCGCGCCACGCTCGGCAGCGTCCGCCGCGCGAATGCGCAACGACGCGAGGGGGGCAACGCATTCCTGAGCGCGCTCAGTGCCGACTCGGTGTCGGATATTTTCGGCAACGCGGCCGCCCCAGCGCTCCAACTCTTGGTCAAAGCCACCGCAGCAGCGGCGCTGATCATCACCCCTTTTCTGCTGTGAGTTTCCGAGCTCGCCTGGCGAGCCACTGTTTCCCAAAGCCTTGGTCATGAGCGAAATGAACGTTACCCCTGATTCAAAACGAGGCAGCTTTGTCCTCGCTGTCTGATGCACTTTCAACGCTGTCCGACCGCGGGCTTCGGCGTTTGCTCGGCGCGCGCACGTTCCTGCGCGGCCTCGACTACGAGAAGCGCAAAGTCGTCGAAGACGTGAGTGTCAACGAGTCGAGCGCCCAAGGGCGCGTCAAAGGCTCGGATCCAGACCCCTATGAAGTAGCGATTCGCTTGGGGGGAGAGGGCATTACCTCCAGTTGTACCTGCCCTGCTTTTCAAAAGACCAATCAGCACTGCAAGCACGTTGCAGCCCTGCTGATCACGGTGCGCAACAAAGCGCGCTCCGCGCTGCCGCGGCGCGAGGCACCGCCCCTGCAACAACAACCGCAACCGCATGCGCTCGCCCCGCAACAGCAGAACAGCAACCCGGGCAACAATAGCAATGGCGGCGGTCCCGGTGCGGATGCGAAAGGCGGCAGGCGTCGCGATCGCCGCCGTCGGCAGCAGCAAGCGCCGCTGGCCCCCACTGCCGTCAGCCACTACACGCCGCACGTAGCCCCCGCCCCCGCCGACATGAGCGCGCGCCCCACGGGCATCGGCGCTTGGCTCGCCCCGGATGGCACCCAGCGCACCTTGCACTTGGAGTTTCGCGTTCACGTTCGCCAAGGCGGGCTCACGGTAACGGTGCTCGACACCGACAGCCGCACGCCGCTTTTGCCGAGCGTGGCTCTGAACTGGCAGGGCGTCTCCCCGACCGCCGATCGCAACGCGTTGCGCGTGCTGGCTCGCTTCGAAAGCGGCAACCCACGCCACCCCGCCGTCGATATCCGCGGTGAAGATGCATCCGAGCTACTCCCGCTGCTGCGCAATCGCCGGGTGCTGCTCGAGCCCGCGCTGATGCAGCTGCGCTTCGCGGAAGAAGCCTTGCGTCCGCGCTTCGATCTCGAAATGGTGGGCTCCGACACAATCGTATCGAAGGTCACTTTCGAGCGTCAAAACGACGGCCGACGCTTCCAGCTCACCACGGGCGGCTGGTTCGAGGGCGCACCCGGCTATCACATCGACACCAACGAGGGCATTGCGCGGCCGCTCGACCATCGCGTTTCCCCCGCGGCCCTTCGCCGCTTGCTGCGCAGCCCGACGATCGCCGAACCGGCGTCCGAGCTGATCGGCATGATTACTTACGGCTTGCCCAAAGTCGCGCTCGAGATCGGCGCCGAGTTGCCCGAGCTCTCCCAGGTGGCGGACGTCATCGACCTAGAGCCTACGTTCCGCATGCGCGCCACGGGCTCGCTCACGGAGGCAGAAGTCTCGCTGCGAGCTGCGTACGCAGATTTGGAGGTGGAAGTCCGCGCCGACGGCATCTCCCCGCCGGTCATGATTTTGCCTCCTGTAGAGGGCCAAAAGCGCGCCAAGTGCATCCGCTGCGATATCGCGGCCCAGCAGCGAGCCGTGCAGCTGCTCTTGGACCTCGGGCTCGAGCCCGACGAGAGCGGTGAGCACTTCGTGGCGCGCGCAGACAAGGCGATCCACTTCTGGTCCGAAGGCGTGGGTGCTTTGCCGGAAGATTGGGACCTCTACGTACCGGAGGATTTGGTCGGCACGCACGTGCGCAGCAAACCGATCTTGATGCACGCCCGCGTCTCCAGCGGTGTCGACTGGTTGAACGTCAAGATCGACTACTCGAGCGAGGGCGTCGGCGTGGACCGCGAAGAGCTCGAGCGCTGCCTGCGCGAGGGTCGGAAGTTCGTGCGCTTGTCGGACAACTCGTTTGCCCCCTTCGACGGCGAAAAAGTGCAAGCCATGATCGATCGCGAGATCGAGCTGATTACCGCGGCCGGTAAATCCGGGAAGATCCCGCTCTCCCAGGCGGGCCGCGTCCAAGAGCTGCTCAATCAAGCGACGAGCACGACCGTGGCGGCGGCGGCCAAGACGCTGTTCAGCAGGCTTGCGTCAATCGACGAGATCAAAGCCGCAAAAAAGCCAAAAGGCCTCAAAGCAACCCTGCGCCCCTATCAAGAGCAGGGCCTTTCTTGGCTTCAGTTCGTGCACGACCTGGGCTCCGGTGGCGTCTTGGCCGACGACATGGGCCTCGGCAAGACCGTCCAAACCATTGCGCTGCTCCTGCATTTGAAGGCCGAGAAGAAGACCAAGGCGCTGAAGGCGTTGATCGTCGCGCCGACCAGCGTGGTCACCAATTGGGTGCGGGAGATCGAGCGCTTCGGCCCGACGCTCACCACGGCGCTTTGGCACGGCGCCGGGCGGCGGGAACAGATCGCCGATCTGGAGAGCGCGAACGTGATCATCACGAGCTACGCCTTGCTCCGCCGTGACATCGACCTATTGAAGAAGCTGCCGCTCGACTACGCCATTCTGGACGAGGCGCAGAACATCAAGAACCCGCTCAGCGCGACCGCTGCTGCCGCCAAGGAGCTCGACGCCAGTCGGCGCCTTGCGTTGACAGGCACGCCGATCGAAAATCGGCTCAGCGAAATCTGGTCAATCTTCGAGTTCGTCAGCCCGGGCCTACTCGGCCCGCTGCAAAAGTTCGAAGAAAAGTTCGCCCGCCCGATCGATCAAGGGGACTCCAAGCAGGCGGCTCGCTTGCGCGCGGTGATTCACCCCTTCATCCTGCGCCGCACGAAAAACGAAGTCGCCAAGGATCTGCCCCCGAAGATCGAGGTCGACAAGCTGGTCGACATGGCGGCCGATCAGAAGGCCATTTACCTGCAAGTGCTGCGTGAAGTTCGCGCTCAGGTCATGGGCGAGGTCGAGCGCCAGGGCGTCGCCAAGAGCCAGCTCCACATTCTCGCGGGCTTGACCAAGCTCCGTCAGGCAGCCTGCGATCCGCGCTTACTCGGCTTGCCACGTGAGTTCAGCCACGACGACAGCGGCAAGCTCGCCGCGTTGCGCGAGCTGATCGACGAGGCCGAGTCCGGCGGGCACAAGGTGCTCGTGTTCAGCCAGTTCGTGTCGATGTTGAAGCTCGTCCGGGAGGCGCTCGACGAGGACAAGATCAAGTACGAGTATCTCGACGGCAGCACGCAAGACCGCGCCGATCGCATCGACCGCTTCCAGAACGACCCCACGGTTCCGGTGTTCTTGATCAGCCTGAAGGCAGGTGGCTCCGGCCTCAACCTGACCGCGGCCGACACCGTGATCCACTTCGACCCCTGGTGGAACCCCGCCGTGGAAGACCAGGCTTCCGACCGCGCTCACCGTATCGGCCAAAAGAAGGTCGTTACGGTCTACCGGTTGGTAGCCGCGGGCACGATCGAAGAAAAGATCCTGCAGCTCAAGCAGAAGAAGAAAGACTTGGTAGCGTCCGTGCTGAGTGAAGACGCCGGCGGGGCCAAGACCCTAACGCGCGACGACTTGGACGACCTGTTCAAGATGGAGTGAGGTTGCCGAAGCGGCTCGGGAGACTCGTGTATGAGGCGACTGTGAAGTCGCGCGTCAATCGCATTCGGCTGAAACAGTAGTTCGCCGGTCTCGCCGGCTCTCGTGGGCCCAGCCTCATTCGCAGATCGCGATCTGGTCTTCCAAGACTTCCCGCTCGTTTTGGTTCCGAGCATGCGACTGTGATGCTTCGCGCGCGCTGTGGCGCGAAGCGTGCTGCGCTGCGCGCGCACCCGTGACCCAGAAGAGACGAGAGGATCTCAACGCCGCATGCTCACGTTCATCAGCAGACCCAGGCCCATCAGCATCGTGAGCACGCTGCTGCCGCCGTAGCTAAACAGCGGCAGCGTGATGCCGACCACGGGCAGCACGCCCATCGCCATGCCGATGTTGAACACGGCGTGCCAAAACAACATCGCGCCCACGCCGACTGCGATGCTGGCACCGAAACGGTCCTTGGCTTGTGACGCGATGTGAATCGCCCACACGCAGATGAAGGCGTACAAGCTGATGAGGACGACAGTGCCGAAAAAGCCCCAGTCTTCCGAAAAAACAGCGAAGGGGAAATCCGAGTACTGCTCGGGCAAGAAGCCGAACTGGTTTTGGGTTCCCTGCATGAACCCCTCCCCCGTGAGCTGCCCGTTGCCGATCGCGGTCTGTGATTGAAGGGCGTGCCAGCCGGTGCCCGTCTTGTCTGCCTCGGGATTCAAGAAGCTCGTAATCCGGTGCTTCTGGTAATCCTTCATCACGTACATCCATGCGAGCGGCATGGACACGGCGCCCGTGACGAGCAAAGAAAGCACGCTGAACCGGCGAATGCGCATCATGGCCAGCATCGAAACGGCGGTCAGCAAATAGATCAGTGACGTGCCGAGGTCGGGCTGGGCCATCACCGCCGCCACCGGCAGCAAAATCAAAGCCGCCGCAGGGGCTAGGTCGACGAGCGTCCGCGGCTCGGTGCGAGAATCGTTGTGGATCATTTTCGCGATCATCAAGATCAGGAAGATCTTCATGAATTCGCTGGGCTGGAAGGCGAAGCTCCCGAGCTGAATCCAACGCGATGAGCCGCGAATGTCCCGGCCCAAAATGAACACGAGCCCCAAGGACACCATGCCACCCGCGTACAGCACGGGCGCCACGCGTTCGTAGTGGCGGTAGTCGATGGCCGCGACCAAGATCGCGATCATCGCCGACGACGATCCAGTAAATCTGCGTGACGTAGATGTCTGCCAGGCGTGCGCGGCTCTCGTCGTCGATGTACACGCTGGTCGCGCTGTACAGGTTGACCAAACCGAGCGTGAGGATCGCGACCACCCCCAGCAGGAGGGGCATGTCGACCATGGGGCCGCGCCGGAACGAAATCCGCTCGCCTTGCATCACAAACTGCCGCGTTTGCCGGGCGGGTGGGCCGGCGGCGGGACCTGCGCAGAGACCCGTTTTTCTTTGAGCTTCTCCCAGTCCCGCACGACGCGCATGGCGACAGGGGCCGCGTTCTTACCGCCACCGCCGCCGTGCTCGATGATCACGACGATCGAAATCTCCGGCGATTTCGTGGGTGCGTAGCCGGCGAACCAGGCGTGGTCTCGGTTGAAGTACCAGACCTTATCGGGGTCCACCCCGCGCGGGGTGACGTGACTGACCTGTGCGGTGCCGGTCTTGCCCGCCAGATCGAGCCCGGGGATCCGCTCCTTGTAGGCGGTGCCCGTCTTCTCGGCGACCACGCCGGTCAGCGCGTCTTTGACCATCGCCAAGTGGTCTTGATCGAGCTCGACCATGCGCCGGACTCGCGGTGGAAAATCTTGCACGACCGCGCCGTCGCTGGTCTCGATGCTGCGCACGACTTGCGGCTGATAGAGCGTGCCCCCGTTGGCCAGCGCGGCGTACGAGAGCGCGAGCTGCAACACGCTGACCGTCGTCGCGCCCTGCCCGATGGCGGACAAGAGAGTGAAGCCGCCGCGGAACGCTTCTTTGTAGCGACGCGTGTACCAACTGCGGGTCGGCATGCGGCCGCGCGCCTCGGGGTTCACGCCGATGCCGGTCTTCACGCCGAAGCCGAAATCCAGGCCGATCGCGGCCAAGCGATCGATGCTGAGCCGCGACCCGAGCTCGTAGAAATAGGTGTTACAGGACTGCACGATCGCCGAGTGCAAATTCACTTTGCGGTGAATGCCGGTGCAGCGGAAGAACCGCTTACCGTATTCGAAACCGCCGTGGCATTCGACCTCGCGATCCGGATCCGTAACGCGATCGGCGAGCGCGGCGAGCGCAGTAAACGGCTTGTACGTCGAGCCCGGCGGGTAGGCGGCCGAGATCGTCTTGTCCATCGTCGGCTTCAGCGGGTCTGAGTTCAGGCGCCGGAACGCGGCGCCGACGGCCTTGGTGCCGCTGCCCCCGGACACCACATTGGGGTCGAAGCTCGGCTTGGAGAGGGCCGCCAGTAGGCGACCGGTACGAACGTCGACCACCACCACCGCGCCCGCGAGCTGGCCGCGCATGCCCTTTTCGATCGACGCCACGAGGTCGATGTCCATCGTGAGCGAGATATCCCGGCCCGGGATGGGCTCCAGGCGCCGAGGTTCCTCCAGGTACTTGGCGTCGATTTCGGCGTTGCTCTCGCGGCGCGCGACGCCGCGCACCATCTTGCGCCAGCCGCGTTGGCCACGCAGGTAGCTCTCCCAGCGGCGCTCGATGCCGATCGCGCCAATGTGGTCGCCCGCACGATAGCCGCGCTCGTCCAAGTGCTCGAGCGCTTCGGCGTCGACCTCACGCATGTAGCCGACGGCGTGAGCGCCGAGCTCACCGTACGGGTAGTAGCGGACCGGGGACGGCGTGACTTCGACGCCGTCGAGCTCTTTCTCATGAGTTTCGAGAAAGGCCACGACGTCGCGATCGACGTCGACCTTGAGCAAAATCTGCCGCCCCCGGCGCTTGTCTTCCTTGGGCAGCGCCTTGACCTCTTGGATCTTTTTTTCGATCGCCTGACGCTCGGTCTCGTCCAATTGGACGACCTTCATCACGCGCGGCCAAGACGACTCGAGGTCGATCGTCGAGGGCGTAATGTACACGCTGTAGGAGGGGCGATTGGCCGCGAGCACCCGCCCGTAGGCGTCACGGATCACCCCTCGGGTCGTGGCCAGTGAGCGCTCGCGCACGATGTTGCGGCGCGCCTGCGCGCGGTGCAAATCCCCCTCCACAATCTGCAATTGAGCTAGGCGCCCGATCAGGATGCCGAACGCGGCTATCGCGACGAGCACGAGCCAGCGATAGCGCTGCCGAAACTCGCTGACGTCCGAGCGCTGGACTAACACGCCGCGACCCTCACGTGACGGCCTCGGGCTGCGCGCGCGCCGGGGTCCCCCCTTGGCGTAAACGCTGCGCCAAACGGAATAACAAGGGCGCGCAACAAGCGGTGGCCACCGCATGCGGTAAGACGATCGTCGCCACCTCGAGCGGGCGCCGGTTGTCGTTACCGAACACGGCGAGCAACACCAAGATGACGGCGCTCTGCACGAGCGCGAAAATAAAGGCCAGCGACATCCGAGTGAGCACCGTTTGCGCGGTGAGTCTGACGCCGGCCACGCGCGACAGCCACCAAATGAGCACGTACACGAACGTGAACAGCCCGACCGGCGCCGCGCCCAGCAAGTCCTGAGCATAGCCAATGGCGAACGAAAGCGCGGCGCCACGCGGCATCGAGGGCTCGTGGACGCCTAGGAAAACCACCAACGGTAGCGCGAGGCTCGGAGTGATGCCGTGCACGTAATGCGTACCGAATAGCGCACCGAGCGGACCTATCAACCGAAACAGGTTCGACTGAACCAAGATCAACAGCGCCGCTACCGCGAAAAACCCGAGGTTTCTCATGCTCACTCGGCCTCGGTCAGCGCTGCGGGCGCGCCTTCTTCGTACCGGGGACTCCGCCCGCTTCACACTCTTTGGAGTCTGTCAGAATGATCAAGACCTCTTCCAAGCGAGAGAAGTCGACTGTCGGCTCGGCCTCAACCGATTGATAGATGCCGAAGTTGCGCTTCTCCACCTTCTTCACGCGTGCCACCGGAATGCCGCGCGGGAACCGGCAGCCGACGCCGCTGGTCACGAACACGTCGCCCACGTCCACGTCGTCGGTGCGCTGCACGTACTCGACGCGCGCGGAGTACTTTTGCCGATCCCCGATGCCCCGCACGAAGCCGCGAGCACCCGTGCGCTCGACTACGACGTCGACACCGAACCCGCTATCCACCGTGAGTTGTACGTCGATCTTTTCGCCAGCCACGCGCAGCACGGTGCCGACCGCGCCGTCCGCGGAAATGACCGGCATGTCGGGGCGAATCACGGCGTTCTTCGTGTCCACCGTGAGATGAGCGACGCGAAAGTACTCGGTCGTCTCTTTGCCCACGACGACGGCACTCACTAGCTCTTGGCTGATGGTGTCGCGCAAGCCGAGCAAGCGACGCAGGCGGCGGTTGTCAGACTCCGTGCGTTCTAAGTCGCTGACTTTGACGCGCAGGTTGGCGTTCTCGTACGCGAGCCGATTGTTGTCGGCCTTCACGTCGACCAAGTACACGTAGTCCCCCACCAAGCTCGATACGCCGCGGGCCAGCAGCGCCGCGAAATATTGGAACGGAGCCGCCACGTGCAGCAGGGTGCGGTCGACCCAGTTGGTATCTTCCGGGCGGCGAATGCTCGAGCGCAGGAAGAAGAAGGGAAGCGCCAGCAGCAGCACTACGATGAACGTGTCGCGATAGCGCTTGAACGAACCCACGGTGCCTCTACTCAATACTTCGGCGAGTTCGTCGCTGTGCGCCGAGGGCCAAAGCTCCTGCTCCAACCGGCTGGTGACCGGAGGAGCAAGCTCGACGCCGGCTACCGGCGAAGCGGCCTACGCCGATCCCGGCTGTTCTGTCGTTGGTCTGGGCTTCCATTTCGATCGCGATCTGGTCTTCCAAGACTGAGCAGTCCCAGGCGGTCACCCGATGGTGACTTCCTTCAACAGCTCGATATGATCGAGCGCCTTACCGCTGCCGAGCACGACGCAGCTGATTGGGTCATCGCTCACCATCACGGGCAGGCCAGTCTCTTCGCGCAGCAAGACGTCGATGTTCTTGAGCAGCGCACCGCCACCCGTCAGCACGATCCCCTTGTCGACGATGTCGGCGGCAAGTTCGGGCGGGGTGCGTTCGAGCGCAAGCAGCACGGCCTCGACGATGGCGTTGATCGGCTCGGCGAGCGCCTCACGCACCTCATCCGAGTTGACGACGACCGTCTTCGGGATACCGGCCACCATGTCGCGACCTTTGACCTCCATGGTCAGCTGCTGGTCGAGCGCGTACGCGTTGCCGATAGTCATCTTGATCCGCTCGGCGGTTTGCTCGCCGATCGCGAGGTTGTACTTGCGCTTCATGTACGCGACGATCGCGTCGTCCATCTTGTCGCCGCCAACGCGCACGCTTTGGGAGTAGACGATGCCGGCCAGAGAAATAACGGCGACCTCTGTCGTGCCACCGCCAATATCGACGACCATGTTTCCGCTGGGCTCGGTGATCGGCAGCCCCGCACCGATCGCAGCCGCCATCGGCTCTTCGATGAGGTAGACCTCGCGGGCGCCAGCGCTCTCCGCGCTTTCCTTCACAGCGCGCTTCTCCACCTCGGTGATGCCGAAGGGCACGCAAATGATGATGCGAGGCTTGACCAGCGTGCGCCGATTGTGGGCGCGGGCGATGAAGTAGCGCAGCATCGCCTCCGTGATTTCGAAGTCGGCGATCACGCCGTCGCGCAGCGGGCGAATGGCGACGATGTTGCCCGGAGTGCGCCCGAGCATCTCTTTGGCCTCACGGCAGACGTTCAAGACGCGCTTCGCGCCGTTTGCGTCGCGGGCGACGGCGACAACCGACGGCTCACAGCTGACGATGCCCTTACCTTTGACGTAGATCAGCGTCGTCGCCGTGCCTAAGTCGATGGCAAGGTCGTTCGAGAACAGGCCGTAGAGCCAGTCGAAAATCATCGCTGTTTATTGCTCGTCTAATCAGCGAGGCGAGACCGGAGTGGCGGCCGCGCCTAGCGTGCCGGCCGAAACCGGGCGAAATGGAGCCCCGTCCTAGCACGAGGCGTCGAAGGGGCGCAATCCGAGCTGCGCCCAAATGCAGCGCATCGAAGCTGCAGACGAAAAGTCTAAGTGTAACCGAAAGTTACGATGACTTTTTCATTCGCCATGTCAGGCCCGCTTGGCCTCGATGCGTCACTCAGCTCGACCCCGGGGG
>Ga0170475_124153088_pt1 | contig 10807 bp, 9 predicted proteins | sample Soicark_Litter_5_FD_111474 | JGI IMG/M metagenome (GOLD analysis project Ga0170475, IMG submission 111474) | Avena fatua rhizosphere microbial communities from Hopland, California, USA. Combined Assembly of 48 SPs | reverse complement strand
TGCCCCAATCCGCCGTCGCGCCGGAAGGGGTGGCCGCTAAACATGGCGGCGGCCAAGCGGCTGACCTACGCTGCCCGGTGGAAGGAGCCACACGATGCCCGACAGCGCCGTTGTCAACGCCATCCGTGCCGTGGTCGGCGAGCGCGGTCTGCTGACTGGAGACAGTACCGCCGGATACGTGGAGGACTGGCGCCGTCTGTACCATGGCCGGACCCCCGCGGTGGTTCGGCCGGCGAACACGGATGAGCTGGCGCGCGTGGTGCGGCTGTGCGCCGAGGCGCACATGCCGATCGTGCCGCAGGGCGGCAACACTTCAATGGTCGGTGGCGCGACGCCATCCGAGGACGGTGATCAGCTGATCCTCAGCACGGCCCGGATGCTGCGCATCCGCGACATCGACCCGCTCGACCTGACCATGACCCTGGAGGCCGGCGTGACATTGCAAGCGGCCCAGCAAGCCGCCGCTGAGGCAGGGTGCCTGCTGCCGTTGTCGATCGCGTCCGAGGGCAGTGCGCAGGTTGGCGGCGTACTCGCGACCAATGCTGGGGGCAACAATACGGTCCGCTATGGCAATGCCCGCGACATGGTGCTTGGGCTGGAAGTAGTGCTGGCGGATGGCTCGGTCTGGAATGGCCTGCGCCGGCTGCGCAAGGACAACACCGGTTATTGCCTCCGACACTTGTTCGTCGGGTCCGAGGGGACAATCGGCATTATCACGGCCGCCGTGCTGAGGCTGGTGCCGCAGCCGCGCGAAGTCTGCGTGGCGCTGTGCGCCGTCCCTTCGCCAGAGGCGGCGCTTGCTCTATTTGCGCGCTTTCAATCATACGACCCGGCGGCGATGAGCGCCTTCGAACTGATGTCGGGTCTCGGCATTGGGTTCGTCGTGCGGCACATTGACGCGGCTGTGTTGCCACTTGCGGCGCACGCGCCCTTCTACGCGCTGGTCGAACTCGCCACGCCACGACCGGATGCAGGACTGCGGACTGCGCTGGAAGCCGTGTTGGAAGCAGCCATGGCCGAGGGGCTCGTATCCGATGCGGCAATTGCTGAATCAGTGGCGCAGCGAGCCGCTATATGGCGGCTGCGCGAGGAACATTCGGAGGCGCAGAAGCGAGAAGGGGCCAGTGTAAAGAACGACGTGTCGGTCCCGGTATCCAAGGTGCCGGCATTCATCCGCCGCGCGAGCGAGGCGTGCGAGGCGCTGATGCCGGGCATCCGACCCGTGCCGTTCGGGCACGTCGGCGACGGCAATATCCACTTCAATCTGCAACAGCCTATCGATGCCGACCCTTCATGGTTCCTGGCCCAGGACCATGCAATTATGGACACGGTCAATGATGTCGTGCGGGCATTCGAGGGCAGCTTTTCCGCCGAACACGGCATAGGCAGGCTGAAGCCTTATATGATGAACGACTGGCGGGGCGGGGCAGAGCTGAGGCTGATGCAACAGATAAAGGCGGCCCTGGATCCCCAGGGGATCATGAATCCCGGCAAGTTGCTGCCGTAGGCGGGATGGAGAGGCGCGCCGCGTCCAAGTGACGGACGGTGCGTCCTGGCAGACGCGACGCTTTCAGGAGTGCGATGTGACGCAGGCGTGGCTGAATCGAATCGGCACTGCTGTTCCGCCGCACGATATCCACACGGAGTTTGTGGAGTTCGCGCAGACCGCGCTATCGGACACGCGGAGCCGCAGCCTGTTTCAGCGCATGAGTGACCTCGCGGACATCGAGCATCGATTCTCCTGCTTTGCCCCAGGACCCAAGCCGCGCGATCTCGTGCTGGACAGCGGCGGCTTCTACCGGCGACGCGCCTTTCCGTCGACCGGGGCGCGTATGGCCCTGTATCGCGACGCTGCACTCGGCTTGGCGAGGCAAGCGATCGCAAGCCTGGATATCTCGGGCGAGCGTGACGGCATCAGTCACCTGGTCGTCGCCAGCTGCACCGGCTTCACTGCGCCTGGGCTTGATTTCGATATCATGCGGGACGCCGGCCTTGCGTCCTCGACCGAACGCACCGTCGTTGGCTTCATGGGCTGTTTTGCCGCCGTCAATGCATTGAAGCTCGCGCGCCATATCGTTCGCTCGGAGCCTGGTGCGAAGGTGCTGGTGGTCAATCTCGAAATATCCAGTCTGCACCTGCAGGAACAGTGGGAACTTGAGAAGATGCTGAGCTTCCTGTTGTTCGGTGACGGCTGCGGCGCGTGCCTGGTATCGGCGGAGCCGACGGGGCTGGCGCTTGGCCAATTTCGTGCAGAGGTGCTGCCGCGCAGCGCCGATCTGATTACCTGGGAGATTGGTGATCAGGGCTTTGAAATGCATTTGTCGGGTCAGGTACCGGGCCGCATTCGCCGCTGGCTTCGAGAACATGGCAGCAGCCTGCTTGGCGATCGCGACATCGCCTTGTGGGCCGTGCACGCCGGCGGGCGTTCGATCCTCGACGCCGTGCAGCATGGATTGGCATTGTCGCCGGAGGCGCTGGGGTTTTCCCGCGATGTGTTGAGAGCGTTCGGCAACATGTCCTCTGCTACGCTGGTGTTCGTGCTGGAGCGGATCCTGCGTTCGGCGCATGCCACGGGTGAGGGCCTGGCGATGGCGTTTGGACCGGGGCTGACGGTGGAAACATTTGCGTTCCATCGGCCATGACTCTCGCGATTCGCAGCATGGTCGCCGAGCGGATGGACACCGACTGCATCGACTACGACGATTATCGGCGCTGTCTGCGCGATCTGTCGCGCGTCAACACGGTCACGTTGACGCACCGCTCGACGCTGGCGTGGCTCAGAAAGCACACCCAGGGGCTGCAGTCATTTTCGTTGCTGGATGTTGCATGCGGATATGGCGACGCATTGCGGAAGATTCGTCGGTCGGCAGACCGGAGGGGCGTGGCTGCACGCCTCGAAGGCATCGATCTCAACCCCTGGGCGACGCGCGCCGCCAGCGAGGCGACCAATTCGTCCATTACCTACCGTACCGGCGATGCGTTCGCCCTCGATCAGGATGAAGTCTTCGATTTTATTATCAGCTCGCAATTCACGCATCATCTGTCCGATGATGAGATTGTGTATTTCATCCGCTGGATGGATGCGCATGCGCGTCGGGGCTGGTTCATCGCCGACCTGCACCGCCATTGGCTGCCGTATTATGGATTCGGCGTTCTGGCGTGGCTCGCTCGCTGGCACCATTTTGTCAGCAGCGACGGGCGCATCTCCATCGCACGCGCTTTCGTGACGGCAGACTGGCAGCGGCTGGTTCGGCTGGCCGGCCTCACCGAACACGACGTGGCGATCACCTGGCATTTCCCGTTCCGTCTCTGTGTGGAGCGTCGGTGACGGGGCCGGTGATCATTGGCGGTGGCCCCGCCGGGTCAGCCGCCGCCATCGAACTTGCGCGTGCAGGTCGCCAGGCCACGTTGATCGAGCGCACCGTCAACGCCACTAACAAGGTCTGCGGCGACTTCCTCAGCCCCGCGGCGGTCGCCAGGATCGAGGCACTCGGCGTCGATCTGGCCGATACTCCGTCAATCGACACACTGCGACTGATCCATGGTCGGCGCATGGCACAGACCGGGTTGCCGTTCACGGCGCGTGGATTGTCACGGCGTACGCTTGACGAAGCGCTGCTGCGCCGGGCGAGCGCAGCGGGTGCCACGGTGCTGCGCGGCCATCGGGTAACCGCGGTCGAACGAGACGGCGCCACGCTGCAGATCATGTCCGCTTCCCTTGGAAAGATCGCCACCGATACGGTGTTCCTTGCGACCGGCAAGCATGAGCTGCGGGGCGATGCGCGGCGAGCGCGTCACAGCCGGCTGGTCGGGCTGAAAATGTATTATCGTCCCAGGCCATCGCAACGTCGCGCGTTGCACCGCCACATCGAGCTGATGCTGCTGCCAGGCGGGTATGCCGGCCTCCAGCTCATCGAGCGCGACAGCGCGGTGTTGTGCATGCTTCTGCCTGCTGCGTGCCTTTCGGCAGTCGGTGGACGGTGGGCCCGACTCATCGATTCGCTCTCGGAGGATTGCCCGCACCTCGCCGATCGTTTGTCCGGTGCCGAGAACTTGCTCGATCCCCCTTGGCGATTGCCAATCTGCCGTATGGCTATGTGTATCGCCCCCGGCGGGATCACAGGAACGGGCTTTACCGGCTTGGCGACCAAGCCGCCGTGATACCGTCGTTCACCGGAGATGGCGTAGCGCTGGCGCTCGCCAGCGGTAGCCTGGCCGGGCGGATGTGGCTCAACGGCGAAGGCAGTGATCGGTATCAACGGAGGTTTGCGCACGACGTTTCGGCGCAGATGCGCTCCGCGGTTGCAGTGCACCGTCTGGTGCTCGCCACTGTGTGGCGGCCGTGGGTCATGACAGTGTGCAGTATATGCCCGGGGTTGATGGGGCTCGTCGCTCGGCGAACCCGGGTCGCAGCCTGACGGATCGCGGGTATGCGCGTACCGGCGGTGATCCGCCGCACTGCGCACTCGCCCGCCGATACGTCCGCCGTCGCCACGCCTGGAGCTGGCCGGGATGCGCCGGCTTGCATCGCCCCGCCTGCTGACGCACAACCGATGTGTCGCCAACCAAGGGATTCGGGCCACCAGCGATGCGCTCAGGCAAGCTGATCACGCGGCTGGATCGTTACATGTTTCGGCAGCTCCTGGTAGCGTTGATCGCGGTCACCGGCGGACTGACCACACTGGTCTGGCTCATTCAGTCCCTGCGGTTCGTCGAGCTGGTGGTAAATCACGGCCTGTCGCTTGTTGTGTTCGTCGAGTTGACGGGACTGCTGATCCCAAGCTTCGTCGCGGTCATTCTGCCGATTACGATTTTTGTGGTCGTGCAATTCGTCTATCAGCGACTGTCCGGCGACCGCGAGATCACCGTGATGCGGGCAGCCGGGCTGTCGCCCTTCGAATTGTCGCGCCCGGCGTTGGCGGTGGCCACGCTCGCCGTCATTTGCGGCTATGCGCTGACGCTCTGGTTCGTACCTGCCAGCCTCGCCTCGTTCCGGCAGTTTCAGTGGGAAATCCGGAATAGAATGGCAGCATTCCTCTTGCAGGAGGGTGTGTTCACGCAGATCTCCGACGACTTGACGGTCTATGTCCGGTCGCGCGATCCCGATGGCACGTTGCGCGGAATCCTGATCGACGACGGGCGTAACAAGACCGCGCATGCGACCATTCTGGCAGAGAGCGGCAGGCTGGCAGAAGGCCCCGATGGTCCACGAGTCCTGTTGATCAATGGCAGCCGGCAGGAGATCGACCATCGGAGCGGTCGGTTGAACGTGCTGACGTTCGAGCAGAACGCGCTCAACCTCAACGATAACAAGGGGACATCGAGCGAGCGCCTGCGTGACATCTCGGAAATGTCGCTGGGCGAGCTGCTGCACCCGAATGTGACAAACCCGAACGATGTTCCGAAGTGGATCGCGGAAGCCCACAAGCGGCTGGCGATGCCGCTTACGGCGCTTTCGCACGCGCTGATCGGTCTGTTTGCTGTCCTCAGCGGTACGTTCCGCCGACACGGCAGTTTCGTCAGGCCGCTCGCTGCGATTGCAGCGATGGTGCTGCTGTTGGCATCCGGCCTCGCAATCGACAACCTTGCGGCGCGCAACAGTGCCGTATTGCCGCTCATCTGGCTGCATGCCGTCGTACCAAGTCTGATCTGCGCGTGGCTGTTGTTCGGCCGCCAATTGCGCTCCTCGCGACGCCAAGTCTTTGCGCCGACCTGAACAGATGACTCTCCCCGTTACGCTGTCTGTGTACATCGCTAAACAATTTGCTGGCTCCGTGGTCGGGATGCTGCTTGCGCTCTCAGGCCTCGTCGCGATGTTCGACTTCATCGAACTGCTGCGTCGCTCGATTTCGAAGCGGGACGCAACCTTTGCCGTCGTGGCGCAGATCGCAGGCTTGCGATTGCCATATATCGCGATGCAGGTGCTGCCGTTCGCAGTGCTGCTCGGCGGAATGTTGTGCTTCTGGCGTCTGACGCGATCGTCCGAGCTTGTTGTCGCCCGGGCGGCAGGCGTATCTGCGTGGGAATTTCTTGCGGCGCCGACCGTCTGTGCACTGGTGTTCGGGTTGCTGGCCACCATGGCCGTCAGCCCGCTGTCGTCGGTGATGTTCCGCCGCGCCGAGGCTATGGATGACATTTACCTCAAGAGCGGAGGGGGACCGCTGGCATTGAGCGGCGGTCAGCTCTGGCTGCGCCAGTCCGACCGCGTGCTCACCCCGCAAGGTGTCGCCATCATTCATGCACATGGTGTGCAACTCCGTGGCAAGCGCCTGACCGCGACTCAGGTCAGCGTCTTCCGCCTGGATGATCACGATCGGCTGCTCACTCGGATCGAGGCCGGCAACGCGTGGCTTGGCCCGGGCGCCTGGCTGCTGCAGAACGCGCGCGTGATCCGACCTGAGCAGATGCCCGAGCCTCCGGCCAACATCAACCTGCCGACTGATCTGACTGTCTCGCGCGTGCAGGAGAGCTTTGCATCGCCCGATACGCTGTCGTTCTGGACGCTGCCCGACTTCATTGCGCTGCTTGATCGATCGGGATTTTCCTCGATCCGCCACCGCCTGCATTTCCAGGCGCTGCTTGCGTCGCCGTTGTTGTGCGCCACGATGGCGCTGGTCGCGGCGGGCTTTTCCATGCGCCCTACACGGCGTGGTGGCGTCGCTAAAATTATCGGCAGCGGCGTCGCCACCGGGTTCGCTCTGTTCGTCGTCTCGAAGATCGCTGAGGAATTCGGCCAGACCGGCGCGTTGCCCGTGGCACTGGCCGCGTGGGTACCCGCCGTCTCTGGCATGATGTTATCCATAGCGCTGCTGCTGCACACGGAAGACGGCTAGGCATGGCGCGTGTTCTGCTGTTTGCACTTCTGCTGCTGTTGGCCCTGACCGATGTGACCTGGGCGCAATTAGGGGCGCTTGCCAATGCCGGCGGACAGCGGCAGGGCGCCCGCAACCAGCCGGTGACATTCTCAGCCGACTCGGTGGAATACGATCGCCCGAACGCGCTTGTTATCGCCCAGGGCCATGTAGAAGCGTGGCAGGACGACCACGTGTTGCGGGCGGACCGGATCACCTTTGACCGCAACACCGGCATCGCAGCGGCAAAGGGCAATGTTGTGCTGCTCGTGCCGGACGGGCAGGTGCTGTTCGCCGATTACGCTGAGCTGACGCAGGACATGAAGAACGGCGTGCTGCGCGACATGCGGGCAATCCTGGCCGAGAATGGCAGACTGGCCGCGAACGGGGCGCGTCGCTCTGAAGGCCAGATCAACGAGCTTTCGCGGGTCGTCTACTCGACCTGCAATCTTTGCGCCGAGGATCCCACCAGGCCGCCGCTGTGGCAGCTTCGCGCGCTGTCGGCGGTCCAGGACCTTGAGCACAAGAAGATCGAGTATCAGGACGCCGTCCTGCAGATGTACGGCGTCCCTGTCGCCTACATGCCCTATTTCTGGCACGTGGATCCTTCGGTCAAACGAGCCAGTGGCCTGCTGATCCCGTCGCTCGGCAACTCGTCGCACATCGGCACCTTCTACGCTCAGCCGTACTATTGGGTGCTCGACGATCAGTCAGATGCGACATTCACTCCCATGATCACCACGAGGCAAGGACCGCAGCTCAGCGCTGAATATCGACGCCGCTTCAACAATGGCAACCTTCAGCTCGACGGCTCTGTCGGTTACACCGACAACTCGCCGCAGGCGACGATCTTTGCCAACGGACAATTCAGCCTGAATGACACGTGGCGTTATGGCTTCGATATCGCGCGCGCCTCGTCCGCGGACTATGTGCGCAATTTCAGCCTGAATACGCCAGTCGGCACGAATCCGACACTGTTGACCAGCCAAATTTACGCTGAAGGCTTCGGACAGGGAGCCTATTCCCGCCTGGACGTGCGATTCTATCAAAGCCTGAGCACTGCCGTTGTCGGCAGCACGCTGCCGCTTGTCTTGCCGCGTTATCAGTACAGCTACTTCGGCGAACCCGACACGCTTGGCGGTCGCCTAAGCCTTGAGTTCAATGCGTTCAATGTCGTGCGCACAGTAGGCACCAATACGCGACGCGCCGCATTCACCGCGGACTGGACGCGACCCTTTGTTGGCAAACTCGGCGATCTGTGGACTGTCAAATTGCACAATGATGCTATCGCTTACGATGCAAGTGGGTTCAATGAGCAGCCAAAATTTGGCCCCGTAAGCCAGGTGAACACGGCGCGCGCGCTGCCGCAGGCGGCGGTCGACTTTCGTTGGCCGTTCATGCGTGACTCCGGCGCATGGGGTACCCAGATCATCGAGCCGATGGCTGAAATCATTGTCGCCCCCCAGGTCGGTGACAGCCAATTCCGGAAATATCCCAATGAAGACAGCCTCGACTTCGAATTTTCCGATGCCAATCTCTTCGGCTTCAATCGCTTCCCTGGCGTGGACCGTCTGGAAGGCGGGATCCGTGCGAATGTCGCATTGCACGGAGTCTGGTACTTGGCCGGTACAACCTTCGATACGCTGATCGGCCAGTCGTACCGCACCAACAAGAATACGGCGGCACCCGTATGGTCCGGGCTGCGGGACCAGGTCTCGGACGTGGTCGCCCGCGCGTCGTTCGCCCCGACGGACTGGCTCAACTTGACCTATCGCACCCGGCTGGACCACCGTGACTTTTCCGTCCGGATGGCCGACGCGTTGGCGACCGTGGGCGTGTCCAAGTTCTCGGTCACTGGCGGCTACATCTACCACCTATGATCCGTATACGCTTTATAATCAGCCGCCCCCGCCGCCGGCGGGAAATCCGTTCTATACACCGCGCAACGAAATAACTCTCGGCGTGTCGTCGAATTGGGGCAATTACCGGTTCAATGGGTGGATGCGGCGTGATCTCCAGCTAAAGCAGATGGTGGCGGCCGGTGCCGACGCTGCCTACGAGGACGAGTGCTATATCCTGGATTTCCGGTTCTACCGGCGGTCCACCTCGTTTAATGGTGACAACGGTTCGACCACGGTGCTAGTCCAGGTGACCCTCAAAACGATCGGACAGTTCGGCTATAAGGCGCTTTGAGTAGCAGGAGATCGCGGTCATGACGCGAATCGGACCAGCGTGGTGGGCCTTCGCACTTCTGGTTGCGCAGCCGGTTGGGGTTGGCGCGGTGACGCCCGCGCCTACGACGACACAGGCCATGCGGATCGTCGCAGTGGTGAACGGCGACGTCGTAAGCAATGCCGACATCGACAACCGGACCCGGCTGTTCGCGCTGTCCACCGGCCTGCCACTGACGCAGGATGTGCTCGATCGCTTGAAACAGCAGATCACCCGCCAGATGATCGACGAGAAGCTGCGCATGCAAGAGGTCCAGCGTCGCAAGATCGTCGTCGCGGACAAGGCTATCGCCGATTCGATTCGCGACATCGAGTCGCGCAACGGGTTGCCGCCTGGTGCGCTGCAGCAAAAACTCAGTGCCGGCGGCGTGGCATACCGCACGTTGATCGATCAATTGCGTACCCAACTCGGCTGGACACAAGTATTGAAAGAGCAGTTGGGCGATCAGGCGAAGGTCACCGAAGCGGAGGTTGCCGATCAGCAGCGACTGCTGGCGGCACGGACAGGCAAGCCGGAGTATCGTGTCGGCGAGATTTTTATTCCGGTGGAAGATCCGGCAGCGTTGTCAGATGCACAGCGATTCGCTGAAACCGTGATCAGCGAGCTTCGCGCCGGCGCCCCTTTCCCGGTCGTCGCCGCACAATTCAGCCAGAACCAGACGGCCCTGCAGGGCGGAGCCCTGGGCTGGGTGCAGCCGAACCAACTCGATAGCGAAGTGGCGCGTCTGGTCGCGGACATGCCGGTCGGCGCAATCAGCAATCCGGTGAAAGTCCCCGGTGGTTTCTCGATCGTCACATTGCAGGGCAAGCGCGAGATCGGCCGGGAGATCGGGACAGTGCTGTCGTTGCGGCAGGTATTCCTGCCATTCACCAGCGCGCTGAACCCTCAGGCACCGACCGAGCAGCAGAAGCAGGCGCTGGAGAAGGCCAGAGGCATCAGCGCCAGCGTGCGCAGCTGCGAACAGATGGAGCAAGTGGCGAAGGACAGCAATTCACCACGCCCCGCGGATCCTGGCGAAGTGAACCTGGACACGGTCAATCCTCCGACGTTTCGTCAAGTACTGGGCAGCATCGCACTATCTCGTGCCACTGAACCGGTCGTAACCAGTGACGGTATCGCCGTGCTGATCGTTTGCTCACGGGAGCAAAAGAACCTCGCGCAGCAGAGCAAGGAAGAAATCCAGGTCCAGATCCTGAACGAGCGGGTGGAACTTCTGTCGCGTCAGTTGCTCGCCAACCTGCGTCGCCGCGCCACGATCAATCTTCGACCTAGTGGGGCGTGACCACGGTTCCTCCACTGCGCGACGTCATTGCGCAGTACGGGCTGACAGCGAAACGATCCCTCGGTCAGCACTTCTTGTTGGATGCGAATCTGACCGCGCGGATCGTGCGCGCGGCCGGGCCGCTTCGTGGCGTGCATGCGATAGAAATCGGGCCAGGGCCCGGAGGGCTGACGCGTGCGCTGCTCGCGTCCGATGCGGCCAGCGTTACGGCGGTGGAAGTCGATCCTCGTGCTGTCGAGGCGCTGCGTGACCTGTCCACGCAGGCTGGTGGGCGGCTGAAGGTGATTGCTGGAGACGCTCTGACACTCGACCTGGTGTCGTTGACGCCCGAACCGCGGCAGATCGTTGCCAACCTGCCATACAACATCGCGACACCTCTGCTGGTCGGTTGGCTGCGGCAGGCACGCGCATTCGCGCGGCTGACACTGATGTTTCAGCAGGA